>WBZO01001280.1_pt1 | contig 40420 bp, 42 predicted proteins | sample 5204261 | NCBI WGS metagenome assembly WBZO01 (sample SAMN12412400, study PRJNA552823) | activated sludge metagenome | isolation source: activated sludge from anammox sidestream of wastewater treatment plant... | place: USA: North Carolina | collected 2017-09
ACCGAGCCGGACGAGATCTTCGGTGACGTGATCAAGCGGTACGGCAGCGCCTCGGGGGCACTCGACTTCTGGGAAAACTATCTCGGCAGCCGCTTCAGCAATGCCGCGTCGAAGGCGGCCATTTCGCCCCTGCGCAATGCGCAGTCGATCAAGGTGCCGGTCCTGCTGCTGCATGCGAGCGAAGACACGACCGTGCCGATCGAGCAGTCGCGGGCGCTGAAGAAGCGCATGGAGGCCGCCGGTGGCACGGTCCGGCTGATCGAACTTCCGGGCGGGGATCACTTCCTCGATACGACCGCGATGCGCAAGACACTGCTGACGGAGGCGGATGCATTCCTGCAAACCAGCCTGCGGTCGGATCGGCGATGAGCGGAAGGACACGGCCGACGGTCTTGCTCTAAGCTCGTAGCCCCCAGCCAGAAGGAACTCCCATGCTCACGAGAACCCTCATACTGACCGCCGCCCTCGGCAGCCTGCTCTCGCTCGGCACGGCCGCGGCCGCCGACGACAAGGGCGACATGGAAAAGTGCTACGGCGTCGCCGAGGCCGGCAAGAACGATTGCCACTCCGCGAACCACGGTTGCGCGGGAATGGCGAAGACCGACAAGGACCCGGCCGACTGGGTCAAGGTGCCGAAGGGCACCTGCGAGAAGATGGGCGGGAAGCTCACCGCGCCCACGGCCATGTGACGGCGGCGATGTCGCCACCCGCACCGGTTCCGGCGCGCGCCGGAATCGGACTGCGGGCGCCGCACCACCGGGACGTGCTCGAGCGACGCCCGGATGTCGGCTGGTTCGAGGCCCACAGCGAAAACTATTTCGCCGACGGCGGCAGCGCCGTGGCGACCTTGCTGCGCGTGCGCGAGCATTGGCCCGTTGCGCTGCACGGTGTCGGGCTGGCGCTCGGGTCCGCCGACCCCCTCGATCGCGAACACCTGCGCAGGCTCGAGCGGCTGATTGCGCGCGTCGAGCCCTGGGCGGTTTCGGAGCATGTCTGCTGGGGTTTTGCCGGCGGACGCCACACCAACGACCTGCTGCCGATGCCGCGCACGCAGGAATCGCTGCGCCATCTCGCAGCGCGTGTCCGCGAATGGCAGGACGCGCTCGGGCGGCAGGTACTGCTCGAGAACGTGTCGAGCTATCTCGAGTTCAGGGAGGCCGAGTTCACCGAAGCGGGCTATCTCGCGGCGCTCGTCGCCGAATCCGGCTGCGCCTTGCTGCTCGACGTCAACAACGTCTACGTGAACGCCCGCAATCACGGGTTCGATCCTGAGACTTACTTTGACGAGCTGCCGGCGCACGCGATCCGCGAGATTCACCTCGCGGGTCACGAAGTGACACAGATCGCGGGGTGCGAGATGCGGATCGACACCCACGATCGGCTGATCTGTGACGAGGTGTGGCAGCTCTATGCGGGCGCGCGGCGGCGATTCGGCGCTGTACCGACCCTGATCGAGTGGGACGCCGCCTTGCCAGCGCTCGACGTGCTGGTCGAGGAAGCGAGGCGTGCCGATGCCATTGCGTGAGCTGCAGCAGCGATTCATCGCGAGCCTTTACGACGAATCGACGGAAATCGAGGGCGAAATCCGTGCTGACGGCGGCATCGGTGCGGCAGATCGCATCGCGATCTACCGGAACAATCTGCGCGCCGGCTTCGGCAAGGCGCTCGCACTCGAGTTCCCGGTCATCGCGGCGCTGTGCGGCGCGGATTTCTTCGCAATCCTCGCGCGCGAGTTCCAGCGGGCGCACCCGTCGGCGTCCGGCGACCTGCATCACATCGGGCGGCCCTTTCCGCCGTACCTGCGGCAGCGTTTCGGCACCGGCGAGTACGCCTATTTCGCGGACGTCGCAGAACTCGAATGGGCGCGCGAAGAAGCGGCGCGCGCGGCCGACGCGGTGGCTCTCGACGTGCGCACGATCGGCACGACAGGCGTCGACGCGATTCCCGCACTGAAGTTCCGCCTGGCCCCGAGCGTGCGGCTCGTTGCATCGCGCTGGCCTGTGCTAACCATCTGGGAAGCGCATCAGGGCCCGGGCGAAGTGCGCGAGGTCGATCTCGGGGCGGGCCCCGAGCAGGTGCTCGTGCGGCGCTCACCCGCGGGGCTCGTGCTGGAGCGGATCACCGTGGCCGATCTCGCATTTCTCGCGACGCTCGAAAGTGGCGGCACGCTGGGCGCAGCATTCGACACCGCCCTCGTCGCCGACCCTGCCTTCGGTGTAGCCGCAATGCTGCGGCGCTGTGTGGTGCGCGGTCTGTTCGCCGCCGCGCAGCGCTAGCACCCGCGCCCGATCAAGCCCTCACCGATCCAGCGCTTGAGCCAGGTCGCCGCACGCATGGCCGCCTCGCGCCCGGTCATGTCACGTGCAAGATCGGCACAGAGATCCGCGAAGGTTGCACCCGCGCCGAGCCGCATGAACGCTCTCACTTCATCGAGTGGCGTCGACCGGAACCTGGTCGAGACGTCGCGCCGCCACACGACCCACCACAATCTTTCAGGATCACGAGGCGGCGGTAGCGGCGCATGCGCGGCGGCAGCCTGCCAGCACGCGACGGCGTTCGTCGTCGTCTCGCAGAAGCGCACCGTCCGGTGCAGCCGCAGCCGCAGCGCCGGCCAGTCGGTGGGCGCAAGGCGCGCGAGATCCGCTTCGGTCAGCGCACGATCGTCCGCGGCATCGAACACTTCGCCGAGCAGCCACTCCCATCGGGCGAGCTCGGCATGCATCCCGCGCAGCTCGCGGTGGAGCGCTGCGCCGTACCACCGGATCGACCGATGCGTCGGCGGTCGGCTGTCGATGTACGTTGCGGCCACGGCGTCGAACGCGTCGTGGCCGAGGCACTCTTTCAAGACAGGATATGCGATTCCGAGGGCTTCCTTGAGCCGCGCTCGATACGCGTGCTCGTAGATGCCGAGCCGCAGCGCAACGTCCTGCGCCCTGCCCGCAACCTGCGGCTCGATCGCAGCGTCTCCCCGCAGCACGCGCCGCTGGAACTGTGCCTGCAGCGTCGCAAGGTGCGTCACGCCGCGGCCTCGAGCGCGCTCGCGGCGAGCCGGCGCGCGTGGTCGAGTTCGTCGACGAGGTCGGCGAGTGGCGGGATCCTGTCGTCCCGCTCGATCATCGTCGATGCGTGCACGAAGCGCGCCGCCGCGACTTCGTAGAGCCGCCACACCGCGTCCGCGACCGGCGCGTCGTGGGTATCGACAAGAAGGTGGCCCCGGCGGCTGTGGCCCGCGAGATGCAGCTGGCGCACCCGCTCGACCGGCAAGGCATTCAGGTATGACACGGGGTCGAAGCCGTGATTGACGCTGTTGACGTACACGTTGTTGACGTCGAGCAGCAGCAGGCAGTCGGCGGCTTCGCTGACCGCTGCAGCGAACTCGCATTCGCTCATCTGCGCGCCGCGAAAGCTCACGTAACTCGATACGTTTTCGAGCATGATCCGGCGCCCGAGCACGTCCTGGACCTGGCGCACACGCGCGGCGACGTGCTCGATCGCCTCATCGGTATGCGGCAGCGGCAGCAGGTCGTGCAGATTCACGCCGTCGACACCCGTCCAGCACAGGTGGTCGGAAATGCCTTCGGGTTCGATGCGGCGCGCGAGTTCGCGGACACTGTGCAGATACGCGAAATCGAGCGGTGCCGTGGAGCCGATCGACAGTGACACGCCGTGCATCACGAGCGGGTAGCGCTCGCGCACCCGCTCGAGGTAATGCAGCGGCTTGCCGCCCGGCACGAGGTAGTTCTCGGTCGTCACCTCGAACCAGTCGATGCGGTGCGCGCCGTCGAGCACCGCGTCGTAGTGGTCGGGTCTCAGTCCGAGTCCAAATCCGAGCTGTCGCATCGAGCTCTCCACGACACCGCCGTCGTCATCGGCAGTCCGCCCGCCTCACATCGGCTCCTTCTCTTCAGCCTTCGCCTTCGCGGCATCGCACTGGGCCTGGGTCAGCTCGAGGAATCCCTGCCCCTTGCACGAGTTCTGCCCCTTGCACGCATTGTGGGCGGTCTTGCAGGCCGACATGCCCTTGCAGGAATTCACGCCCATGCAATGCACCGTCGCTTCGTCGGCCGCCGACGCCGGCAGCGCGAGCGAGCCAAACAGCAGCGCCGCGGCGGTCGCAATCGCGGCGCCGGTTCCCTTTGCCGAATCGAACATGTGGAAGCTCCTTGCTGGTGGATATTCGGGAAAGACGATCACGCGAAGGAGACCGGGCGATCGGCCCGAAGATTACCGGCACCCCCCTGCCTGCCGCCGATCCGGCATGCAATGATTCAGCCGATGGGCCGGTCTCCCTACCATGAGCGGCAGTTCGAGCGACTGTGCGCGCCGCAAAAGGCGGACCTGCTTCGTTACGCATTCTGGCTGTGCCGCGATCGCGCGGTCGCCGAGGACATCGTGCAGGAGGCGCTGCTGAGGGCGTGGAAGTCGATCGATACACTCGAAAGCGCGGCAGCCGTCAAGCCCTGGCTGCTGACGATCGTGCGCCGCGAGTTCGCACGCACCTTCGAGCGCAAGCGGCTCGAGACAGTCGACGTCGCAGCGCTCGAAGCGAGCCACGATCCGGCGCTCGCCTCAGCCGGCGACGCTGAGGTCGAAGACATGCGCGAGGCAATGCTCGGGCTCGAACCCCTCTACCGCGAACCACTCGTGCTGCAGGTGCTGTTCGGCTACTCGACCGCCGAGATCGCCGCCCATCTCGAGATCAGTCTTCCTGCGGTGCTCACACGACTCTTCCGGGCGCGGGAGAAATTGCGCGAGGCGCTCAAGTGACCTGTCAGGAATTCAGGGCTGCGGTGGGGGCCGATCCGCGCGCATCGAGCGCGGAAATCGAGTCGCACGCGGCGCGCTGCGCCGACTGCCGGGCGTGGCGGCTCGAGCTGCAGCGCATGGACGAAGTCATTCGCCGGGCGCTCGCGATCGACGTCGATGCGAGCGCGATCCGGCTGGCGCGCGCCGATTCCCAGCGCGCAGCGCACCGCTGGCGTGGCTGGGCGATGGCCGCGGGCATCATGTGCGCCATCCTCGTCGCGAGCCTGATGTGGATCGCAACGCCGCACGCCGCACTCGCGGACGACGTGGTCGCACACATGAGCGAGGAGCCGAACGCCTGGGCCCGCACCGACATCGCGGCCGATCCGGCGAAGGTCGCAAGTGTACTCGCGCGCTCGGGCGTGAAACTGAAGGAAGGTGCGGGCCTTGCCACCTACGCGAACAGCTGCTGGTTCCGTGGCCACTACGTGCCCCACCTCGTGTTTCAGACCGGGGGTGGGCCGGTCACCGTCATGGTGCTGACCGAGGAACATGTGGCGGACCCCGTCGAGTTCGACGAGCAGGGGTACAGCGGCGTCCTCGTTCCCGCCCGACGCGGCGCACTCGCGATTCTCGGCCGCGGTTCGCCGCCGGGGCGCGATTTCATGGCGCGCGTGCGGGCGGCCATCGGTTACACGGGCACGTAGCAAGAGCGACGCAAGGAATTTTTCCGACTCCGCAATAACTGCATCGCGAGCGCGGTCTCCTCCCACGTCCGAATCAACGATGGAGTGGACCCCGATGACCAGAAACACCGTGCTCGCGGCTGCGCTCGGCAGCGTGTTTGCGCTCGGCCTCACCAGTGCGGCGGCCGCCGATCCGGCTTCGGAGAAATGCTTTGGCGTCGCGCACGCGGGCAAGAACGACTGCGCAACCGCCGCGCACGCGTGTGCGGGCCAGTCGACGACCGACAGGGATCCGGGCGAGTGGAAGGCCGTACCGAAAGGCACGTGCGAGAAAATGGGTGGCCGCCTCGCGCCGCCGTCGAAATGAGACTGTGGCGTCATCTCGCGGCAGTGCAATCGGCGCTCGCCGCGGCGCTCGACCGGCTGCGCTCGCCGCTGCTGCTCGCGTGCCGCCTGTACGTTTCCTGGCAGTTCCTCAAGTCCGGCTGGGGCAAGCTCGGCAACTGGGACACGACGCTCTACCTGTTTCGCGAGGAATACCGCGTGCCGCTGCTGCCACCCGACTGGGCGGCGGTGGCGGGCGCGTTCGGCGAGACGGTCTTGCCGCTGCTGCTGATCCCGGGCTTTGCGAGCCGACCGGCGGCGCTCGGCCTCTTCTTCGTGAACGCGGTGGCCGTGATTTCCTACCGCCACGTGCTGCTCGCGAGCGGTTACGAAGCGGCTCTTGCGCAGCATGTGCTGTGGGGCTTCATGCTGCTCGTGCTGATGGCATTCGGGCCGGGCCGGATCTCGCTCGATCAGGCCGCCATCGGCAGCGGCGCGGGCCGGGCGATCGCGTAACCCTGGATGTAATCGAAGCCCATGGTGCGCGCGGCCTCGAGGGCGTCGGCATCCTCGACGGCCTCGGCAATCACCCGGAACTCGAGCGTGCGCGCGAGCTTCACCATCGCATCCACCATGGCGCGATTGACGCTGTCACTGCCGAGGTTCTTCATGAACGAGCCGTCGATCTTCACGAAGTCGAGCGGCAGCGTCTTCAGGTTGACGAAGGACCCGGCGCCGGCACCGAAATCGTCGAGCGCGAACTGGCAGCCCATGCCGTGCAGCACGCTGATGAAGCGGCGCGCCTGGTCGAGATTGGCGGACACCGCCGTCTCGCTGATCTCGAAGCACACGCGCGACGGAGCGACGCCCGTGCGATCGAAGCAATCGACCACGAACTCGAGGAACTGTGCGTCGGAGAGCGTCTGCCCCGAAATATTGATCGCCACCGAGCGGCCGGGCGGCGTCTGGATCGCACCGCGTCCGAGCGCGGCCAGCGTCGTCTGCACGACCCAGCGATCGATGAAGGTCGTGAGCCGGTAGCGCTCGGCGGCATGCATGAATGCGGCCGGCGCGACATCCGCGCCGGCTGCGTCGCGCAGGCGGACCAGGACTTCGAGCGCGGGCCCGGTGCCGTTCGCACCGAGCGCCGGCACGATCGGCTGGTGATACAGCTGGAAGCGGTTCTCGCGCAGTGCCGCCTGCAGCCGGTGCAGCCACTGCAGTTCGCCCGAACGACGCTCGGCCGCCTCGTCGCGCGCCGAGTACACGGCGACCTGCCCGCTGCCCTGGCGCTTGGCCATGTAGCACGCGGAATCCGCCGCGGCGAGCAGTTCGTCGATCGTGCCGGACTCGCGCGAGAGTTCCACGATGCCGACCGACACGCCGATGCTGAACACGCGATCGCGCCACACGAAGCGGTGGTCGGCGACGGCGCGGCACACGTCGTCGGCGATCTGCCGCGCCTTGTCGAGCGGGCAGCCGAGCAGCAGCATGCCGAACTCGTCGCCGCCGATGCGCGCGACCGTGTCGGAATCGCGTACGGCATCGCGCAGGATCTTCGCGACTTCGCGCAGCAGGCTGTCGCCGGCCACATGACCGCTCGTGTCGTTGACGAGCTTGAAGCGGTCGAGATCGAGATAGCAGAGGATGTGCGTGCCGTCGCCGCGCCGTGCCGCTTCGGCCGCCTCCTCGAGCCGCCGCTCGAACTCGCGGCGGTTCACGAGCCCGGTCAGCGCATCGTGCGTCGCCTGGTACGACATCTGGCGGGTCATGCCCCGCAGCTCGGTGACATCGTGGAGCAGCACGACGGCGCCCGTGACGTTGCCCTCGGCATCGCGCAGCGGCGAGGTGAGCGGCTCGATCGCGCACTCCTCGCCCGAATCACGTGCAACGAGGAGCGCGCGGCGCGGCGCACGCACGGCCATCCCGTTCTCGATCGCATGGCGCACCGGATCGGCGATCGCGCGGCGATCGGTTTCGTCCACGAGACTCACGATATCCTCGAAGCGGCGGCCCTGCGCCTCGATGCGTGTCGTGCCCGTGAGCGCCTCGGCGGCGGCATTCATGTACTCGATCTGGCCGCGCACATCGGTCACGACGATGCCCTCGGCCAGCGACTCGAGCGCATTGTCACGGGTGGAGGCAGGCCCGACTGCGGCCTCGCCGGACTCGGCCGCATCGGGGAGCTGCGGCGCGCGCAGTGCGGGCACCGTCTGCGTGGGCACGACTTCGACGCCGGTGACGAGCACTGCCGGCCCGCCGTCGTAGTCGATCAGCGTGGTCGCGACTTCGAGCCGGCTCGCGATCCCCTGCAATCCGATGATGTCGATCTCGTAGCGATCGGCGGTCGCCTCGCCGGAGAGTTTGCGGCGCAGGTTTTCCTCGACGAGTTCCGCGCTGTCGGCGGCGACGATATCCGCGAGGCGACGGCCGGGCAGCACCGCACGCTCCACACCGACGAGATTGGCGAACTGCCGGTTCGCGTACAGGATCACGTCGCGATGCACGACGACGATTTCGTGGATGCGGTCGCCGAGATCGGCAAACAGCGCGGGGCTCACGCGCTCGCGATCCGATTGCGCCCCGATGCGGCCGAGCAGGTGATTGATCGCGGTACCGAGGGCCGCGAGCTCGGGCTGGTCGGTCTGCAGCTCGACGCGATCGGACAGGCGACCGCCGATCGCCACCCGTTGCACCTCGCGCGACATCGCGGCGACGGCACGCAGTTCCCGGCGCTGCAACAGGTAGAGCACCAGCAGCAGCACCGCCACCAGCGCAAGAAGTACGCTCACTAGCCCGACGATCGACATCGGTATCCGGCTATCCCCCGATTTCTTGTAGTGCGCATCGGACGCGCTCCATATCCGTCGCCAGCATATAGGACGGGGTACGCGACGCGGCGCTGATTTCACGATAAGCGTGCAGCGCAACTTGGCACAGACACGGAAAACCCGTAACTTGTCGCGCCGTTTCGTGCGGCAGAATAAGTCCAATCCGGAGTGCGTGCCGATGTCGACAGTGGCTCTCGAGCAGATGGTGATGCAGCAGGTGCGCGCATGGGACGTGCTGGACGACGTCGTGCTCGGCACGATGCGCCGCGTGCCCCGCGAGGCATACGTACCTCACGGATTTCGCGACGTGGCGTACGCCGATGCGACCATCGCATTGCCCCACGGACAGCGCATGCTCGCACCGAAAGTGGTCGGCCGCATCCTGCAGGCGGTTGCCGCGACCGCGCTCGACAGTGTGCTCGAAATCGGCACCGGGTCCGGGTATCTCACCGCCTGCCTCGCGGCCACCGCACGGCACGTGCATTCCGTGGAAATCTACGACGACCTCGCGCATGCGGCGCGCACCCGGCTCGCGGCCGGTGGCATCGCGAACGCCGACGTGCGCACCGCCGATGCCTTCGAACTGGCGCTCGAACCGCGCTACAACGTCATCGTGCTCACGGGGTCCCTGCCCCGCTACGACGAACGCTTCCAGCACGCGCTCGAGAACGGCGGGCGCCTGTTCGTGATCGTCGGCGACGGACCCGTGATGTCGGCGCGCCTGCTGCGGCGCACGTCCTCGAGCGCCTGGACCAGCGAGGACCTGTTCGAGACGTGGGTGGAGCCGCTGGTGCACGCCGAACGGCCGCGTCGCTTCGCATTTTGAGCGCTCCCCGTCCGCGCCCGCCGCCGGCTCCGCGAGGTGACAGCAGAAATGCCATGTGATATGGTGATGTAGAACACTAAATAAGGGATCCCTATGTTGCGCTTTGCCCCGCTGGGAACGATCGCCCTGCTGCTCGTCGCGCAGGTGGCGTCTGCCGAGGACCTGCTCGCGGTTTACCAACGCGCGCTCGACGCCGACCCTCAGATCCGGGAAGCCGATGCGATGCGGCGGGCGAACCGCGAATCGAAGCCCCAGGCTCTCGCGGCATTGCTGCCGCAACTGAGCGGCACCGCGAGCTACAACGACAACAAGTTCGAGGGCACGAGCGACCAGGCCCAGATCGTGAGCGAGGGCCCGAACGCGGGCGAGATCGCGATTTTCGGCACGTCCGGCACCCGCGAGCCGCGGACGAAATCGTGGTCCGTCGACCTGAGCCAGAGCGTGTTTCGGTGGGAGAACTGGGTGGCGCTGCGCCGCGCGGACAAACAGGTCGCACAGGCCGAGGCCGATTTCGCGGCGGCCGAGCAGGACCTGATCCTGCGCGTCTCGACGGCGTATTTCGACGTCCTCGCGGCGCGCGACACGCTCGATGCCGAGCAGGCCAACCTGCAGGCGGTCTCACGCCAGCTCGAGCAGGCGGAAAAGCGCTTCGAGGTGGGCCTGATCGCCATCACGGACGTGCAGGAGTCGCGCGCCGCGCGCGACAACGCCGCGGCCGACGTGATCGCCGCGAAGCGCCAGCTCGCCACGGCGGAAGAGGGACTGCGCGAAGTCACCGGCGCGCGCTATGCGACCCTCGACAAGCCCGGCGACGAATTGCCGCTCAAGAGCCCACAGCCCGCGAACGAGGACGACTGGGTGCGGGTCGCGATGGACCAGAATCTCGCCCTCGTCTCGAGCCGTCTCGCCGCCGATATCGCGCGCGACGACGTGCGGACGGCCTTCGGCGGCCACTTGCCGTCGATCGACCTCACGGCGAGCTACGGCAACCAGCGCACGACGACCGATCAGACTTTCCCGGCCTTCCCGCCGAGTTTTCCGAACGAACGCTCCGTCGCACTCGAAAACGACACGGACGCGACGCTCGTCGGGCTGCAATTCACGCTGCCGATCTTCAGCGGCGGCGGCACGCGATCGCGCGTGCGCCAGCAGGAATTCCTGTGGCAGGCCGCGCGCCAGCGCCTCGAGCGCACCTCGCGGGAGACCGAGCGGCAGACGCGCGACGCCTTCCTCGGCGTGACGAGCGAGATCTCGCGGGTCAATGCGCTGAAGCAGGCGCTCGAATCGAGCCGAACGGCATTGCAGGCCACGGAAGCGGGCTACGAGGTGGGCACGCGCACGACAGTCGACGTACTGCAGGCGCGGCGCAACCTCGTGCAGGCGTTCACGAACCTCTCGCGCAGCAAGTATGACTACCTGCTCAACGTGATCCGGCTGCGGCAGGCGGCCGGCACGCTGGATCGCCCCGCGCTCGAGGAGATCAACGGCTGGCTCGACCAGACGGTCTCGACGGTACCGCCGCCGCCGGCGTCGGGGGGCACGACGACTCCGTAGCGGCGATCACCGGCGACAGCAGCGCGAGCAGCCGCGTCAGCGCACCGCGGTTGCGCTCGACGGTAGCCATGCCGATCGCACCGATGCGCTCGCGCTGCGCACGGTCGGCGAGCAGTTCCGCCGTGCGCGCGCCGAGTTCCGCGGCGTTGGTCACCGTTTCCGCAGCGCCCTCGGCAATCAGCAGGCGCGCGATATCCTCCGCATTGAAGGTATGCGGGCCCGTGAGGATCGGGCGCCCGAGGGCAGCCGGCTCGAGCAGGTTGTGCCCGCCGATGGCGACGAGGCTGCCGCCGACGAACGCCACATCGCCCGCGGCATAGAGCAGCACGAGCTCCCCGAGCGTATCGCCGAGGTACACGCCCGTGTCCGGCGCGCAGCGCTCGCCACGCGAGCGGCAGGCAAAGCGGAAGTCGGCGCCCTCGAGCGCGGAGCGCACTTCGGCGAATCGTGCCGGGTGCCGCGGCACGAGTATCAGGAGCGCCTCCGGGTGGCGTTCGCGCACGCGCCGGTGCGCCTCGAGGATCACGTCCTCTTCCTTCGCATGCGTGCTGCCCGCGACCCAGACGGGGCGCCCGGGCGCATGTGCGGCGCGCAGTTCGGCACCCCGTGCCTGCGCGTCGGCCGGCAGCGCGAAATCGAACTTGATGTTGCCCATGACATGGGTGCGGTGCGGATTCGCGCCGATGTACCGGAAACGCTCGGCGTCGGCCTGGCTCTGCGCCGCGATCACGATGCCGTTCGCGAGCGCCTCGCGGAAGAGCGCCGCGAGGCGCCGGTAGCGGCCGATCGAGCGTGGCGAGATGCGTGCGCTCGCGAGCACGAGCGGCACACCGCGCCGGCCGCATTCGTGGTAGAGGTTCGGCCACAGCTCGGTTTCGAGGATGATCGCGACGCGCGGGCGCACGCGATCGAAGAAGCGGCGCACGGCGCCCGGCAGGTCGTAGGGCACATGGCGCACGTGCGCGAGCCCGGCGTAGAGCGACCGGGCGCGCTCGGCGCCGGTCGGTGTCACGGTCGTGACGACGATCGGCAGGTCCGGGTAGCGTTCGCGCAATGCGCGCACCAGTGCCGCGGCCGCCTGCACCTCCCCGACCGAGACCGCGTGCACCCACAGGCAGGAGCCCTGCCACGGCACCTCACCAAAACCGAAGCGCTCGCCGAAGTTGTGCCAATAGCCGTGATCGCGAAAACCGCGCAGCAGCATCGCAATGCCGACGAGCGGCGCGAGGAGATACACCACGCACAGGTACAGGAGGCGCATCGGCGCGAAGCGCTCGCGAAAGGAGTTCAATCGGCAGCCTGCGCGCCCGACACGGATCCCGCGGCTGGTGGCGCGTCATTCGCCGGTGGTCCCTCGCGGTAGCCGGCGAGCAGCGAGTGCCAGTCGGCCTCGGTCGCGCGCCCCGGCGGCAGCGAATCGGTCACCTTGTCGAGCGAACGCCGCAGGCGCACGAGATTCGCATCGCGCCACAACCCGGGCCGGCGCAACGTCGCACGGTCGAAGTCGATCAGGTGCACCATGCCGCCCGCGCCGAGCAGGATGTTGTGCGCGTTGAGGTCGGCGTGGCACACGCCGAGGTCATGGAAACGCCGCAGACAGCGACCGATGTCCACCCACGTGAGGATCGGCACGCTGCCGAGTTCGAGCGCCGCGGCGAGCGACATCGTTCCCGCGAGCCGCTCGGTGATCAGGTCGCCGCGATAGACGATGCCATGGCGTTCATAGCGTGCCGCGACCGGTGGCGCGACGGGCAACCCTGCGTGCGCGAGATGATAGGTGAGATGCCACTCGGCAACCGGGCGCGCGGCGCCCTCACCGCGCCACAGATAGCGATCGGAGGACAGTCGCGCGATGAGCCCGCCCCGCCGATAGTGACGCAGCGCATATTCGTGACCGTTCGTCGCGAAGAACACTGTCGCACCGCGACCCGGCGCCTCGCCGGTCACGGCATCGCGCTTGCGCCAGTACGCGGGATCGAACCACTCGGCGCGCAAATTGCCGACGCGGGAGGCGTCGTATAGCATCGCTCCGCCGTCGACGGCCACGCGCTTGACTTCAGATCCGCTCGTCCAGGTACGCGCCATTCCCGCCCATCCCGATCATGCTGCCACTCGCCACGCCGCCCCGTAGCCTCTGCCTGCTGCGGCTGTCCGCGATTGGCGATACGTGCCACGTGGTGCCGGTGATCCGCACGCTCGAACGCGCATACCCCGACACCCGGATCACATGGATCATCGGCAAGCTCGAGGCGAAGCTGATGTCCCTGCTGCCGGGCATCGAGTTTATCACCGTGGACAAGCGCGCTGGCCTCGCGGGACTGCGGGCGCTGCGGGCGCAGCTCGCGCACCGCCGTTTCGACGTGCTGCTGCACATGCAGCTCGCGCTGCGCGCGAGCCTCGTCGCAAGCTGCGTGCGGGCGCGTATCAAGCTCGGTTTCGACAGGGCCCGGGCCCGCGAGCTGCAATGGCTGTTCACGAACGCGCGCATTGCGCCACGCACCCGGGAACACGTGCTCGACAGTTTCTTCGGCTTCACGGCGGCACTCGGCGTGGGCAGCCGCTCGCTCGACGGGTCCCTGCCGTTGCCCGCCGATGCCCGGGAATACGCCGCGCGGCTGGTGCCCGATGCCACACCCACCCTGCTCGTGAGCCCGTGCTCGAGCCATCACCTGCGCAACTGGTCCGCAGAGCGCTACGCGGCCATTGCCGATCACGCATCGGGCCACCACGGAATGCGCGTCATCCTGTGCGGCGGACCCTCGGCGCTCGAACGCGAGATGGGAGAGGCGATCGTCGCACGGGCACGCACGCCGCTCGTCAACCAGATCGGACGCGATACGCTGCCGCAGATGCTCGCGCTGATCGGTGCGGCGACCGCGCTCGTGAGTCCCGATTCCGGCCCGGCACACATGGCGACCCTGATCGGCACGCCCGTGATCGGACTGTACGCCGCGACCAATCCCGCGCGCAGCGGTCCGTACCTGTCGCGCGAATGGTGCGTCGACGCCTACGGGGCAGCGGCGCTGCGCTTTCGCGGCAAGTCAGCCGAAGCGCTGCCGTGGACGGAGAAGATCGAGGAGCCCGGCGTCATGGATCTCGTCACGGTCGAAGCGGTTCGCGAGCGGCTCGATGCACTGCTCGCAGCGCGCAGCGCAGGCCGCCGCCTGCTAGCATCCGCACCATGAAAGACATCCTCGTGCCGATCTCGCCCGGCGAGCTCCTCGACAAGATCACGATCCTGCGCATCAAGGCGGCGCGCATGACCGATCCCGCGAAAGTCGCGAACGTGCGCCACGAGCTGACACAGCTCGAGGCCACCTGGCGCGCGAGCGGCGCGGCGATTCCCGAGGTTGCCTGCGACGAGACAGCCCTGCAGCGCGTGAACGAGGCACTGTGGGACATCGAGGACGAGATTCGCGACAAGGAGCTCGCCCAGGCCTTCGATGCGCGCTTCATCGAGCTCGCGCGCGCGGTCTACGTGACGAACGACGAGCGTGCGGCCATCAAGAGGCGTATCAACACCTGCCTCGGCTCCACGATCATCGAGGAGAAATCGTACAAGCCCTATCGCGCGCCCTGAGTGCGCGTGCGAAACGCCAAGCGCGGCGAACAGCGAATGGCGAGCGGCCCGGGACCGGGTCGCCCACCGCAACCTAGCCCATGAAGCGGCTCACGATGAAGTAGCCGCCGCCGAGCAGTACCGCGGTCTGGCCGAGCATTACCGTGAAGACCCATCGGACGAGTTCCGCCTTCACGGCGTGCAATTCCACGCGGATCTCGGACTTCCACTCGTACATTTCCTGCCGCAATTGCACGAGTTCCTTCCTGATGTCGGCAATGTCCGCCTTGAGCTGGGCGACGTCCGCCTTGAGCTGGGCGACGTCCGCCTTGAGCTGCACGACATCTGCCTTGAGTTGCACGACGTCGGCCTTGAGCTGCACGACATCTGCCTTGAGTTGCACGACGTCGGCCTTGAGCTGGGTGACGTCGGCCTTGAGCGGGGCCAGTTCCGTGTGGAATTCGCCGCGCAGGTCGAGGAAGTCGGAGCGGCTGACCATGGCATCACGCTGCGAGGCGACCTCGAGTTCGATCGCCTGCGCCAGCGCCAGCGCCTGCCCCGAAGGCACGTTGGCACGCTCCAGCAGTTCGAGGGTCGCGTTGCGCATTGCGGCCATGGTGCGCCGGATTCGGGCGTCCGCGCCACTCCCGAATATCTGTCATTGCACCCGAAATGCTCATCGCCGCAACGTGTATTCCGCCCCGCAGTACGGGCACTTTGCCCAGCCGGTCTGCACGATCGGCAGGTAGACGCGCGGGTGCGAATTCCACAGGTACATCTGCGGCATCGGGCAGGCGAGCGGCAAGTCCTCGGCGGTCACCTCGTACTGGTTCTGGGCGTTCGGCTGGATGAGCGGGGTCGTATTGGCCGGCATGGAACGGTTCCGCAAGGGCGTAGTCGGCATTATAGACCGGCCTCCGCACACTGGCCCGGACCCCGCATCGTCGCGTCCCAGATCGCGGTAACCGCTGCGCGCTCGTCGCGAAACTCCTCCGCGGGAACGATCGGTGGCGCGTCCGCGAGCGCGCGATGGTGGATCCGTTCCCGGTAGGCCCGATAGGCGCGCGTCAGCACATCCACGGTGGACTGCGGCACGAGATCCGCCGATGCCACCGATTCGAGCTGCCTGATCGTGTCCGGGTAGAACGCGACCGGCGGATAGTCACCGGCCCAGCGCAGCGCCCAGTACTGCGCGAGGAATTCGATATCCGCGATGCCGCCGGGGTCCTGCTTCAGGTCGATGAGCCCTGCGCCTGCGCGCGACAGCTCGCGGCGCATCCGCTCGCGCATTGCGCGCACCTCCTCGCGCAGGGTCTCGCGACGCACGGCGGAGCGCAGGATGTCGAGCCGCTCGCGCTCGAACGCCGCACAGAGTTCGGGCGCCCCTGCGACCGCCCGGGCGTGCAGCAGCGCCTGGTGCTCCCAGGTCCAGGCCTCCGAGCGCTGATAGGCCGCGAACGCCGCGATGCTGGTCACGAGCATGCCGCCCTTGCCGCTCGGTCGCAGGCGCATGTCCACCTCGTAAAGCCGGCCCGCCGCCGAATGCATGGTCAGCAGGTGCACGATGCGCTGCGCGAGCCGCACGAAAAACACCTGGTTGTCGAGCGGCTTCGCGCCGTCGGTTTCCTCGCTGCCGCCCGCCGAGTCGTGCAGGAACACGAGATCGAGGTCGGAACTGTAGCCGAGCTCGATGCCGCCCAGCTTGCCGTATCCGACGGCGCCGATGCGCACCGCACGCCGCGAGTCGCCCTCGCCGCACATGGGGGTGCCGAACTGCGCGACGATCTGCCGCCAGCCGAGATCCATGGCATGCCCGACGATCAGTTCCGCGATGTCGGTCAGCCGGTCACTGACCCGCATCACGGGCAGGCGCCCCGTAAGGTCCGCGACGGCGATGCGAAAGACGGCAGCGCGCTGGAAGTGCCGCAACGCCTCGACCTGTCGCTCCGGATCGTCGTCGACGACCTGCTGCATGCGCAGCTCGAGATCCTGTGCGAGCGCTGCGCGATCCGGCACGGCATCGAGGAGACGATCGTCGAGCAGCTCGTCGAGCAGCAGCGGGTGCGCGGCGATCTGCGCGGCGAGGAATTCCCCGTGTGCACACAGGTCGACGAGACGCCGCCGAGCCATGGGGCTCTCGTGCAGCAGCGCGAAATACACCGAGCGCGAGCCGATGGCCTCGAACACGTCGAGGACCCGTCGCAGCGTTTCCGTGGCGCCGCCGGCTGCCGCGATGTCCGCGACCACGGCGGGCATCAGCGCCCGCACGCGCTTGCGCCCCGCGGCATCGAGCCGCCGCTCGAGCATGGACGCACCGAACTCGACGAGCAGGCGCGCGGCCTGCGGTGCATCGCGGAGGCCGGCCTCCGCGAGCGTTTGCTCCATCGCGCCCGCACCGGATCGCTCACCGGACTCCCACAGGGGCCCGAGGTCGACCGTGATCAACGGTGTCGCGCCGTCGGCATCGGCCGCGAACACGACAGTCTTGAACTGTGCCGAGACGTGTCGTCGATGCACCGCGAGAGCCGACGCCAGCGCGTCCCATGCGGGAAATCCCATCGCGGTCGCAATACGCGCGCGCGCGATGCCGTCGACCGGCAGCTCGTGCGTCTGCTCGTCCCGCAGCATCTGCAACCGGTTCTCGAGACGGCGCAGGAAGACGTATGCGTCGCGCAACCTCGCGACCGCGCCGGGCCGCAACGCGCGCCCGCTTTCGATCACCCGCAACGCTTCGAGGAGTGACGGTGTCTGCAGGCGCCGATCCTGTCCGCCGCGCACGAGTTGCAATGCCTGCACGACGAACTCGATCTCGCGGATGCCGCCGGGCCCGAGCTTGATGTTGTCCTCGAGCTCGCGTCGCTGCACCTCGCGCTCGATCAATCCCTTCATCTCTCGCAGCGATTCGAAGACGCCGAAGTCGAGGTAGCGCCGGTAGACGAAGGGTCGCACGGCATTCGCGTGGATTTCGGCATACGCGTCGGGCGCCGTGATCGCGCGCGCCTTCACCCAGGCGTAACGCTCCCACGCGCGGCCGTGGCGCAACAGGTAGTCCTCGAACGACGCGAAGCTCGCCGCGAGCGGCCCGCTGTCACCGAACGGCCGCAGCCGCATGTCGATGCGAAACACGAAGCCGTCGACCGTGCGCGCATCGAGGAGCCGGATCAGCACCTGGCCATGGCGCGTGAAGTACTCTTCGTTCGCGATCCGCCGCGCACCGTCGGTCTCCCCGTGCTCGGGGTAGAGGAACACGAGATCGATATCCGACGAGAAGTTCAGCTCGCCGCCGCCGAGCTTGCCCATGCCGACCACGACGACCGGTTGCGCAATGCCCTCTTCGCTGCGCGGCGTGCCGAAGCGTGCCGCAAGCGTGCGTGTCGCAAAGCCGCTCGCCGAGCCGACGGCGGCATCGGCGAAGGCCGACAGCGCCGCGAGCGTCTCGTCGAGATCCGCCCAGCCGGCGAGATCACGCCACGCGATGCGTACCATCTCGCGGCGGCGCCAGTGGCGGATCCACGACTGGAATTGCGCTTCGTCCACGATCGCCAGTGCGTCCTGCGCCGCACGCTCGTAGCCGGCGGACGCACCCGGGACATGAAGCACATCGCCTTCGAGCAACGACGGTATAAGCGACGGGTGCTGCAGGCACGACTCCGCGATGAAATCGCTCGCCGCGAACACGCCCGGCATCGAGGCCGCCACCTGCGGGGACGCCGCGGCCAGCGCCTGCGCCACGCCGGGCAGCGTCGCGATCTCGCGCAGCATGTCCGCCGTGCGTGCCGCGGCGGCATCGGCTGCAGACGTCGTCATCAGGTCGGCATCAGCGATAGCGGTTGCCGCCGAGATCGCTGATCTGCGCCGAATCGAAGCGGCGCTGCAGGCCGTCGATCGATGCACGCGAGAGGTAGACCTGCGCGCCCTGCGACGCGTCGATCGAGGCCACGGCGCCCTCGACGTCGCTCCCTACGATGTGGACCTTGCCGCCGGCCACCGTGATCGCCGTGCCGCTCGCCGCGATGCGGCTGTTCGTGAGGTACAGGTCGCACCCGTCCCGCACGATGAGTCCGTCACCATCGAAGGTGATGGCACGATTGTCGATGTGCATCAGGCGCTCTCCTTCGCAGATCATCGGCAGGTTGCGCCGCTCCGTGCTGCCTGGCGCGCGCGCGCCGGTCGCGGGCATCGCGCCGGCCGCGGCGGCCGGTGCAGGCGCCGATGCGCTCGCAATGGAGACCCCGGGGCCCGTGATGCTGACGCGCCCGGCGTCGCGCGTCACGGTGATCCCGCTGTGCGCCACGTCTTCCGTCGCTTCCGCCACTGTGGCGGTCTCACCCGCCACCGGATTTTCCTCTGTCGCAGCGCCGGGCTCCGTCTCTGCGGAGGCTCGTTGTGCGGGCGGCGGCGCCGCATCCTGCATCGACGTGCTGACGACGCCGGGCGGGGCCGCGACGACATCGTCCACCCCTACGGTGCGCAGCTCACCACCTGCGCGCATGCGCACCGTGAAGACGCCCTTTGGATCGACCGCCACCACGTCGAGATCCGGATTGCGCGCGAGCGCCTCGCGCGTCCATTCGATCTGCGCCTGCGCCGGCGCCGCGTCGCGCGCGCAGCCCGCCACCTGCGCCACCGCCACCGCCAGCCACAGCGCCCGATACGCGCCCGTTATACTTGACATAGTTGCCTCCCGCGCCACGGCGAGCATCGGCTGAATATACGCCGCTGCATCGCCCGCCGCGCGTCTGCCACAGCCGACAGGAGCACACATGCCGCACCGTCAACCCGCCCCGCTCGCCCTCGCCCTCTGCACGACGCTGCTGCTCGCCTGCACGCTGCCCGCCCGCTCGGCCACCACACCATCCGCCGCGGCGCTCGAACTACTGGAGAAATCGGTCGGCTTTCGCACCGTCGAAGGCGAGGGGCAGGTGCCCGCGTATGCGGCGTACCTCGCGCAGCAACTCGAGGCCGGCGGCATTCCGAAAGCGGACATCCACATCGAACGCATCGGTGAGACCGCGACCCTGGTCGCGCGCTATCGCGGAACAGGCAGGAAGCGTCCGATGATCATTTCGGATCACATGGACGTGGTCGCAGCGCGAGCCGAGGACTGGGAACGCGACCCGTTCACCCCGGTCGTCGAGAACGGCTATCTCTACGGCCGCGGCGCCGACGACAACAAGTTCGATGTCGCGATGGTCGTCACGACGATCCGGCAATTGAAGTCCGAGGGCTTCACGCCGGACCGGGACATCATCCTCGCGTTCTCGGGCGACGAAGAGACTTCGATGAAGACGACGCGCGTGCTCGCGAAGCAGTTCCCGGACGCGGAGTTCGTGCTGAATGGCGACGGCGGCGGCGGCAGGCTCGCCTCCGACAACACGCCGCTCGTCTACGATCTGCAGGCCGGCGAGAAGACGTACGCGGATTTCGACATCACGTTCACGAACCCGGGCGGCCATTCGAGTCGACCCTCGGGCGTGAACGCGATCGCGCAGCTCGCGCGCGCGATCGACCGCATCGCCGCCTTTCACTTCCCGTACATGCGCAACGAGCTGACGCGCGCATCGCTCGAGGCGACGGGCAAGCGGACGCCCGGGCCACTTGGCGAGGCGATGCTGCGCTTCGCCGCCACCGGCGACACGGCCGCGGCCGCCGTGCTCGCCGCGCATCCGGATACCGTCGGCCAGATCGGCACGACCTGCGTGCCGACGATGCTGCGCGGCGGTCATGCGCACAATGCGCTGCCGCAGTCGGCCACGGTGTCCGTGAATTGCCGGATCTTCCCGGGGGTCAGCGTCGAAAGCGTGCGTGCCACCCTCGTCGATGTCGTCGCCGACCCCGATGCGACGGTCACGACGCTCGACGATCCGACCGCCAGCGACGCCTCGCCGCTGCGCGCCGACATCGTCGCCGCGGTCACGAAGGCCGTGCACGCACGCGCACCCGGCCTGCCGATCGTGCCGAGCATGAGCGCCGGCGCAACCGACAGCCTGCACTTTCGTGCGGCAGGGATTCCCTCGTATGGCGTGTCCGCCCTGTTCATGCGCTCGGAGGACTCCTTCGCGCATGGCCTCAATGAGCGCGTGCCGCTTGCCGCAATCGACGGCGCGCTGATCCAGTGGCGCACGCTCCTGACCGAGCTCGCGAAGTAGCAGGCCAAAAAAAGAGCCCCGCATGGCGGGGCTCGAGGCATTGCGCGGAAACGGGGGTCGATGTTCCGCGGCTTTCGGGGAGGAGTCGGCGCGATACGCCGGCTCTCCCGTAACTTGCAGCGGATAGACTACTCCACCGGCGCGAAAGTTCCCTTACGAGCAAATACGTAGGGGAAACCCAGCAAAATCATCGAAATGCGTTGACTTCGATGTAGATTCCGTTCGGGTCGAACAGGGACAGCGTCCGCAGCCGGAACACGCCCTGGCCGTCGTTGCGCGGCACCTCCCAGTCGACCGGCGCTGTGACGATCGTGGCACCCCTGGCGCGGGCGCGCTCGTGGATGCCATCGAGGTCCTTCGCCTCGACCACGAGGATCGCCTCGCCCATCGATACGCGGGTGCGGCCGGTCTTCACGGCCGTATCGAATGGCGGCTCGAGGTACTGCATGAGCCCCAGCATGCCGATGTGCGGATCTTCGGCCTTGATCAGCACGAGGTGCGCGCGCGCCCCGTGGGGCGCCGCCGGCGGGAAGCGTCTGTCGACCGACAATTCCTGGTCGTACCAGCGTGTCCAGCCGAACACTTCGACGTAAAAGTTTGCCGCCGCTTCGGCGTCCGGCACGAGAAAGGTCGTGCGCCTCAGGATCGCATCTGTCATCCGCGGAGAATACATGGTGCCGGGTTTTCGGTTGTTCGGTTATTTGCCATCCGTCCAAATAGCCGAACAACCGAAAACCCGGCACCAGCTCCCAGCTCGAAAAAAGAAGCCCCGCACGGGGCGGGGCTTCGAGGGTTGCGCGGAAACGGGGGTCGATGTTCCGCGACTTTCGAACCGGTCGTTCTTACATGTCCATGCCGCCCATGCCGCCCGGAGCCGGGTGCACATGGTCAGCTTCGTCCTTCGGCGCTTCCGCGATCATGACTTCCGTCGTCAGCAGCAGTCCCGAGACCGACGCCGCGTTCTGCAGCGCAAGACGCGTGACCTTGGTCGGATCGAGGATGCCCTCTTCGAGCATGTCACCGAACTCGCCCGTGGCGGCGTTGTAGCCGTAGGCGCCCTTGCCCGCCTTGACGGCGTTCAGGACCACCGCGGCGTCTTCGCCGGCGTTCTCGACGATCTGGCGCAGCGGCTCCTCGATGGCGCGCGCGAGGATACGGATACCGACCGTCTGGTCCTCGTTCGCACCCTCGAGATCCTTCAGGGCCTTCAGCGCACGGATCAGCGCCACGCCACCGCCCGGCACCACGCCTTCCTCGACCGCCGCGCGCGTCGCGTGCAGCGCGTCCTCGACGCGGGCCTTCTTTTCCTTCATCTCGATCTCGGTCGCGGCACCGACCTTGATCACGGCGACACCGCCGGAGAGCTTCGCGACACGCTCCTGCAGCTTCTCCTTGTCGTAGTCGCTGGTCGCCTCTTCCGCCTGCTGGCGGATCGACTCGATGCGCGCCTTGATGTCGGCCGCCTTGCCGGCGCCGTCGATCACGGTGGTGTTTTCCTTCTCGACGACGATCTTCTTGGCCTCGCCGAGATCATTGAGCGACGCCTTCTCGAGCTGCAGGCCGACCTCGTCGGAGATCACCGTGCCGCCCGTCAGGATCGCGATGTCCTGCAGCATCGCCTTGCGGCGGTCACCGAAACCCGGGGCCTTGACGGCCGCGACCTTCAGGATGCCGCGGATGTTGTTCACGACGAGCGTCGCGAGCGCCTCGCCCTCGACGTCTTCCGCGATCACGAGCAGCGGGCGACCCGCCTTCGCGACACCTTCGAGCACCGGCAGCATTTCGCGGATGTTCGAGATCTTCTTGTCGACGAGCAGGATCAGCGGCTTTTCGAGTTCCGCGGTCTGGTTCGCCTGGCTGTTGATGAAATACGGCGAGAGGTAGCCGCGGTCGAATTGCATGCCCTCGACGACGTCGAGTTCGTTCGCGAGGCCCGAGCCCTCCTCGACCGTGATCACGCCTTCCTTGCCGACCTTCTCCATCGCGTCGGCAATCGTCTTGCCGATCGACTCGTCCGAGTTCGCCGAGATCGTGCCGACCTGCGCGATGGCCTTCGAGTCCTTGCAGGGCTTCGAGAGCTTCTTCAGCTCCTCGGTCGCCGCCACGACGGCCTTGTCGATGCCGCGCTTCACGTCCATCGGGTTACGACCCGACGCGACGGCCTTCAGGCCCTCGCGAATGATCGCCTGCGCGAGCACCGTGGCGGTCGTCGTGCCGTCACCGGCTTCGTCCGAGGTGTTGGAAGCGACTTCCTTCACCATCTGCGCGCCCATGTTCTCGAACTTGTCCTTGAGCTCGATTTCCTTCGCGACCGACACACCATCCTTCGTGATGGTGGGGGCGCCGAAGCTCTTCTCGAGCACCGCGTTGCGGCCCTTCGGGCCGAGCGTCGCCTTGACGGCGTTGGCGAGGACGTTCACGCCCTTGAACATGCGGGCGCGCGCGTCGTCGCTGAAACGTACTTCTTTGGCTGCCATGTTACTTGCCCTCGATCACGGCCATGACGTCTTCTTCGCGCATGACGAGGAGATCCTCGCCGTCGACCTTGACTTCAGTGCCGCTGTATTTGCCGAACAGAATCTTGTCGCCGACCTTGACGTCGAGCGGACGGACGGTGCCGTCTTCGAGAATCTTGCCCTTGCCGATCGCGACGATCTTGCCCTGGATGGGCTTTTCGGCCGCGGTATCGGGAATCACGATGCCACCCGGGGAGGTACGCTCCTCCTCCAGGCGCTTCACGATGACGCGGTCATGAAGCGGACGAATCTTCATGGAAAACGCTCCTGCGAGACTGTGTTTGATGACTGTTTCGATGTTCGCCGGGACAAGAGTGTTAGCACTCTCCCCGATTGGCTGCTAATCATAGGGTCGGCGATCCGGATTTCAAGACTTGACACGGTGCGATTTCACATAATGCTGGCGCGAACCTCCGAATGGGCGACAGATCCAAGGATTGCCGCTGCAACGTCGCTTAGGATGACCGGATGCCGACCTTGATACGCGCTGCGCACCTGGCTGCAGCCCTGCCGATGCTTTGGCTGCTGGCCATCGTGCCGGGCCATGCCGCCGACGAGTTCCTGGCCCCCGAGGCGGCATACCGGTACTCGGTCGACAGCGACGGGCGCGAGATCGTCGTGCACTGGAACGTCGAGCGCGGTTACTACCTCTATCGCAAGCGGATGGGGATCGCAACGAGCGCGCCCCACGCGACCCTGGGCGAGCCCGTCTATCCGACGGGCGAACTGCACACCGACGAGTATTTCGGCGAGCAGGAGATCTTTCGCGGCCGTTTCGACGTCAAGGTGCCCATCACGCTCGCGCCGGGCCAGGGCGCCGGCGCCGTCCAGGTGCCGCTCGCGCTCAAGCTGCAGGGTTGCGCGGACGCCGGACTGTGCTACCCGCCGACGACGTGGCAAACCACGGTCGAAGTGCCGGTTCAGGGAGCCAAGCCGGGCCGCGGCGAAGTGGCCGGCGCGACACGCAGCATCGACACCCTGCTCGCACGCTCGCGTGGCACCCCCGGCGGCGGTGCGAATGGCGACGAGTTCCTCGATCCCGACGTCGCGTTCCGCCTCGTGGCGGCGAGCGACGGGCCGGACCGCGTGCAGCTCGCATGGGAGATCGCCCCAGGGTATTACCTGTATCGCAATCGCCTCGGCGTCAAGACGACGGGCAGCGGGGCGACCCTCGGTCAGCTGGCGCTGCCGAAGGGCGAGATCCACAGCGACGAATACTTCGGCGAGCAGGAGATCTATCGCGACGAGCTCGTCGCGCGCATTCCCGTTGCCCGCGCAGGCGGGAGCGCGCTCGCATTGCCGATCGCCGTGACCTACCAGGGATGTGCGGACGCCGGGCTCTGTTACCCGCCGATCACGAAGACACTGCAGGTCGATTTACCTGCCGGCGGAACAATGTCACCCGACTCGGGCAAATTTGTGTCGAAGCAGGACTGGATGGCGGGCTTCATCCGGACCGGCAATCTGCTGCTCGTCATCGGGTTCTTCTTCGGTGCGGGTCTCCTGCTCGCGTTCACACCCTGCGTGCTGCCCATGGTCCCGATCCTCTCCGGCATCATCGCGGGTCAGGGCAAGGACGTCACCACACGCCGCGCGTTCTTCCTGTCGCTGAGCTACGTGCTCGGCATGGCGTTCACGTACACGCTCGCGGGCATCGCGGCGGCAGCGGCCGGCGCGCAGGTGCAGGCGGCGTTCCAGCAGCCGTGGATCGTCACCGCGTTCGCGATGCTGTTCATCGTGCTCGCCTTGTCGATGTTCGGGCTCTTCACGATCCAGATGCCGGCCGCGATCCAGACGCGCCTCGCCGATGCCAGCAATCGGCGGCGCGCCGGTACGTTCGGCGGCGTCGCCGCCATGGGCGCGCTGTCGGCGCTGATCGTGACGACCTGCGTGGCTCCGGCACTCGTCGCGACACTCGCGGTGATCGGTCAGAGCGGCAATGTCGCGCGCGGCGGGCTGGCGCTCTTTGCGATGAGTCTCGGCATGGGGGCGCCACTCCTTGCCGTCGGCGCGTCCGCCGGCAAGCTGCTGCCGAAGGCGGGCGCCTGGATGGACACCGTGAAACGTGCGTTTGGCGTGCTTTTCCTGCTGGTCGCCGCGTGGATGCTCGGCCGCGTCGTCCCCGGCCGCATCGCGCTGTTGTTGTGGGCCGTGACGGCGTTTTCAGCCGTGTGGGTCTGCTGGCGCGCGATCGCGCAGTCCCGGCACAAGTGGATCCCTCGCGCCGCCGGCGCCGCGGCCGCGCTCTACGGACTCGCGTTGCTCGCGGGGGCTGCGCTCGGTGGCAGCGACCCGCTCGCGCCGATACCCCGTCTGGCGAGGCCACATGCGCAGCTGCAGTTCCGGACCGTCAAGACCGTCGCCGATCTCGAGACGGAAATTGCCGCCGCGCGCGCGGCGGGCCGGCCGCTGATGCTCGATTTCTACGCGGACTGGTGCGTCTCGTGCAAGGAGATGGAGAAGTACACGTTCGGCGAACCGGCCGTGCAGGCGGCGCTCGCGCGCGCCGTGCTGCTGCGCGCCGACGTCACGGCGAACGACGGCGACGACCAGGCACTGCTCAGGCACTTCGGGATCTTCGGCCCGCCGACCATCGCGTTCTACGGTGCGGACGGCCTCGAGCGCCGCAACTTCCGCGTCGTCGGCTACATGAAAGCCGCGGAATTCGCCCCGCTCGCGACCCGCGCCATGCAATAGGCCCGGCGCCGGGTTTTCGGTTATTCGGTTATTTCCGTCTTCGCCGAAATAACCGAATAACCGAAAACCCGGCACCAGTCATTGCAGTACGCGTGCGGCGTCGGCCTTGAGGAGCGGCGCCGCCACCGCGGCCGGTACCCGCACTGCGTACATGCCCTCGACGTAAGGCCCGACGTCGTATGGGGAATAATACAACTCTATTCCCGCGCCCAGGCCGTCGGCGGCGGGCGGCACGAGGGCGAAATTGCGGCCGAATTTCCCGGGATCCGGCGCGAAGGGCCCGTCGGGACCGTTGCCGATGAAGCCGTCGCCGGCCGGATCGTAGCCGGGCACGCGCGCGCGCTTCACGGCGATCAGCGCATCCCGCGCTGCCTGCGCGAGCGCGACCACGCCGGGCGAGCCCGGCTGCGGATCAGCAAGGAGATCCGCCAATGCGAGACGACGCTGCGCCAGCCGGTCCCACACGAAGGCATCGACGGACGTCATCGGGTGCGCGCCTCCGGTGTACTCCGACACGACCCCGTGGACATCGAGATACCGGTCGCCCGCGCGAGTGCTCGTCCAGGTCGCCTTGAAGAACAGGCCCGCCGCAGTGGCGGCCCCGCGCGCGCGGGCGTCGGCCAGCGCCCTGACCTGCGCCTCGGCGAGCGCACCGCGCATGCGCGGTTCGATCGTCTCGTGCAGGCGCGGCAGCGAGACGATCGTGCCGTCGATCGTGATCTCACCCTCGAAGCCGTCAGCGTTCGCCGTGACCCGGACGGGTTCCGGTGGCACTGTGGCCGGCAAGTCGACACGCGCGTCGTTGCACGCCGCGAGGGACAGGCACACGGCGAATGCACACCACGCAGCACCCGGCACCGGCATACCCGACTTCTTCATGGATGCAGTGTACCCGTGCAGGCACGCGCCGCGGCACCGTGGCACACTGACCCGATGACTCCGCTGCGCGCCCTCCTGCTCATCGGCGTGGCTACGCTCGCCGCGCTCGCCGGTTTTCTCGCGTGGCGCGCGTTGGCGCCTGCGCAGCCACCGCCGGCGGTGATGACAACGCACGGGTCGCCCGCGCCAGCGCCGCCGCCCGCACGCACCATTCCCGACACACTGCCGGCTTTCACGCTGAAGGACCGCGACGGCGTGCCGCGAACCCTGGCTCACTGGGCCGGCCACCCGCTGCTCGTCAACTTCTGGGCGACCTGGTGTGCCCCGTGCCGCCGCGAGATTCCACTGCTCAAGACCCTGCGCCGCTCCTACGCGGCCCAGGGGCTCGAGGTCATCGGCATCGCCGTCGACTTCCGCGAGGATGTGCTGAAGTACGCCGCCGAAATCGGCCTCGATTACCCGCTCCTGATCGGCGAACAGGATGGTCTCGACGCCGCGGCCGCCTTCGGGGTCGATCCGGTGCTGCCCTTTTCCGTCTTCTCCGACAGCAAGGGCCGGATCGTGGCCGTTCGCATCGGCGAGTTGCATGCGGATGAGGCAGCGTTCATCCTCGCGCGCGTACAGGAGGTCGATGCGGGCCGGATCGCATTGCCCGTCGCACAGCAGCAAATTGCCGAGAAGCTGAGGGAGCTGGCCGCCATTCGCGCCAAATCGGCCGCGTAAGTGGCCGAAAATGCGCGAAATTGCACATAAGTTTCGCGAACGCCTCAATTCCGGTAGATTTTGCGGCCCATGGCGCGGCTCCTGCTCCTCAATGGCCCGAACCTCAACCTGCTCGGACAGCGCGAGCCAGAGACCTATGGCCGGGCAACGCTCGAGCAACTGGTCGCGCGCGCGGGCGGCACGGCCGCCTCGCTCGGGCACGAGCTCGTTGCGTTCCAGAGCAACGCCGAGCACGAGCTCGTCGAACGCGTGCACGCGGCACGCGGCGACGGCACGGCGTTCCTGATCGTGAACCCGGGCGCCTTCACGCACACCAGCATCGCCCTGCGCGACGCCCTGCTCGCGGTCGCGCTGCCGTTCATCGAGGTGCACCTGTCGAACGTCTTTGCGCGTGAAGCGTTCCGGCATCACTCCTGGTTCACCGACATCGCGGTCGGCGCAATCTTCGGGCTCGGCGGCGGCGGTTATGAACTCGCGGTGCGCGCGGCGGCGGAGCATCTCGCGGCGCGCGGCACCTCCTGAAAACACCGTTACGGGATACAAGGCATGGATATTCGCAAGGTCAAGAAGCTCATCGAGCTGCTCGAGGAATCGGGCATCGCCGAGATCGAGATTCGCGAGGGCGAGGAGTCCGTGCGCATCAGCCGCGCGCACGCACCGACGGTGGCGCATCCGGTGCACGTCGCGACGGTGGCGGCGAGCGCGCCGCAGACCGCGCCTGCTGCGCCCACTGCCGCGCCTGCAGCGGCGGCACCGGCGCGCAAAGCGAACGAATACGTGGTGACCGCGCCCATGGTCGGCACCTTCTACGCCGCGCCATCGCCGGGCGCGAAGCCGTTCGTCGACATCGGCGACGAGGTGAAGGTCGGCCAGGTGCTGTGCATCATCGAGGCGATGAAGATGATGAACCAGATCGAGAGCGACAAGGCGGGCCGCATCACCTCGGTCATGGCGCAAAACGGCGAGCCCGTGGAATTCGGCCAGCCGCTCTACACGATCGAGTAGGACATGCTCGAGAAAGTATTGATCGCCAATCGCGGTGAGATCGCGCTGCGCGTGCTGCGTGCGTGCCGCGAGCTCGACATCAAGACGGTCGCGGTGCATTCCACGGTCGACGCGAACCTGAAGCACGTGCTGCTCGCGGACGAATCGGTCTGCATCGGTCCGCCGCCCTCGCCGCAGAGCTACCTCAACATGCCGGCGATCATCAGTGCCGCGGAGGTGACCGACGCGGTCGCGATCCACCCCGGCTACGGCTTCCTGTCGGAGAACGCGGATTTCGCGGAGCGGGTCGAGAAGAGCGGCTTCACGTTCATCGGCCCGAAGGCCGAGGTGATCCGCCTGATGGGCGACAAGGTGTCGGCCATCAAGGTGATGAAGGCGCACGGCGTGCCGTGCGTACCCGGGTCCGACGGTCCGCTCGGCGCCGACAATGACGAGAACCTGCGCGTGGCGCGCGGCATCGGCTATCCGGTCATCATCAAGGCCTCCGGTGGTGGCGGTGGCCGCGGCATGCGGGTCGTGCACAGCGAAGGCGCACTGCTGAATTCCATCGCGCTCACGCAGGCGGAAGCGCGGGCGGCGTTCGGCAACGACCAGGTCTACATGGAGAAGTTCCTCGATCGCCCGCGCCACATCGAATTCCAGGTGCTCGCGGACAATTACGGCAATGTCGTGCACCTCGGCGAGCGCGACTGCTCGATGCAGCGCCGCCACCAGAAAGTCATCGAGGAGGCGCCGGCGCCGGGCATCAGCGACGCGCAGCGTCGCGAGATGGGCGAGCGGGTCGTGGCCGCCTGCGCCGCGGTCGGGTATCGCAGCGCCGGCACGCTCGAGTTCCTCTACCAGGACGGCGAGTTCTACTTCATCGAGATGAACACGCGCATCCAGGTCGAGCACCCCGTGACCGAGATGATCACGGGCGTCGACCTCGTCAAGGCGCAACTGCTGATCGCGGCCGGACACAAGCTGCCCTACGTGCAGAAGGACATCGAGTTCCGTGGCCACGCGATCGAGGCGCGCATCAACGCGGAAGACGCGAAGACCTTCATGCCCTCGCCCGGTCCCGTGAAGCTGTGGCACGCGCCCGGCGGCCCCGGCATCCGCGTCGACAGCCACCTCTATTCCGGGTACAGCGTACCGCCCAACTACGACTCGCTGATCGGCAAGGTCATCGCGTACGGCGATTCGCGCGACACGGCGATCCAGCGCATGAAAATGGCGCTCACCGAAATGGTCGTCGAGGGCATCAAGACGAACGCGGCGCTGCACCGGGAGATCTTTAACCACACCGCGTTCCGCGCCGGCGGGCTCGACATCCACTATCTCGAGCGGCGGCTCGGGTTGAAATAGGCACGACAAACGGCGGCCACGGGCTATAGGCTTGCGGAGTGCCGTTCCTGTCCATCCGCTTCCCGCTGGATCATCTCGACGCCGCAGCCGCGGAAGCCGCCTGCTTCGCGGCCGGCGCCCTCGCAGTGACCTTCACCGACCAGCGTGACGACGCCATCCTCGAGCCCGCACCCGGCGAATTCCGGCTCTGGCCGTCGACACGGGTCGACGCGACATTCCCGCAGGATGCGGCATCGCCGGCGACGCTCACATCGCTCGCCTCGGCACTCGGGCTGCCGGTCGGGCGGCTGGACGTGCATGCCATCGCGGACCGCGCGTGGGAGCGCGAGTGGCTCGCTGACTTCCATGCGATGCGCTTCGGCCAGCGGCTGCATGTCTGCCCGACGCACGAGAAGGTCGATGCGGCGGATGCCGCGGTCGTGCTGCTCGACCCCGGGCTGGCATTCGGCACGGGCACGCACCCGACCACCGCCCTGTGCCTCGAATGGCTCGATGCGAACGCGCCGTGCGACGGACAGGTCGTCGATTACGGCTGCGGCTCGGGCATCCTCGGCATCGCCGCCGCGAAGCTCGGGGCACGACGCATCGACGCGTTCGACATCGATTCCCAGGCGCTCGTCGCCACGCGCGACAACACCGTGCTGAACGGGGTCGCAGATCGACTCCACATCCATGAAACGGCGGACACCCTGCCTGTCGCGGCGGACCTGCTGCTCGCAAACATTCTCTCCGGCCCGCTGGTCGAACTCGCACCGCGGTTCGCCCGGCACGTCCGCGCGGGAGGACACGTCGTGCTCGCCGGCCTGCTGGCCGCGCAGGCCGACGACGTCGCGGCCGCCTTTGAGCCCGCGTTCGATGTGACCCGCAGCGCTGCCCGTGACGGTTGGCAACTCCTCGTCGGCAGGAGACGGGAACCCGCAAGCGGCGAACGGCGGACAGCGCACCGCGGGCGGCCGGGCGCATAGTCCGCGCTCGCCGGGCATCCGCCGTTCGCTGCCCGCCACCCGCTTTCGCTATCATCGCCGCGTGTTCACGGTTTGCCCGAAATGCGCCCTGACGCTGGCCGTTACAGCGGCGGACCTGCGCCTCGGCCAGGGGTATGTGCGCTGCGGCCGCTGCGCCAGTGTGTTCAACGCCCTTGCAGCGCTGCACGACGAGGAACGGCAGCAAGGCACCCCCGCGGCCACGGATCGCCGCGCGGCCACGCCCTCGCCGCCGCCACCGCCCCTGATGATGGAAGTTCCGGCGACGCCCGTTCCTGACGACCTCGTGACTCCCGGTGCGGCGGAGATCGAACTCGACCTGCCGGCCGGCCCGCAGACCGGCACGGACCCGGGCGCGCCGGACACCATGGAGTTCGCGCTCGGCAGCGCTGATCTCGCGCAGATTTTCGTCGCACCGGAAATCACGGAAGGCGAGAGCGGGTCGGGAACCTTCGAGTCGATCGTGCTCGAGGGCGGCCTGCCGGGCGACGAGGACGAGGATGCGCACGGCACGTCGGCCCGCGACCTCGAAAGCGCCGACGCGGAACTCGAGCGGATTGCCCGCGCCGCGCGCGATGCCGTCGCCGATCCGGGGTCCGGAACCGCGCAGTTCGAGGCCTTGCGGATCGCGCCTCGCGAAGCCGTACCGATGCCGCCGCAGGATATCTACCGGCCGCGCGCCGAGGACATCGACGCGTTCGAGGACGACGAGGCGGAATCGCGCACCTCGGTGCGCTACGGCGCACTGGCGGCCGTGCTTGCGCTGTTGCTGCTCGCGCAGATCGTGCATCGCTCGCGCAACGAGCTCGCGCTGAGCCCGATCCTCAACGGACCGCTGACGTCGCTGTACGCGAGCCTCGGCCGACCGCTCGCGCCGCGCTGGGATCCCGCGGCTCTCGACGTGCGCCAGCTCGGCGCCATCGCGCAATCCGGCGCGATCGGCGAGCTGCTCGTGCGTGCGAGCATCCGCAACGAGGCCACCCGGCCGCAGCCGATGCCGCTTCTGCGCCTCACGCTGCAGGATCGGTACGGCAAGCGCATCGCGAGCCGGGATCTCACGCCACGCGAATACCTCGGCGCGCGCGCGGACCGGCGCGACTTCCTCGACGCCGGGCAGCGTGTCGATGCCGAAGTGACGGTGGTCGACCCCGGCAACAACGCCGTGGGATTCGAGGTCGATGCCTGCCTGCCGAACGGCCGGGGTGGCGTGGCCTGCGCGGGCGACGCCGGTGCCGCGCACTGACGCGCAGGACCCTGCCCTGCAGATCGGACCGCATGTGCTGGCTTCGCGGACGGCGCTCGCACCGATGGCGGGCGTCACGGACCGGCCGTTTCGCGTGCTGTGCCGCCGGCTCGGCGCCGGCATCGCGGCCTCGGAAATGCTCACGTCGGACACGAGGCTGTGGCGCAGCCGCAAATCGCAGCGCCGCATGAACCACGACGGCGAGCCCTCGCCGCGCATCGTGCAACTCGCGGGCGCAGAGCCGTCGGCGCTCGCGGAAGCGGCCCGCCTCAACGTCGATCTCGGCGCGGAAATCATCGACATCAACATGGGGTGCCCGGCGAAGAAGGTGTTCAACCGCCACTGCGGCTCGGCACTGCTCGGCGACGAGCCGCTCGTCGCGCGCATCCTCGAGGAAGTGGTCGCTGCCGTGCGCGTGCCGGTCACGCTGAAAATGCGGACCGGCGTGCACCCGCACGCGCGCAATGGCGTGAACATTGCACGCATCGCGGAGGCGAGCGGCGTTGCGGCGCTCGCCGTCCACGGTCGCACGCGCGCCGACCAGTACGCGGGCGACGCGGAATACGCGACGATCCGCGACATCAAGCAGGCAGTGCGCATACCGGTGTTCGCCAACGGCGACATAGACTCGGTGCAGAAAGCGCGCGCGGTACTTGATTTCACAGGCGCGGACGGCGTAATGCTCGGCCGCGCCGCGCACGGTGCACCGTGGATTTTCCGTGATGTCAACGAATTTCTGTCGTGCGGCCGCGCACCTGTCGCGCTCGCACGCGCGACCGTGCGTGATATCATCCGCACGCACCTGACGGAGCTGTATGCCTTCTATGGAGAAGACGACGGCGTCCGTTTTGCGCGCAAACACCTCGGCTGGTATTTCGCAGGGCTCTCGGGCTCCAGGGACGATCGTCGCATGTTGATGTCGCAGGAAAGCTCGTCGCAGCAGTTTGCGTGTGCGGTGACATGGCTCGACCAGTGGGTCGACGGGACCGCGAACGCGGCCTGACCACAACAACGAGACGACGGCTGCGGGGATCGACCGATGCCAGCGAAGAAAACCCTGCGATCGCGCACCGAACCTGCCGCGCGATCGAACGGCAAGTCGTTGCCGCTGCGGAGTCACGCCGAACAGGCACTGTCCGATTATTTCGCCACCCTGAACGGGCACCGGCCGGCACGGCTGTACGATCTCGTGCTGCGCGAAGTCGAGGAACCGCTGTTTCGCGTGGTGCTCGACTACGCCGAGGGCAATCAGAGCCGCGCGGCCGGGATCCTCGGCATCACGCGTGGCACCTTGCGCAAGAAGCTGCGCCAGCTGGGGCTGTCCGCCTGAACGGGCGCGGGTTCCTTCATGCTGGTTGAGATCCGCCGGGCGCTTCTTTCGGTTTCCGACAAGACGGGCCTCGTCGAACTCGCGGGCGCACTCGCGCGCCGCGGCATCGAGATCCTCTCGACCGGCGGTACCGCACGCCTGCTGCGCGAGCACGGCATCGCCGTCACCGATGTCTCGACGCACACCGGTTTTCCCGAGATCATGGACGGCCGCGTCAAGACGCTGCACCCGCGCATCCACGGCGGGCTCCTCGGCCGACGCGGCATCGACGATGCCGTGATGCAGCTGCACGACATTCCGCCGATCGACCTGCTGGTCGTGAATCTCTACCCGTTCGCGGCGACCGTCGCGCGTCCGAACTGCACCTACGAAGAAGCGATCGAGAACATCGATATCGGCGGGCCGGCCATGCTGCGCGCGGCCGCGAAGAACCATCAGTCGGTCACCGTGGTCGTCGATCCGGCCGATTACGCGCAGGTGATCGGCGAACTCGACGCGAACGCCGGCTGCACGAGCATCGACACGCGTTCACGGCTCGCGGCCAGGGCGTTCGCGCACACCGCGCGTTATGACACGATGGTCGCCGGCTACCTCCTCGGGCGCGACAGCGCGGTCGAACGCTTCCCGCCGACCCTGCCGCTCGTGTACGACAAGCTGCAGGACCTGCGCTATGGGGAGAACCCGCACCAGGCCGCCGCGTTCTATCGCGACGTCGCGGGCCGCGGGGCGTCGATCGCGTCGGCCACATCGGTGCAGGGCAAGGAACTCTCCTACAACAACATCGCCGACGCCGATACCGCGATCGAATGCGTGCGACAGTTCACGCCGCCCGCCTGCGTCATCGTCAAGCACGCCAACCCCTGCGGCGTCGCCACGGCCGAGACGCCGCTCGCGGCCTACGACAAGGCGTACCGCACCGATCCGACCTCGGCCTTCGGCGGCATCATCGCGTTCAACCGCGAACTCGACGCCGCGACCGCCGCGGCGATCATCCAGCGCCAGTTCGTCGAGGTGATCGCAGCCCCCGCCGTGCTGCCCGAGGCACGCACGGTGCTCGCGGCGAAGCCGAACGTGCGCGTGCTGGCCGTCGGCGACCTGCGCCGTACCGGTGGCGCGGAGCTCGAATATCGCAGCGTGGGGGGCGGCCTGCTCGCGCAGACCCGCGACGACGGGCGAGTGACAGCCTCCGACCTGAAGGTCGTCACGCGTCGCAGGCCCACCGAGTCCGAGACCGCGGACCTGCTGTTCGCCTGGGCGGTGTGCCGGCACGTCAAGTCGAATGCCATCGTGTTCGCGCGCGATCACATGACGATCGGCGTCGGCGCCGGCCAGATGAGCCGCGTGTATTCGACGCGCATCGCGGCGATGAAGGCCGCGGACGAGAAGCTCGAGGTGCGAGGCGCCGTCATGGCCTCGGACGCCTTCTTCCCGTTCCGTGACGGCCTCGACGTCGCAGCCGGTTACGGCATCGCGGCCGTGATCCAGCCGGGCGGCTCGGTGCGCGACGATGAAGTGATCGCCGCGGCGGACGCGCACGGCATCGCGATGGTGTTCACCGGCATGCGCCATTTCCGCCACTGATGCCGGGCGTCCCCGCGTGAAGGTACTGGTAGTCGGCTCCGGCGGCCGCGAGCACGCGCTCGCCTGGAAATGTGCGCAGTCCCCGCGCGTGTCCGAGGTCCTCGTCGCGCCGGGCAATGCGGGCACCGCACTCGAGCCGCGCGTACGCAATGTCGAGGTTGCCGCAGACGACATCGCGGCGCTCGTCGCCCTCGCACGCGACGAGCAGGTCGCGCTCACGATCATCGGCCCCGAGGCGCCGCTCGTGCTCGGCGTCGTCGATGCCTTTGCGGCCGCGGGGCTGCGCTGCTTCGGTCCGCGCAAGGCGCCGGCGCAGCTCGAGGGTTCCAAGGCCTTCACCAAGGAATTCCTGCGCCGCCACGGCATCCCGACGGCGGCCTACGCCACGTTCACGAAAGCGACCTTCGATCCGGCCTGGGTGCGAGCGCAGCGTGCGCCGATCGTCGTCAAGGCGAGCGGCCTCGCGGCCGGCAAGGGCGTCGTGATCGCGGCAAACGCGGCCGAGGCCGTCGCGACCGCGCAAGCGATGTTCGACGGCCGCTACGGCAGCGCGGGCGAGGAGGTCGTGATCGAGGAATTCCTCGAGGGCGAAGAAGCGAGTTTCATCGTCATGGCCGACGGCAGGCATGTGCTGCCGCTCGCGACCTCGCAGGATCACAAGCGCCTCGGCGATGCCGACAGCGGTCCGAACACCGGCGGCATGGGCGCCTGTTCCCCGGCACCGGTCGTGACCGAGGCGATGCACGCGCGCATCCTGCGCGACGTGATCGGGCCGACGATCCGCGGCCTCGCGGCCGACGGCATGCCCTACACGGGGTTCCTGTACGCGGGAATCATGATTGCACCCGACGGTACGCCGAACGTGCTCGAGTTCAATTGCCGCTTCGGCGACCCGGAAACGCAGCCGATCCTGGCGCGGCTGCGCTCGGACCTCGTGGATCTCTGCGAGGCGGCGCTCGACGGCCGCCTCGACGCGGTCGTCGCAGACTGGGATCCGCGCGCCGCCGTCGGCGTCGTGCTCGCCGCCGATGGCTACCCGGACACGGTGCGCAAAGGCGACCCCATCGAAGGTCTCGCACAGGCGGCGCGGCTGCCTGGCAAGGTCTTTCACGCCGGCACCGTGCGCCGCGGCGATGAGGTCGTCACGAACGGCGGGCGCGTGCTGTGCGCGGTCGGCCTCGGTCCGAGCGTCGCGGCAGCGCGCCGCGACGCCTATGCGCTCGTCGAGGCGATCCACTGGCCCGGCATGCAGTACCGGCGCGACATCGGTTACCGCGCGATCGCCCGCGAGCAGGCGGCCCCGCAGCCGAAGTAGACTGCAGGCCCATGGAACCGCTCTACCCGCCGGGCAGCGGCGTCGTACCGCGCGAGGCCCTGAAGTCTGTCTCCGGCCTCGAGTTCATGCAGCGCCTGCTCGCGGGCGTCATCCCGCCGCCCCCGATCGCCGTCACGCTCGGGTTTGCCATCGCGAGCGTGGAGCGCGGCAGGGTCGTGTGCAAGGGCGCTCCGGGCGCGAATGCGCTGAATCCGATGGGCATCATTCACGGGGGCTACGCCGCGACGCTGCTCGACACCTGCATGGGTTGCGCGGTCATGACCGGGCTCGACGCCGGCACCGGCTACACGACCCTCGAGCTCAAGGTCAGCTACGTGCGGCCGCTCGATGCCCGCAGCGGGGAATTGCGGGCGACGGGTCGAACGCTGCAGGTCGGGCGGCGCGCAGCATTCGCGGAGGGCGAGGTCCGCGACGCCGCGGATCGGGTGATCGCGCACGGGTCAACGACCTGCCTCGTGTTTCCGTTGTGAGTGCACACCGCATCGAGTTCGACGTCGAGCCGTCGGACATCGACGCGTATCGCCATGTCAACAACGCGGTGTATCTCACGTGGCTCGACCGGGCCGCATGGAGTCATTCGGCGGCCCTCGGCGTGCCGCTCGAGGCCTGTCTTGCGATGCGCCGCGGGATGGCGGCACTGCGCACCGAGATCGACTATGTGCGCGCCGCCGTCGCGGGCGATCGTGTGCGCATTTCGACCTGGATCGCCGCCTGCGATCGCCGGCTGCGATGCACACGGCGGTTCACGCTCCGCCGTGCAGCGGACGATGCCGTGCTCGCGCGCGCCGTGACGGAATATGCCTGCCTCAATCTCGACACCGGGCGCGCAACCCGCATGCCGCCGCAGTTCGCGGCGGCCTATGGCGGTGCGGTCGCGGAGAACGACGGAGCGTGACGACCCCGGCCGAGGCGGATCAGAAACTGGCGCGCAGGAAGAATTCCGGGCCGTCGGTCTTCAGGCGAAAGAGCCCGGGGAAATCATGGCCGCTCGCCGGATCCACTTCGATGTCGACATCGAGCGCGGTATAGCCGAGACCCACCGCGAAATTCGGCTTCCAGCGATACTGTACGTCCGCATGGTATTCGCCGAGCGTGCCGTCGACGCCGTCGAACGTCGTGCTGAAATACTGGCCGCGGGCGCTCACCGCCCAGCGCCGCGCGAATCGCCATGTGGCATCGAGCGCGAGGGTCGGCACCGGCGCCACTGCCGATTCCTCCTCGCGGGCATTGCGATCGACCGCCTCGGCTGCCGCCTGCGCATCGAGCAGATACAGGCCGAGGCCTGCCCCGAGTTCGATGCGCTCGCGCCGCAGGAACGAGTACAGGTAGGTGAACGACAGCGACCGGTAGTCGAGCGACGATTCGATGTTCTCGCCCGTGAGGTACAGGTCGTTGCCGAAGGCAATGTCCTCGTCGAGCACGGTCGCGCCGAAGCGGTTCAACTTGAAGTAGTCCACGCGCAGGCGGCTGCGCTCGCCGAAGCGGAACCAGAGTTCCATGCGCCCGAGGTCGATGGCGTCGTCGAGCGCGAGCGTATCCTCGGCATCGATCGTCGTACCGGTTGTCGGCGGAACGGCACTCGAATCGAGGCGTACGCGCGTGTCGGCCGTCCCCTTGAAATACAGGGCCCGCAGCGCGAAGCGGTCCGTGATCGGACTCGCGACCGGCGGGCGCTCCCTGACGAGCGTGTCCGAAGCGCGTGCCTCCCCCTCCGCATGGGCGGCCGGGACGACGGCAACGAGCAGGATCGTGAGAGCGGCAGCGGTACGCGGCATGCTGGCCCGGATCATCGCGTATCGACGCAGGCTCCGCCAGCGTCGCCGCGTGGCGACGCCGGCGGCCGTGAACTGCCGCACACTTGCGGGTCACGGTGCCGTGACGATGCCCTCCGGAACGGCGAGCAGATCGCCGTACCACATCGTGCCGGCACGATATGCCGCGAGGCGTTCGTGCATGCGGCTCGGGTTCCATTGCAGCTTGCCGGCTGCAGCGATCGCCTGCTGCTGCGCCCTCGCCGCACCCCGGAAGTCGCCGTTCGCCGCGCGTGCCGCCGCGAGCGCATCGAAGGACTGCGGATCCTGCGACAGGTTGCGACCCTTGACGAACAGCGTGGTCGAGGCGCGCAGCGCCGTCGGCGCATCGCGCAACGCCTCGCGCGGCGACGCCGCGAGCTGCGCGATGGCGTGTCTCAGGGCCCACGAGTTGTCGCTGCCGACGACGTCAGAGAAAAGCCGCTTCGCCTCGGCGAGGCGCGCGGCGTCCGGTTCGCCTTCGAGCAGATGCTCGCCGAGCGCGACGCCGGCGATCACGTGACCACCCTCGGCGGCTGCACGCAACCATGGCAGCGAGCGATCCTCGCCGCAGCGGCGGGTTTCGGCGAGCGACATCGCGAGCCAGAACTGCGCGTCGACGTTGCCGCCCTGTGCGGCCTCGAGGATGATCGCATCGGCATTCTCGCGCGATTCCCCGAGCGACGCGTCGAGCCGCGCGATCAGGCCATACAGGTAGAGTGACGGCAGGTCGCCGCCCACGGCTGCCGCCTTGAGACCCGCGAGAATGTCGCGACTCCAGATGCTCGCGACACCTGCCGTGAGCTTGAATCCCACGTGAGACCAGGTTCGTGCGGCGACCGGCTCGCCGTCGAAGCTGGCCGGTGCGTAACGCGAGTTGAGCACCGAGTCGACCGCGGGCTGACCAAACGGCGGCGCCGGCATCGTCGCGACGAGGATGGGATCACGCGCGACGCCGTCGGTGCCTACGAGGTAACTGACGATGCCGACGCCGCTGCGGCCCGCTTCGCGCGCGGCATGGGCATATGGTGCAGGGGCTTCGACACGGATGGTCGGCGGCACGTATCGCGCACACCGCGCCGACTCCGGCGACGGCGGCAGCACGGTCGCCGCCATCGCCGCCCGCCCGTATGCGGCAACGATCTGCGCTGCACGCGCCTCGTCCGCGGGAGTCAGCTTCGCGTGCAGTTCGGCGAGCTGCGCATCGCTCAGGTCGTGCCGGCCGTTCTCGCGCGCCGCACTGAACCAGCCGTAGGCCTCGCCGAGATCGACCGGGCTGCCCTGGCCGTGCAAGGCCATGGTGCCGAGATTGTGCTGCGACGCCGCGTCTCCCACTTGCGCGAGGCGGAGGAACTCGCGCCGGGCGGAGACGTACTGCCCCGCCTGATACTGGCCGAGTGCCGAGGGAAAATCCGCCTGCGCCACCGACGCGGCCGTGGCGAGCACCAGCGCGAACACGACACTGCTGCGACGCATTACCCCTCCGAATGGTGCCGGGTTTTCGGTTATTCGGTTATTGCGTCACGGGCGCGCAATAACCGAATAACCGAAAACCCGGCACCGTGCAGGTCATCTCTTCATCGCCTCGAAGAACTCGCCGTTCGTCTTCGTATCCTTCATCTTGTCGAGCAGGAATTCGATCGCCGCGAGCTCGTCCATCGGGTGCAGCAGCTTCCTCAGGATCCAGATCTTGGCGAGTTCGCCCGGATCCGTGATCAGCTCTTCCTTGCGGGTGCCCGAGCGATTGATGTTCACCGCCGGGAACACGCGCTTTTCCGCAATGCGCCGGTCGAGGTGGATCTCGCTGTTGCCCGTGCCCTTGAACTCCTCGTAGATGACGTCGTCCATCTTCGAGCCGGTATCGATCAGTGCGGTCGCGAGGATCGTGAGCGAACCGCCCTCCTCGATGTTGCGCGCGGCAGCACCTTGCCGGAACTCGGCACCACGGTGTTGTAGGCACGCGCGAGCCGCGTGATCGAATCGAGCAGGATCACGACGTCCTTCTTGTGCTCGACGAGGCGCTTCGCCTTCTCGATCACCATTTCGGCGACCTGCACGTGGCGGGCCGCGGGCTCGTCGAACGTCGACGACACGACCTCGCCCTTGACCGTGCGCTGCATCTCGGTGACCTCTTCCGGCCGCTCGTCGATCAGCAGCACGATCAGGTACACCTCGGGGTGGTTCCACGTGATCGAGGTCGCGATGTTCTGCAGCAGCATCGTCTTGCCGGCCTTCGGCGGCGAGACGATCAGCCCGCGCTGGCCCTTGCCGATCGGCGCGACGAGGTCGATCACGCGCGCGGTGAGGTCTTCGGT
>WBZO01001281.1_pt1 | contig 40411 bp, 26 predicted proteins | sample 5204261 | NCBI WGS metagenome assembly WBZO01 (sample SAMN12412400, study PRJNA552823) | activated sludge metagenome | isolation source: activated sludge from anammox sidestream of wastewater treatment plant... | place: USA: North Carolina | collected 2017-09
CCAGGGCCAGGCGGGGACCACCAGCGGCGTCGTGGCAGCGCAGCTCGCGCCCAGCAGCAGGGACGCGAGGAGCGCCGCGAGGCGATGCGTCCGCGCCTGGGCGACGTGCTCGCGGCAGGCCGCGCACAGCGGAACGAGCAGCCCAAGGGAGGCGAGGCGCAGGGCGGACGTCCCCGGGGCGGGGCAGCAGGCGCAGCGCGCGATGGGGCGCAGCGGCGTCGAGCCGAGCTCGAGCCAGGCAGCGAGCGCGGGAGGCTCGCCGGACCCGGAGCTGACAGGGCCGAGGGGCGCCGGCATCGCCAGGAGCTTAGGGGACGAGCGCCGAAAGTCGACGCTGCGACCTGCATCGAGGGCGGACGTACGTCGAGCGGCCGAGCGATGGTACGATGAGCCCATGAGGTCGAAGCCATGCTGAGGATCGTGAGCGGTGTGGTCGCCGCCGCGTGGATGGCGGGGGTGGTCGCGTGCAGCGCGGGCGGCGCCGGCGGCGGGGGCGAGGAGGGCTTTGGTGCGGCTGGCGGCGCCAGCGGGGCGGGGGGCGCCAGCGGCGCGGGCGGCGGCGGCGGCGCGGGGGCGCCGGGTAGCGGCGCCAGCGGCACGGGCGGTGGGGGAGGGACGCCCATCGTCGTCGACGCAGGGGGTGACGCCGAAGCCCAGGGGTGCAGCAAGGTCGATTTCTTGTTCGTCATCGACTCCTCCGTGTCCATGCAGGAGGAGCAGGCCGCCCTCACCGCGGCCTTCCCGCGCTTCATGCAGTCCATCACGCAGGCCACCGCCGTCGGAGACTTCCAGGTGATGGTGGTCGACACGGACGCCGAGTCACGCTGCACGGCGAGCGCCTGTGCGGCCAGGCCTCACGTCACCTGTACGCCGCACGCGTGCACCAACGTCGCGACGGGCTGTGACGCGACGCTCGGCGCGGGGGTCGTGCACCCGCGGGGGGCGGGCTCGAGCGAGCGAGACTGCGGCTTCGTGGGCGGGCACCGCTACCTCACCGCGGCACAACCCAACCTCGGCGAGGCCTTCGCCTGCGCGGCGACCGTGGGGCTCGCGGGCGCGGCTGCAGAGCGCCCCATGGACGCGCTGGTCGCAGCCGTGAGCGCACCCTTGAACGCGCCGGCCGGCTGCAACGCAGGCTTCTTGCGGGACGACGCCGTCCTCGTGGTCACCTTCATCAGCGACGACGGTAACTTCGAGGACACCGGGACACCGCAGCAGTGGTACGACGCCGTCGTCGCCGCCAAGCGCGGCAACGCGGAGGCGGTCGTGGTGCTGGGGCTCTTCCAGGGTGGCGCTCAGCCGAACCCCACCAAGCAGCGGCACTGGTATGAGTTCGTTCAGCGCTGGGGGGCGCGGGGGCTGCGAGGGAGCGTCGCCGAGCCGGACTACACGCCGTTCTTCGACAGCGCCATCGGCGTCATCGCGGACACCTGCGAGCGGTTCGAGCCGCCGCAGTAGCGGGTGGCCGCGCTCACGCCCGAAGCTCACCGCCGAGCAGCCACGTCAGCGCTTGACCGCGCTCCCGCGCGACCTCCGAGGCCAGCGCCGTGCGCGGCGCCGAGTCACCGACGCGCTGCGCCTCGCGCTGGAGCTCGTCCTGGGACCGGAGCGCGGGGCACGCGAGCAGCGGCGGCGCGGCCGCGGTGAGCAGCGCCGCGAGCGCCGCCGCCTCGCTCGGGGTCGTCGGCCGCTCGAGCCCGCCGAGCGCGTGCCGCCCGAGCGCCCAGGCCAGGACCGCGGCCTGCTCCACGCGCCATGAGAGCGCCGCCAGCTCGCCCGCCGTGAACCCACCGAGGGGGCGCTCGAGCAGGCGCCGCTCGTGCGTCGTCAGCGAGAGGCTGGCGCCCCGCTGACGGCTCTCGTCGAGGAGCGCGAGGCGGCGCTGCTCCGCAGCGTCCAGGGAGGGCGTGGCCTCGAGGTACGCCCGCGCGACGAGCGTGAGCAGCCCGAGGAGCCGTTCAGCGACCTGCGTGGGCGTGGGGGGGTCGTGGTCGTGGTCGTGGTCGTGGTCGTGGTCGTGAGCGTGGTGGTGGTGGTCGTGAGCGTGGTGGTGGTCGTGAGCGTGGTGGTGGTCGTGGTCGTGGTCGTGAGCGTGGTCGTGAGCGTGGTGGTGGTCGTGAGCGTGGTGGTGGTCGTGAGCGTGAGCGTGGGCGTGAGGGGCGGGCTCGGGAGCGTCCGCGGGGGCCGCACAGCCCTCGCAGGGAGCGTCCTCCTCGGGCTCGGTGGGGTGCGCTAGCACCTCTCCCGTCGCGCTGAGGAGGAGCCCCTCGACGAAGATGAGCGCGTCGAGCTGGGCGGCGAGGCTCGAGAGAAACTCCTGGGTGACGTCCGCGTCTTCCGGCAGCTCCTTCTCGACCTCCACCGCCAAGATCGTCTGCGCCTGGCGGACTAGCTCGCTGGCGGCGGGGTCGTGCTGGTGGGTCTCTCGATCGATGAAGTGGCCGAGGGCCTCCAGGTGCTGCGGGACGACGCTCTCGGGCAAGCGCAGCAGCAGCAGTCGGGTCTCGGGCCAGGTGAGGAGCCAGCCGTCTTCGGTGTCCGTCTTCCGGCGCTCCACCCGGGCAGGCGCCGCCAAGCGCTCGATGAGCGCGGGGTCAGGGCCGTGAGGAGAGCGGAGGTAGAGCGTCAAGCGCGGCACGCGGCGGGTCATCATGGGAGGCGGGCGAGCCGTCAAGCGGTGAGCCGCGTGAGGCTCACGCTGGGCCGGGGCCGTGCTATCGCCCGCGGGTGACCTCGCAGGACCTCGCCCCTAGCCCGCTGACGGCGCTCAACGCGGCGCAGGCGGCCGCCGTAGCGCACGTCGACGGCCCGCTGCTGGTCTTCGCGGGCGCAGGCAGCGGCAAGACGCGCGTCATCACCTACCGGGTCGCCCACCTGGTCGTGTCGCACCGGGTCCCGGCCTACCGCATCTTGGCCGTCACCTTCACGAACAAGGCCGCGGGTGAGATGCGGCAGCGCCTGACGGAGCTGCTGGGTGAGCCCTTGGCTCGGGAGCTGTGGGTCGGCACCTTCCACGCGACCTGCGCGCGCCTGCTGCGCCGCTACCACGACGTCGTCGGGCTCAGCGAGAAGTTCACCATCTACGACGAGTCCGATCAGAAGGCCGTGCTCACGCGCGTCTTGCGGGAGGGCGGCTATGACGAGCGCCAGCTCCCACCGAAGCAGGTGCTCGCGCGCATCCATGCGCTCAAGCAGGAGGCGCTCGACCCACGGGCGGCGCAGCGCCTGGGGCGCGCCGACGAGACGCTGCGCGAGCTCTACGAGGGCTATGAGCGCGCCCTGGCGGCCGCCAATGCCGTGGACTTCGACGATCTCATCCTCCACGTCCTGCGGGTCGCCGAGGGGCAGGGCCCGGCGTCGGAGGAGCTGCGCGCCCGCTTCACGCACGTGCTCGTCGATGAGTTTCAAGACACCAACCAGGTGCAGTATCGGCTGGTGCGCGCGTTGTCGGCGGGGACTCGGAACCTGTGCGTGGTGGGCGACGACGACCAGAGCATCTACTCCTGGCGTGGCGCGGACGTGCGGCTCATCTTGGGCTTTCAGCGGGACTTCCCGGACGCGGTGGTGGTCAAGCTCGAGCAAAACTATCGTTCCACGGCCAACGTCGTGGCGGCGGCGCTCGGGGTCATCCAGGGGGCGCGCTCGCGCGAGCCGAAGGCGCTCTGGACGGAGCAGCCCGCCGGCGAGCCGGTGCGCGTGCACTCGCTCGACGATGAGCGCGCCGAGGCCCACTGGGTCGTGAGCACCATCTTGGCGGAGCGGCGCCGCGGCACCCACCCGGCCGACATCGCGGTCTTTTATCGGATCAACGCCATGTCCCGCGTCCTGGAGGAGGCGCTGCGCGAGATCCGCGTCAATTACCAGGTCGTCGGCGGCATGCGCTTCTTCGAGCGCGCGGAGGTCAAGGACCTCATCGCGTACCTGCGCTGGCTCGACAACCCTCGCAGCGACACGGATCTGGTGCGCATCATCAACACGCCGCCACGGGGCATCGGAGACAAGACGGTGGAGGCGCTGCTGGCGCTCGCGAGCGCCCGCGGCTCGAGCGTCTACGACGTCATCGAGGTAGCGCTGCGCGGCGACGCGCTCGGGGCGGCGGCCAAGCGTCGGCTGAGTCAGTTCCAGGCGACCATGGAGGAGCTGCGGGAGGCCGCGCGGTCGCTCTCGCCCAGCGCGCTGGCGCGGCAGGTCCTGGAGCTCAGCGGCTACCGGGCGGCGCTGGTCGCCGCCGACACCCCCGAGGCGGACGCCCGCTTGGAGAACCTGGAGGAGCTCGTGGGCTCCATCCAGGAGTATGAAGACGCCCCGCGCTGGTCGGAGTCCGAGCCCACCTTGGGAGGGTGGCTCGAGCGGGTGGCCTTGGTGTCTGCCGTGGACGCCATGACCCAAGAGCCGGCCGTGACGCTCATGACGGTGCACAGCGCCAAGGGCCTCGAGTACGAGGTCGTGCTCATCACCGGGATGGAGGAGGACATCTTTCCGTACCGTGGGCTCGACGGAGAGGACGCCCATGAGCTCGACGAAGAGCGCCGGCTCGCCTACGTGGCGATCACCCGCGCGCGCCAGCGGCTCTACCTGAGCTGGGCCGGCACCCGGACCTTGTTCGGGCGGACGCGCTACAGCAGGGCCAGCCGCTTCCTGACGGACCTGCCCGCCGCGGTCGTCCGCTGGGAAGGGCAGCGGAAAGCAGGTGGGGGCTCGCGCCCGGCGCACCTGGGGCGCGCCTGGGGCGCACCGGCGCGCCGCGCGCCCGCTCCCGAGCCAGCGCTCGCGCCGGGCGAGCGCCGGCTCGTCCTCGAGGAGGAGGGCCAGCCGCCGCAGGAGCCCGGGCAGGCCGTGGCGCCCGGGGACAGGGTGCGCCACGAGCGCTACGGCGTGGGGACGGTGGAGCGCGTGGAGCTGCGCGCCGAGCCCGTGCTCCTCGTCGACTTCCCGGGGTACGGGACGAAGAAGGTGCTGGCGCGCTTTCTCCAGCCCGCTTGAGCGCGCGGGCGTCGCTGCCGTGGCCAGGGGAGGGCGCGCTCGCGCTAGACACTTCGCGGGTCCTCCGTCGGAGACTAGGCTCCGCGGAATGTCGACCTTCGAGTATCAAGCGCTCTTGCCCCTGGGGGAGGACCACACCCCGTATCGGCGTCTGACGACGGACTTCGTCTCCACCTTCGAGGCCCAGGGGCGGACCTTCCTGCAGGTGCAGCCCGAGGCCCTCACGCTGCTCACCCAGACGGCGATGCGCGACATCGCGCACCTCCTACGTCCCGCGCACTTGGCGCAGCTCTCCAGCATCTTGCGCGACGCCGAGGCCTCCGCCAACGACCGGGTGGTCGCGCTCGAGCTGCTGAAGAACGCCAACATCGCCGCGGGGGGCGTGCTGCCGTCGTGCCAAGACACGGGGACGGCGGTGGTGATGGGCAAGCGCGGCGAGCTCGTCCTGACGGGCGGCCACGACGAGGCCGCCATCGCCCGCGGCATCTACGACACCTACCAGACGTCCAACCTGCGCTACTCCCAGCTCGCGCCGCTCGACATGTTCAAGGAGGTGAACACGGGCGACAACCTCCCCGCGCAGATCGAGATTTTTGCGACCCCGGGCGCGGAGTACAAGTTTCTCTTCATGGCCAAGGGCGGAGGCTCGGCCAACAAGAGCTACCTCTTCCAGGAGACCAAGGCGCTGCTCAACCCGGAGAGCCTGCTGCGGTTCATGGACGAGAAGCTGCGTGGCCTCGGCACGGCCGCCTGTCCCCCGTACCACCTCGCCGTGGTGATCGGGGGCACGACGGCGGAGCACACGCTCAAGACCGCGAAGCTGGCGTCGGCGCACTACCTGGACCAGCTGCCCACCAGCGGCAACCACCGCGGCCGCGGCTTCAGGGACTTGGAGTGGGAGCAGCGCCTGCTCGAGCTGTCGCAGCGCACGGGCATCGGCGCGCAGTTCGGCGGCAAGTACTTCTGCCACGATGTGCGCGTCGTCCGCCTGCCGCGCCACGGCGCCTCGTGCCCCGTGGGCATCGCGGTGAGCTGCTCGGCCGATCGCCAAGCCCTAGGGAAGATCACGGCGGAGGGCGTGTTCCTCGAAGCGCTGGAGCAAGATCCCGCCAAGTACCTCCCCGCGGTCGAGGAGGGGGCGCTCTCGGGGGAGGCCGTGCGCGTCGACCTGAGCCGCCCCATGAGCGAGATCCGCGCGCTGCTGTCGCGCTACCCCGTGACCACTCGGCTGTCGCTCAGCGGCCCCATGGTGGTGGCGCGGGACATCGCTCACGCCAAGCTCAAAGAGCGGCTCGACCGGGGTGAGGGGCTGCCCGCCTACGTCAAGGACCACATCATCTACTACGCAGGGCCCGCCAAGACCCCGGCCGGCTACGCGAGCGGGAGCTTTGGCCCGACCACCGCGGGCCGGATGGACTCCTACGTGGCCGCGCTGCAAGCGGCGGGCGGCAGCTTCGTCATGCTGGCCAAGGGCAACCGCAGCCGCGCCGTGACGGAGGCCTGCAAGAAGCACGGCGGCTTCTACCTCGGCTCCATCGGCGGTCCCGCCGCGCGGCTGGCGCGTGACTGCATCAAGCGCGTGGAGGTGCTCGAGTACCCGGAGCTGGGCATGGAGGCCGTGTGGAAGATCGAGGTGGAGGACTTCCCGGCGTTCATCGTCGTCGATGACAAGGGCAACGACTTCTTCGCCGCCATGACCCAGCCCGGCGGGCTGCCCGTGGTCCAGTGAGCAGCGCGGCGTCGGCGGCGCTCGCCACCTCGCGTGGAGCGCGCGCGCTGCGCTTGGATCTGCTCTGCGCCACGCCGCGCCCCACGGCGCAGCTCGAGGCGCTCGAGCGCGCGGTCGAGCTCGCCTTCGTCAGCGGGGGAGGCGCGCCGGAGCTGGCCAGCCGCCTGGCCACGCCACGCCGCCCCCCCAGCCACTTCGAGCCTCGGAGCTTCGCCGCGGACGTGTTCCTCGAGGAGCTGCTGGCGGGGCTGGCGGAGGGCAGCGGAGCGCGGGTGAGCAAGGGCGCGCTCGACGTGCTCGCGCTGCCGAGTACACCGGAGGACGCGCGGCGGCGGCAGCAGGTGTTTCGGGAGCTCGAGCAGCGCCCGCAGCTCGAGGTCGAGCTGCGGGCCGGAGTCGTGGCCCTGCAGCAGCTGCTCGTCGAGCTCTGCCCGGGGGGGGTCGACTACGATCCGGGCGCGCGCCGCGCCGACACACTGCGCGCGGTCCGCACCGTGATCGAGGCACTGTCCGGGGGCTTCGAGAGCGCCACCTCCGCGCTCGGGGAGCTGCGCGCCTACGCGCGGGAGATCGCCGAGAGCCAGCCCTATCGGCGGCTGCTGGATCTGCTGGACTACGAGGAGCGCGCCGTGGGCGTGGAGCTCCGGCTCGGCGTCGGCCGGGATGGTCGCTTGAGGCAGGTTCAGCTCCTGGAGCTCGAGCCCAACCAGCACAGCGCGTTCTACGTCTCTCCGCTGCGCCGCCTCTGGCAGCGGCTGCTGCTGCTCTGGAGGGGGGCGCCGCTCCGCGCCACGGAGCTGGTCTACCGCACCTTCGACGAGGTGTTTGCGGGCCTCGTCGCGCCGGTCACCGCGCTGCTCGTGGTGTTGGCGGATCTCGAGGTGTACCTGGCGGGGCAAGGCCTGCGCGGGCGCGCGGCCCAGGCGGGGCTCGAGACCTGCCTCGCGGAGCTGCAGGCGGAGCCGTCGTGCTTCGAGGCGCTGTGGAACCCGCACCTGCTCGTCGCGGGTGTCCGCCCCGTCGCCACGGACGTGTGCTTCGAGCCAGGCGCCTACGGCGTGGTGCTGAGCGGACCGAACTCCGGCGGCAAGACGCGCGCGCTCCAGGCCGTCGCGCTCGCGCAGCTCCTCGGCCAGGCGGGCTTCCCCGTGCCCGCTCGCAGCGCGCGGCTCCGTTGGGCAAGCTCGCTCGTGGTGTCCATGCGGGAGCCGGGCAGCGCGGACCACTGTGAGGGGAGGCTCGGCGCGGAGCTGCTCAGGGTGCGTGAGGTGTTCGAGCGCGCCAAGCCAGGGGTGTTCGTGGTGCTCGACGAGCTGTGCTCCGGCACCAACCCGAGCGAGGCCGAGGAGATCTTCCGCTTGGTGCTCGAGCTGCTCGAGCTGCTCGAGCCGCAGGTCTTGGTGAGCACGCACCTGCTCGACTTCATCACGCGCTTCCAGGCCGAGCAGCCGCGCGGGCTCACGTTTTTCCAGGTGGAGCTGGACGCCGAGCGCCGCCCCACCTACCGCGTCGTGCCGGGGGTGGCCACCACCTCGCTGGCGCGTGAGACGGCGGCGCGTCTGGGGGTCACGCGAGCGGAGCTCACCGCGTTGGTCGAGCGGGCCCGGCACCCGGGGGCCTCCCAGTCACCGTGAGGACACCCGGGGGAGCGCCGCCGCGGCGCGGGCCGCGCCCGGCCGGGCGAGCGCCAGCAGCAGCACGCCAAGGGCGCCGAGGCCCCCGGGCAAGCCCAAGCGCAGCCACGGGGCGAGCCACCCTCCGGGAGGCGAGAGCAGCAGCCACAGCGCGAGCGCGAGCAGCAGCAGGGCGAGGCCGCGCGCGCCGAGCGCGCCGAGCGCTGGGACGCCGAGCAAGGTGCGGAGCCCGAAGCGCAGGAAGCTGGCGCGCCGATGGGCGCCCGTCAGCGTGAAGGCCGCTAGCGCGTCGAGCAGGGCGACGGTGCCCGAGCTCCCCTTGGGCCAGGCCAGATCGATGCGCTCCCAGTGATCGGGCCGTAGGCGCGCCTTGAAGCGCCGGAGCCCCTCGAAGTCGTAGAGGAGCCGGGTGGTCCTGCGAGCCAGCCGCAGCGCCGGGGAGACCTCCCCCGCGAGCGGCGCGAGCCCCAGGGTGACCACCTGGCTCCCTTCCGCGGCGACCTGGCGCATCGCCGTGTCGATGAGCAGCTCCGAGGTGCCGTTGGGGGCCTCCCGCTGGCGGAGGAGATCTTCGAACAACCAGCCCTGGCGCGCGTAGATCGGCACGGCCACGAGGAGGGCCACCAGCCGCCCTTGGTGCTCGGCGATGAAGTAGCGGCGCTCTTCCGGGAAATGAAAGGGCTCCACCGCGACGAGGAAGCCCATGGGCGCCATCTTCCGCGTCTGGAGCCAAGCGCCGATGAAGCGCTCCAGCTCTCGCCTCAAGGGCAGGTCGGGCGAGGTGAGCTCCGCCGGCTCGACCTGCCGCACCTGGACGCCCTTGGCTCGCGCCCGCCGGAGCTGCTCGCGCAGGCTGCGGGTGGAGCGGAGGGTCTGCTCCCAGTGCGGCGGTGACCAAGACGGCTGGAGCCCGATGGGAGCGCTCTCGAGCCACCCGAGCGCGCCGAGCCGCGCCTCCGTCGCGAAGAAGCAGGCGCGGCGTCCGGCCTGGCGGGCGCTGCGCGCGAAGCCCTCGCACAGGCTCGCCAGGCCGGCTTCGGGCGCGATGGGGGCCCCGGCGGCGACCCAGGCCCGCCCGGTGTCCACGTACGCCACGGCGCCCTCGCCGTCCGGGCTGAACCAGTAGCGGAAGCCCGCTTCCAGGACCTGAAACGACGTGGTGTTGTAGCCGTGGCGCTGCAGCAGGCGCAGGACGCGGCGCCGCTCGTCGTCGACGAGGTGGGGCGCCATCGCCGGCGAGCGATGGTCCGGCGGGTGAGACAGCCTCCGCGGGGGCACGCCGGGCAGCCGTTACCACATCGCGGCGCGCACCGGCAGTGAGGGGCGCGCTTTCGAGGCGCCGAGGCGCGTGGGGCTGTTCAACGTGGTGTCGGTGGCGGTAACGTCGGTCACCATGGCCTCACGCCTTCCCTTGCTGGAGAAGCTCGTCGCTTCCGGGAGCGCCGACAGCTTCACGCGCTACGCCTTCGCCATGGAGCTCCGTAAGGAGGGGCTCGTGGAGCGCTCGCTGGCGGCCTTCACGGAGCTGCGGGCGCTCGACGCCCAGTATGTCCCCTCGTACCTCATGGCGGCGCAGCTCCTCCAGGAGGTCGGGCGGAGCGCGGAGGCCCGCCAGTGGGCCGAGGCCGGGGTGGAGGTCGCGCGCGCTCAGGGGGACGGGCGCGCGGTGAGCGAGCTCGGCGAGCTCCTCGCCCAGCTCTAGGCGCGCCGAGCGCGGACTCCCTGGGCGTGCCGTCCCGCGCTCTCTTCGCTAGGCTTGGCCATGGTCTCTAGCGCCCGGACGGCCCTCGCGGAGCGCCACGCGCGCTCGGCGGCACAGCGAGCGTGGCGACCCGTCGCCGAGGACGGGCGCGCGCGAGCGCGCCGCGTGGCCATCGGCGATCCTCAGGCGCCGCTCGCCGTGTTCCTGGCGGTGCTCGAGCATCGTGGCCTGCTCAGTGACCAGGGCTGGCTAGAGCCCGACGTCCAGCTCGTCTGCGCCGGGGACTATTTCGATTTTGGTGGGACCGCGCAGCGGCCCCTGGCCATCGAGGACGGCCTGGCGATCTTGGCCTGGCTCGCGAGCCACCCGCCCGATCAGGTCGTGCTCATCGCGGGCAATCACGATCTGGCGCGGGTCGGTGAGCTGGTAGACTTCGATGACGCGAGCTTCGCGCAGGCGCATGAGCACGCCCTGCGCGCCTACACAGGGGACGCTCCAGATCCTGCGCTCGAGCAGCGGCTCGCGGAGTGGTACCCCAGCTTGGCGACGGCAGAGGTCGCCGCGCGGGACTTCTGCGCCTTCTCGACCGCCCAGCGGGAGCTGGTGTGGGCGCTGCTCCGCGCTCGGCGCCTGCGGCTGGCCCACGCCAGCGCGGAGCGCCGGCTGCACTGTCACGCGGGCGTCACGGGCCCGCACCTCGCCGCTCTGGGGCTCGAGCCTCGGGCCTGGGCAGACGCCCCGCGCGTGGCCGAGGCGCTCAACGCCGCCCTGGATGAGGCGGTGGCGGCGTGGGTGGACGGACCGCTCGCCATCGCTCGGCTCCACCGCCCGGGCAGCCGCGCCACCGGGGAAGGTGGCGGCCTGCTCTACCATCGCCCGGCGAACCCAGCGCTCGGCGCCGGCAGCGCGCTGGGCGAGCTCCTCGGGCGCCGCTTCGATCCGCGCCAGCTGCCGCGCGGCCTCGAGCAGGTGATCGGTCACATCGGCGATCGCAAGTGTCGCCAGCTCCTCGGGGCGTGGGCCCAGGGCGCCGCGGCCCAGCCTGGGCAGCTCCGCCACCTCGTGGTGCAAGGCGATGTGCCGAGCTATCGCGCTGGCCCCAGCGCCACCTCGCCCGACGGCACCACCAGCCTCCTGAGCTTCACCGACGGCGAGATGAGCCGCACGGCCCCCGAGCACTACGCCGTCTACACCTGGTGAGCCACGGCGCGGCTCCGAGGTCTGGTGGGCGCCACGCAGGGAGCGCCGCGGCGGCCTTGGACAACGGCCCGGGCGGCGGTCATCCTTGCGCCGCGGCCTCTGTCCCGCGCGCGTCCCTCTCCTCCCCGCCTCCATGCTCCCGCTCCAGCGCCTCCAGGTCCTCGCTCACTTCACCCTGCGCGTCGGTGCCGGCGGGCTGTTTCTGTTCCATGGCGCGCAGAAGCTCCTGGGCTGGCTCACCACCAAGGCCCCGCCGGACGTCGGCTCACAGCTCTGGTGGGGCGGGCTCATCGAGCTGCTCGGCGGCGCCCTCGTCGTCCTCGGCCTGGCGACGCGCCCCGCGGCCCTGCTGGCGGCGGGGACGATGGCGGTGGCCTACGCGCAGTTTCACTGGAAGTTCGCGCTCACGAGCCCCCGGCTCTTCCCCATCGTCAACGGGGGAGAGCTGGCGGTGCTCTACGGGCTGGTGTTCTTCTTCCTGTTCGCGCACGGCCCTGGTCCGTGGTCGCTCGACGCGCGCCGGCGCGCAGCCCCCAAGGCGTCGGACGCAGCGCGACCCTAGCGCGGCTCAGCCCACCGCGGGCGGCGGGATGCTCCAGCTCATCCCCCCGCTGCCGGTCGCCGGCGCGGGCGCGGCGTCGTCCTCAGCGTCGCCGAGGAAGTCCAAGAGCTCGGTGCGCCGCGCTTGCGCGTCCGAGCGCCCCAGCTCGATGAGCCGGCGCGCGAAGTCCCCGTCGAACAGCATGTAGCTGGCGAGATCGGCGTCGTCGCCCGCCCCGACGTCCAGCAGGCTGAAGAGGCGCCGCGCCAGCGGCGAGCCGCCTCGCAGCTTGCCCGAGCGGAGCTGCTCGGCCGCGAGGGCGCCGATGCCCTCCGTGGGCCGCACGGTCATCATCTGGATGGGGCGATAGGTGTGGCCTCCGCGGCGCGCCGCCCCCTCGTTGAGCTTGGGGACGAACTGCTCGCCGAAGGCCGCTTCACCGCTCGCCATCAGGTCGTTGAGGAGGCCGATCATCCCGACGTCGTTGTCCAGGTGATCGAGCAGCAGGGCGTTCATCATCTTGCCGAGCAGGTAGGTGGCGCCTGGCATGGCCTTGTCCGCCGCGCGGTAGTCGATGTGCGGGACGCCGCGGACGAGCCGCGAGGTGCCGACCACGAGCACGTGCGTGGCCCCGAGCCGGATGGCGGGCGCGATGGGCGTGTTCTGGCGTACGCCGCCGTCGACGTAGAGCTGACTTCCGATGCGGACCGGCGGGAACAGGAGGGGGATGGCCGCCGAGGCGAGCACGTGCTGCGGCCCGATGGGAGCGGCCCGGATGAGCGTGCGCGGCGGCGCGCGCGTGGGGAGCGCCGTGCTGGGGCTGGTCTGCATGAAGATGACGGTGCGCCCCGTCATCACCTCGGTGGTGCTGACGCTCAGGGCGCTGAGCAGGCCGCTGCGGAGCGAGCGGGTGATGGCGCGCCATGGGATCTCTCGCTGCACGAGCTCCGTCATGGGCGAGACGTCGAAGACGCCCGTCCCCTCGCCCCCGCCCAGCAAGAGCCGCGGCAGGCTGAGCGCCTGGCGGACGCCGAAGCCGAGGACCTGCTCCATCGCCAGGCCCCGCCAGAGATCGATGAGGCGCCGCACCCCGAGCACTGGATCGGCCAGGTGCGCGGCGAGGTAGCCGCTGTTGATGGCGCCGACGCTCGTGCCGCACAAGATGTCCACGCGCGGGGGGGCGCCGCGGAGCTGGGTCAGCTCATCGAAGAGATACGACAGGACCCCCGCCTCGTAGGCGCCGCGCGCGCCGCCGCCCGAGAGGATGATCGCTAGCCGGCGCTGACGGGGCTCATTCACGAGGGCTAGGTGTTAGCGAAGATCGAGCGCAGCGTCACCGACAAGCTCGCGGGCCCTCGATCTTCAGTCGAGCTCGTCGTCGTCGGTGCTGGCCTCGGCCTCCACCTGCGCCATGAAGGCGGTGACGTCGCCGAGCTCCGCGTCGTCGTCGACGCTGGGGAGCGGCGGCGGCGCCCCGCGGAGCGCGATGACCACGGGCCGCCGGTAGAAGCGCGCGCGGAGCCGCTCGTCGCGGATGGACCCAGCGAGCTGCTCGACGAAGCGGGCGGCGCGCTCGCGCATCTCCCCGGCGTCGGGCGCGCCGGCGGTGCTCAAGGTCTCGCAGCAGAGGGCGCGCGTCTCGAGGGCGTACTCGGAGCCCTTGATGGCCTCGATGGCGCCGAGCGCGGTCGTCGCGAGCAAGATCCCGATGTGGTGCTCGCCGATGTCCACGCGCGCCGCCGCCTCCACGGCCATGGCGTAGAAATGAAAGGCGACGTAGGCCTGCGCTTCGGCGCTCTGGCGCGCGTCGAAGGCGTGCATCACGGCCGCGCCAGAGTCGCCGTTGGCGCGCGCCAGCAGGGCCCGCAGGACCTTCTCGTGCACGGAGTCGTAGGCGCTCTCGGTGACGGCGGTGAGCGCCCCCGCGTCTCCGACGAAGGTGCTGGCCTCGTCGAGCTGTCCCATCTCCAGCAGGGTCTCCGCCGTGGCCAGCAGGGTGTCCGCTCGCGAGTCCTGATCCGCGAAGCGCTCGTGGGCCTCGCGGGCGTGCTTCAAGTAGGCCTCGGCGCGGGGGTAGTCCCCGAGCCGGGAGTAACACTGCCCGATGTTGGAGATGGTCTTGGCGATCTGGAAGCGCCCACCAATCTCCAGATCGATACGGATGGCGTCCTTGGCGAGGGCGATGGCGTCTTCGAACTGCCCGAGGACGAAGAGCGCGAAGCCGAGGGAGTTCTTCGCGCGCGCCTCGAGCCTCCGGGCGCCCTCCTTGCGGAACACGGCGATGGCCTCGACGTGGGCCTCGACGGCCTCCTGGACGCGGCCCACGCGGCGCAGCAAGGTGCCTCGCGTCCGCAGCACGTCCGCGCGGAGCCGCGGGGGGACGCTGGGGCGCGCCGCGATCTCCAAGGCGCGGTCACACGCCGCGAGCGCGCCCTGCATGTCGCCGAGGTCGCGCAGCATCTCGGCGGTGAGCGCGAGGCACTGCACCGACAGCAGATCGAGCTGGTGCTCGCGCGCCAGCCGCTCGGCCTGCTGCGCGTTGCTGAGGCCGCGCGCCAGGTGCCCGCTGTCGAATTCCCAGCGCGCGGTGCGCAGCAGCGCGAGCGCCGCCCAGTAGGGGCTGCCGCTCTGGAGCGCGAGCTGCCGCAGCGCCTTGAGGTGCCCCAGCCGCTCACGCCACCGCCCTTGATCGCGGCAGGTCGCCTCCAGCGCCTCGTGGACCTCGAGCAGGCGCAGATCTTCCGGGGGTAAGAGGGCGACGACGCGGCGCAGGTAGCGCACGGCCAGCGCGATCTGCTGGCTCTTACGGGCGGCCTCGGCGGCGTCCAGGTAGAGCCGCGCGGCCTCCCCCTTGACGTTGCCTCGCGCGAAGTGGCGCGCCACGATGGCGGCGCTCAGCCCGCGGGCCAGGGGGGTGATCACGAGCAGCTCCGCCAGGGCGCGGTGCATTCGCACTCGGCTCGTGCGCTCGAGCGCGGCGTAGGCGACGTCGCGCGTCAGCGGGTGTCGCACGTCCAGCAGCTCTCCGCGTTGGTCGCACAGCCCCCGCGCGGCCAGCCGCGTCAAGGGCTCGTCGACGGGCTGCTGGGCCAAGGTGGCGAGCTCTCGCGCCGTCAGCGGACCCCCGGCGACGGCCAGCCAGTCGATGGGGGCGCGCTCCTCCGCGGGGAGCTCGTCCAGCCGGTCGGCGATGAGCTGCTCGAGGGTGCTCGGGAGCTCTCCCGCGAGCTCCGCGCCGCGCTCGGTGCGCACGAGCTCCTGGGCGCCGTCCGGGCCTTCGCGGAGCTCGAGCGCTCCGCGCTCGAGCAGGGTGTCTACCATCTCCAGGAGGAAGAAGGGGTTGCCCGCGGCCCGGGGCAGCAGATCTCCGCAGACCTCCGCGACGCCGCGGGTGGCCGCCAGGCGCGACTGCATCAGCCGAAGCTGGTTGTCCGCGGAGAGGCCGCTCAGCTCGATCCGCACCAGGCCGTCGATGAAGGCCGTGACGCGATCTTCCGGGCGCGTCACCAGGATGGCCAGCAGCGGGATGGGATCATTGCGGCGCACGAGCGCGCTGATGAGCTCCAGGCTGGGGCGGTCGCACCACTGCAGCCCCTCCACGATGACCACCAGGGGCGCTTCGGCGGTGGCGCGCGCGAAGAAGCGCCGCAGGCCAGCGCCGATCAGCTTGCGCTGGAGCGCGACGTCCGCCTCATCCGTCGCCACCGGGAGCAGGCCGATGGCCAGCTCGCTGAGCCGCTCGACGATGTCTTGCCCGAACCGACCCGAGAGGAAGGGCCCGAGCAGCGTGCGGATGGTGTCTTGCGCGCGCTCGAGCTCCCAGCCGAGCTGCACCCCGCTGAGCTCACGGACGAATTCTGCGACGCTCGCGAAGGGGAGATCGGACCGCGCGGGGGAGGCCTCGATCCTCAGGACGCGCGCCTCGGCGGGCAGCTCGGCCAAGAACGCGCTGATGAGGGCGCTCTTGCCGATGCCCATCTCACCGTAGACGACCCGCGCCGTGACGCGGCCGAAGCCGCGCTCGCCCTCGCGGGTCATCGCGTGATGAAACGCCGCCTGGAGATCGGCGAGCTCGGCGTCGCGCCCGACGAGATCCCTCGGCAGCATGGCGAGCTCCGCCAGCTTCTCCTCGCGCGTCAGCGGCCGGACCAGGGAGTAGGCCCGCATTTGGGCGGGCAGCTCCAGGGCCTGGGCGGACGGGATGTCGAGGCTGGGGGCGTCACCCCAGACGAAGTCCCGCCGGACGAGCCGGTAGATGCCGCCGGCGACCCACGTGCCGCCAGGGGGCGCCGAGCGCCCGAGCAGCGTGGCCAGCTCCTCCGCGGGGCGCTGCAGCTCGTGCTGCCCGAGGTTGCCGTGCTTGTCGCGCGTGCCGCTCGCGATCCCTCGGACGATGCCGACGCTCGCGGAGAGGGGGATGGGCAGGTCGTCCGAGGCGCCCGCGATGGCCTCGTGGACGTCCACCGCGAGCCACGCGGCGTCGAGCGCCGCGCGCCCCGGGTTGGAGAGCAGCCCGACGACCGCGTGCGCCGCCGGGCTGAACGGGGCGGCGGCGCCCGCCCCCGCGCCGGTGGGCTCCCACGCCCAGCGTGCGCCGCGCTTGTAGGCGATCTCCCCGATGGTGGTCCGGAGCTGCTCGGCGAAGCGCGCGGTGTTGGCGGTGCCCAAGAGCACCTCCAGCTCGTGCAGGCCGTGGATCTGGAGCTCCAGCACGGCGACGTGGCGCACCTCGCGCCCGAGCCGCGTGCGCTTGATCCCGCCGGTGGTATGGCGCCCGGGCCCCGTCAGCTCGCTGGGCGCGTCCGCGCCCACGGACTTGGAGCCCTCCTCGGACCGCGAGGCGCTGCCCGCCGGCTCGGCGCCCGAGTCGACGACGCCAGGCGAGGTGTGCTCGCGGCTGATGAGCTGGGCGATGACCCCCTCGATGTGGTGCGCGTCGATGAGCTGATGCTCTTGCATCAAGCTGCGGCCGATCGCCGACGCGAGATCACGCGCGGTGCGGTAGCGATCTTGTCGGCTTCGCGCGAGCGCGCGCATGACGATGTCGTCCAGGGCGGGGGGGATGTCTCGCGTCGACGCGCTGGGGCGCTCGATCTGCGCCAGCCGCACCTGCTCGAGGAGCTGGTCGTCGTCGCGCTGGGTGTAGAGGGGCCGCCCCGTCAGCAGCTCGTGGAAGACGACCCCGAGCGAGAAGACGTCGGTGCGGCGGTCGACCACCTCGCCGGAGGCCTGCTCGGGGGACATGTAGGCGGTCTTGCCCTTGAGCACCCCCGGCTCTTCGCGGAACAGGTTCGCCGAGGCGATCCCGAAGTCTGCGATCTTCACCGAGCCTTCGTACGAGATCAGGACGTTCTGGGGGGACACGTCGCGGTGGACGATGTCCAAGGGTTGTCCGCCCTCGTCTTTGCGCTCGTGCGCGTAGTGCAGCCCCTTGGCCACCTCCCCGACGATGTACGCGGACACCCAAGGGGGCAGGCGGACGCCCTTGGCTCGCGCCGCCTTCGAGAGCTTGCGGAGGTCCGGCCCCTCCACGTACTCCATGCTGAGCAGCTGCCCCTCCTCCCCGTAGTCCTGGAAATCATAGACCTGGACGATGTTGGGGTGGTTGAGGCGCGTGGCCAGCTGCGCCTCTTCCGCGAACATGGTGCGAAAGCGCCGTGAATTGCCGTACTGGGGGAGGATGCGCTTGAGGACCAGGAGCTTGAAGGTGTCCTCGGCGCCGCGCTTCTTCGCGAGGAAGACCTCCGCCATCCCGCCAGCGCCGAGCCGGCGGATGATCTCGAAGTCAGCCAGGCGCTTCGGCAGGGGGCGGGGCTCCTCACTCATCCCATCGATGGCCCCCAGCCTACCGTCAAAGCGCCCCGGCTCCGAGCCTCCAGCGCCCCGAATCTTGCCTTTGGCAGCGCACGCCGGTCGGTCCTAGACTGCGGTACCCCATGAGAAGGCTCTATTTTGGCGCGCTGCTCCTCGCCCTGGGCTCCACGGCCTGCGGGACCCATGGCCGCGGGGCGAAGACGCCGGCAGACCAAGCGCAGCCACCGCTGAGCCCCGTCACGGTCTCCGAGGAGGACTTCGCCACCGAGGCGCAGCGCGTGCTGGTGTCGGGGGCGCCCAGCGTCGAGCGCAGCAACCTCCTCGCGGGGCTGGTGCGGCGGCAGCTCCACCGGGCCGCGGCGCGCTTCGACGAGGGGCAGCGGGAGGCGGGGCTCCGCGCCCTCACCGGCGCCTTCTACCTGACGCGCTTGGGCGAGCTGCGGCCCGAGATGTTGGTGGGCGGCGGGCCTGCGCTCGAGGCGGGGGCGGCGGAGCACGCGCGCGTGGGCGACGACGGCCGCGCCGAGACGCTCTATGGGCTCCTGCGAGGCGTCCTGCCGCCCTCGCAGGCGCGGGACGACGTCGAGGCGCACCTGCGCGCCATCGCCCGCTGGCGGACCGACACCAGCGCGCCCGGGACCGCTCAGTACCAGGGCACGCGCCAGCGCGCGGCGGTCGGCCGGGCGCTGCTGGTGGGGACGGGCAAGACGCTCGAGGCCGCGCGTGAAGAGCTCTTCGGCTGGATCCGCCAGAGCATGGCCATCAGCTCGCGCGAGGCCCCCATCACCTCGCCCTTCGAGCGCGACGAGGCCATCGAGGCCTACCGCGCCCTGCGCGCCGGCGCGGCCTCGGTGGTGGCGGTCTACCTCCGGCACGGTGATCCCCGCGCGGCGCTCGACGCGCTCCGCCAAGGGGGGCTGCTCGAGGGTGTGCCGCAGGGGCTCCGAGAGCGCCTCGAGCGCGCCGCCTCCGACAACGACCCTCAGGCTTGGATGGATCTGTTCCGGCTCTTCGACGGCGCCGCGGATGATGATGGCGAGGGGGCGGCGCTCGACCGCTCCCTGGCCGAGGGGGCGGCGTGGGGTACGGCCGTCGAGCTGTACCGCAGCTCGCCGGCAGAGCTCCGCGCGGCGGCCCCGCTGGCGCTCTTGCTCGTGCGCTACGGCATGCCGGACGCCGCGCCGCCGGTGCTCACCGCGGCGCTCGGTGAGCACCCCACGTCCGAAGATCTGAGCTTCTGCCTCGGGCTGCTGCTGCGCAGCCTCGCTGCGGACGACGCGCGCGGAGACGCCGCCAGCGCCGCCCGGACCTTCAGCGCGGCAGGTCCGCTGCTCGGCCGCGCCGAGCAGCCGGGGCTCACCGCGGGCGTTCGCCCGTCGAGCGGGCAGCTCCGCTACGTCATGGCCGCCATCGCGGTGCGCGCCGGTCAGCTCCGCGAGGGGCTCACCCACGCTCGCGCGGCGATCGCGCGGGAGCCCACCGCCGAGGCCGTGCTGCTGCTGGCGAACGTGCAGCGCCAGCTCGGCGAGCTCGACGAGGCGCGCCGCGGCTACGCGGAGTCCGTCCGGCTCTGCCAGCGCACCTCGGACTTGGGCTGCCAAGTGGAGGCGGAGCTCGGCGCGTTCGAGCTGGAGCGGGACGCGGGGCAGCCGGGCGTGGCCGAGCAGGCGCTGGGCCGGGCGCTCACGAGCGCGCTGCAGCTACAGCGGCAGGCCTCCGCGCCAGCGGCGCAGGCGCGCGCCGAGCGGCTGCTCGCGCGGCTGCTGGATCACTACGGCCAGCGGGCCGCCAGCCGCGCCGCGACCCGCCGCGCCTTCGACGCCTCGCGGGGTGAGCCGCAGCAGTTCAGCGCCACGGCGCTGGACGCGGCCCGCCGGGCCCTCGTCCAGGGGGACCTCACGGCGGCGCGGGGCGCGCTGGAGCGGGCGGTGGAGGTGAACTTGGGGGACGAGGATCTCGTGTACGCCGCGCTCTGGGTGCTCTTGACGGAGCGCCGCCTCGGGATCACCCCGGACGGGAGCGTCGCCAGCGCGCTCGCGCGCGTGAGCGACGAGGGCACGTGGGTGGGCCACCTGGCGGCGTGGGGCCGGCGGAAGCTCGACGACGCAGGGCTGCGGGCCGCGGCGCGCTCGGAGGTCCAGCGGATCGAGGCCGATTTTTATGTCGCGATGGCGCGCTCGCGCCAAGGGCAACCTCCGCCGGCGGAGCTGTGCGAGGTCGCCAAGAGCGGCGGCATCGAGCTGGTGGAGGTCGGCGTCGCGCGCGATCTCTGCGCCAAGCCGCTCAGCCCCACGCTCCCGTCGGACGCCCGCCTGCCCTGAGCGCTCAGGGCTTTCCGGCGCCCAGCTTGCCCAGCAGCTTGTGGGCCAGCGTCTCGCCGAACTGCTCGATCAGCAGCCGCTCCACCGCCGCCTCTTTTTCCCGCCGCTCGGTGTCGTCCGCGTACTGAAATTCGATGCCCATCCCCGCAGGGTTGGCCTTGCTGGCGTCCTCCGGGGCCGTCACCCACATCACCTTGCCGCGGAGCCGGAGCGGCTCCGCGAGCGCGGGCACGCCCAGCGCAAACACGAACTCGGTGTCGATGGGCAGCGGTCGGCTCGTCCCGATGAAGGTCCCGCCCCGTGAGATGTTGCGCGTGTAGTCCGCGAGGAAGGTGTTGACGCGCTTGTACTCCACCTTCAGCTCGATGGCGGCGCGCAGCTCCTGCCGACGATCACTACCCGTACTGTCACCCATGAGTGGGGCTAGCGTAGCCGACGCCTCGGCGTCCTGCCAAGCGAAGGGCGGCGGCTCCGTGGGGACGCTCTCGGGGAATGGTGCTATGCCGCGGCGGGTGCGGGACCCGTACGACGTGCTCGGTGTCGGGCGCCAAGCGACCGACCAGGAAATCCGTAGCGCCTTCCGGCGGGCGGCGGCGGCCCATCACCCGGATCGACACCCGGAGGATCCGCGAGCGCACGCGCTCTTCACCGAGGTCAACCAGGCCTACCAGGTGTTGTCGGATCCTCAGAAGCGCGCCGCGTGGGATCGCTACGGCGCCGCCGCCTTCACGCCGGGGGGGCGAGCCCCGGGCGCCACCATGCCGGACTTCGTCGATCTCGGCAGCATCGACGGGCTGTTCGGTGACCTGCTCGGTGCCCTCGGCATTCGCGCTGGCGATCGCGGCGACATCAAGAAGAAGCTCAAGCTGAGCTTCGAAGAGGCGGCCGCGGGCTGCACCAAGACGCTCACCTACGAGCGCGCCGACGTGTGTGAGGAGTGCCGGGGAGACGGCGCGGCGGAGGGGAGCAGCGTGGACACCTGCGGCGCCTGCGGCGGGCGCGGCAAGGTCCGCTTCCAGCAGGCGCTCTTGCCGGTCGCGGTGGAGCGAGCGTGCTCGAGGTGTCGCGGGACGGGGCGGCTGCCGCGCGTCCCCTGTCCGCGCTGCAGCGGACAGGGCGTGGCGGAGCGCACCTACAGCGCCGAGCTCACCATCCCCCCGGGCATCGAGGACGGGGCGACGCGCCTCGTCGAGCGCGGCGGACACCGCACCCGGCCGGAGCGCGCCCCGGGAGACCTGGAGATCACCGTCGAGGTGGCGCCGCACGCGTTCTTCCGTCGCGAGGGCGACGACGTGGTCTGCTCGGTCCCCATCACCTTCGTCCAAGCGGCGCTGGGCGGCGAGGTGGAGGTGCCCACGCTGGAGGGCAAGGCGCGCGTCCGCGTCCCGCCGAGCTGCCAGCCCGGGAGCGTGTTGAAGCTCAAGGGCAAGGGCATCCCGCATCGGCTCCGCGGCGGCCGCGGCGATCAACGGGTGCAGGTCGTCATCGAGGTGCCCACGCGCCTCACGCCGAAGGCCGTGGAGCTGCTGGAGCAGCTCGGGCAAGAGCTGGGCGAGGACGTCCAGCCGCAGACCAAGAGCTTCCTGGAGAAGCTCAAGGGCTGGCTCTGAGGCGGCATGGCAGCGGAGCTGGAGAGCCCGAAGCTGGCCCTCGTGATGGTGGGTCTACCGGCGCGAGGCAAGACCTACATCACGACCAAGATCGTGCGGTACCTCTCGTGGCTGGGGTACCGCACGCGCAGCTTCAACGTCGGCAGCTACCGCCGAGCGCGGGGGCTCGTGAAGATGCCGGCGGAGTTCTTCGATCCGCGCGCTAGGGAGGCGGTGCGTGTCCGCACCGAGCTCGCGCTGGAGGCCTTGGAGGACCTGCTGGAGTGGCTCCGGGGCGAGGGGGAGGTCGCCCTCTACGACGCGACCAACCACGAGCGCGCGCGGCGCGAGCAGGTGCTGTCACGCTGCCAGGCCGAGGGCGTCCGCGTCATCTTCGTGGAGAGCCTGTGTGAGGACGCCGGCGTCATCGAGGCGAACGTGCGGGACACCAAGCTGCACAGCCCGGACTACGCCGGGATGGACCCGGACGAGGCCGTCAGGGATTTTCGCGCGCGCATCGCCTACTACGAGAGCAGCTACGAGCCGCTCAGTGAGCTCGACGAGGCCCATAGCTTCGTCAAGCTGGTGGACGTCGGGCGGAAGGTGGTCGTCAACCGCGTGGAGAGCTACGTCGGGGCGCGGCTCGTCTATTTCTTGATGAACCTCCACGCCGCGCGCCGGCGCATCTGGCTCACGCGCCACGGTGAGAGCCAGTTCAACGTCCTCGGCCGCATCGGCGGGGACGCTTGGCTCAGCGCCCGGGGGAGCGAGTACGCCAAGGCCTTGGCGCGCTTTCTCCCGAGCCGGCTCGAGCCGGGGGAGGTCCCGGTGGTGTGGACGAGCACGCTGCGCAGGACCATCGCCACCGCCAGCGCGCTGTCCTTTCGAGCCCACGCCTGGCGCGCGCTCGACGAGATCGACGCCGGGATCTGCGACGGCATGACCTACGGGGAGATCGAGGAGCAGATGCCGGACGAGTTCGCGGCGCGGCGCGCGAACAAGCTCCGCTACCGCTACCCCCGCGGGGAGTCCTACGCCGACGTCATCCAGCGGCTCGAGCCGGTGATCTTGGAGCTGGAGCGGCAGACCCGGCCGGTGCTCGTCGTGGCGCATCAGGCCGTGCTCCGCGCGCTCTACGTCTACTTGACCGGCAAGCCCCAGAGCGAGTGCCCGTACGCGAGCGTCCCGCTGCACACCGTGATCGAGCTGCGCCCGAACGCCTACGGCTACGAGGAGCACCGCTTCGAGCTCGAGTGAGCGCTCGGGTGGCGCGCGGCGGCGTCGAGCGCGCGGGGGCGGCCGCCCGGACGATGAGCCCTTTGCAGCGTGCCCCCCGGCGAGCTAGAGCAAGCGGCCATGCAAGAGCGGAAGATCGCGATGCTGGGCGCCGGCAACATGGCGCGGGCGCTCATCCGGGGGCTGCTCGCCTCGGGCACGGTGACGCCCGAGCGGCTCCGCGCCAGCGACGTCGATCGCGGGCGTCTCGTCGAGCTGGAGCGTGACTACCAGATCACCACGACGACCGACAACGCGGCGCTCGTGGCTTGGGCGGACGCGGTCGTCATCGCGGTCAAGCCTCAGGTCATCGACCGCGTGCTCGATCAGCTCGGGGAGCACCTCCGCCCAGAGACCCTGGTCATCTCGATCGCGGCCGGGGTCCCGCTGCGCGCGCTCGAGGCGAGGCTCCCCGCGGGGGCCCGCGTCGTGCGCGCGATGCCGAACACCGCGTCCATCGTCCTCGCGGGCGCCACGGCGGTGGCGGCCGGCGGGCACGCGACGGCGCAGGACGTAGAGTTCTCCAAGCTCCTGTTCGACGCCACCGGGCGCAGCGTGGTGCTCGAGGAGAGCCTCCTCGACGCGGTCACGGGGCTGTCCGGCAGCGGCCCCGCCTACGTCATGCTCATCATCGAGGCCCTGGCCGACGGCGGCGTGAAGGTGGGGCTGCACCGCGACACCGCCCTGTTGCTCGCGGCGCAGACGGTGTTCGGCTCCGCCAAGCTCCTGCTGGAGACGGGGGAGCACCCGGGGCGGCTGAAGGACATGGTGACGAGCCCTGGGGGCACCGCCATCGCCGGGCTGCACACCTTGGAGTCCGGCGGCCTGCGCCGCACCCTCATCGACGCCGTGGAGAGCGCGTCGATGAGGGCCGTGGAGCTTGGCGCGCAGATGGCAGCCAAGCTCCAGCGCTGAGCGGCTACTCCGTCCAGTCCACCTCGGAGGGGCCCATCGTCCGGAAGCGCCGGTCGATCTCGTCGGACAGCTCGTTGAACCACACCTCCATCTTGGGGCCGGTCGGGCGCACGCTGTCGGTGAAGAAGGTCCCGCGGATGCACTCGTCACCGCCCTGGCCGGCGCGGCAGCGCCCATCCACGTACACCACGATGGCCTTGCTCAGGCGCTGCCCGGCGGCGTCGAAGGGGCTGTTCATCCAGTTGGAGAGGAAGAGCAGCGCCGCCTTCAGATCTTTCGGCTCTTGGCCGTAGCCGTGGAGCAGGAAGATGACGGGGTAGCGCTTGGCCTGCAGATCGGCGTTGGCGTAGCCCGGCGGGAGGTTCACGCTCACCGGGCCCTTGCGCCCGAGGGAGTCGGTGAAGTCGAAGTCCACGTTGCCCTTGATGAGGTCGTCGTTGGCATCCGGCGCCGGGTTGGTGGTGGACGCCTCGTCCAGGGTGTGCGGCGCGTCCGGCCAGCGCGACGAGATGTAGTAGAGCGCCGACTGGAGCCGGAACGCGATCTCCGTGCCGGTGCCCACGTGCTGGCCGCTGCCGTTGGTGATGTCCGCCGGCGTCGGGTCGATCTTGCCGTAGCGGATCATGATGCCGCCCGGGAGATCGCTCCAGCGCGTGAAGCCGCCGATGAAGTCCTTGGGCTTGGTCGGATCTTGCCCGGGGATGAGGCCGAACGAGGTGTAGTAGTGGACGATGCGCCCGCGCCCCATCCACGCGCCCGCCAGGCTGGAGGCGTCGACGGCGAAGTTGAACAGGTCGCGCGTCCCACCGTCCGTCCACAGATCCACGCGGCGCATCGCCGCGTCGTCGAGCTTCTTGGGCTGCGTGGCGCTCGGGAGCTGCTCGATGACGGTGCGGCTGTCGCGCTCGAGCATGGTCCGGAGGCCGGGCGCCATGTCGTACTTGCCGTTGCCCTCGCCGAAATCGTACGGGCTGCTGGCGGTGTTGGCGACGCCGTCGAGCCCGTAGTCGCGGTAGGGCTCCCCCTCGTCGAAGCGGAGGTTGTTCTCCGTCCCGGTGGGGTTGTACTGCGGGTGCCAGTCGTCGCCGTTGGGATCTTCGTTGACGCCCGGGGCGTAGCCGGGCTCATCGACGCTGGCGACGCCGTCCGTCCCCACGTCGTCGTAGGGCTCGTGGCCTGCACGAATGAGGGGCTCGTTCTCGTCCCGGACGCCGTTGCCGTTGTAGTCCACGGCGAGCGCCAGCTCGAGCGGCTTATTGTTGTCCTCGGGCGTCCAGGTGTTGGCGTAGGGCGTCAGCTCGTTGTTCTGCGGGGAGCCGTCGCACACCGTGATGACGGGGAAGGTGCCGAGGGGGTTGAACTCGTCGTCGTAGTAGTTGTGGAGGGTCAAGGGGTGCCGGCAGCGCTCGGTGGGGCAGTTGTCGTAGCGCTCAGCCTGCCCCGCTTCGTCCGGGTGGCCTTCGAGGGACTCCACCGTCACGGCGCACTGACGCCCGGGGTGGTCTCCCGTCACGGACTTGTCGTCCGGGGGGACGCCCGCCGGGAGGTTCTCCCCGTTGGGGGCGGGGTTGTAGCCGTTGGGGTTGCCGAACATCAGGGCCAGATCTCGGAAGATCTGGACGTACTCGGCGCGCGTGAAGCGCCCGCCGTTGCCTTGACGCGGGTACTCGTACCACCACTGATTGAAGCGGGAGGAGTGCTCGTAGGGGAGCGTGGGGGTCGGCATGGGCGGCGTCTCGGCCGCGGTGGGCACGTTGGTGCCGTCGTTGGGGGCGAAGCCGCCGAGGTGGTTGCGCTCGATGTGGCCGATCATCCACGTCCAGTCCACGGGGCCGCCGAGCGGCACGACGACGTCGAACTTGTCGTGGTTGCGCAGCCCGTGCATGGCGGTGCCGCCACCACCCATGGAAATGCCGATGATGGCCTTGTGGGCGAGCCGGCGCTTGTACTTGATGGTCCCGGCGTCACTCTTGACGATGGCCTGATAGGTGCCGAGCCACGGCGCCTTGAACGTGAGCTGATACCCGGAGGCGGTCTTGAGGATGGCGGGATCCGCGATGGGGATGGCGCGGGGTGTGCGAGCGCGCGGCCCCGTGTAGCTCACCGTGACGTGCCGCAGGCGCGCGCCATCCGGGAAGGCAGCCGGGTTGATGGGGAGGCTGAACGGGATCTCCCGGGGCAGGCGCTTGTCGATCGGGCCGAAGCTGACGGCCTGCCCCGCGGCGATGAAGCCCTCGGGGACTTGATCCGGGGCGCAGCCGATCGAGGCGTCAAAGGGCTCCACGCTCCAGAGGTAGCTGTTCTCGTTGGGCTTGGTCGCGCCGGCCTGATAGCCGATGCTCGCCGCCGCCAGCGTGCCCGTGCCGGTGATGGTCTTGCCGTCGTCCACTCGGCCGCTGCCGCTGCCGGAGCAAGCGCCGAGCTCCTTCGCTTGAACGGTCACCGGGAGCGTGGCGGTGTACTCTTCGCCGGAGAGGAGCGTCAGCTTGGCGACGATGGAGGTCTCCCCCGCGGCAGCACCCGAAATTTCCAAGGGGATCCGCGAGCGCCCGAGGTGGAAGGCGTCCGACGCGGGCGCCCCGGCGACGCTGCCGTCACTGCTGACGAACTCTACCTTCGTGATCTGGCAGAAATCCGGGTCGCCCACGAGCTCTACGGGGCGCTTGGCGCCGGGCGCGAGGACGAGCTCCGGGGGATCGAAGCGCAAGAGGACGGCGCTGTTGCCGTCGGGATCGCGGCAGGTCTCCCCTGGCGGTGGCTGGTAGTTGGTGGCGCCGGCACCGCCATCCTGCTGGGGCTGGCCCTTGCCCTCTTCTGCGTCACCGCAGCTGATGGCGACGGCGAGGCTAGCCAGCACTCCGGAGAGGACCAGCGCGTGACGACGGAGCGATGACATACGGAGTGCCTCCAAGGAGTGAGCGAGCAACGGCGTGGAAGCATAACGCCAACCGCCGGCTCGCCCTAGTGCCCCAGGGCGAGAAAACCACGCGCTGCGGCGGTGACGGGGTGGACAAAAAGCGTTCGCGCAGAGGGGCCGGGGGGGACAGCCACGCTCCGCGCGAACGGCGGTCATGTAGCAGCCAGCAACGCCAAACGCAAAAGGTTGCGTCACATTATTTCACGTAAGGGCGCTCGGCTCACCGGTCGGACGTTCGATCCACACACCTGAGCTGCAAGCGTGTCGTGGGGGCGGATTCAGAGCTGAGCACGAGCGTCGCGCCGAGCCCTGGAGCGCCGCTCGCGCGCGCGGCGCTCGCGGGGAGCGGGCCTTCGGCGACGGCGCTGAGCGCGTCGAGGCACGAGCGCCCTGCGCTGACGATGAGGCGAGCGGTGACGCGCCGCGTGCGGACGGACGTCATGTCCCCCTGGAGCTCCACCGAGGGCTCGACGGGAGGCGCGGCGGTGACGAGCCAGCCGTCGGCGTCGGGCTCACACGCGCGCGGCGTCGCGCCGAGGGCCTCGGGGAGCAGCGTCATGGGCGTCGTCAGGCGGCCCTCGTCGAGCGACAGCGGGTAGAGGTACCAGGAGCGCGCGGCGCCGCGCGCTCGGGGTGATTGGACGAAGAGCCCGAGCGCGTCGCCGCGTCGGCTTCGGACCAGGCGCGGGGCGAGCCGCGCGGCGCCGTCTCCCAACCAGAGGCTCGCGAGCACCTCGAGCGCCGTGCCATCGCTCCGAAAGACCCGGTAGAGATCGCCGCGCGCCTCGCCGAGGTACCACTGGTCGCGGACGAGGACGGCGCTCGAGAGCGCCGTGAGCGTGGCGCCGCCGAGGGCGCGCACCACCGACGGCGCGTGGCCTTCTCGGAGCAGCGTCAACACGGGCCCGGCCGGCGTGGTGACGAGCAGCGCCGCCCCCCGTCCGCCCGGCTCCGTGGCGACGCTCCAGCTCGAGCCGAAGCGGCTCGCGCGGTCCCGAAAGACGAGCTCCAGGCTCTCACGGTCGCTCCACGGCGCCGGCCCGGCGCGCGTCGTCCACGCGGGCTCGAGCGCGTCGAAGGGGTCGAGCCCGCGCAGCTGCCAGCGCGCCGTCGGGGCTCCCGGCGCGTCCCAGAGGTAGGCGCGCACGAGACCGTGGGCTGAGTGCAGCGCGCTGCTGGCGCTGAGCGGCCGAGCGCCGGGCGGCGTGCTCGGCGGCGCCAGCCCGAAGAAGCTGGGCCAGGGATCGACGGCGGTGTCCTCGCGGGCCGTCGCCGGTCGAGCGCCGGGCGCGAGGCCGCTCCCCGCGCCGGTCGGCGCGCAGCGTAGCTGCCAGCGCCGCGAGCTCACTTGCCCCGACGGTGGGGCGTACGGCGGGGGGAGCTCCGCCTCGGGCAGAGCTGGGTCGTCGCCGCTCCGCGACCAGCCGATGCGCGCCCAGCCGCCCCAGGCGCAGCCCACGGCAGAGCAGCCTTGCTCCGCGCCGCGCGCGACGAACGTCCCGGCGCCGCGCAGCGGCTCGAGCTCGGCGCGGCTCCAGGTGAAGCCGCCGTCGGTCGTCTGGGCGCCTGCGCCTGCGCCCTGCTGGACGAGCGCGAACGGCCCGGAGACGAAGGCGCGCTCGATGCTGCCCTCCACCCGCCCGAAGCTGAGCTTGCCGTCGAGTGTGACGCGGACCCCGAGCAGCGGCCCGTCCTTCGTCAGCCACCCCGCGAGCACCCCTGGCTCGCGCTCGGTGAAGCCGTCGAGCCACAGCCCGCGCGAGGCCGCGTCGCGCGCGCCGGCCTCCGCGTCCGCTGGGAGCTGGAGCGGGCGCGCGGCGAGCTGCCCGTCGAGGCCCAAGAGGAGCAGCTGTCCGGTCGCGCCGAGGCGAGGCGGGAGCAGCACGGCGACGCGCCCATCCTGCAGCCCGACGACGCGCTCGACGCCGGCGTCTCCGCTCACCTCGAGCTCGCGCCGCGCGCCGCTGGGCGTGAGGACACACCAGCGCCGCGGCGCCCGCGCCAGGGGCGTCGCGCAGGGGCCGCGCACGACGACCGCGCCGTTGCCGCTGGCGGCGACGTAGCGCGGCTCCGGGAAGCGGAGCACGGGGGTGAGCTCGAGCCGCTCACTGACGGCGTGCAGCGTCGTGGGGCCTGACGCCGTGGAGCAGCTGAAGCCGAGCCCACGGCCGAGGGCGAGGCCCTGGCAGCGCTCGGTCGGCGACAGCGCGGCGCGCCGCGCGGACGTGAGCGCGCCGTCGTGGAGCCGGACGCGGGCGACCAGACCCTCGGCGGCGACGAGCGCACTGTCACCTGACTCGAGCACGCCCCGCAGCGCGGCCAGCTCGAGTGGGCTCTGCGAGAGCGGCGCTGGCGTCGCCGGGGAGGGCGCGGCGCCTCGGGCGCGCGTGGGCGGCTCGAGCGGCGTCCAGCGGCCGTCCGGCTGGAGCAGGCGTCCGGGCCCCGAGCGTGGCGCGAACACGAGCGCGCCGCCCGCGACGCCCACGAGGCGGTCCGTGGTGTCGAGCGGGTGCCACGAGGCGCCGGCGTCGAAGCTGAGCAGCGTGCCTTGGAGCGGGCTGTGCACCGCCCCAAACCACTCGTCGGCGAAGGCCAGCGCGTCGACGGTCGGCGTGGCGGGGAGCGCATCGAGCGTGGCGCCGGCGCCAGTCTCCGCGTCGATGGCGACGACCGAGCCCGTGTCCGTCTCGATGCCGTAGAGCCGGTCGAAGCCGGGCTCGAGCGCGCCGACGGGGACGTCGAAGCTGACGAGCGGCGTCAGCGGCCCGAGCCAGGTGGGCGCTCGCCACACGCGCTGCACGCGGTCCGTCCGCGCGCTGAAGAGCCACCCGCCGCCGAGGCGCGCCGGGAGCCGCCGCGCCTGGAAGGCCCCGTCTCGGGGGAAGCCCTGCGGCGCGAGCTCCACGCCACCGTCGCCGCGCCGTCGGGCTCGCCAGCGGCCGATGAGCCAGCCCTGGGTGCCATCGTCGAGCGTGTGCGTCGCCGCGCGGCTCGGCGGCGCGACGGGGAAGAGGCGTGCCGGGGACGCGAACCGCGCCCTGGGCGTCCCGCCCCCGCTCGGCACGCGGGGGGCGTGGCCGCCGAGCTCGGCCGAGCACCCGACCGCGCCGCCCGCGAGCAGGAGCCACGCTCCGAGGGACCGACGCGAGGCAGGCATGTCCCGGCAGGATAGGGGGCGCCCCTCGTGAGGTGAAGCCCGGCGCCGCCGCGAGGGTGAACGCCGCGCGCCGCGCCTGGAGCGCTGGGGCTCCGGGCGCGGCGCGCGTGGCGTGCAGAGGACGAGGCGGGCTCAGCCTGGCTGGAAGCTGATGGGGTAGACCACCGTCACGACGCCACCCTCGGGCGCTGGGAAGCTCAAGCCGTAGAAGGAGCGGATGACGCAGCTCACCACGCCGCTGTCCGGGAGATCCGCGCCGCCGTTGCTCACGTTGCTGACGGCCCCGTCGCGTCCAATCACGAAGCGCGTCGCCACGCGCCCCTCGAGCGAGGGGTTGCGAGCCAGGCCGAGCTCGTAGCACTGGCGGAAGCGCCCGTAATTTTGCCGTACGATGCGCTGGATGACCTCCGAGGGGATCCGCCCGCTCACGGTGGTCGCGCCGACGCCGATCTTGGGCGGCTTGGGCTTGTGCGGGGTGCCCTGGAGCTGCGTGCTGCGCCCGAAGCCTCCAGGGCCTTGGCTCAGGCCGTTGCCGAGGCCTCCGAAGTCCGTGAGCCCGATGCCCTCGCCGGGTCCACCGCCGCCGAGGCCGTCGCTCGAGAGCCCGAGGCCGCCGCGCCCTCCGCTCTCGCCCAGCGCGTCGCCCCACATGTTGCCCTCGGCGCTGAAGTCGTGGAGCCCGCTGGAGGTGGGACCACCGAAGAACGCGGTGGGGGCGTTGGGGTTGCCGCCGTTCATGCTGGCGAGCAGCCCGATGGTGCCGAAGCTGCGAGCCTCTTCGAGCGCTTTGTCTCGCGCGAGCCGCGGCTCATCGTCCAGCTTGGTCACGGCGTAGCGCTTGTTGGCCGATGGCGCGTGCAGCTTGCCGAGCTGGCCCTCGGCGCCGCGCGCTCGGGTGCCGGCGTCGCCGCCCTGCTCCGCCGCCGGGGCGGCCACCACGTCTTCGCGCGCTTGCTCCCGGAGCTCGCGCTGCGCGGCGCTGTCGAGGTACTGCTGCATCAGGTAGAGCTGCTCGCGAGAGATGCCCTCGTCGTCGGTCAGGCCGCTGGGCGGCGCGCTGTAGGCCATCGCCGCCAGGAGCGCGGCGCTGCCCAGCACCGTCAACGTCATGGAGGAGGCGAAGGCGCGGTCGAGCCAAGCGGAGAGGCTACGAGGGCGCCGCTTGGCGGCCTTCACGCTGCTCAGCTGCACGCTGAACGCTCCGAGGACGAGCTGTGCCCGGAGCCCGTGGCGCAGCGGCACCTGCACGCCGCCGGGCACCTGCGTCGAGGGCGCTGCGTCGCCGCGACAGGCGTCGAGGCTGCGCCGCTCTCCGTCCGCGGTCTGGAGCCAGCCCTGCGCCGTGCTCGGGACGATGAGCTGCCAGGCGCCCTCCTCCATCACCACGATGGGCAGCGACGCGCCGCCGAGCACCTCGGGCGGCAGGAACAAGCTGGCTGCCGCGCTCGCGGGCTGCGGCTCACCCAGCACGAAGCCGCGCAGCGGCGCCAGGTGCAGGGCGTGCAGCACGGTGGCGCCCCAGAGCAGCGTGATCTCGAGCGCCTCGGTGTCCGCGTCCTCGACCTCGTGCGCGGGCACCGCCGGGCCGCTCTGGATGAGCGCGTAGGTCGCGCCGCCGTGGTCCGGAGCCGTGGGTGCCGGCGCCGCGGAGAGGCGAAGCCAGCGCTGCGGCGCCTCCTCGGTGGTGGGCAGCGCGACGGGAGTGGGACGGGGGGATGGCTGGGACATGACGGGCTCCTTCTTGGGGTAGGGCTCCGCGGGCACCGGCCCAAGGCAGTGGCCAGGGAGGCGCGGAGGGGAGGGGGCGGCGTCGCGGGGAGACCAGGAGGTCACCGAGCGGCTCGGCCGCGTGGTCGCGGTCAGCGTGGCTGACCGGAATGGGTGGGTTAGTCAGCGCGTCGCCGCGATAGTTCCGCCAGCGGCGCGCACGAGGTGATTTTTTTGGGGGCTCGCGCCGCGGGCGCGCCTGCTGCTGCGCCCTGCGCGCGCTCTGGCTCCGGCGCGCCGTCCGTCCTTGCCCTGGGCACGGCCGCGGCCGCGGCGCTATCGTCGCGAGGTGCGCTGGTACTGCGTCGTCGTGTCGCTGCTGCTCTGCGGCTGTGGGGAGGGGGAGGCCACGGAGCGGGCCGAGCCCAGCGCGGAGCCCATCACGCGCTTCACCCTCATCGCGGCCGGCGGTGACAACGTCTGCGGGCTGGATCTCGAGGGGCACGCGTGGTGCGCCGGCTCGGCGCTGAGCGCCCGGCGAGGGCCGTTCACGAGCTTGGAGGTCGGGAGCTTCCACGCCTGCGCGCTCGACGCCTCGAGGCTGCCGACCTGCTGGGGCGACGACGAGGAGGGCAGCACGCGCCTCCCGGCGGAGCCCTTCGACCGGCTGGCGCTCGGCCACGATCTGACGTGTGGGCTGCAGGGAGGCAGGGCTCGCTGCTGGGGGAGCAACCGCTGGGGGCGAGGGGAGCTCCCGCCGGGCGCGTACCAAGAGCTGGGCGCGGGCTGGGGCTTCGCGTGCGCGCTCGATGAGCTGGGCGCCCCGCGCTGCTCGGGGGAAGAGGGGCTGGTGGAGCAGACGCCAGCGGTGCGCGGGCTGCGGGGCCTGCGGCTGGGTGACGCCCACGCCTGCGCCCTGGACGCCGACGGCGCGGCGCGCTGCTGGGGCAACGACGACGCTGGGCGCACCCGAGCCCCGGCGGGTCCGCTCACGGCGCTGGCGCTGGGCGGGATGCACGGCTGCGGGCTCGACCGCGCCGGCGAGCTGCAGTGCTGGGGCGCGCTCGAGCTCGGCCTGGAGCAGATCCCGCGCGGCGCCTTCGTGCAGGTCGTGAGCGGCCGACACCACGCCTGCGCGCGGCGCGCCGACGGGAGCGTCGAGTGTTGGGGACTCGGCCCCGTCCAAGGTCGCCTCGAGTTCGCGCGCTGAGGCGTCAGCGCGCGCGGGCTGCCGCGCTCGCGTCGGCATCGCCCCCGCCCGCGAGCCTTGCTATGTCGGAGAGGTGAGCGAGCCCAGTGAGGAGATCATCGGTGTCGCTGAGCTCGACCGTCGGCTCAAGGGCGCGGTCGAGGCGGCCACGGGGCGCGAGTGGGTGGAGGGCGAGGTGGGCTCGTTCAAGCGCGCCGCCAGCGGTCACGTGTACTTCTCGTTGAAAGACGAGCGAGAGGACGCGCTCATCGACTGCGTGATGTACCGAATGAGCGCGCAGCGCGTGCGCTTCGAGCTGAAGGACGGCGCGCGCGTGCAGCTCTGGGGCAAGGCGACGCTGTGGGCGCCACGGGGTCGGCTGCAGCTCGTCGCGGAGCGCGCGCGCCCCGCGGGGCGCGGGGCGCTGCTCGAGGCGCTCGAGCGCCTCAAGGCCAGGCTGGCGGAGGAGGGCCTCTTCGACCCAGCGCGTAAGCGCCCGCTCCCGGTGGCGCCCAAGCTCATCGGCGTGGTGACCACCAAGGTCGGCGCGGCCTTTCACGACGTCCGCACCGTCGCGCTGCGGCGCGGCAGCGTCCACCTGGTGCTCGCCCCGGCGCAGGTCCAAGGAGAGGGCGCCCCGGAGAGCCTCCTGCGCGCGCTGGATCTCATCGAGCGCTATCCCGGCCTCGAGGTGCTCATCGTCGGGCGTGGCGGCGGCGCCGCCGAAGATCTCGCGGCCTTCAACGACGAGCGGGTCGTGCGGCGGCTGGCGAGCACGCGCGTGCCGGTGGTCAGCGCGGTCGGACACGAGATCGACTACACCTTGGCGGATCTCGTCGCGGACGTGCGCGCCGCCACACCCTCGCAGGCCGCCGAGCTGGTCGTGGAGGACGAGCGCGCCAGGCGCGAGCAGCTCCAGCGGCTCAGCGGCGCGCTCGCGCGCGCCATGAGCGCGCGCGTCGCCGAAGACCGCGTGGCCGTCGGGCGGCTGCGCGCCAAGCTCATCGATCCCCGCTTCATCATCGCGGAGCGTCAGCAGCTCCTCGACGAGCTCTTGGGAGAGCTCGAGCGCGCCTGGCGCCGCACGCTCGCCCGGCGACGAGGCGCGCTCGAGGCCCACCGCGGCCGGCTGGCGCTCCAGCACCCCAATCAGGGGGTGGCGCGCGCGCGCGCGCGGCTGGCGCCGCTCCTCGTCCGCTTGGACGCCGCGCTGCGGCGGACCCAAGAGGGCCGCGCGCGCCAGCTTGGCTTGCTGGGGGCGCGCCTGCACGCGCTGTCGCCGCTGCAGGTGCTCGGGCGCGGCTACGCCATCGGTATGGACGAGCACGGGCGCGCGCTGCGGCGCGCCCAGGAGGTGACCGTGGGGCAGCGGCTCACGCTGCGCTTGGCGGAGGGGCGGCTCGAAGCTCAAGTCACGGGAGTAAAGCTAGAGTGACCAGGACCACCCCTACCAGGACCAGCGAGGACACCGATGACGGAGCAGGAGCGTAGCGTCGAGGCGGCGCCGTGGCGCGGTGAGCCGTGGCCCCTCGCGGAGGTCAGGGGCGAGCTCGAGCGCGCCGGCAGAGAGTGGCTCCACACCAACGGCACGGGGGCCTACGCCATGAGCACCGTGCCCCTGATGCACACCCGGCGGCACCACGGGATGCTGGTGGCGGCGCTCGCGCCGCCCCTCGACCGCTACGTCGTGCTCAGCCACGCGGAGACGAAGATCGAGAGCGCCACGGGCAAGCAGTTCATGGTGAACACGCACCAGTTCCCCGCGATGGCGCCCACGCCGGGCTACCGCCACTTGCAGCTCTTCGCGCAAGATCCCATCCCGCGCTGGCTGTTCAAGTGGGGCAAGCTGGGCCTGGAGCGCACGCTCTGCCTCGTCCAAGGGCGCAACGCCGTGGTGCTCAGCTACACGTGGCTCGGGCGTTGGCCGGCGAAGCTGACGCTCAAGCCGCTGATGGCCCTGCGCCCGATACGGCAGCTACAGCGTGAGCACGGCGCCATGGTCCAGCGCGTGAACCTGCGACGGGGAGAGGTGGAGATCCAGCCGGTGCCGCACCTGCCGCCCGTCAGCTTCGGGCACGCTGGGGTGTTCGTGGGGTCGCCGGCGTGGTGGCGTCAGTTCGAGTACACCGACGACCCCCAGCGCAACGAGCCGTCCACCGAGGATCTCTGGTCGCCAGGGCACTTCGAGCTCGTGCTCGAGCCGGGGCGCCCCACCCACCTGGTCGTCGCCTGGGGCGAGCTGCCGCGCGAGCCGCCGGAGCGGCTCATCGCGCAGACCGTGAGCGCCTTGCTCGCGACCGACCCGGGGCCGGACAGGCCGCTGGCGGTCCGCGCGCTGAGCGTCGCTGCGGAGCAGTTCCTGGCGCTCCAGGCGCCCCGCCCGGCCATCATCACGGGCTACCCCTTCTACGACATCCGCACCCGCGATACGCTGGTGGCCTTGGTGGGCTTGCTGCTGGCGCGCTGGCGCGTCGCCGACGCCCAGCGCGTGCTCGCGGAGCTGGTGAAGGAGCTGCACGCGGGGCTGCTGCCGGAGCGGCTGCCGGAGCAGCCGGGAGAGGTGGCGGAGCGCTCGGCGGACGCTACCCTGTGGCTGTTCGAGGCCGTGCGCGAGCTGACGCTGCGGACGGGCACGGAGGATGATTTTCTGCGGCAGGAGCTCTACCCGGCGCTCCGCCGCGTGTTCGTGCGGATCCGCAGCGGCAAGGAGGCGGGCATCTCCCTGACGGAGGATGGCTTGCTCGCCAACCGTCACCCCACCGCCGCGATGACGTGGATGGCCGCCAGGGCCGGCGCGCAGCTCGTGACGCCGCGGCGCGGGTTGGCCGTGGAGCTGCAGGCGCTCTGGGCACGCGCCTGTCGGACGCTGGCAGAGCTGGCGCGTGAGCTGGGCGACGAGGTCACCCTCGAGGCCGCCACCGTGTGCGGGGGCGCCGCGCGCGAGGCCTTCAAGGCGCGCTTCTGGAACGAGGCGCTCAACTATCCCTACGACTGCGTGAGCGAGCGGCCCGGGGAGGCTCCAGATCCCAGCCTGCGCCCCAACGCGCTCATCGCGCTGGTGGTGGAGCCCTACCTGTTCGAGCGGTGGCAGGCCGCCGCCATCGTCGAGCGGGTGCGCCGCCAGCTCTTGACGACGCGAGGCGTGCGGAGCTTGGAGCCCTCGCACCCGGACTACCTGGGCGTCCACGTCGGGCCGCCGGAGGAGCGGCAGAGCAGCTATCACCAAGGGACGGCGTGGACCTACCTCATCGGGTTTTACGCGCGCGCCGCGCTGCGGCTCGAGCCGGAGGACTTCGAGCTGCGGGAGGCGCTGCGCGCGCTCGTGGAGCAGACGCTCGCCGACGGCCCCGTGCTCGGGCAGGTGGCGCAGCTCGCCGATGGCGACGAACCGCATCGCCCGCGCGGCTGCCCCGCGCAGGCGTGGAGCGTGGCCGAGCTGCTGCGGACGCTAGTGTGTGAGCTTGGGCTCTAGCGTCGCCGCGTCGGCGCGCAGGGCCTCGAGCGAGCGCTGCGCGGACTCCCCGGTGGCGCTGAGGGTCGCCACGCGGGGAGCGACGCTGAGCTCGACCAGCAGCGCGTCGCCGCCCAGCTCGGCGAGGAAGGGCGCGCCCCACTCGATGACCGAGACGTAGCCGGCGTCTCGGAGCTCCAGCAGGCCGAGCTCGCGCACCTCGGCCGCCGTCGTGCAGCGGTAGAGGTCGGCGTGGGCCAGGGGGGGCGTCGTGGGGTAGGTCCGCAGCAGCGTGAAGGTGGGGCTCGTGACGGCGACCGCGGCGTCCAGGCCGAGGGCGCGGGCGATCCCGCGCGTGAGGAAGGTCTTTCCGGCGCCGAGCTCACCGCTCAAGACGACGAGCTGACCCGGCTCGAGCCGCGCGGCGAGCCGCCGCGCGAGGCGCAGGGTGGCGCGCCGGGTGGGGAGCGGCAGGTGGAGCGCCGTCATGGGGTGCGCAGCTCGAGCGCGCGAGGGAGGCGTTGCGCTCCGGAGAAGCCGGCGTGGTGCGTCGTCCAGAGCCGCACGCGAGCGCCGCGCAGCAGGGCCGCCGCGCGCGCGTGCAGCTCGGTGACCTGGCGTGGGGCCTCCACCGTGGCTCGTGGGAGCGCCTCTGCCGCTGCCGCGCAGAGCTGCCCGGCGTCGTGGCCCAGGGCTTGAAACCAGCTCGGCGGCGCGCCGTAACGGCGGCGCCAGGCCTGGAGCTCCGTGGGCTCTTCGGCCCGCCGCGCGGGGAAGCGCCCGGCTCCGAGCGCCGCGCGGGGAGCGCTCCACCCGAGCTCGTCGAGCAGCTCCGCGCTCTCCAAGCCCAGCCCCAAGAGGGGCGCCCAGCGCGCCGCCTGCGCTGCCTCGACGGCGCGCCGCGCGCAGTCCGCGTCGGTCACCAGCAGCAGTGAGCGGGGCGCTCGGCGGCGCCAGGGGGCGACGCTGAGGCGCCCCGTGGGGGCCGCGCCGGGCGCCTCCGAGCACGCGGCCGCGCCGTCCAGCCGCAGCACCCCGCCGCCCGCCTCGCGCTGGGCCCAGGCCTCGAGCGCGCCGACGTCGTCGAGAGGCGCTCCGAGCTCGAAGCCGAAGTGGCTCTCTGGTGGCGCCGGGGCCGGCGCGCTGAGCGTCAGCACCGGCACCTGCTCCCGCGCCGCGAAGCCGAGCGCCGCGCTGGCGAGCTCTGGCTCCACCCCTGCGACGAGCAGGGCGGCGCCGTCGCTGGTCAGCTCTGCCAGCGCACGCTCGATGCCCGAGGCGCTGCCGTCGTCTTCGCGCACCACGAGCTCGAGCGGCGGGGCCTGGCCGTCCATGGCGGGGAGCCCGAGGCTACGGCTGAGCCCCGCAGCGACGGCCGCCGAGCGCCTTCGGCTCTGCTCGTCACGGGTGGTGATCACCAAGCCGATGCGGCGCCCGATGATGCGCGCGGAGGCCGTGCGCTGCTCGGCGACGTGGCGGAGCGCGGTCCCCGTCTCACCCACGCGGACCCGCGCCGGGCCTGCGCTCAGGAGCCGCGCGGCGAGCGCCGGAGAGGGGCGCGCGAGTGCCTCGGTCACGAGCCGCTCGGTGATCTCGAAGGAGAGCCAGTACGCCGCCGCGCGTTGCGCCTCACCGTGCGTCTCATCGGTGCTCAGGGCCTCGAGCCTGGGGAGCTGTCCTTCGAGGGCCTCGAGCGGGAGCTGCCCGATGAGGCCCGTGAGGGCGCGCTCGACCTCCTCACGGGCCTCGGGAGGCGCCGCGAGCAGCCAGTCCACCATCGCCTGGTGGACGCGCGGCCAGTCCTCGGCGCCACGCGCGGCCTGGAGGTACTCCTCGGTGTAGAGCAGGGTCAGCGCGCCATCGACCAGCTTCCCGCGGAGCGGGATCAGGCGCGCGAGCGCGGCGCTCGGGTGCCCAGCGCGCGTCTCGAGGGCGGCCCGCAGCACTCGCAAGAAATCCTCGGTGTTGCCGTCCGGCCCCGGTACGGCGCTGGCGACCCAGGCCTGGGCCTGCTCGAGCTGGCCGCGCTCCATCGCCAGGCGGGCCAGCAGGAGCCGTACGACTCGGCCGTTCGGGTCCTTGGGGTAGGTCCGCACGAAGCGCGTCAGCTGTCGGGTCAGCGCGTCCTCGGGAGCGCTCGCCCGCTCGAGCCAGCGCGCGTAGAGCGCGCGAAACGCCGACTGCGCTTCGAGGGTCGCCGCGAGGCTCGCCTCTGGGCGGGGCCCGTCCAGCCTGCCGCCACAGGCCCCCAGCGCGAGGGTGAAGAGCAGGAGAGCACGACGCTTCGCCACGGCGCCCGAGCCTGCCACGTCACCCGCCGGCTGCGAAGGCGACCGGAGCTTGACGCCGCCAGCGCTGCGCCGATATGCGTGAGCGCCGTGGATGGCTCACCGCACCCCGCCTCTGCGGCCCGACCGGCGGCGCGCGGGGAGCGGCTGCAGGTGCTCTGCGGCGCGCTGCCGCTGACCGTGTACTGGGTCGCTTACGTCGCGCTGAGCGCGACCGCGCTCTCGGGCCCTGCGCGCTTCGAGCGCGTGGCGGCCGCCCTGGGGGAGCCGCGCTGGGCCGGGGTGGGGCTCGGCGTGCTCGTGGCCCTCGTGGCGCTGCACGGAGGCGCGCGGCTGAGGACGCTCTTGCCGCTGGGCTCGGGGGAGCCCTCGCGCCCGCCTGGCGCGGCCTGGCGCCACGGTCTGCAGCGGCTGAGCGGGCTCGTGCTGGTGCCGTACCTCGCGCTGCACCTCTACACGTTCTGGTGGCTGCGCTACAGCTCGGCGGTCGCCCCGCACGAGCTCTACGCTCTCCTCGCTGCGCGCTGGTCCACGACCAATGAGCTGGGGCTCCCCGTGGACGCCGGCTTCGAGCTGCTGGGCGTGGCGGCGGCGAGCTATCATGCGGGCGTCGGGCTGTCTCGAGCAGGGGTGAGCTTGGGCGGCGCCATGACGGAGCAGGCGGAGCGGCGGGCGGGGCGGCTCGGCGCGGGCCTCGGGTGGCTGTGCTTCTTGTTCGGGAGCTGGACCGTGCTGCACCTCGCCACCGGCGGTCTAGGCCTCCCATGAGGGACAGGGGCTGCGCCGGCTCCGCGTTCTGAAGTAGCTTGAGGGTGTGCCTCGCTGTTATCTCCTCGCGCTGACGAGCGGCTCGTCGCTGGATCAGCTCAGCAACAACGTCTCGCTCTTCAACCTCGTCGAGCAGATCAACGTGCCCCCGGACGCTCCACCGCCGCCCGGCGGGGTGCTGCCGCTCGAGCTGCACGCCTATTTCTCCTTCGCGGCGAGCGAGCACGGGCAGGCCTTCGAGCTGCGCCACGTCCTCGTCGCCAGCACGGGGCTCGAGACGATGAGCGACGTCTTCGAGCATCGCTCCTCGACCACGAGGCTCCGGACCCGAACGCTCGGCGTCCCGCTCCCGCCCGTCCACGGTCAGTATGAGCTCTGCGTGGACTGGCGTTGGTCAGGGACGGAGTCCTGGCACCGTGAAGCGCTGACCTGGCCTTTGACCATCGCGCCGCTGGAGCAGCGGCCTGCCGTCACGCACTGAGTGACGGCCAGTCGTCACTGGCAGGCGCAGGCGCTCTGGCTGCTGCAGCGCTCCAAGCGCAGGAGCTTGCCGACGGACGCGCCGTAGATCCCGCCTGCCGCGTCGATGATGCGGCGGCAGGTGCTGCGGCGATAACAGTCGGCTCCCTGACAGCCCGTCCGTCCGACGCACTCCAAGATGAGCCAGCACCCCTGGTCGTCGAAGCAGGCGTCGAGGTCCGAGCCGCAGCTCGCGCAGAGGCAGCTCGAGCAGGCGTCCGTCGCGGGAATGGCGCAGTCGGTGGTGCCGCCACCCGCGCCACTGCTGCCGCCATCACCGCTCCAGCCGCCGGAGCCGCCGCCTCCCCAGCCGCCGCCGCCGCTCCAGCCGCCAGTTCCGGCCCAGCCGCCGCCGCCGCTCCAGCCGCCAGTTCCGGCCCAGCCGCCGCCGCCGCTCCAGCCGCCGGTTCCGGCCCAGCCGCCGCCGCCGCTCCAGCCGCCGGAGCCGCCGCCACCCCAACCGCCGCCGCCGCTCCAGCCGCCGGAGCCGCTCCAGCCGCCGGAGCCGCTCCAGCCGCCGGAGCCGCCGCCGCCCCAACCGCCGCCACCGCTCCAGCCGCCGGTTCCGGCCCAGCCGCCGTCACCGCCCCAGCCGCCGTCGCCGCTCCAGCCGCCGGAGCCGCCGCCGCCCCAACCGCCGCCGCCGCTCCAGCCGCCGCTGCCGCTCCAGCCGCCCTCCCCGCCGCTCCCACTCCAGCCGCCGCTGCCGCTC
>WBZO01001282.1_pt1 | contig 40369 bp, 34 predicted proteins | sample 5204261 | NCBI WGS metagenome assembly WBZO01 (sample SAMN12412400, study PRJNA552823) | activated sludge metagenome | isolation source: activated sludge from anammox sidestream of wastewater treatment plant... | place: USA: North Carolina | collected 2017-09
GAGACGGCTTCGGGATCGACGTCCTCTCCGATCGGCGCGCTCATGCTCTCGCGCGGGGGACGGCTCTCGTTCGTTTCGGTCGATGCGATCGGCTCGCTGGTCATCGTCACGGCTCCCGGCGGTTCCCCCATCTCCTCTTCGTACGTCTCTCGCGACTCGTCCGTGAGCTCCGTGAACTCGCGGAGCGTGGGCAGGTCCTTCAGCGACCTGAGGCCGAAGAACTCGAGGAACTGGTTGGTCGTCCCGTAGATGAGCGGACGGCCCACCTCGTCGCGCTTGCCGAGGATGCGGACCAGGTCGCGCTCGAGCAGGAGCTTGAGCACCGGGCCGCTGTCCACGCCGCGGACGTCGTCGATCTCCGGACGCGTGATCGGCTGGCGATAGGCGATGATCGCGAGCGTCTCCACCTGCGCGCGCGTGAGGCGCACCGGCTTCTGCTTGGTCAGATCGCGGATGAACGGGGCGTACTGCGCGCTCGTGCGGAACACCCAGCCGCCCGCGACCTCGTCGAGGTGTATGCCGCGCGTGCGGTAGTCTTGCTCGAGCTCTGCGAGCAGCTCGGTGACCTGCTTCACGGGCGCCGACGCGAGCTTCGCCAGCTCCTTCGGCTTGATCGGCATGTCGCTCGCGAAGATGAGCGCCTCGAGCAGTCCGCGCAGGTGCTTGCGCTGGACGATCGCGTGATCGACCTCCTCCAGCGACTCGGAGGGGATGGTGACGGTCGGATCGTCGAGATCGTCGCGGCCCGGCAGGACGTCGTCGCCCGACAGGTTGACCGTGGCCTCCACGTCGTCGTCGTCGCTCTCCGCCGCCTCTTCGGCCTCTTCGGCTCCGGCCTCGGGCGCACGCTCGACCTCTGCTTCCGCGTCGGCGGTGACGTCGGAGACGACGTCGGGCATGGAGCCGAGCTCCTCTGCGTCGTTCACCGTCGGCGCTTCGCCGCGCATCGCCTGATCGATGAGCTCCGCGGGGGCGACGATCCGCGCCGTCACGCTGTCGCTCCCCGAGGTGGAGGCAAGGGTCTCCTCGACCTCGGGCGAGCCCGACGTCTTTGCGGGCTTCTTCCGTTTCGTCACGTGGGATCCTCGGACTCTTCGCCGGGCGGCGGGCTCGGGATGGTCTCGAGCGGGTGCGCCGGTGCCGGCCGCTCGGACGGTGCTTCGGGCGGGATGGTATCCGACGCGCTCGTCGCGAGCTCGGCGTCGAGCTCCGACGCGCCCTCGGTCGTCTCGGACGTCTCCTCCACCTGCGCGCTGAACTCGACGTAGATCGGCGCGAGCGGATCGGCCTGGTAGAGGCGCGTCATCCGCAGCTTCGTCATCTCGAGAATGGCGAGGAAGGTGATGACGAGATCGAAGCGCGATGCGAGGCCGTCGAACAGCTCCTCGAAGACGACGCGCTTCTTCTCCCGGAGCAGGTCGACCAGCTCATTGATGCGATCCGTGAGCGTGATGCGCTCGTGCACGATGTCGTGCGAGAGCTTGATCTTGCTCTTCGAGAGCACCGACTGGAACGCCTCGACGAGCGAGAAGAGCGGGACCTGCGCGAGCGGCGGCAGGCCGGTCTGGACCGCCACCTCGACGGGCATCCCGCGCCCGAAGATGTCGCGACCGGCGACGCCGCGGTCCTGGAGATCGGCCGCTGCCTGCTTGTACTTCTGGTACTCGAGCAGACGCCGGATGAGCGCCTCCCGCGGATCCGCCTCTTCCTCCGTGGCGTCGTCCTCCTGACCCGGCGGCGGCGCGGGCAGGAGCATCTTCGACTTGATGTGCGCGAGCGTCGCGGCCATCACGAGGTACTCGCTCGCGATGTCGAGGTTCAGGAGCTGCATCACGGCGAGGTACTCGAGGTACTTCTCGGTGACGAAGCCGATCGGGATGTCGAGGATGTTCAGCTCGTGCTTCTGGCAGAGATGCAGGAGCAGGTCGAGCGGGCCTTCGAACGAAGGCAGGCTGACCGAATACCCGCCGGCGGGCGCTTCGACGGCGGACGTTTCCTCGAGCTGTACTTCCGACACCACCGCGGGAGGATTAGAGGAGTGGGCCCCGCGCTTCAAGAGGCAGCGCCGCCCGGCTCTTCGTCTTTTCGCTTGCGTCTACCGCGCGCCGATCCGCGACGCGCGGTCGCGAGCGCGAGCATGCCGAGCGCGAGCGCAGGGGCGAGATCCTCCCTTTGCGCCGACGTGACCGCGCAGCCGAGGCAGCCGGACTTCCGCGCCGCCGGCTGGCCCCCCTCGTCGGCGCCGGGAGCCGCCGGGATGCTCCCGGTCGAGGTCGGGGATGAGGTCGGGACGGCGGCGTTCGCGACGGGCATGGCCGGCGACGGAGGCGCGCCTTCTCCCTTGACATCGAGCTCGGGGATCTCGCTCCGGACGAACGAGGGCAGCTTCGCGTCGCGCGCGACGAACGCGAGGTCGAGCGCGGGCTTCGGCGGGCCGCCGCCGCGGAGCCCCCCGGGCGGCCCACCCCAGATCCCGCGCCTCGGCTCCTTGCACTCGACGGGGCCTCCCCACGCATGACGGATCGCGTAGCGACCCTGGAAGTTGTTCACGCTCGAGGGGGTCGCGCCGTGCTCGAGATCGCCGCTGCCGCCGCGCATCTCGCGACCGCCCGCGATCGGGGGGGCGGCGCGGAACACGAGGTCCTGGCCAAGTGTCTCCTTCGAGTAGCGCGCATGCAGCCGCGTCAGGACGAACCCGGAGAACGCCGATCGCACGAAGCGCCCGCCGCGGGAGCCCCGCAGCGTCGGCGCGTTGCCCAGCGGGGACGGCTGCGAGGAGGACTGCGACGACGGCAGCACGTCGGCGCCCAGCGAGGCGAGCTCGTCGGGCCTCAGAGCGGGGCCGGGGCAGGGATCGCACGTGCCGGCGTCCCACGAGTACTCGGTGATCACCGCCTTCGGGTTCTTCTCCACGGTCCGATCGAACAGCGCGGCATAGAAGGAGCCGAAGCTCTCGCGCGCCGCCTCCGCGACGTCGAGGTTCGTCGGGATCGTCGCGTTCGGGTAGTTCGCGAGCTCGTAGCGCTGTCCCTTCGCGAGCACGTGCACGATGAGGTCCTGCGTGCCGCGCGAGTTCACGAGCCCGAGCCGCACCGGGAGGTTGAACGTCTCGCTGTCGTAGTGGAAGCGCACCGGGCTCAGCACCGCGTGGCGCTTCTCGCCCTCTCCCTCGAACTTCACCTTCTGGACGTCGACGCGCGCGACGAAGAACTTGCTCCCGCCCTGCACGTACGGCCTGAGGAAGGGCTCGCTGCCCTCGGGGATCTTGTATTTCTCCTGCTTCAGCCAGGTGTCGAGGCCCGACGAGTCCTTCGCGCTGAGGATCACGATCTCGTATTCGCCGACCGTGAACTGCGCCTCGACCGTGACGCCGAGGTCCTTCTTCTCCGCCGCGCCCCGGCCCGCCGGCGCCGCCGCGATGCCGCTTCCGCCGAGCCTGCCGCGCTCCTCGAGGCCGCCCCAGCGGGCGCACGGATCCTGCTCCCAGTACTCGACGAGCCTCGGTGCATCCAGCTGATCGAGGTGGGCGAAGATCTCGCGCGGCAGCGTCTTGACGTTGTCCTTCTGCAGGACGACCGGCACCGGGACGACCATCGCGAAGTCCTCGGGGGGCCCCTGGTAGGCGTTCTGCATCGAGAGCACGGTCCGCGTGCCCTCGCGCATGAGGGCGACCTGCGTCGCGTCGTTGAAGAGCTTCGCATCCGCGCCGCTGACGTAGAAGCCGCAGAACGCGTCTGCCGGCCGCGTGGCCGAAAGGAGCCCGATCGCCGCGAACGCCGCCCACAGCCGCTTCATCCTCCGGAGCGTACACGGCCCGGAGCGCACGCGGGGCCGCAATGGGCTACGATGAAGACGTGAACGAGGCCGCGGCCGTGGCGTCGAAGGTGTGCACCGCGTGTGGCTCGCGGTACCCGGCGGACGCCCTCTTCTGTCCGAGCGACGGCACCCCGCTCCAGAGCGGGACGTCCGCCGATCGCGACGCCGCCGACCCGTACCTCGGTCAGGAGATCTCGGGGCACATCGAGATCCGTCAGCTCGTCGGCATCGGCGCGATGGGGCGCGTCTATCGCGCGTTCCAGCGCGGCATCGACCGTGACGTCGCGGTGAAGATCCTGCATCGCGAGCTGTCCGCGAACTCGCAGCTCGTCTCCCGCTTCACCCGCGAGGCGAAGGTCGCGTCGCGCCTGCAGCACCCGAACGTCGTGCAGGTGCTCCTCGCGGGTCAGCTGCCCGACCGCGCGCTCTACATGGTGATGGAGTACCTGGACGGGCTCTCGCTCCAGAGCGCGCTCGCTGCAGTGGGGGGCGCGCTGCCGCTGCCCCGCGCGCTCCACATCGTCCTCCAGCTCTGCGAGGCGGCGGGGGAGGCGCACGCGCAGGGCATCGTGCACCGCGATCTGAAGCCCGAGAACGTGATGCTCGTGAAGCGCGGGCCCGACGCGGACTTCGTGAAGGTCCTCGACTTCGGCATCGCGCGCATCAACTGGGGCGAGCAGTCCGTCGCGACCGCTGCGGGGCTCATCTTCGGGACCGCCCGGTACATCTCGCCGGAGGGCGCGCAGGGCAACGCCGTCGGCCCGGCGAGCGACGTCTACTCGATCGCCACGCTGCTCTACCAGATGCTCTCCGGTCGCACGCCGTTCGAGGGCGATCAGGCGGTCGGGCTGCTCGTGCAGCAGATCCACGATCCCGCGCCCGCGCTCAGGTCGCTCCCGCGCGCGCAGTACGTGCCCGAGCCGATCGCCGACGTCGTGATGGCGAACCTCGCGAAGGATCCGAAGAGGCGCGAGCCCGACGGCCGCGCGCTCGGTCAGGCGATCCTCGACGCGGCCAAGTCCGCCGGTCTGTCGCCCGACGACTTCTCGCGGCCGCTCCATCGCCGCCAGCCGAGCGCCATCCAGCTTCCGCCGGTCGAGCGGACGAAGCAGCACGAGCTCACGCCCGATCTGATCGAGCGCATGACGCCGCCCGCCCCGCAGGCGAACGGCAACGGTCACGCGGCGCCGCAGAGGCCGATGGGGGCGACGGCGAAGTGGGAACCCCCCGCCGACTTCCAGGCGCGCCTCACCGAGGCGAGCGAGCCCTCGTTTCCGGTCGCCCCGGCCGCGGCGGGATCGCGACCGCGCACCATCGACGAGACGATGGACGATGCGAGCGTGGAGGCGGCTCCGGCGGTCGCCGCGATCGCGACGCCTCCGCCGATCCCCACGGCCGTCCCGCGCACGATCCCCGGCGACGCGCCCGGGCAGGAGAGCGCGCCGCGCACGCAGTACACGCCGCCCATCCCCGAGGCGACGGCGGCGAGGCAGCCGTCCGATCCGCAGATCGCGTCGCGGCCCCCGAGCCATCCGAGCCATCCGCCCGCCGCGCCTGCCGCCGAGCCTCGGCGCTCGCGCGGCGTCCTGCTGGTCGTCCTCTGCTTCGTCCTCGGTGCGCTCATCGCCGCGGGATGGGCATGGCGGACCGGCCGCCTCGGCGGCGACGGGGCCGAGCAGGATCGCTACGTCGCGCGCGCGACCGACGCGATGTTCAAGAACCGGTTCCACGAGCCTCCGGGCGACAACGTGAAGGACATCACCGACGACGGGCTCCGGCGGTGGCCGAACGATCGTCGCCTCCTCGACATCCGCATCCGCGCGTCGAACGAGCTCACGAACCAGGCGCTCGCGCAGCGCGCCGCCGGGGACGTGGCCGAGGCGCTGCGCCTCGCGAAGCTCGCCCACGAGCTCGATCCGAACGACGCGTCGTCGAGGCGCCTCGCCGAGCAGTACGAGACCGAGCTCGCGGCGTTCACGTCGCCGAGCGCGCCTCCTCTCGGCAGCAAGCCGGTCGGCACGGGCACGGGAGGCGTGCCGGCGACGACGGTGAAGACCTCCGCGCCGCCCGGCCCGCAGCCGCCCGCGGCCACCTCGTACAAGGTGGTGCTCGATACGTCCGTCGCCGCACCGCGGCTCGGTCAGCCCGTCGAGCTCACCGCGCGCGTGCTGCCGCCGAGCCCGCCGAAGGGCGGCTTCGACGCGGCCGGCTTCACCGTCGTCGGGCCCGGCGTGCCCGGCGGAATCCGCATCCCCGCCCAGAGTCCGGCGCCCGGCGTGTTCAAGGCGTCGTATGCGTTTCTCGAGGCGGGGAAGTTCGACATCACCTTCTCCGTGCAGGCGGACACGAAGGCGCTCAGCGCGAAGCGCACCGTCAGCGCGGGCGAGAGCGCTCCGCCGGCGCCCACCCCGACGCAGACGCCCACCGCGCCGACCCCGACCGCCACCGGGAGCGTCAAATGGATGTGACGACGACGATGCATGCAGGATGCATGTTCATCTCGTCGCTCCTCGCCGTGGCGCCGGCGGTCTCCGAACAGCGCCCCGCGGCCAAGCCGCAGCGCGAGGCGGCCGAGGACGCGCTCGCGCGCATCGTCGATCGCCCGCACACCGTCGCCGAGGTCGAGGCGGGCATCGTCGCCCTGCCGACGGCGCCGATCTCGCCGAGCCAGCGCGGCGGCAACACGCTCTTCCTCGGGCGCGTGGGCCGCGGCGACGCGACGCTCAACCTCGGGATCCACGTCCTCTACCGCTGGAACGACACCTTCGCGATCGGCGCGACGGGCGCGTTCGCTCCCGCCCCGACGTCCGACGATCAGTACGGAGGCGACAAGAACCTCCCGCGCACGCACTCGCGCAGCTACCTCTTCCTCGGCGGCGAGGGGCGCTACATCCCGATCCACTACAAGTTCGCGGAGGCCTGGATCGGGCCGTCGATCGGCGCGGTGATCATCGCCGATCGCTTCATCACCGACGCCGGTGAACAGGTCCCCTCGATCCTCGGCAACCCGGAGGTCACGGTCCGGACCGAAGGCCTGGCGCTCGGCATCCAGGCGGGCGGAAGCTACTACTTCACCGAGAACTGGATCGCGGGCGCTGCGCTGCGCGGCTACGACTGGATCCTCCCGCAGCGCGCGCGCTGCACGGCGATCGGCGACTGCTCGACGCTTCAGGGGCACGTGCTCGCGCTCGAGCTGGGGCTGACGATCGGCTATCGCCTCCCGCTCTGATCTCGTCGGTCACGTCGGGGGCGCGCTGCGGACGGCGATCGCCAGAAGCTGCGCGATCCGCTCGAGCACCACGGCGGCGATCGCCAAGAGGCCGAGCGCACGGAGCGGCGCGAGCAGCGCGTGCACCTGCGCTGGCGACGCGGCGCGCGCGACGAACGCGAAGGCGAGCTCGAGGACGACGGCGGCCGCGAGCAGCGGTCCGCCGATCGCCACGGCGAGCCCGATGCCCGCGACCAGCGCGTTCGACGCCGCGAGCAGCGGGTGCGCCTCGAGCGACGCCGTCGCGAGCGCCTCGGTCACGCGCGCGGGCCCGCCGGTCGACAGGAAGACGATGCTCGCGAGCAGCGACAGGAGGACGCCGAAGCTCGACGCGCGCCCCTCGACGACGGCCAGGCCCGAGCCCTCCTGTGCGCCGCGGAGCGAGTCGACCACGCCGCCGGCCATCGTCGCGGCCCACAGCGGGATCGCTGCCGCGAGCGCGACGGGAAGCCCGAGCACGATCTGCTCGAGCGCGAGGAAGACCCAGGGGGTCGCGACGTGCTCGCGCGCGACGGGCACGAGCGCCGGCCATATCGCCGCCGCGAGCGCGATGCCGAGGATGCCGCGCGCGGAGGCGGGCAGCGCCTTCAGGCCGAACGCCGGGACGAGCGCGATCGTGGGGGCGACGCGCGCCCACGCGAGGCCTACCGCTTCGACGTCCCGCACGTCCACGGCGCGAGATTGACACGCCTCGCGGGCCGTGGGAATCGCGAGGGCGCGATGGCTCTCGATCTCTCCCTCGTGGACAAGGTGTCGGCCCCCTCGAAGCACACGTACACGTGGAAGGACACCGTCCTCTACGCGCTCGGCATCGGCGCGAAGAAAGACGAGCTCGACTACCTCTACGAAGGGCGCGGGCCGAAGGTGATCCCCAGCTTCGCCGTCGTGCCGATGTTCGAGCCGATGTTCCAGCTCGTCGCGAAGACCGGCGGCGATCTCGCGATGGTCGTCCACGGGTCGCAGCGCGTCCGCATCCACGCGCCCATCCCTGCGGCCGGGACGGTCTCCACCACGGCCAAGATCCGCGGCATCTACGATCTCCGGAAGTTCGCCATCGTCATCGTCGACCTCGAGACGAAGGACGAGAGCGGCAAGCTCCTGTTCGAGAACACGTCGCAGATCGTCTTCCGCGGCGAGGGCGGCTTCGGCGGGACCACGCCGCCGCGCGAGGAGAAGGTCGCCGAGATCCCGAAGGGGCAGCCGGCCGACTTCCGCATCGAGGAGGCGACGACGCCGGAGCAGGCGCTCCTGTATCGCCTCTCGGGCGACTGGAACCCGCTCCACGCCGATCCCGAGTTCGCGGCGAAGGTCGGCTTCACGCAGGGCCCGATCCTCCACGGCCTCTGTACGTTCGGGTACATGGTCCGTCACGCGGCGAAGGGCGCGTGCGGAGGCGACGCCACGAAGCTGACCGGCTTCGAGGCGAAGTTCAGCAAGCCGGTCTGGCCGGGCGACACGCTCGTCACCGAGGGCTGGAAGGTCGCGCCTGGAAAGGTCGCGCTCTCCGTCAGCGTGAAGGAGCGGAACGAGGCGGTCGTCAGCGGCGCGTGGGCGACGTTCGCGGAGTAGCCGTCATCCGCCGGCGAACGCCGACACGCACGCGCCGACGACCGACATCACGATCGCGATCGCGATCACCGCGATGCGCAGCCAGAAGAACGACGTCTTGCCGCCGGCCCGGACCGCCTGCGCATAGGCGTACTGCCCGGGAGGCGCCCAGGGCGCGGCCGGGCGGTAGGCCGCCATCGCGAGGCCCGGCGCCGTCATGACGGGCAGCCCGCAGAACCGGCACTGCGTGGCCGCAGGGTTCGTGAAGAGCCCGCCGCACTGGCGGCAGAGCGGAGCCTCCATGGCTGGAGCGTAACGGGTGGCGCGGCGGCCGCAAAACGCCTAAGAGATGGCGCATGGCGAAGCTTCAAAAGTCGATCGTGATCCTGGGCGCGAAGCGCACCGCATTCGGAACCATGTCCGGCACGCTCAAGGGCGTGAGCGCGACCGACCTCGCGGTCCACGCCGCGAAGGCCGCCATCGCGCAGTCCGGAGTCGCGGCCGAGGCCATCGGTCACGTCATCATCGGCAACGTCATGCAGACGAGCGCGGACGCGATCTACTGCGCGCGTCACGTCGGCCTGAAGGCCGGGCTGCCGATCACGACGCCCGCGCTCACCGTGAACCGGCTCTGCGGCTCGGGTTTCCAGGCGGTGATCAACGGCGCCGAGCAGCTCCTCCTCGGCGACGCGGATGTGGTCCTCGTCGGCGGCACCGAGAACATGAGCCAGGCGCCGCACGTCCTCCGCGGCGGCCGCGAGGGCTGGCCGTTCGGCAAGGCCCCGCAGGTCGAGGACTCGCTCTGGAGCGCGCTCACCGACAGCTACTGCAATACGCCGATGGCCGTCACCGCGGAGAACCTCGCGCAGAAGTACGGCATCTCGCGCACCGACGTCGACGCGTACGCCCTCTCGAGCCAGCAGCGCTGGGCGGCGGCGAACGAGAAGGGCTTCTTCAAGGACGAGATCGCGCCGATCGAGATCCAGCAGAAGAAGGCGACTGTGCAGTTCGCGGTCGACGAGCACCCGCGTCCGCAGACGACCATGGAGATCCTCGCGAAGCTCCCGCCGGTCTTCAAGAAGGACGGCGTGGTCACCGCGGGCAACGCGTCGGGCATCTGCGACGGCGCCGCGTGCCTCGTCCTCGCGACCGAGGACTATGCGAAGGCGAAGGGCCTGAAGCCGCTCGCGCGCCTCACGCAGTGGGGCGTCGCCGGCGTCGACCCGAGCCTGATGGGCATCGGCCCCGCCCCGGCGATCAAGAACGCGCTCTCGCGCGCCGGTCTCGAGCAGAAGGACGTCGACCTCTTCGAGGTCAACGAGGCGTTCTCGCCGCAGTACCTCGCGGTCGAGAAGGAGCTCGGTCTCCCGCGCGACAAGACCAACGTGAACGGCGGCGCGATCGCCCTCGGCCACCCGCTCGGCGCGAGCGGCGCCCGCATCACGACGCACCTCGTGTACGAGCTCGCGCGTCGCGGCGGCAAGTACGGTGTCGGCAGCGCATGCATCGGCGGAGGCCAGGGCCTCGCCGTCATCCTCGAGAAGGTGTGATTCGTCTCGCGTGAGCGACGACGCGAAGAAGCAGCCCGAGGCGCGATGGCAGGGGCCGGCGCACGCCGTTCCTGGTGGGGGCTTCGCCCCCTCGTTCGCTGCGCGAACGAGCCTCCCCCATCCTTCGGATTGTGCTCGCCCGCGTGGTGCGCCTTCGGCGCACGGCGCTTCGCGCCGAAGGCACGCTCGCGCGGTCGACGCATGCTCGGTCCGCTCCGCGGTGGTCGTGGGATGAGCGACGACGCAAAGAAGCAGCCCGAGGCGCGATGGCAGGGGCCGGCGCACGCCGCGCCGTATGGCCTTTCGCGCCTCGCGCCTTCGTACGACCTCGTCGACGTCGCGGCGCAGATCCAGAGGGCCGACGAGACGCTCGCCACGATGACGGGCGGCAAGCTCGCGGTCATCGCGGAGCAGATCCAGAAGCTGCAGGAGCAGGCGCGCACGCTGCTCGAGCGTGCCCGCCGCGACGCCGAGCTCCATCGCGCGGTCTGCCGCTTCGAGAAGAAGCCCGGCGGCGTCTACCATCTCTACCGGAGAGAGGACGGCGGGCTCTGGTTTTCGATGCTCGGGCCGGACGAGTGGATCGGCGAGAAGCCCTGGGCGTTCGAGGGCAGCTACCGTCTCGAGCTCGACATGTCGTTCACGCGCGTCGACGTCCCGGAGGACCCGAACGCGATCGTGCCGATCGGGCAGCTTCTCAGCTCTTCTGCTCGATGACGATCATCCCGCTCGCGCGGGCTTCGTCGACCGAGTCGTATCCGTTGCCGAGGGCGATCGACCACTCGATCGCGTTCCGCATCTTGCGCACGGCGTCGAGCGCCGCGCGCATGCTGGGGAAGGGCCAGGAGAGCGGGCCCGGCTCGACGTTGTGCCAGCCGGTCACGAAGAGCGTGACGGCCGGATCGACCGCCGGCTGCGGGGCAGGGGTGGCCTCGTCGCGCTTGCAGACGAAGACGTCGCTGTCCTGGCCGTCCAGCCACTCGGTGCGGGGCTCGCTCGCAGCGGGCGTGGGTGCCGCAGCCGTCGCCGATGCGACAGCCGTGGCATTCTTGGAAGCGCGAGTACGGCGGAACAGCCCCATGGAATCAGCGGCCACTTTTCAATCACCTTTGTCTCCGCGACAAGGGTCGATCTCCAAAATCGACCGACACGCCGCGTCAGGTACGATGTGGGTTTCGTGCAGGGCGTTTCGACAGCTTCGACGTCGGGGACATCGGCGAGGCTCACCGGTGTGAGCGCGCCGCCGGCGGCTCCTATTCCCCCTCCCGCATCGGGGCCCGTATCGGCGAGCCCACGGTTCGGGTCGGGGTGGCCATTCGTCCCGCTCGCGCCGCTCGTCGTCGTCCTCGTGGGGCTCGCCGTCGCGCTCGGCATCGGCTGCGTCGGCCTCGATCATCTCTCGCGCGCGGGCGACGAGCACGCCAGCGCCCGCGCCGATCTGCTCGCGGCGACCGTCGGCGCGAGGCTCGCGCAGCTCCCGGCGGACCGTCGGCTCGAGGCGACACAGCTCGCGGCGCGCCGCAGCGCGGCCGAGCTCCTGGTCGTCGCGCAAGGGCCGGGGCAGGGCATTCGCATCGTGCACGACGTGACGCTCGGCGCCCCCGATGCCGAGGCCCTCGCGAAGATGCTCGCGACCGACCGCGGCGTCGCCGAGATGCGCCTCGGCCGCGCCCGCTACGCCGTCCGTACGTTCGCCCCGAACGAGAAGCTCGTCGTCCTCGTCGCCGAGCCGCGTGCCGCGCAGGGAGCGCCCTCGCTCGTGAGCGCCCTGGTCGCGCTCGTCGTGCTCCTCCTCGGCGTCGCGGCGACCGTCGCCTACGCCGTCTCGCGCGACGTCGTGCGCGACGTCGACTTCGTGACCCGGCGCGTGCGCGGCATGGCCCAGGTGCGCACCGAGCCCACCGGCGAGCTGATCCCAGTGCGCACGATGGACGAGGTCGGCGTCCTCACCGCGGCGTTCAACAAGCTGGTGAGCCGCTTCGGCAAGGCCGAGCGGCAGTACCGCGACGACCTCCAGCGCGCGAGCGCCGCCGACCGCGAGCGCGCGGCGTTCCTCGCCGCGGTCAGCCACGAGCTCCGGAGCCCGCTGAACGCGATCCTCGGCTTCGCGGACATCCTCATGGAGGAGGTCGACGGGCCGCTCTCGCCGTCCGCGCGCGAGGAGGTCGAGCAGATCCGCGGCTCGGGCGCGCACCTCCTCGCGCTGATCAACGACATCCTGGAGCTGTCGGCCCTCGAGAGCGGGCAGCTGCGGCTCACGCGCGGTCGCGTCGACGTCTTCGCGATCGCGAACGAGGTCGTGCGCGAGGCTCGCGGCCTCGTCGGCGGAAAGCCGCTCACCGTCCGCGTCGAGGGCGAGCCGGTCATCGCGCGCCTCGACAACCGTCGCATCCGCCAGGTGCTCGGCAACCTCGTGAACAATGCGATCAAGTTCACGCAGCAGGGCGAGGTCGTCGTCCGCGTCGCTCGCGAGGGGCCGCACGCCGTCTCGGTGAGCGTGAGCGACACCGGTCCCGGCATCTCGCCGCAAGAGCGCGCGATGATCTTCGAGGAGTACAAGCAGGCCCGCAGCGAGCGGCCGCGCCGGCGCGGTACCGGCCTCGGCCTCGCGATCGCGCGCCGGCTCGTGCTCCTGCACCATGGCGCAATCCAGGTCGAGAGCGAGCTCGGTCGGGGCTCGACGTTCAAGGTCCGGTTCCCCATCGGCAACATCGAGGCTCCTCCGTCGATCAAGGCTCCGCCGAAGAAGGCGCCGGGATGAATCCCGCCGCCGCGCGCCTCGGTGTTCGCCTCGTCGTGCTCCAGATCGCGGTGCACGCGGTCGCGTTCCTGCTCACCGGCGCGTTCGCTCCGCGCGTGCTCCTCCTCGAGCCTGCGGTCGCGTCGGCGTCGCTCACGGTCGTCGCCGTCATCGGAGTGCTCGCCGCGATGTTCTCGGCGGCGGCGACGATGGCCGGGATGCGCCGCGTGCGCCCCGCGCTGCGCGCGCTCGCGGTGGGCTCCGCAGCCGAACCGCTCGACGTGCTCGCGATCTACGCGCTGCCCTCGCGCCTCGTCTTCGCCGGCGTCGGGTTCGTGCTCGCCGTCTCGCTCGCGACGCTGGTCCCGCAGCTCCGGCCGCAGACGATCGACACGTACACCGAGCTCGCCCTCGTCCTGCTCGTGCTCACGATGAGCAGCACCGCGGCGCTCCCCGCGTACGTCACGATGCGCGCATCCGTCACCGTCGTGCTCGAGGCGGCGCCGCCCATGTCGACGCACGAGGCGCTGCGAAGCCTCGGTCGCGGCGCGCTCGGTCGCGTGCGCGCGCGGCTCGTCGCCGCCGTCGCTGCGCCGGTCGCGTTCGTCGCCCTCGGAGCGTCGCTGCTGGTCGATGCTCATGCACGCGCCTACGATCGCGACGCGCGCGCGGCCGACGCCGTCGACGTCGCCCGCGCGGCGTTCGAGCCGCTGCCGACCGACACGACGCGCTTCAAGGAGCTCGACGAGACGCGCGGCCGCGCCGACGCGATCGAGGCTGCCGCGGCGCTCGGCTTCCGCGTGCAGATCGATCCGCGCCGCGAGCACCCGGACGGCGAGGAGGTCACGGTCCGTCACGGCGACGACGGCGAGACGCAGGTCGCCGTCCCGCTCCCCGCCGGCGCCGCCTTCGTGCGCTTCGGCACGACGCGGCTCTCCCCGGCCCTTGCCGTCTACTTCCTCCTCGCGGTCGTCGCGGTGACGCTCGCCGGCCTCCTCGGCACGCGTATCGGCGTCGCCTTCGATCGCGACGTCGCGCTCGCGACCCGCGAGGTGCGCCGTGCAGGCGTCGCCGAGGTCATGCGCGGCACGATCATCCTCCAGCAGGCCCGCTTCGCTCGTGTCGGCGATCTCCTCGATGCGGTCGATCGGCTCGGCGGCATCTTCCGCGAGTTCGCCTCCGCGCAGCAGCGCGCGATCGACGCGCGCGAGGCCACCGAGCGCATGCGCGGCCTCCTGCTCGCGTCGATGAGCCACGACCTCAAGGCGCCGCTCAACGCGGTCCTCGGCTTCGCCGAGCTCGTCGGGCGCAACCCGCTCACCGACGGTCAGCGCGAGAGCCTCGCGATCATCGAGCAGCGCGGCCGCGAGCTCCTGATGCTCATCGACACCATCCTCGACAGCGCGCGCGTCGAGGCGGGGGAGCTCGAGGTCACGCCCGAGCTCACGCACGTCGGCGACGTCGTGATGTCGTCCGTGCTCGAGGCGCGCGATCTCGCGGTCGGCACCGAGGTGCAGATCAAGGGCGAGATCCAGCCGGGCATCCCGACCCTCCTGGTCGACGGCACGCGCGTCGTGCAGGCGCTCACCGCGGTCGTGTTGACGGCGGTGCGCTTCAGCGACAAGGGCATCGTGCCGGTGCGCGCGACGCTGCCCGACGCCGGCGACCGCCTGCGCATCGAGGTCGAGACGAGCGGCGAGGGCCTCCCCGTCGCCGAGCGCGAGAAGATCTTCGACGCGTTCAAGAGCGCCGAGAGCGCGCGCCGTCAGGGCGGCCTCGGCCTCGGCCTGCAGCTCGCGCGGTCGATCGTCGAGATCCACGGCGGCACGATCGAGGTCGACAACACCGATCGCGGCGGCATGGTCTTCCGCGTCTGGCTGCCGGTCGACAACGATCGCGGATCCATCCGCATGCGCGCGAGCCGTCCCCAGCTACAGTCGTGACCGATGGAGCTGAGACTCAGGGGGTTCACCATCCGCCCGTTTCGCCACGGTGACGAGGAGTCGCTCGCGGAGAACGCCAACGACCGGAGCGTCTGGCGCAACCTGCGCGACCGCTTCCCGCACCCGTACGACGTCGGCGATGCCGCGTGGTGGATCGCGAACGCCGGCGCGACGCACTTCGCGATCGACGTCGACGGCAAGGCCGTCGGCGGCATCGGGTTCGACCGCGACGACGACGTGTTCCGGCGCAGCGCGGAGGTGGGCTACTGGCTCGGCGCCGCGCATCGCGGCAAGGGCATCGCCACGGCCGCGCTCAGCGCGCTCGGCGAGCACGTCTTCGCGACGACCGACATCGTGCGGCTCTACGCCGGCGTCTTCGCCTGGAACCCCGCGTCCGCGCGCGTCCTCGAGAAGGCGGGTTACGTTCTCGAAGGACGGCTCCGCAGCGCGGTGTGGAAGGACGGTGAGCTCGTCGACGAGCTCCTCTACGCTAGAGTTCGAGAAGACCGATGAGCCTCTTCAAGAAGATGCGCGACGAGCTCGCCCGGCGTGCGGCGCAGAAGACGGTGGAGAGCGCGAAGCAGTCCGCGAAGGACGCGGCGAAGAAGCTCGAGCTCGCCCTCTTCGGCGAGGGACCCGAGGAGGAGGCCGCCAAGGCCGCCGAGGCGGAGAAGGCGCGGACGAAGAAGGACCTCGAGGAGGGCGGAGAGCTCGGGCGCTACGCGGCGAAGAAGCGCAGAGAGGAAGAGGAGGCGCGCGCCGCCGCGCAGGCCAGGCAAGAGAAGAAGGAGAAGACCGACCGAGAGGTCGAAGACGAGCTCGCCGCGATGAAGAAGAGGATGAAGAAGGACGGCTGACCGCACGTCAAAGAGCGTGCCGCACCGGGTTTTCGCGAACTTGCGCCGCGCCTAGAACGATTCTCGGGCTGGTGCGTAGTGACGCTGGCAGCCTTCGCAGGGAATGATCACAATCATTCGGCCGTAACGAGAGACCAGAGGAGAACGACGAGATGACCGCGCGCCAGAAGATCGAGCAGCTCACCAACGCCTGGTACGGATACGTGACGTTCTCTGCGATCGCCTCGCTCTTCAAGGACGGCATCCCGGGCCTCTTCTCGATCATCTGGGCGGCGATGGGGCTCTGCTTCAGCCTCTTCATCACCTGGTTCATCGGGCGCCGCCTCCTCGCGAAGTCGTCGCTCACGCGCTTCCTCCTCCTCCTCGTCACCGGCATCGGCTCCATCTTCGGGACGATCGGCGCGGGCAAGATGGCGCTCACGTTCGTCCGCACCTGGGAGCTCGGCATGCTCGGCGCCGCCGCCTTCCTGGGCATCGCGGTCTACATGCACGTCCGCTCGTTCCGTACGCTCGTCGACTCGTCGGTGCGCGCGTACTTCGACTGATCGCGCCGGTCGCGATCGTCTGGTGAGCCCGGTCGCCTCGCGGTCGGGCTCTTGTCTTCCATGCGTCGTCCGCGGCCGTGATAGGGAACGGCTCCCGGCGTGACCACGGACGCTCTCATCACCTTCGTGATCCTCGGCGTGAGCGTCGTGCTCTTCGTGAGCGACCGTCTCCGCCTCGACGTCGTTGCGCTGCTCACGGTGCTCGCCTTGACGTCGACCGGGGTGGCGCCGCTCGACGTCGCCCTCTCCGGCTTCGCGAGCCCCGCGGTGCTCATGATCGCGGGCCTGTTCGTGATCGGCGGTGCGATCACGGAGACCGGCGTGGCCGACTGGCTCGGTCACCGGCTCGATCGCGCCGCCGGCAAGGGAAAGGGAGAGGCGAGGTCCGTCGCCGTCGTCATGGGCGCGACCGCGCTCGTGTCGGCGTTCATGAGCTCGACCGGCACGGTGGCGATCTTCCTTCCCATCGTCGGGACGATGGCGCTCCGGAGGGGCATCGCGCCCGGGCGGCTCTTCATGCCACTCGCGTTCGCCGCCCACCTGGGCAGCAACCTCACGCTCATCAGCACGGCGCCGAACCTCGTCGTGAGCGACGCGCTCCGCGAGGCGGGTCACGAGCCGTTCCGGTTCTTCAGCTTCTTCATCCCCGGCGTCGCCGTCTTTGCCGTGGGCGTCGGCTACCTCGTGACGATCGGGCGGCGTCTGCTGCCCGCCGGCGACAAGGCGGAGCCGTCGCACCGCGCGCTGTCGCAAGCGGAGCTGGCGACCGAGTACGGCCTCGGCGACGCCCTCTCCAACGTGCGCGTCGGCGCGCGCTCGCCGCTCGTCGGGCAGACGCTGGCGTCGGCCAACCTCCGGGCGGCCCATGCGATCACCGTGGTCGCGATCCGGCGCGAGGCCGAGTCGGTGCGCGTGGTGCCGAGCGTGCGGTTCGAGCCCGGCGACGAGCTGAGCGTCCTCGGCACCTCCGCGGCCGTCGATGCGCTCGTCGAGGCCTTCGATCTCGAGCTCCTGTCGGGGCCGAAGGGGTTCGCGCTTCCGCCCGAGGAGTCGCTCGCGGAGGTCGTCCTCCCGAGGCGATCGAGGCTGGTCGGGCGGACGCTCCGCGAGGCGAAGTTCCGGGATCGCTACCGGGCCAACGTGTTCGCCGTCCGCCGCCTCGAGGGCGACAAGCCGGTGGTCCATACGACGAGCGCGTCGCTCCGGGATCTGAAGCTTCGCTCGGGCGACACGCTGCTCGTGAAGGGCCGGCGCAAGTACCTCAAGAACCTCCACGACGACCGGGCGAACCTCGTCCTGGTCGCGGAGCCGGACGCGGTGCCCGGCGTGCTCGTCGATCGTCCGCGCGCGATCGGAGCGCTGGCGACCACGCTCGCGATGCTCGTCGTCATGGCGTTCGGCTGGCTGCCGAACGTCGTGGCCGTGCTGCTCGCGGCGGTGATCCTGGTGATCTCGCGCTGCGTGCGCCCTGGTGACGTCTACCGGACGGTGAACTGGGAGAGCGTCGTGTTGATCGCCGGAATGATCCCCCTCGCCACGACGCTGGAGCGGACGGGAGGTACGAAGCTCGTGGTGTCCGCGGTGGAGCAGCAGATGCACGCCACGCGCCCGATCGTCCTGCTCGCGGTGATCGTCGCGGTCACGTCGGCGATCGGGATGGTGCTCTCGAACACGGCGACGGCCGTCCTCGTCGCCCCGATCGCCGTGAGGCTCGCGAGCGCCTTCGGCATCGCCCCCGAGCCGCTCCTCATGGGCGTCGCGTTCGCGTCGAGCGCCGCCTTCGCGACGCCGATCGCGTCGCCGGTGAACGTCCTCGTCATGACCCCGGGCAAGTACCGCTTCGGCGACTACGCGAAGGTCGGATTGCCGTTGCAGCTGCTCGTCCTGACGACGGCCGTCGTCGTCATCCCGCTCGTCTGGCCGTTCTGAGCCGCTGCCATCATCGCGCGAGGCCGGCGTGCGCGAGCGCGCGATCGAAGCGCTCTTCCCATTCGAGCTGGTTCTTCTCGCCGTCCGTCACGTACGGGCTCGCCGCGACGGCGGCGATGAGCGCGCGGTTGAGGAGCTGCACGGGCGCCGGGAGCGGGCGCAGAAAATCGAGGAGGAGGACCACCCGGTCCTCGTCGCCGTCGTTCCACACCTCGTGTCGATGGGTGTCGTCGAAGACGAAGGCCTCGCCTTCGCGCCAGCGGACGGTCTGGCCGTCGATGACCATGCGGCACGCGTCGGGCTGGGGCACCTTCAGGCCGAGGTGCGCGCGGAGGAGACCCTTGTAGACGCCTCGATGTGGCGGGACGTGCTTGCCCGGCGCGAGGATGGAGAAGAACGCCGTGGTGAGGCCGGGGACCTGCGAGAGCGCCGCGGCGGTGATGGGGCAGCGCGCGCAGTTGGCGGCGGAGCGCTTGCCGAAGCCGTAGAGGAAGAAGGTCTTCCAGCGGTCGTCGCTCGTGATGGAGCGCTGGTCGGGAGAGATCGCGTGGAAGTCGGGGAGCAGATGGCGGTGGACGAGCAGCGCGCCGAGCTCGCGCTGGATCGAGGGCGTCGCGCGTTCGAGCGCGGCGAGCCAAGGGAAGCACGAACGGTCGGGGAGGGCGCCGTCGGGGACCCTCGAGTGACGAGCCATCGTTCGTTCGAACGACCAGAGGGCCTTCGAGCCCGTGTTCTTGATGAAGCGGCGCTTGCGCTCGGCGAAGGATTCGAACATGCCGCCGGCGAAGTGCAGGCGACGCGCCACCGCGTGCGGTCGCGGGGTTGGATGCGCGCCTCCGCGCGGCGCGTGCAAGGCGCTGCACACGTGTGGCCGCGCGAAGACGGCGGCCCCTTCACGGCGAGGAGAGGTCGCGCACCGAGGGTGGCGCGACGTCCTTCGGCGCCGCCTCGATCGCGCAGAGGACGCCGCGCGCCTTGTTGCGGGTCTCGTCGGCCTCGGCCTGCGGATCGCTCGCCTCGACGACGCCGGCGCCCGCGGTCACCTCGAAGGTGTCCCCCTTGCAGACCATCGTCCGGATCGCGATGCCGAAGTCGAGGTCGCCCGTGCGCGCCACGTAGCCCACGGCGCCGCCGTAGATGCCGCGCGGGCGGGCCTCGAGCTCGCGGATGATCTGCATGGCGCGGATCTTCGGGGCGCCGGAGAGCGTGCCGGCCGGGAACGCGGAGTGGACCACCTCGAGGGGCGGCACGTCGGGCGAGACCTTGCCGCGCACCTCGCTGACGATGTGCATGACGTGCGAGTAGCGCTCGATCTCCATCTTGCGCACGAGCTCGACCGATCCGATCTGCGCGACGCGGCCGACGTCGTTGCGTCCGAGATCGATCAGCATCACGTGCTCGGCGAGCTCCTTGGGATCGGAGAGGAGCTCCTTCTCCAGCGCGAGGTCCTCCGCCTCGGTCTTGCCGCGGGGGCGCGTGCCGGCGATCGGGCGCACGGTCATCGTGCCCGCCTCGAGGCGCACCATCGTCTCGGGGCTCGCGCCCGCGATGCGTACGCGAGCGCTCTCGCCGGGGCCGGGCGGCAGATCGAGGAAGTACATGTACGGCGACGGGTTGATGAGCCGCATCGCCCGGTAGACGTCGAACGGATCGCGGCCGGCGCGCGGGACGGAGAAGGTGCGCGCGAGCACGATCTGGAAGGCGTCGCCCGCGGCGATGTACTCCTGCGCGCGGCGGACGCGCTCGATGTACGCGGCGTCGTCGAGGTCGACCGAGACGTCCGACGGGACCCGCGAGCGATCGGGGATGGCGATGTCCGAGAGGTGGACGTCGCGCGCGATGTCGGCGAGTGCGCGCTCGACATCGGCCCCGTGCTCGGAGGCGACGGTCACCGTCTGATCGAGCGCGTCGAACACGACGACCGTGGCGCCGCCGAGGAAGCGCGCGAGGGCGAGGTAGTGCTTCTTCCACGTCTCGTCCGCGCCCGGCGGGACGGGGTCGACGAGGTGGACGATGTCCCAGGCCATGTAGCCGACGTGCGAGCGCGCGAACCTCGTCGCGACGTCTCGCTCGTTCGCGGGGGCCTGCGTGTCGGGACGGAAGAGTGGATCGATCGCCGCGAGCGGATCCTTCGCCGAGGCGTCCGGCGTGAACGAGGGCAGGGGGCCCTTGCCGCGGAGCGACCAGCCCGTCCGGTCGAGCACGGCCTCGTACTTGGGCCGGTAGCCGAGGATCGAGTAGCGGCCCCAGCGCTCGCCGCCGACGACGCTCTCGAGGAGGAACGACGCCCCGTCGGGATCGGCGGCGCGCAACGCGGCGTAGGCGCGCACCGGAGTGAGCGCATCGGCCACGATGGTGCGCGTCGAGATCTTCATGCCGGGCGCGCGAGGAGCAGCGCGCGAGCGCGTGCGGGGTCGACCGGGACGCGGCCGATCGAGCGCGCGTATGCGGCGGCGCGGGCGACGAGCGGCGCGCTGCCCTCGGAGAGGACGCCCTTCGAGAGGTAGATGTTGTCCTCGAGGCCGACGCGCGCGTGGCCGCCGAGGCGCATCGCGAGCTCGGTGAGGGGCTGCTGGAAGCGGCCGACCGCGGCGACCGCCCACGTGGCGTCCTTCGGGATCAGCGAGATCATGTGGCGGAGGTTCGCCTCGGTGGCGCCGATGCCGCCGGGCACCCCCATGACGAACTGGAAGTGGAGCGGCCGCTCGACGATGCCCTTCTCGGCGAGGGCGAGAGCCTCCTCGACGTGGCCGACCTCGTAGCACTCGAGCTCGGCGACCGCGCTTGCCTTGCGCAGGCGCGCGGCGAGATCGCGGATCTGCGGGCGCGTGTTGACGAACACGTCGTCGCCGAAGTTGAGCGTCCCGCAATTGAGGGTCGCCATCTCGGGCCTGCAGTCGAGGGGCTGTGCGCGCTCGTCGATCGACATGCCGATCGCGCCGCCGGTCGAGACCTGGATGATGCAGTCCGTCTTCTTGCGGATGCGCTCGATCGTCTCCATGAAGCGGTCGCGCGACTGCGTCGGCGATCCGTCGTCGTTGCGGACGTGGAGGTGGATGACGGCGACGCCGGCCTCGCGGCAGCGCGCGGCCTCGTCGGCGATCTCGTCCGGCGTGATCGGCAGATGCGGCGTGTGCTCGCGCGTGACCTCGGCCCCGACGATCGCCGCCGTCAGGATCAAGTCCGGCGAGTGCGCCTCGAGCGATCCGAGCGTGCGCGGTCCACGATCGGACGAGGGGGTGACGACCGGCTGCGGCGACGGCGCCTCGCCGACGGGGAGCTGGGGAACGTAGAGCTCCTTCGGCTTGCGCTGCATGTCCTTCGGGGTGACGCAGGTGCCGACCGCGCGGCACACGACGACGGCCTCGCGCAGCACGTCGGCCGCGCTCGCCGGCACGCCGGGCTGCCGCACGTTGGTGATCACCTTGCGCGCCTCGAAGTGCATCGTGCGGCTGGTGTTGCCGACCTTCACGAGCTCGGCGGTCGCTTCGATGTAATCTCCGGCGAACACGGGGGCGAGGAACTCGACCGACTCGTATGCACGGAAGAGCCCTTCGTCCCCGTCGAGCCGGATGAGCAGCTCGGTGGCGAGGTCCCCGAAGAGCCCGAGCATGCGCGCGCCGTCGACGAGCTCGCCGGCGTAGTGCGCGTCGTGGGTTCCCATCCGCAGCCGCAGGGTGACCTTGGTCCCGATCATGGCGGGGCTGAAACTACCATGGCGAACGGCCCGGGGCGGGCCCCGAACGGTCGAACAAAGTCGGGGTGGCGGGCGTCATTGCCGGACGAGGCCGCAAGTGGTACCCATCCCCGAACATCACCGCCCCATGGTCTTCGTCGAAGCGCGCAATCTTCCTTCTCACGTTGGAATCATCATGGACGGCAACGGCCGCTGGGCGCAGCTCCGTGGCCAGCCCCGCGTCGCCGGGCACCGCGAGGGATCGAAGGCGGTGCGCCGGATCGTGCGCGCGTCCCGGCGGCTCGGGCTCAAGGCGCTCACGCTGTACGCGTTCAGCGAGCAGAACTGGGCGCGCCCCGACGAAGAGGTCGACGCGCTGATGCAGCTCCTGCGCGAGTTCCTCCTCTCCGAGCGCGACGAGATCCTCGACAACGGCATCCGCCTCAACGCGGTGGGCAACCTCGGTCGCCTGCCGTCGGTCGTGCGCGCGGTCCTCGATCCGCTGCGTGACGACAGCGACAGCAACCCGGAGATGACCCTCACCCTCGCGCTCTCCTACGGCGGGCGCGAGGAGATCGCGACGGCGGCGCGCGAGCTCGCGACGGCGGTCGCGGACGGTCGGCTCCGCCCCGAGGACGTCACCGAGCGTGCGCTGCACGAGCGCATGCCCAGCCTCACGGTCGGCGACCCCGATCTCGTCATCCGCACCGGCGGCGAGCGGCGCATCTCGAACTTCCTGCTCTACGGCTTGGCCTATGCCGAGCTGCACTTCGCCGACGTCCTCTGGCCCGATTTCGGCGAGGCGGACCTCTACGAGGCGATCGCGAGCTACCAGCAGCGCGAGCGCCGCTTCGGCCTCGTCGGCAAGCCGGCGATGCCGATCGAGAGCCCGGCCGACGACGCGTCCGACAAGCCCGCGCTCCGCCTCGTGGGCTGAAGCGACTATCATCGAGGCGGTGGGCGACGACGTCGTCTTTCGACGCGCCATGAGCGCCGCTGCCTTCGCGCTCGTCGCGATGGCCGCGTGCGGGCCGGCGCCGACGAGCGCTCCGCCGCCTCACCCGCAGCCGATCGCGCCTCGCCAGGCCGCTGCGCCGCCGCCCGCGCCGATCGCGCCTCTGCCGCAACCCCGGCGCGTCGCGGCGCGCGTGACGTTCGACGGGCGCGGGCTGCACGTGCGCGTCGTCGCGTCGGGAGAGCCTGCCGAGCTCGGGCGCTGGACCATGCCCGAGGACCCGATGGAGGAGGTCGCGGTCGAGGATGGCGAAGGGGTCGCGAAGTCCTTCGAGCGCCTCGACGGCGTCCTCGAGGTAGGGGCGCCGAGATCGGTCGTCGCCGTGATCTACGACGTTCGGCCCGCGGCGATCGACGACGACACGAAGCAGACGCTCGTCGAGGCGTCGCGGTTCCGCGCGCTCGGCGAGCGCGTCCTCGTGCTCCCCGCGGCCTTCGAGCGCGAACGCATCGAGGCCACGATCGAGATCGATGCGCACGGGATCGATGCGCCCGTGGCTGCGTCGACGTTCGGGACGGGCGGCTCGCGGATCCGCCACGTCGTACGGACGACCGGGGGCGAGCTGCGGCGGATCGCGCTTTTCGCCGGTGCGGGAGGTCACGCCGTCTTCGACGCGCCGGAGGGGCACGACGAGACGGCGTGGCTCGGATACACCGCGTTCGATCCGCGCGCGGTCGCCGCCGAGGTCGCGGGCTTCCGCGGACTGCTCCACGAGTACTTCCGCGACGCGGCAGAGGAGCCGTCGACGATGCTCGTCGTCGCCGACCCTCGACCGCGCGGCCGCTTCCGCATCATGCGCCGGGGCGGCGGCCTGCTCGTCACCGTGTCGGGCAAGGATCCGTTCGATGCTCCTCTCCGGCTCGCCGTCGCGCACGAGCTCGTGCACACGTGGATCGGCGACCGTCTGTGGCTCGGCGATCCCACGCCCGGCCACGAGGCCGAGTCGTACTGGTTCAACGAGGGCTTCGCCCGGTGGGTCGCTCGCGAGGAGCTCGCGCGCGCCGGGCTCCTCTCGCCGGACGAGCTCGCGGCCGAGGTCGACCGGCTGCTCGGCCTCGTCGTGACGGCGCGTCCGGGCAAGGAGTCGGTCGCGACCTCGGTCGCGCGCGGCGCGCTCTACGCGACCTTGCTCGACGCTCGGATCCGCGACAGGACGCGGGGCGCGCGCTCGCTCGACGATCTCCTCCGCGCGCTCGTCGGCGCGAACGAAGGCAGGCGCGTGCTCCTCTCGCCGGACGCATTCTTTGCGGCCGCCGCGAAGGAAGCGGGCGACGTCGTGCGCACCGACTTCGACGACGTGGTGGCGTCCGGCCGGCGGACGACGCTCCCCGAAGGCGCCCTCGGCGGCTGCTTCACGACGTACGAGACGCGCTACGAGGAGCCCGAGCCGGAGCCCGCGGAGAGCACGACGGCGGAGGTCGACCGGGAGCCGCGGCAGGCCTCGGCGAAGCCTCCGCGTCCGACGCGCAAGGGGCAGGCATTCAAGCGGCGGACGGGGCTTTCCGACGACGCGTGCAAGAAGCTCGCGCTTCGCAAGTGATCGCTGGCAAGCTGCGTGCTACGGCCCGGTGAGGCGATGAGTCAGGCAGAGGCGCCCTCTTTGAACGATCAGAAGCGCGACGACACGAAGAAGGCGAACGCGAACCTCGCCGTCCGGATCGCGACCGCGGCCGTGGGCGCACCGCTCATCGTGGCCCTCCTGTACAAGGGGCCGCCGTGGGGGTTCTTCCTCCTCGTGTTCGTGGCGACGTTGATCGGCTCGTGGGAGCTCTTCAACATGACCCACCCCGGAGATCGGGTGTCGCAGGTCATGGGCGTCGGCATGAGCGCCGTCGCCTCGATCGCCACGTACGTCGCCGGCGGAGACGCGCGCATCCTCGTCACGACGCTCGTCGCCATCCCGCTGCTCGGCCCGCTGCTCACGCTCGTGCGCCTCGGCGACATGCAGTCTGCCGCGCTGCGCGCGAGCGCGATGGGGTTCGGCCCGCTCTACGTGGGCGTGCCGCTGACGATGCTCGCGCTCCTGCGGCGCGACCTCGGAGACGGCGTGGGGCCAGGCTTCGTCGTCGTCGCCATCATGTTCGCCTGGTTCGCCGACACCGGCGGCTACTTCGCGGGCCGCTTCCTCGGCAGACGGAAGCTGTACGAGGCGGTGTCGCCGAAGAAGACCGTCGAGGGCGCGATCGGCGGGCTCGCCGGCAGCGTGCTCGGCGCGGTGCTCGCCCACTTCTGGTTCTTGCCGTCCCTGTCGCTCGAGCACGGCATCCCGCTCGCGATCGTGGCCAGCGTGCTCGGGCAGGCGGGCGATCTCGGCGAGTCGGTGCTCAAGCGGTCGACCGGCGTGAAGGACTCCGGCGCGATCGTCCCCGGCCACGGAGGCATCCTCGACCGCGTCGACGCGCTGATGCTGACATCCGCCGTCACCTATCTCTACACGCTGTGGCTCGTGCCGAAGGGTCATCCGTAACTCATATGTGAGTTACGGATCGTTCCGACGCAATGCGGCGACAACGCGGCGAAAAGTTTACCGTTTGCCCTCCTGTCAAACGCGGCTAAGACAAGCCGCGATGAGCCCCAACGACATCCCCTCCGAGACGCTGCTGAAGCCCGCGCAGCCGAGCGTCGTTCCGACTCCGCCGGGCTCCTCTCGGACGATCGTGAAGGAGTACGACTTCTTCAAGGTCGTGCAGGACTACCTCGATCGCGCGTCGCGCACGATCAACCTCGAGGGGTACGTCCGCACGATCCTGAGCCAGCCGAAGAACGAGCTGATCATCAACTTCCCGGTCCGCATGGACTCGGGTGAGGTGCGCCTCTTCAAGGGCTACCGCGTCCAGCACAACAACCTGCTCGGACCGTTCAAGGGCGGCATGCGCTTCCACCCGTCGGTCACGCTCGACGACGTCAAGGCGCTCGCCGCGATGATGACCTGGAAGTGCGCGCTCATGCGCGTCCCGTTCGGCGGCGGCAAGGGCGGCATCAAGTTCGATCCGCACGGCGTGTCGAAGGCGGAGCTCCAGCGCATCACGCGCCGCTTCACGCACGCGCTCGGCGACAACATCGGCCCCGAGTACGACATCCCCGCGCCCGACGTCGGCACCAACAGCCAGACGATGGCGTGGATGATGGACACGTACTCGAACATGGTCGGCGCCAGCTCGAAGCAGAGCGTCAAGGGCGTCGTGACCGGCAAGCCCGTCGCGTCCGGCGGAACGCTCGGTCGCGCGAAGGCGACCGGTCAGGGCCTCGTCTTCTGCGTCATCGAGTGGGCGAAGGAGAAGGGCTTCGAGCTCGAGGGCTCGACCATGACGGTGCAGGGCTTCGGAAACGTCGGCTCGCACCTCGCGGTCATCCTCTCGCGCCTCGGCGTCTCGACGATCGCCGTCGGCGATCACACGGGCTACCTCTTCAACCCGGAGGGCTTCAACGCCCACAAGCTCCAGGACTGGGTGGAGGAGCACGGCTCGATCTCGGGCTACCCGGGAGGCAAGGCCATCACGCGCGAGGAGTTCTTCCGCACGAAGGCCGACATCTTCGCGCCGTGCGCGCTCGAGAACCAGATCGGCGAGAACGAGGGGCGCTGGCTCGACGTGAAGATGATCGCCGAGGGCGCGAACGGTCCGACGAACCCGGCCGGCGAGAAGATCCTCCTCGACCGCGGCATCGACATCCTCCCCGACGTCCTCGCGAACTCCGGCGGCGTCACCGTCAGCTACTACGAGTGGGTGCAGAACAAGCGCTCGGAGAGCTGGACGGAGGAAGAGGTCGACGCGAAGCTCGAGAAGGCGATGACCCGCGCGTACCGCGAGGTCGCCGACTTCGCGCGCCAGCACAAGGTCGATCGCCGCATCGCCGCGTACGCGCTCGCCCTGCAGCGCATCGAGGCCGTGTACAAGGAGCGCGAGATCTTCCCCTGATCTCGTCTGCGTCGGTTCGCTTGCGGCCGCGAGAGCAACCCTGCTCCGCGGCCGCAGTCGTTCCATGTCCGCGCGGGTGCGGCGGCGCTTGCTCGCCAGGCCCTCCTGGATGATCCTCTCGGCCCCATGGCTTACGTGCGCACGCGGCTCGGGCGTCTGTTCTACGAGGAGCACGGCGAGGCGAAGAAGAAGTCCGACCCGGCGATCGTGCTCCTCCACGGGCTCCTCTTCGACGGCGGCATGTGGCGCGGACAGATCGAGCCGCTCTCGGCGCTCGGCCGCGTCGTCGTCCTCGACGGCCCCGGTCACGGCAAGAGCGAGCGTCCGCCGCGCTTCAGCATGGAGGAGCACGCCGACGCGCTCATCGATGCCTTCGGCGACCTCGGGATCCAGCGCGCGGTGATCGTGGGGCTCTCGTGGGGCGGCATGGTCGGCATGCGCTTCGCGCTGCAGCATGCGTCCCACGTCGCGGGGCTCGCGCTCCTCGACACGAGCGCCGAGACGCACACGCTCGCCGAGCGGATCCGCTACCGCGCGTTCCTCGCGCTGCACCGCCGGGCCGGCTTTCCTTACTCGCTGTACCTGAAGGAGGTCGCGCCGGAGATGTTCGCAGAGCGGACGCTCGCGACGCGGCCCGACCTGGTCGAGGCGTCGTACAGGCGCGCGATGGGGTTCGATCGCGACGGCGTCGCGAAGGGCGGCCTCGCGGTCATGGTGCACCGCAAGCACATCCTCGATCGCCTCGGCGCGATCCGCGCGCCGACGCTCGTGATCGTGGGTCGCGAGGACAAGGCGACGCCGCTCGCGAGGGCAGAGAACATCGCGCGGGCGATCCCCGGCGCCGAGCTCGTCGTCCTCGACGGGCTCGGGCACATGTCGACGCTCGAGGATCCCGGGGCGGTGAACGCGCACGTCGTGCCGTTCGTGCAGCGCGTCGTCGAGTCGCGCTAGACCGGCGCTAGACGGCCTTCGCGGCATCGGCGATCACGCGACGCAGCCACGCGTGCGCCGGGTCGGCACGATGGCGCTCGTGCCAGATGAGCGAGACGCCGAAGCCCTGGAGCTCGAGCTCGCGGGGAGGCGCGAGCACCCGGAGGCCGAGCGGCTCGGCCATGACCGCCGCGACGCGCGCGCCGAGCAAGAGCACGAGATCGCTCTTCTGCACGAGGTACGGCGCGACGAGGAAGTGGGGGATCTCGACGGCGACCCGTCGCGATCTTCCGAGCTTCGCCAGCGCGTTGTCGACGACGCTGCCCGCCTGACCGCGCGGCGCGATGAGGGCGTGGGGGAGCGCGAGGTAGTCGTCGAGCGAGAGCCTCTTCTTCACGTGCGGATGGTCCGCGCGCACGACGGCGACGAACTGTTCGTGGAACAGCTTCTGGACGTACACGCCGCGCGGGGCCGGGCCGCTCCGCGCAGGAACGATGGAGAAGTCGGCGCGCCCCTCGACGATGTCCTCGAGGCCGCGTCCCGCGGGTGCGCGGATCTGCACGTCGATCTTCGGTCCCTCGTCCCACACGCGCGCGAGCACGCGCGGGAGCAGGACGAGCTCGGCGTAGTCGTCGGCGATGATCCGGAAGCGGCGCGTCGACCGCTCGGGCTCGAACGCCCCCGGGCGCGCGACGAGGCGGGCGAGATCGTCGAGCGCGGTGGCGAGCGCGGGGGCGAGCGACTCGGCGCGGGGCGTCGGCTGCATGCCCGCGGCGGTGCGGACGAGGAGCGGATCGTCGAACAGCTCGCGGAGCCGCGCGAGGGCGTGGCTCATCGCCGGCTGCGAGAGGCCGACGCTCCGTGCGGCGCGCGTCACGTGCCGCTCGGCGAGGAGCGCCCGCAGGGCGACCAGGAGGTTCAGGTCGACCGCGCCGAGATTCACATCCTGCATGATGACTATCGATTGTATCGATTGGGCGAATCATGGCCACGGCTTAGGTTTCTCGGCGTACCGGAGGTCATCGAATGTTCGTCATCGCTGGAGTCACGGGAAATACGGGCGGAGTCGTCGCGGAGACCCTCCTCTCGCAGGGCAAGAAGGTGCGGGTGGTGGTGCGCGACGCCGAGAAGGGAGAGTCGTGGAGGAAGCGCGGGGCGGAGGTCGCCGTCGCGGCCCTCGAGGACACGACCGCCCTCGCGAAGGCGCTCGCCGGCGCATCGGGCGCGTACTTCCTCCTGCCGCCGACCAGGAGCGGCGCGGAGGACGTCGCCGCGCTCCAGCGGAGGACCGCGGACTCGATCGCCGCGGCCGTCGCAGAGAGCGGTGTCGCTCACGTCGTGCTCCTCTCCTCGATCGGAGCGCAGCACGTGGACGGGACGGGGCCGATCGAGGCGCTCCACTACGCGGAGGTGAAGCTCGCGGAGACGACGCAGGCGAGGCTGACGTTCGTGCGTGCCGCCTACTTCCTCGAGAACTGGGCGAGCGTCGCGGGCGCGGCGAAGGCCGGGAAGCTGCCGACGTTCATCCGTCCCGATCGGGTCATCCCGATGGTCGCGACGCGCGACATCGGCCGGACCGCCGCCCAGGCCCTCGTCGAGGGCCCGCCGCGGTCGCGCATCGAGGTCATCGAGCTCGCGGGCCCGCGCGACTGGTCGCCACGTGACATCGCGGCGGCATTCGCATCCGTGCTCGGGCGCGACGTCGAGGCCGAGGCCGCACCGGTCGAGGCGGTCGTCCCCGTGTTCACCAGCCTCGGGTTCTCGAAGGGCGGCGCCGAGCTGTACCAGGAGATGTACGTCGGGATCGAGAGCGGCAGGGTCGACTGGGAGGGGAAGGGGACCCGCTTCGTCCGTGGCTCGGTCGATGCGGCGACCGCCCTCGCGCCGCTCGCGAAATAGCCGAGCTCGACCGTGCGCTCGTGGGTGGCGGGGAAGCTCCGGTCATGGCCGATCCAGGGCGCGCGGGTGGATCACCCCCCTGGACCGGCCATGGCCTCCCGTTCGCCTCGTCCGCTCCGATTCCTTCTCGCGGCGCGCGGCCCGTCGCGCGGATTGCGCAAGGCCGTGCGCGACGCGATTCGCGCAGCGCGCGGCAAGGTAGGTGCACATGCCACGAGGCATGGGACCGATTGGGTATGCTGTAATGAACGCAATGTCTTCTTCGGATCGCGAGAGTACCGATCGCCTCGACGGACGCACCGACGTGACCGGCGAGGTGCACTCGGTCGCCAACGAGCCGCGGCTGACCGCGTTCTGGGACGGAGGCTCGCTCTCACGACCGCTGCCTCCGTCGGGCACGCTGACCATCGGCCGCTCGTCGGGCTGCGACGTGCGCATCGAGCACACGAGCGTCTCGCGCAAGCATGCCGTCCTCCACCTCGGGGCGGTGACGAGGATCGAGGACGCGGGGAGCGCGAATGGGACGAAGGTCGGCGGCAAGATCGTGACCTCGGGGGTCCCCATCGCGATCGTCCCCGGCGAGGTCGTCGAGATCGGCACCGTCGTCCTCGTCCTCCAGGGCGGCGACGCATCGGCCGCTGCGCGCGCGACGGCCAACCGCGCCGCCCCGAAGATCATGTCCAAGCCGATGGCGCCGCCGGGAGCGACGATCGCTCCGCCCGGTGCACGCGCGAACGAGACGCCGATGCAGCGTGTGGAGCGCCTCGTGCGGCTCGTCGCGGCCGGGAACATCCACGTGCTCGTCACCGGCGAGACCGGTGTGGGCAAGGAGCTCGTCGCCGAGCGCATCCACAGGTCGTCGCGTCGTGCGTCGGGGCCGTTCGTGCGCGTCGAGGCCGCGATGCTCTCGGAGGACATCCTCGAGACCGAGCTCTTCGGCCAAGGAGACAAGGCCGGCCTGTTCGAGCAGGCCGACGGCGGCACCTTCTTCCTCGACGAGGTCGCGGAGCTGCCGCTCACGACGCAGGCGAAGCTGCTGCGCGTGCTCGAGCGCGGCGAGGTCGTGCGGATCGGCAGCGCCGAGCCGCGCAAGATCGATCTCCGCTTCATCGCCGCGACCAACCGCGATCTGCGCGCGATGGTCGGCGAAGGCGGGTTCCGCGAGGACCTCTACTTCCGCTTGAACGGCATCACCATCGAGGTGCCGCCGCTCCGCGAGCGTCGCGAGCAGATCGCCGAGCTCGCGCGCGACCTCCTCGCGAAGGCCGCGGCCGACGCTGGCCGCCCGGGGCTCGAGCTCACGGCCGAGGCGATCGCCCGTCTCGAGAGCTACGAGTGGCCGGGCAACGTGCGCGAGCTCAAGAACGCGATCGATCGCGCGGTCCTCCTCTCGGGCGCCGACGGCATCGATCCCATGGTGCTCCCCGCGGGCGAGCACGTCGGCGACGCCGCCGCGGGAGCGCGCCTGCGCAACGACCTCGCCGCCTTCGAGCGGCAGCGCATCGTCGAGGCGCTGGAGAAGTGCGCGGGCAACCAGACGAAGGCGGCCCAGCTGCTCGGGATCTCGCGGCGTACGCTCGTGTCGCGTCTCGGCGAGTACAACCTCCCGCGTCCGCGTGGCGGCGGCGCCAAGGCCTGAGAAATCGGTATCGAGGCGTGTGATACGATCGTGGCGGGCCGGATGCGCGAAGAGCCCGCCAGGAGCAAGGGCCGACTCGTCGGCCGCTACGTCGTGCACGACCGCATCGCGGCCGGTGGGATGGCCACCGTCCATCTCGGTCGCCTCATCGGGGCGGCGGGATTCTCCCGCACCGTCGCCGTCAAGCGCCTGCACGACTGCTACGCCAAGGATCCGGAGTTCGTCGCGATGCTCCTCGACGAGGCGCGGCTCGCGGCGACGATCCGTCACCCCAACGTCGTGCCCACGCTCGACGTCGTCGCCGAGGGCGGCGAGCTCCTCGTCGTCATGGAGTACGTCGAGGGGGACTCGCTCGCGCATCTCGCGAAGCTGTCGCTCCAGCGCGGGCAGCGGGTTCCGCCCGCGTTCGCCGCGGCGATCGTCGCTCAGGCGCTCCACGGCCTCCACGCCGCGCACGAAGCGCATGATCGCAACGGCGAGCCGCTCGGGATCGTGCATCGGGACGTGTCCCCACAGAACATCCTCGTAGGCGCCGACGGCGTCGCGCGCGTGCTCGACTTCGGGATCGCCAAGGCCGCCTCGCGCGCGACCTCCACCGAGGACGGACAGATCAAGGGCAAGACGGCGTACATGGCGCCGGAGCAGCTCCAGCACGGCTCGGTCGATCGGCGCACCGACGTGTTCGCCGCCGCCGTCTGCCTGTGGGAGCTGCTCGCGAGCCGTCGCCTGTTCCTCGGGGACTCTCCGCAGGAGACGATGGCGCGCGTGCTCACGGCCACGATCGATCCGCCGAGCAAGCACGGCAGCGACGTCGCGCCCGCGCTCGACGCCGTCGTGATGCGCGGCCTCGAGCGCGATGCCGATCGCCGCTTCGCGACCGCCGAAGAGATGGCGCACGCGCTCGAGGACGCGGTGAAGACCCCGCGGCCGAAGGAGATCGGCGCGTGGGTCTGCGACGTCGCGGCGGCGACGCTCTCCGCGCGGGCCGAGCTCGTACAGGTCGTGGAGCGCTCTTCGCATCGCATCGAGGCGGCGCAGGGGACGACCGACCCCGAGCTGCGTCGGGCGATCGAGGAGGCGGAGCGACGCCGCCAGATGACGGACGCGCCGACGGACGTCGGCGTCCGCCCATCGGCGCCCGCAGGCTCGCCGTCCGTCGCGTCGCAGCCAGCCCCGATGCAGGAGCACACGTACCTCTCGACGGTGAACACGACCCAGAGCGTGACTCCTCCGCCCGGCCCGCGTACCGCGCGCGGATCGGTCGTGCTCGCGCTGTCCGGCGCGATCGCGCTGCTCGTCGCCCTGGGGGTCGCATTCGCCTCGGTGGGCCCCTCCGCTACCGCCGGACCGGCGCGCGCGGCCGAGCCGGTGATCGTCTCGGCTGCCGTCGCGGCGCAGCCGTCCGCTCCGCCCGCGCCCCCCTCGGCGGTCGTCGCGGCTCCGCCCGCCCCGAGCGCGTCGGCGAGCGCCGGCCCCACGGCGAAGAAGCCCGCGCCGCATGCGGGGAGGAAGAAGCCCGGATGCGAGGTCCCCTGGGAGATCGACGCGAAGGGCTTGAAGCACTTCAAGGTGGAATGCTTGTAGGTCGCACGTATCTCGGCCTCCTCGCGATCGCCGTCGGCTCCGTGGTCGTTCCGGCGACGGCCTCTGCGGCCAGGACGAGCCCGAAGGCCGCTTGCGTCGCGGCTCACGAAGAGGGGCAGGCGCTCCGTACGCAGAACAGGCCCCATGCGGCGCGCGAGAAGTTCGTCGCGTGTGCGCGGACGGAGTGCCCCGTCGTCCTCCGCAAGGAGTGCGGCGAGCAGATCGACGCGATGGAGGCGATCGCCCCGTCCGTGGCGCTCGAGGCCCGCGACGAGCAAGGCATGAGCGATCCCGCGGTGAAGGTCTCGATCGACGGCAAGGTCGTGGCCGAGCGGCTCACCGGGGGCTCGATCGACGTCGAGCCGGGAGACCATACCGTCCGCTTCGAGCGAGGCGACGGGAAGGTGATCGAGCAGAAGATCCTGGTCGCGTCCGGGGAGAAGAACCGCAAGGTCGTGGCCGAGTTCGCGTCGCTCGTGCCCAAGCCGCCCGCCGCAGAGCGCGCGCCGGCTCCGGCGTCGGACAGGCACGTGCCGGTGCTCGCCTATGTCTCGGGCGGCGTCGCGCTCGCTGCACTGGGCTCCTTCGCCGTCTTCGCCGTGCACGGGAGGAGCATCGAGGACGATCTCGCCACCACGTGCGCGCCGGGCTGCACGGCGGACGACGTGAAGCCCATCCAGCGCGACTATCTCGTCGCGGACGTGTCGCTCGGTGTGGCGTTCGTCGCGGCGGCCGTCGCCGTCGTGCTCGCGCTCCCGGCGCTCGGCTCGTCCACGAAGGTGCAGGCTGCACGCATCGCCGACCGGCCCTGGATGCCACGCGTACGCACGCGGAGCACGCGGCCTTGAAGCGCGCAGCCGTCTTCGTGATCGCGAGCGCTGTCGCCGCGTGCACCCTCGTACGCGATCTCGATTACCTGACCGAGGCACCGGCGGCCGTCGACGCCGGCGAGGCGGGTGTCCCGAGCGACGCCGGCGGGCGAACGGCGGAGCTGATGGTCGGCCAGCTCGTCGTACCGCGTCTCCTCGTGCAGGACGAAGGAGCCCTTTACTGGATGGCGAGCGACGGTTCGCTCCTCGCGCTGAACAAGGAGAACGATGCGTCGCCGCGCACGGTCACGAAGGCGGGCCCAGCGGTGATGGCGCTCGCAGCCGATCCCGGTGCAGGCGGCCTTCTGTACTACGCGACCGGCGCGCAGGTGTTCTCGGTGCCGAAGACCGGCGGGACAGGCACGCCGCTCGGCTCGACCTCGCCGTCGCCCGCGGCGATCGCGATCGACGACACGTACGTGTTCGTCATGGCGTACGACGAATCCGGCGCCGCTCCGGCGATCGTGCGGTTCTCGCGCGCGGACGGGACGAAGGTGCAGATCGCGGCGGCGGGCCCGGAGGCGACCGACCTGTTCGGCATCGCGCTCGATCGCGACAACGTGTTCTGGGACGAAGGCGACAACGTCTTCCGCTCCGCACCGAAGAGCGCGGGGCCCGACGCCGGTGCTGCGATGCTGTACCGGGCGACGAGCGCGGAGACCGAGTCGGCGATCGGGCCGGACGCCTTCGCCGTCGATGCGGACGCCATCTACTACAGCGACGGCACGGTCGTGCGCAGCCTGCAACGCGTCGCTGCCGCGGCGCCGACCACGCTCATCGCCACGTCCGACGATCTCGCCGAGCTCGGCGCGATCGCCCTCGACGACACGTACGTCTACGCGCTCGACATGCGCGGGAACGGCGCGCTCTGGCGGAACGTCAAGACCGGGCGCGGCACGCCGGAGAAGCTGCTCGACGGTCTGCCGAAGCCGAACGCGATCGCGGTGGATGCGAGGTGGATCTATCTCACCGTCGAGGGCCCCGAAGGGAAGCTCCTCAAGCTGAGGAAATAGACGCGTCAGCCGCCGGTCTTCGGACCGCAGAGCAGCACGTACCCGAGATCGCCCAGGCTTCCGCCCTCGGCGCACTTGCCGTTGACGCACGAGCGCGTCTCGCACTGATCGCTCCGCTGACAGGGCGCGCCGACCGCGAGGCCCTGCGTGCACTTCTTCGTCGTGGCGTCGCAGTACAGCTTCTCCTGGCAGACGTCCGACCCGAGCGACGATCCGCAGTCGGCGCCGGCGGGCAAGCGCGCGGCGCACGTCTTCTTCTGGAAGTCGCAGTACGCGGTCTTCACGCAGGCGTACTGGCCGCCGCTGCTGCACGGGCCGCCGACGTCCTGGATGCGCGTGCACTTCCTCGTCTGCCCGTCGCAGTAGAGGTTGTCGCTCACGTGGCAGATGAACGCGCGCGACGGCGGCGTCGCCGGCTCCTGGCTCGAGCCCGACGACGAGAACGACGTCGTGTTGCCGTCGCGGGTCCCGACGCAGGGGGTGTCGTTCTCCTTGCCGCGGATCTGGACCTGGCAGATGCGCGTCTCCGAGCCCCCGCTGTTGTACTGGCGCGCGCACTCGACGTCGCCCTCGGGCGAGCTCGCGCACTCGTCGTCGTCGGTGCAGGGCTGGCCCGGCTGGGCCCCTCCGCCCGCGGACTTGAACACGCCGCTGCACGACGACGGCGAGGTGCCGTTCTCGCAGAAGTCCGGCTTGCTCGCGTTCGCGCGCAGCTCTCCGATACACGCGTCGCCGGCGGTCGGATCGTACGTTCGGCTCGCGGCGCCCTGGCTCACGTAGTTGCGGCACGTGCTGCCGTCCGACGGGTAGCCCTTCTTCCCGCAGCACTGGGCGAAGATCTCGCAGTACTGCGCGCCGAAGGACGACGAGTCCGTCGCGCCTCCGCCGCCCGATCCGCCCGATCCGCAGGCGACGAGGAGCGAGACGACGAACGTGACGGAGAGACCGGAGCCCAGGAGGTCGCGCGTGACGATCATACCGATTGGGACGATCGTAGAGCGGCTCGTATTCGATCACCAAGTCCCGCGCAGCCCGAGCCCGTACGCCGGGCTCTCCGTGCCACCCACGACGCCGCCGAAGGGAACGGCGTGTGGGTCGAGCCGCGCGTGGTTCTTTCGCGCGGGCTCGGAGGAGGCGGAGCCGCGCGTCAGCCACCATGCCGTCGCTCCGCCTGCGAGCGTTCCGAACGCCGTCGCGGCGAGGAAGCCGCGCGTCTTGTCCGGCGTCAGGTCCTCGAACACGAGCGGGCTCGCCGCGGCGGCGCCGGCGGCCGCGCCGAGGCCCGCCCCGAGATCGACGAGGAGCACGCGCGACGGCGAGACCTGCACGAACGTCGCGAGCGCGCCGGCGGTCACGAGCCCCACCGCCGCGCCGTAGCCGGCGCCCGTGTACGGCGTCGCCTGATCGAGGCTCCCGCGATAGTAGAAGTCAGCGAGAGCGCCGAGGCCGAGGCCGAGCGCGGCGCCGGAGTGGACGAGGACGGCATCGCCCTCGTCGATCCGGCTGCGGGTGAGCGCGAACGTGCCGAGGCCGATGCCGATGAGGCCTCCGCCGACGCCCCACGCGTAACGGTCGGTGAGCGGCTGGACGTGCCGACCGTTCGCGATGAGGATGCCCGACGCCGCGCCCCACCACGCGCCGCCGGCGAGGAGCCACGCGTCGCCCGTGCCGATGTCCCATTCCTCGGCCACGAGGAGCGCTCCTCCGAGGCCGACGCCGGTGCCGAGCGTGAGCAGCGGGTAGAGGAGCCGCGGATCGTCCGAGCCGCTCGCGCGCTGGATGCTGAAGCCGACGAACGCGCCGAAGAGAGCGGCGTTCGCGGCGAGCACCGCGCGACCTTGCGACCGGAGCGGAGACATGATGCCGAGCTGGGCCGACTCCTGGGGGCGCGGGCCGGGCTCGGTCGCACCGGTGGGCGTCGCCGCGAGCAGATCGCGAAGGAGGATGAGGCCGCGCACCGCGACGTCCGCCCCGTTGACGCGCTCGACGCGGACACGGAGCTGCTTGCCGCGCGGTGGGACGGCGACGATACGGAGCAGGAACGTGTCGCCGCCGAGCGGCTCGAGGCGCGCGCTCACCACCCACGTCCCGGTGTCCGTCGGACCGCCGCCGTGTGCGGTCGACCTCGCTGCGCGCTCGATCAGATCGAGGTCGCGCGCGCGGCCCATCGTCGGTCCGGCATCGGCGACGTCGAGGGTGAAGCCGAGGTCCTGAACGGCGTCGCGCAAGGTCGCGTCGAGCTCCTGCGCGCGCGCGTAGACCGGACCTTCGTTCGCGGCCGGCCGATGGATCGGCGTCGCGCCGGCCTCGTCGCCCGCGGGAGTGAGCGTCGGCCAGACGACGATCGGACGATGTTCGCTCGGGGGGATCGCCCCGTCGAGCGTCGAAGGCGGGGGCGTTGCAGGGGGCGCAGGCGGCTCCTCCGCGGCGGCCGTGCGCGCGGCGAGCATCAACCCGAGGACCATCGCCGCGCGGCGCATGATCAGAACATGACGGCGCCGCCGAGCCACAGGTCGACGAGCAACGTGTCGTCGACCGAGAAGCGGTGTCCGGGCAGATCGATCGTCTGTCGGTGGTTGGGATTCGGGATGCCGGTGACCGTTCCGCCCGCTGCGCTCACGCCGCCCGTGCGGCACGGCCCGGACGCGCCGGCGTCGCTCCGGACCTCGGGGTTGCAGGCGTCAGCCGCGGTGATGAGGTGGCTCTGCACGTGCGTCAGTCCGAGGCCGGCGTTGAACTTCACGTACTCCCCGGTCTGCCACGTCACGCCGGCGAAGCCGCCGAACGACCCGAAGGCCTGCTGATCGGTGATGCCGGTGAAGTAGACCTTGGGCGCGTTCGGATCGGCGACGCTCGTGAAGCCGTCGGGCCCGGCGCGGTACGACGCGGGGTTGCCGCTCCGCAGCGAGCGCGCTTGCGAGGAGCCCAGCGCATCGAACAGCTCGGAGTAGTCGCGGCCTGGCGAGTGGTAGCTGCCGCGGACCTTGAAATCGAGCGAGAGGCGCTGGAACGCCTCGCGGTTCTCGTACGGGAACACCTCCGTGCCGATCGTGATCGTGCCGACGACGGGCGGGTTGTTCAGGAGCGTGCCCTTCAAACCGGCGGTCTTGCCGTAGTCGCTGTTCGACTGCGGGACCTCGGCCTGCAGGCGGAAGCCGGCGTAGGGCTCCACGTAGCCGAACCGCCGAGAGAAGATCGTGTGCACGATGTACGCGTTCATCCCGCGCGAGATGCCGGGATCGCGGCCGGGGCCCGTCGGGTTGGCGGGATCCGGGCACTTGATCGCCGCGTTGTCGTTGCACGCGTGGAGCCGCTCACCGATCCCGATGCGCGTCTCGGCGCCGACGACCCACGTCGGCTTCGTCGCGTCACGCTGCTGGTTGCAGCCGGCGTAGTTCAGGGCGGCGCTGAAGAGCGTGTCGCCGGCGCTGTCCTGCAGGCGCTCGGGATTGCGGGTGGAGCCGTCGAGATCGGACAGCTCGCGCGAGTCCGAGAGGATGAGGGGCAGGCGCAGCGACAGGGCGAGGTCGCGGAAGATCCCGATGTCGGCGCCGATGTCGAGGATCGACACCGCCTGGCGGTACGCAGCGACGTTCTCGCTCGCCGGCGTGAAGCCGCCGGTGGCGAGACCGTTCTGCTGAAGGTTCGACTCGCGCCGGATGTTCGCGCTCTTCCACTGCTGGCGGAAGCCGAGGATCAGGTTCGCGTCGAAGGGGTCGCCCTCGTCGAACGCGTCGATGACCGTGGTGTTCTCGCCCGTCTCGCGGAAGAGGCGCGGCTCTCTCGCCGCGACCGGCTCGTCGGCGCGCGCACGTTGCGGCACCAGCGCGAGGATGGCGCCGAGCAAGACCGCGAGCGCGGGAGTGGGGGCCCGCATGCCACCGCGAAGCTATCACCGTCCTCCGGGCGCCGTCACCTTCGATGGACGGCCGGCGCGAACGCGCCCCGATCAGCGGCGGCCCGGTCCGCCGGTTCCGCCCACGCCGCCCGTGGGCGTCAGGCGGTCGCCGTTCTCGATCCCGGGGAAGATCTCGATGGTGACGTCCTCCGAGATCTCCTCGGCATGCAGCTCCAGCTTCGCATGGCGAAGCTCGCTCGACGTGGCGTCGAGCCGGTCGGCGAGCACGCCGAGGAACTGCCAGAGCATCTTGACCGCGATCTCGTGCTCGGTCCGCAAGAGCTCGAAGAAGTCCTGCCGCCGGATGATGATGAGCTCGGCGGGGCCGTCGGCGTTCACCGTGGCCGAGCGCGGCACCGCGCGGATGAGCGCCATCTCCCCGAAGTGCTCGCCCGCGCCGAGGCGCGTGAGCGTCTCGCCGCCGCGCGAGACGGCGACCTTGCCCGAGAGCACGATGAAGAGCTCGTCTCCCTTGTCGCCTTCCCGGATGACGACCTGGCCGTCGTCGTAGGAGCGCACCTCGACGGCCTGCATGACGCGCAGGAGCTCGCGGTCGTTGAGGCGCGCGAACAGCGGCATCCGCTGGAGGACCTCGCGCTTGAGGGCGAGGCGCCGCGCGCGCTCGTCGTTGTCCTTCGCGTCGCCTCCGAGCCGGACGAGGACGACCGTGATGTTGTCCTTGCCGCCGCGGCTCTTCGCCAGGTCGACGAGCTGCTTGGTGGCGGTGTCGCCGTCGTGCGCGAGATAGGGAGCGAGCTCCTCGGTGGTCTCGAGGTAGCCGGTGAGGCCGTCGCTCGCGAGCACGAAGGTGTCGCCCGGCAGGACCTCGATCATGAGCGTGTCGACGTCGACGCGCTCGTAGACGCCGACGGCGCGCGTGATCGCGTTCTTGTGACCGACCTTCTCGATCTGCTCCTTCGTCAGCTTCCCGCGCTTGATGAGCTCGTTGAAGACGGTGTGGTCCTCGGTGACCTGCTGCACCTGACCTCCGCGCTGCATGTAGATGCGGCTGTCGCCGACGTGCGCGATGAAGCCACGCCCCCCGAGGATGATGAGGCAGGAGAGCGTGGTTCCCATGCCTCGCTTGTTGGGATCGGCCTGCGCCTCCTCGTGGATGCGCTGGCACGCGCGCTGGACGGCGTGTTCCATCAGCGCGAGGATGTCCTTGTTCGTGACGCGGCTCGCGCCGCGCGCGCCGGCGACGAAGTCCGTCAGGAGCTCGCGCTCACGCTTGATCTCCTCGTGGACCGTGCGGACGGCGATGGCGCTCGCGACCTCTCCGGCCGCGTGCCCGCCCATCCCGTCGGCGACCATGAACAGCGACAGCTTCTTGTCGACGAGGAAGTTGTCTTCGTTGTGCTCGCGGACGTTGCCGACGTCCGTCGCGGCGAAGAAGCGGATGGCGTCGGGCGTCATCTGCTCGGAATGATACGCGTCTCGCGCGGACGCGTCGACGGGCACGTCAGCGCGAGGGACGCCCGCGCCGCCGGATTCCAGCGAGCGCCAGGGCCGAGCCGAGGACCGCGAGAGCCCCGGAGGCAGGCGAGGAGGGGCCCTCGCGCGTGACGCTGCAGCCGCCGTCGGCCTGCGCGCTCTCGAGGATGGTCGCGCTCTTCGGGGTCTGGAAGGGTGCGGGCGAGTCGCCGGTGGGCGCCCCGACGTCGCCGGGCTCGGGCGCGGGATCGTCGGCGGGAGAAGCCGACGCGGGGGGTGTCGACTTCGGTTGCATGTTG
>WBZO01001283.1_pt1 | contig 40347 bp, 38 predicted proteins | sample 5204261 | NCBI WGS metagenome assembly WBZO01 (sample SAMN12412400, study PRJNA552823) | activated sludge metagenome | isolation source: activated sludge from anammox sidestream of wastewater treatment plant... | place: USA: North Carolina | collected 2017-09
CAGCATGGGGTTGTGCTCATGAGGCTCTCCTTCTCCGCCTTCCATGGCCCGGAACTCGTCCGTGGGGGCATCCAGAGTGCGCACCCAGACCGGCCGGGGATAGAAAGCATCGGCAACGACCTTGATGCCACTGATCAGCTCCGATATGTACTCCTCAGTCTTCCCGCTCCTGATATACCAGTTGGGTGTCTTGCCCATGCCTAAGATCATATGCTCGATTCTGAGCAGGCCCACCCCATCGGCCTGGGTAGCAGCTGCCGCCTCTGCCCTGTCCGGCTCGCTGACATTGACCTTGATCTCCGTGGCGGTCACTGGCTTGGAGTAGAAGACGCCTCCTGCAGTCGCTGGAAGGGCAGCCTTCGCTGGCGCGGCCTGAGCCACTATGCCCTCGTAGACGATCCCCTTGCCCCCATCCACGGTGATCTCCATGCCGTCCTTCAAAACGCTGGTGGCCTTCTTGGTTCCCACCACTGCAGGACAGCCCAGCTCTCGGCTGACGATGGCTGCATGGCAGGCCATTCCGCCCTCATCGGTGACGATGGCACCGGCCCGCTTCATCCCAGGAACCATATCCGGCATGGTCATCTTGGTGACCATGATGTCGCCCTGCTTGATCTTGTCCAGGTCTCTGCCGCTGGTGATAATCTTCACAATGCCACTGGCCACACCTGGTGCTGCACCAAGCCCGTTCAAAAGGATCTTGCCGCTGCCGGATGCTGCTGGGCCGGCTGCCTTCTTCTCGCTGCTTATGGTGGTGATGGGACGGGACTGGAGGATGTAGATCTTGTTCTTCTCCACACCCCACTCGATATCCTGAGGGAGGCCGTAATGCTCTTCCAGGATCTCGCCGTACCTGGCCAGCTCGATTATCTCCTTATCGGTGAGGACCACTGCCTCCTTCTTCTTGGCAGGGACCTTGGCAGTGGTGGTCTTATGGGTCTTGGCATCTCTGGTGATCATGATCTCTTTGGTGGCGATATACCTGTTCACTATCTTCTTGGTCTTCCGGTCCACCACATAGTTGTCCGGTGATACGCTGCCGCTGACTACTGACTCCCCCAAACCCCATGCTGCCTCAATGACCACCAGCGGCTCGCCAGTGCTTGGCTGGGAGCTGAACATCACTCCTGCCTTCTCTGAGTCCACCATCAACTGCACTATTGCGGATAGATTGACCTTATTGTGCTCGAAGCCCTGCTCAACCCGGTAGAAGATGGCCCTGGCCCCGTAAAGGGATGCCCAGCACTTGCGCACGGCATTGAATACGTCCTCTGCGCCGCGCATATTGAGGTAGGTCTCCTGCTGGCCGGCGAAGCTGGCGTCGGGCAGATCCTCGGCGGTGGCGCTTGACCTTACCGCCACAAAAACCTGCTTTCCTTCCCTTTTGCACAGCTCCTCGTAGCGGGTTTTTATGGCCTCTTCAATGTCCTTCGGCACCTTGGCATCCATGATGAGCTTTTTTGCCGTCTGCTCGGCTCGATGAAGCTCAGTCTCCTGGTTCACATCGACGTTAAGTGCCTCAAAGAGCTTATCCGCGATGCCCGCCCGGTTAATGAAATCCCTGAAGGCCTGAGCAGTGACCGCAAAACCACCAGGAACGGGAACGCCTATACCGATCATCTCGCCGAGGCTTGCGCCTTTGCCGCCGACAATGGACAGGTCTTCCTTGCCGACATCCTCCAACCATACAACAGCTTCCATTAAATCATCCGCCCAATATTACAGGTCAATATGCCCACCCCTCCATCATAACATTATATGAAGCTTTCACATGATATCTAGAATATATACAAAAGCATTTATCCAGGATCATTCAAGTCTATGCTGCATGTTCAAACGCTTTTCCGGGGCAATAGCGGCGAGAAGGATGCTCTTGGAGCGATGTCTTCCCCTCAAGGATATCGAGGAGCTGAATACCTCCTGTGCATTAGATCGAGTAGCATCGGAGGACATCCGCTCTCCTGCTGATCTTCCTGCCTTTGACCGGTCGGCCATGGACGGCTATGCCGTTCGATCTACTGATACCAAGGGCGCCAGGCCGTCCGGTCCCAGATTCATCCCGGACTTCATACCTCAGCGTACAGGGATGGTGGTTCCCGAAGGATATGATGCCATCGTGATGCTTGAGGACGCCAGGGTTCGCGGCGAGGTGCTGGAGGTGACTGCCGAGGCTCACGCCTACAAGAATGTGGCCAGAGCGGGCGAGGACGTGATGGAGGGGGATACGATCTTCACCGAGGGGCACAGGCTGAGACCTCCTGATCTCGCCCTGATCTCTGCTCTGGGAATTGATAGGGTCAGGGTTTATGCAAAGCCGGACGTGGTCATAATTCCCACTGGCGGCAAGCTGGTGGATATCGGCGCCCGCAGGCTTGAGCCTGGAGAGGCCTATGAGATCAATGGCCTCATGGCCCGACTCTATATAGAGAAATGGGGGGCAAATGTCCGTAAGACGAAGATAGTCCCGGACGATTCTGAGCGAATTCGCGAGGCCATCAGCTCAAACCTGGATGCCGACATGATCGTCATCATCGGCGGGACCAGCGTTGGGGAGAAGGACTATGCCCCCCGCATATTATCGGAGATGGGAGAGCTTTATGTGCATGGGGTCCGCCTCCAGCCGGGCAAGCCCACTGCCTTCGGGGACGTGGCCGGCAGGCCGGTGATCTGCCTGCCCGGCTATCCGGTGGCAGCGCTCTCCAATCTGTATCTTTTCATCCGTCCGGCCATAAAGAGGATGGCTCATCTGGATGATGAGCCGCAGCGTGTTCAAGCCAGAGTGGTCCGCAAGATGACCTCCAAGCCCGGCTATCTGAGCCTGGTCCGGGTGGCCTTCAGAGAGGATGGCCAGGTAGAGCCGATCATGGTCTCCGGGGCGGGGATACTGAGCTCCGTGGCCCGGGCGGACGGTTTTGTGGTTGTGCCCGAAGAGCTGGAGGGATTCGAGGAGGGGGATATGGTGGAGGTTGTGCTCTACGAATGAGTGGAAGGAGAGGAAGAAGGATCCGCAAGTCTCTGCAGCGAGCAGCAATAATCCGATTGCCGCCTGCCAAAAATGAGCATCCAACAATGTTTTCCTGCTTTGATATCAGGATAGCTCGAATATTGGCTTTATATGGCCGCCATCAATCCAAATGAAACCATCATTTTTTATCCCTGCACCTCGATCCCAATGCGGTGACTTTCCCTGAACGCCGGCCGGATGCTCGTCAAGATAAACAGGCTATCTGCCTGGATACTTCTCATATTCATGATCATCTTCTTGATATCGGGATACGCCTGGAACAATGGAATCCTTCTTCCTCTACGTCAGGCCAAACATATGCACACAGAGCTGGACCTGTACCTGGTCTTCTTCTTCCTGGTGCATGTACTGATCAGCACCAAATTCACCCTGGCCCGCTGGAGGGTGGGGCACGAAAAGCTGGTGAATCTGCTCCTCATCGCCATCGGAGTTCTATCCTTCTGGTCTATCCTTGGCATCGATTAGAGGATATGAGATTCTCCTCCAATTTTTTCTGCAACTGCTGCCGCAATCGATGCTTCTGGAGTTCGATCAAGACCACAAGATTTATAACCTAACGTTACTAACCATAAGTTCAATGAATTATTATGAGCAACATGTTGGATCCTATTGAGCTTCTTGACATTCTGGGGAATGAAAATAGAAGACGTATCCTCCAGCTCCTCTCTTTCCGCCCCTTTTACTTCAATGAGATGGCCAAACGGCTGGATGTAGGGCCGAAAGCGGTGATCGACCACCTGGAGATGCTGGAGAGAGCGGGGCTGGTGGAGTGCTATCAAGAAGAGGGACGGAGAAAATACTTCCGCATTGCCAGGAGAACCGTTCTGGAGGTAGCAGTCTCTCCTCATTCATATGGGGTCCGGGCATATCTTTCAGAAGATGCTCCAAAGGACGACTCGGGCTTTGAGGAGGCTGAGGCCTCTTTGGATCTGAAGATGCTCAAAGATGAGCTCTTGGGCCTGGAGAAAAAAAGGTATGAGCTGCGCGAACTATTGGCCCAGATCGAATCGCGAGAGATGGAGATCAAGCAGAGAGCATCCAGCGTTGCCGGATTTCGGGCAGAGAACCAGCTGGAGTCGGAGATCATGACTGCATTGCTCTGCGGCGGCGCAAATTCATCCGAGCTCGCGACCAGGCTGGAGGTTCCAGAAGCGGTGGTTTTAGATAGCTTGAATAAGCTCAAAGAGCGCAGTGCAGTGCACTTAAGAGGTCAGCAATGGAGCATATGAGAAGATCCTCAAGCAACCCGTCATCATCAACGTCCTCGCCATCTGCAGACAATCCCTCTCCGGGAGATGAACCCGGCCCCAGCATCGAGGAGATCGTCCAGGGAGGCATGAAGCCCGCAGAGGATGCATCAGTTTTGCTTCGAGTGGCTGAAGCATATCATAAGGATGCGGGGAAGGGAGTGGCCAGGATCAATCCCATCATTCTCGCCCAATTGGGAGTGGAGAACGGCGGGGTAGTGGAGATCAATGCCCGGGATAAGGTCTATGCCATCGCATGGCCTGGAACTCCTGAGGACCCCCAGGATATAATCAGGATCGACGGAAACACCCGGTCCAACCTGGGGACGGGAATAGACAACCGGGTGAATGTCAGCCGGGCCACGGCCAGGCCCGCCAGAAAGATCGTGGTCGCCCCCACCCGCCAGATCCGCCTCATGGGAGGACAGCAGTATCTCTTGCGCATGCTCCAGGGGAGGGCAGTGGTTAAGGGTGAGATGCTGCGGGTGGAGATGATAAACAGCAGCCTCAACCTGGCAGTGGTGAGCACCATGCCAAACGGGCCGGTTCTGGTAACTCAGGAGACGATCATCAGCATCACCAGAGAGACCCTGGATGAGCTGGCCCTGCATGTGCGGGACATATCCTATGAGGACATCGGCGGCCTGTCCCGGGAGATCAGGGAGATCAGAGAGATGATCGAGGTTCCGCTGCGCCATCCAGAGCTCTTCAGCCGGCTGGGAATCAATCCTCCCCGGGGGGTGCTCCTGCATGGTCCTCCGGGAACGGGAAAGACGCTCATCGCCAGAGCGGTGGCAGGCGAGACCGACGCCAACTTCATCTCCATCTCCGGGCCGGAGATCGTATCCAAGTTCTATGGCGAGAGCGAGCAGCGGCTGCGCCAGATATTCGATGAAGCGTCGAAGGCGGCTCCTTCCATCATATTCATCGATGAGATCGATTCCATCGCTCCCAAGAGGGAGGAGGTCTCGGGCGACCTGGAGAGGCGGGTGGTGGCCCAGATCCTCTCCCTGATGGACGGCCTCTCCTCCAGGGGAGAGGTGATAGTGATAGCGGCCACCAACCGGCCCAATGCCCTCGATCCTGCCATTCGCAGGGGGGGCCGATTCGACCGGGAGATTGAGATAGGCATACCAAACAGAAACGGCAGGCTGGAGGTGCTCTATGTCCACACCAGGGGCATGCCCTTGGATGAATCGCTGGACTTGATGGAGATCGCAGACTCGACTCATGGCTTCGTAGGAGCGGACCTTTATGCCCTGTGCAAAGAGGCGGCCATGCGCACCCTGGAAAGGGCTCTGCCCGACCTGGACGTTAAAGAGGACATACCATTGGATGTGCTGGACAATCTCAATGTGACCAGAGAGGATTTCCTGTCCGCCCTGAAGAAGATCGAGCCATCGGCGATGAGAGAGGTCTTCGTCGAGGTGGCCCAGGTCCATTGGGATGAAGTGGGCGGCCTGGATGAGGCCAAGCGGTCCCTGGTCGAGGCGGTGGAATGGCCGTTGATGTACCCAGAGGCCTTCGCCTCGGTGGGTGTCCGGCCGCCGCGGGGTATTCTGCTCTACGGTCTTCCCGGTACGGGCAAGACCCTCCTGGTCAGAGCTCTGGCCACGGAGAGCAATGTCAACTTCATCAGCGTTAAGGGACCTGAGCTATTGAGCAAATGGGTGGGCGAGTCGGAGAGGGCAGTCAGAGAGATCTTTCGCAAAGCCCGCCAGGCTGCTCCCGCCCTGGTATTCTTCGACGAGATCGATTCCATTGTTCCCGCCCGGGGCAGCGGATCGGACTCGCATGTTACCGAAAGAGTGGTCAGCCAGTTCCTGACGGAGATGGATGGACTCATGGAGCTGAAGGATGTGGTGATAGTGGCGGCCACCAACCGGCCGGACCTTTTGGATAGCTCGTTGCTCCGGCCGGGCAGGTTCGATCGTTTAGTTTATATTCCCATGCCGGATAAAGAAGCTCGTCAGAAGATACTGGAGATCTATCTCTCAAAGATGCCCGCCTATGAGGTCTCTGCTCAATGGCTGGCGGATATCACTGAGAACTTCAGCGGTGCCGATCTGGAGATGCTCTGCCGGGAGGCGGGAATGCTCGCTTTGCGGGAGCATATCCGGCCGGGAATGAAAAGAGAAGAGCTGATAGTTGACAAGATCCTTGTTACAGAGAAGCGTTTCCAGGAGGCCAGCGAGTATATCAGGCCGCATCTGTCAAAAGATATGCTGCAGGGATACACCAAGATGATCCGTGAATTCCAGGTATGAAAACTTAATGATTTGGAAAGAGAAAAGCATGGAGACAAAGCACCAAATATATAGTCAAGAACAACCAATAATTGCTGTGAGGACCGAAAAATTGACTTCAGAAGACGAGTCTAATGAACTGCTCGGCGATATTAAATTCGAGGATACGAGCAGCATAACCGTACCTGAAAACCTCATAGATCAGGTTATTGGCCAGGACGAGGCAGTTGAGGTGATCAAGAAGGCGGCAAGCCAGAGAAGGCATGTCATGCTCATAGGGTCGCCTGGTACTGGCAAGTCAATGCTCGGCAAAGCAATGAGCGAGCTTCTTCCGGTGGAGGATCTGCAGGATGTTCTGGTCTATGCCAATCCAGAGGATAACAATACCCCCAGGGTTCGCGTCGTTCCCGCGGGCAGGGGCAAACAGATCGTCGATGCCCAGAAGCTGGAGGCAAGAAAGAAGGTCCAGACGAGAAATATGTTCTTGATGATCATCGTAATGGCCCTTATCGTCTACGCCTATTATATGGGCCAGCTTCTTTTCGGAATCATAGCCGCAGCATTGCTGTTCATCTCTTTGCGCTATATGCTGCCCAAAGAGGATGCCATGGTCCCCAAGCTGTTGGTGGATAACAACGGCAAGAAGAAGGCGCCCTATGTGGATGCCACCGGGGCTCATGCCGGGGCATTGCTGGGAGACGTCCGTCATGATCCTTTTCAGTCCGGCGGCCTGGAGACGCCATCCCACGAACGGGTTGAGTGCGGCTCCATCCATAAAGCCCACAAAGGAGTGCTGTTCATCGATGAGGTGAACACCCTCCGGCCGGAGTCACAACAGAGCCTCCTCACCGCCCTGCAGGAAGGGGTCTATCAAATAACCGGTCAGAGCGAGAGAAGCTCCGGCGCCCTGGTGAGGACCGAGCCCGTTCCCTGCAGCTTTATCATGATCGCGGCCGGAAACCTGGATGCTGTTCAGGGAATGCATCCAGCACTCCGGTCGCGCATCAAGGGCTATGGTTATGAGGTCTACATGCGGGATACCATGGAGGACACCCTGGAGAACAGGAACAAGCTAATCAGGTTCGTGGCTCAGGAGATCGTGAGAGACGGAAAGATCCCCCACTTCACTCAAGATGCAGTGGCGGAGATCATGAGAGAGGCCAAGAGGCGTTCGGGCAGAAAGGGACATCTCACCCTCATGCTCCGCGACCTGGGTGGCCTGATCAGGGTCTCTGGAGATGTAGCCCGGGCGGAATCCTCTCACCTTACCGAGGTTAATCACGTCATGCAGGCCAAGAAGATGGCCCGTTCGGTCGAGCAGCAGCTGGCAGACAGATACATGGAGAGGCGCAAAGACTACAGCATGTTCCACTCCTCCGGAGATGAGATTGGCAGGGTCAACGGCCTGGCAGTCATGGGCGACTCGGGCATTGTTCTGCCCATCATGGCCGAGATCACCCCTGCTCAATCCAAGGAAGAGGGCAAGATCATCGCCACTGGAAAGCTGCAGGAGATCGCTAAAGAGGCGGTGACAAACGTCTCTGTGCTGATCAAGAAGTTCCTGGGCGAGGATATCACCAAGAAGGACGTGCATATTCAGTTCATAGGCACATATGAGGGTGTAGAGGGCGATAGCGCATCCATCTCCATCGCCACTGCTGTCATATCCGCTTTGGAAGGGGTGCCCGTGAAACAGACGGTAGCCATGACCGGCTCGCTCTCCGTGCGGGGGGATGTCATGCCTGTGGGCGGAGTCACCCAGAAGATCGAGGCTGCTGCCCAGGCGGGAATCAAGACTGTCCTCATTCCCAAATCCAATATGGGGGATGTCCTGATAGATGATTCCATGAAAAACTCTATTGAGATCATACCCGTATCCAATATCAGCGAGGTCTTCGAGTTTGCCATGGGTAGCCAGAGGACCAGGCTGATAGAGAAACTGAAGAAGTTCGCCACCGAGAAGAAGATCGGCATCAACATCCCAGAGACGATCCCCACCCCCATCCGGAGCATCTGATCGCTTGACAGCGGAGTTCTATGATACCCGCATTCTGCAGGGGAGTCGAACCAGGATCGTTCTGGACAATGGAAAGCTTGAGGAGATAGCCCAGGTGCCCTTCCAGGGGGCATCGGTTCGGGCTCTTTTTGGCGGTGCCTGGGGTTTTGTAACCACCGATCGGGTGGACGGTCTTGGCCAGGAGATAGATCTGGCCAAGCGCATTGCTCGGAAGATCGGCCGGAAAGAGGATCTCAGTCTGGCAGAGGCTCCGCCCGGCAGAAGCGTGTTGGTGCCAGTTAAAAGAGATCCAAAAGACCTATCTTTAGAGGAGAAGGTAGCCCTTTTGAGAGAGATCGAGGACGCAGCGAAGGTGGAGGGCATATCCTCGACCCAGGCGGTCTACTCAGAGATGGATCTGGTAGCCCACTATTCTAGTTCTGAGGGCCTGGATCTGGAATCAAGGATGACCAGAATGGGCTTTGTGATCAGCGCTGTGGCTCATAGGAATGGCCTTTATCAGACCGATGGCGAAGGCAGAGCCGGTGTGGGCGGCCTGGAGCTATTCGACCGGGAAGATCCAATAGCTCTGGCCAGGCAGGTGGGGGAGACGGCGGTCGCCCTCCTGGATGCCAAGGCGGCGAGAGGAGGGACTCACCCTGTAGTCTTGGATCAGGAGTTGGCCGGGGTGTTCGTCCATGAGGCGGTGGGCCATGCCACTGAGGGAGACATAATCCTGGAGGGGGACTCGTGCCTGGAAGGAAAGCTGGGCCAGAGGATAGGATCGGAGCTGGTGACGGTCAAGGACGATCCCAGCCTGATGCTCAACGGCTACTATCCCTTCGATGATGAGGGAAGCCGAGCCCAGGAGACGGTTCTGGTGGAGAATGGTGTGCTTCGGTCATACCTCAACACCCGCGAGACCGCAGCCAGGTTAGGTGGTGTGCCGCGCAATGCCCGAGCAGAGGGGATTAGCCGGCCGGTAGTGCGGATGAGCAATACCTATATCGCCAATGGCGACTGGAAGCTGGAGGAGATCTTAGAGGAGCTCAAGAGCGGGGTCTATCTGGCAGGGAGCCGGGGGGGGCAGGTCAGCACCGGCGAGGGAATCTTCCAGTTCAATGCCAAGAAGGGCTATATCGTGGAGAACGGGGAGAAGACGCAACTGTTGCGAGATGTATCCCTATCCGGAAAGATCCTGGAGACGCTCTTGCGTGTGTTGGCGGTGGGCGACGACCTGCGGTATAACAGCGGTCGATGCGGAAAGTCCGGCCAGCTGGTGCCTGTGAGCGACGGATCGCCCCATCTGCTCGTCGATAGGGCCACAGTGGGCGGAACGGGATAGAGAAGAATCCAAGAGATAAAATTAAGATTGTCTGGATCAGCTGCGGTTCAATGCTCGATCCAGGCTGCTGTTTACCATCTCCAGGCTGGTATTGGTTATCTCTGCCTTCAGCCAGTCCCAGGCGGCCTGAGTTGCTCGATTTAGCTTCTCTCCTGCAGCATCCTCGATCCGGGATAGTAGACCGTTCTGGCTGTCGTTCTGCCATCCATCATTCTGCGTCCCTTTCTGCTCTTGATCGGATCCCTGCAAGCTCTCTTCCAGCCTCTCTCGCAGATTCTCCTCCACCCTTTGCAGAGTATCAGAGTTGCTCTTCTCTGAGTTATGCTCCTCTCTCCAGTCTTTCGGATCGAACTCATTGTCCGTCTGATTCGCCAGGATCGCATGACCGGCATCCACCAGCAAGAGGTTGAAGTTGGGGTAAGGGATGGGCTGGCCATAGGCTCCGGCTAGATAGGCTACTGCAATCAGCCTGCCCTCATCATCCTGTCCCCGGTTGAAGTCGTCAACATCCAGGTAGACCCTCTTGTCCATGAGCACGGCATATGTGAAATCCCTGGCCGCTGGGCCCTGGATTGCCTTCATATCCGGTGAACGGACGTCGGCCAGAGTGATCCGTTCCACACTGTCTGTAATTCTGGAGTCGGCCTTCTCTATCCTGAGGTCGAATGTATCGCCATCGATCACATTTGTGACTACTCCGTAGACCTCGTCTGGGGAGGCCGAAGATCCGGGCAGGAGGGATAGCACCGAAAAAATTGTCAATATCATAACGAATAACCGGAGGAGGTAAGATATATTTAATTCCAAATATCTCCTTTTGCCATAAGCTCTCATGATAGGCTCACCTTCAGCTCTACAGATCGGTTTCTGCTGCCGTTGACGGCAATAAGCCTGTATATGGTATCCTCAGAGGGAGATATAGATATGGATCCCTCCAGGGCGACCGGGCCGATATCCTGGTCGATCTCGACCAGGCTTGCGCCGACAACCCTCCAGCTGAGAACAGAGGACTGGCCCGGTGCCAGGAATTCCGGTTCGGCATCGAAGAACTCGATCACCGGATAGGGTGATCCCAAGAAGTTCAGCGCCAGTATTCCACCGGCGAGGATCGCCAGCAGCGCACCAAACCAGATGACAATCCCTAGCGGTGTTTTCCAGAAGGACTTTTGCATCTCCCAGTAGGTCTTCTTTTGAGCCATCGTATGCAAATATGAGACAATTCTGGTTATTATACTCTGCTCTTCGGATATTGCGAGCGTTCACCCTCTTCTGTCCGCTTGCATCTCCATCTCTTCCAGAGCCTTCAGGCTATGCTCTTTCAGTATCTGGACGATGCCTTCGATCTCGCCCAGGGCCGATAGATGAAAATCAACCTCAATTCCCGCCCTCTCCAGAGAGCTCTTCCATGAATCTGGAGCAGGCCCCGAGATATCGTTTTCGGCATGCCCTCCGGCTACAAGCAAAAAGGGGCGCAGCCTGACCTTTTGCGCGCCGATGACCTTCAGCTCGTCTATCATCTCCAAGAGGCTCGGAAAGCCCTCTATGGTGCCCAGTAATACCTGGCCATAGTCCTTCTTCAAGACTTGAGCCATCTGGGAGTAGATGGCGTCCGCCGGGTGGCCGGTACCATGGCCTGCCAGCAGCACCGCTTCCTTTTTCGATTCGACTGCGAACTGGCTCTTCCTGACTGTCTCATCTCCCTCTTTTGATTCTGCATCTCTGCTGGGCCTCCACAGGTCTGGCAGTGCCTCTGAGACCCTCCGGCAGTCCTCGAGGCAGGAAAGGAGAGGAAGGCCGATCGTGATCTTCAGCCTCCTTTCCGGATCGGCATCCTTCTTTTCGTACTCTCTTGATAGGGATACCAGTCGATGGAACTCCCCACCGGGAACGATCTGTAGGGATTGGACCACCACCTGTTTGCAGCCCTGGCCGGAGAGTTTGCCCAGGGCCTCCTCGATATTCGGGATGGCGATTCCTTCTCGCTCCTGGAGCCTCTTTATCATAAGACGAGAGGTGAAGGCTAAAAGAACGGGCATGCCGGGATAATCCTTTCTGTATAGAGCCAGGATATTCTCATATGTGGCCATCGCTCTGGGTGAGGCAGAGCCATAGGGAACCAGGAGCATACCTGTCTTTTCCGGGGAGTCAATCAGCATCATATCAAGCTCCTCAGAAAATATATCGCCATCGGCAAAAATAGCTACTTCTCATCCAGGCTGCCCTCGAACTCCTGGAAGGTGCGCAAGGACGAGGCCAGGACCTTTGTCTGGCCGATGAGGGCGGCGATAAACAGCGTATCCAGTATCTCGTCTAGGCTTGCCCCCGCCCGAAGGGCGGCGTTCATGTGCACCTTCAGGCACTTGTCTGCCCCCGAGGCAGCAGCGGCGGCAACGGCCAGCAGCTCCGCGGTCTTGGGCTCGAGGCTATTGGGCCGCAGGACGTAGAAGTCCTTCAGGCAGGAGAAGATCATGAACTCCGGCCGGCGGGCCATGACTCGCAGGATGAAGGGCACTATACCCAGCATCTCCTCGCTGTCTTCGAAGATGTCCTCTTGAATCGAGTCCTTGTTCTCCAGCAGGGCTCGAATAAGCTCCATGTTTTCCGGTTTCATTGTATTTGGTTCGAGGCCTCTTCCCATTCATGCAGCTTTCGCCTCACCTTCTCGGCATGGGGCGATTCAATAAATTCAGCGTTTTCCCTTTATTATGCGATTTTGTTCCTGCGATAGGCTTTGAGCGATGCCTCCTATATCCAATTCCTCAGCACACCAGCCGTTCAAAGCAGCTCTTGCAGAGCACCTTTCCCCCCGCCGTCCTCCCCAGGATCTCCATGAACTCCTCGCCGCACTCCTCGCATTTCAGGGAGGGATGGATGCGGGCCTTTTCGGGAGCGGGAATGTCAACCTCCTCCACAGTGAGGATATCCTCGTCCCTGGCGGAAAGGACCTTCTCTGTCGCCTGGGAGCGGAAGGCTGCCATCCTCTCCCGATCCTCCGGGCCCAGCTCTCCCTGAACCATCTTCTGGCGCAGCTCATCCATACCCTTGAGGATCCCGCCACGGAAATAGATTCTCAGTGCCTTATTCTTATCCCGAGAGTAGAAAGTGAAGGCCTGCTTGCCGTAGTCTTTGAAGAGGAGGTTTCCCTTGCCGGCGGTGCAGCCCAGCATGAATTGTATGGCATCTATGCTACAGGATTTGTTCTCGGCGATGCAGACCAGCTCCTCGTCCTGGGAGCGAGGGTAGTGCTCTTTTACATATTTTGCAATGCGATAGCCAATGGCAAGCCCAGGGCAAGTGTGGCCGTGAAACTCCGCAGCCTCTTTGAAGTCGTCATCCATATATATGGCGCGAGGGAACTCCGGTCTTCAGGCCGGAGAGGAATTGCGCACTTCACCTCCACTAATTCGCAAATTATTTATTCTCATAGCTGTATCTCCTCCTTGGAGAAACTGTTTCCAAGGCACTCTTAATTTACTGCATTACGATGCAGTGGGTATCAGTCAGTATGCCCCGAAGCCTCGATATAACCAGGAGGCAAGCTCCGGTCTTCAGGCCGGAGAAGCTGACATATCTCACCTGAAATCATTGAGCGAAATTCTGACCTCCATTGGTTTGCATGGATAAGTAAAAAGCGGTCTTGATCTGATTGGTCAAGAGCTCCACCGGGAGCTCTCTGGAGCCTTGCTGCGTGGACAGTTTTGCGGCTCTTCGCTGAATTAAGTGGGTGAGGTCCGGCAGACAATATGGCCTCTGTGCCTCTGTGGTTGGGTCAGAGCACCGCGGTTCACCACCGAGGCACAAAAGACATAGAGTTTTTTCGATTCAAATTCACCCCTGCATGCCCCACATGTAGCCCCGGCCGCCCTGCCTCTCCAGCTCAATGTTGTATGTGCCGCTGTGCCCGGAATCGTCGTCGATGACCACACGGCCACGGGCAATTTCTGAATCATCTGCCGAAATGGCCGCAGATATATGCCCTGCGATCTCGGCTTGATCTATCGAACCGGAAGTGGCGCCCTGACCTGCCAGGCTCGCACTCAGAGTGGATTTGTTGTCCGATGATTCTATGGTGACATTCACCAGATGATAGCTATCGTTGCTGATCCCAAAGCTCCCCCTTAAAATAGTATTCCTACTACCAGATCCCAGCCGGGATCTTATATCCTCAAGGCTGAGGTTTGATGAGAGAAGACTCCTGGCAACATCCGGGTCTAAAGTCGATATGGTCTCCACGTTCAGCCTGACGGGATATGATTCGGCATCATTGCTCGCCGTTCCCCGCCAATTCTGGACATCGACATTTCCTCTGCCAACGCCGTTGGATGTGCTTTGTGCACCTTTGCCGCCGGAGGAATTCAATGAGAGGCTGTTCGTTTCGCCCATGTGGGACCTTGATCTCTCGCCCATCTGGGATGCTGAAGGATTATCTTCTTGAGACCCAGAGGCGCTGGCGGTCTGGGATGGAGAATTGCCTTCGATTTGAGGGCCAGCAGTCTCGCCCATTTGCCGCGCTCCTGCATCCAAATTCTGAGCTGCTGAGCATGGACCGCATATCACCAGCAACAATAATGCCAGAGCGAAAAAAGCCAAAGCCTGGCGCATTATGCATCTCATCTCAATCACCGCACGTCCTGCCAGGTAATATATGTTATTGTAGGATGTAAGGGATCTTCGCCCCTTTGACATCCCATTGCATTCAGATATTCATGTGGCCAAAGTTAGTTTTGGCAACTGCCGTCGCGGTTACGATCGCGATCGCCGTCACAGTCGCCATTCGACCTTTCGTTATCCTGGTTTCCATATTGGTTGCCCAGTCCCTCCTGGTTACCATATGGGCAGTTGGGGTTGTTGCAGTCTTTGCCCTGATTTGCATTTTGAGCGGCCGGGCCACTTTGAGCTCCTTTGCCATTCTGAGCGGCTGGACCGTTATCATCTTCCTGACCATACTGATTCTGATTGCCCAGACCATCCTGGCTTCCGTATGGGCAGTTGGAATTCCTGCAGTCCTCGCCGCAATTGCCATACTGAGCCCCAGGCCCATCCTGGCCTGCCAGTCCATTCTGCGATGCTTTTCCGTTTTGTGCTGCCAGGGCAGGAGATGCCAGCAGGCATGCCACCGCTAAAACCGACAATACAGCTATGTATTTCATATTTTACTTACCTCCAGATGGGATGGCCACTATTGCCATCCTCAAACCACTCCTTGCACTGAACGATAGAAAAAATCCAGGCCGAACCAGGATTGAGATTTTATTTCCCAAAAATGCTTAAAATTGTTCTTTATTGTTCTTAAATCTCTCTGACAATTCTATTATGTTCGTTCTGCCTTTTTCTCTTTTGGTTATCAATTTGCGCTTCTCCATTGAGGTTAAAATGCCTGATAGAGATGATTTAGAGATATCCGTCTCATAGCTGATATCCCTCTGGACCATCCTCCCTCCGCGCTGCAGCAGAAGCTTTAAGACGGATTGCTCTTTGTCCGTCAAAGTAGCCATCACCGCGGATATTTCGCTGGTATCCGCCATACCTGCTCTGAATTCCTCGCTGTCATCATTCTTTTGAGCAGATTGAACTTGATCCTCATGCTCAGCGTTTCTATGGCCGGATGATTGGGTTTTTATCATATGCTCATGAGCGGCAGGGCATTTTTCAGGCCCCAAAGGTTTTGACCTGCGCCTGGAGGAGCGGATCAGAAAAACAGCGCCAATAAGCAGCAAAATAGTAATTAATATCGCAACATATTGCAAAATTTCCATTTTTAAATTCGATATTCCAGCATTTGATCCAGCAGAGGTGACTGTATCTGCCAACGCCGCGGTTGCCTCGTCAATCTGAAGAGCATATCCAATTTCAACCGCAGGATCCAAAATATCATGTCCATAAACCTCAGCGACAACTGATCGGTTGGCGGCATAGACCAGATAATCAAGACCATCAGAAGAGTCAACTCCGCTGAGCTTTGCGTTCTCTGGCAGATAGAAGATAATCCTGTACTCTTCATAGATGCCTGGAGACTCAAATCTAAGGCTCCAACTATCAGCGGATTTGGAGGTTAGGGCATTGGTGATAGCATACAGCTGCCTGCTCTCATCATCAATAGAATACTCTGAGGAGTTCAAAAAGGGCAAGGATTCAGGATCCTCAACATATCCAGTGATCAAGCACCTTCCACCTTCGTCGACATACACGCTCAGTATAAGCTGATTTAGAAGGGGGTCATCTTCGGCGGACTGGATGGATGTTGCAGCGCTGAATATGATGGAATTGAAGAAGACAAACACCAAGATCAAACCGATCAAAAGATCCGGCCTGCGCATAAATCATTCTAATGCAGACTGCAACTTAAACCTGATGGAGGACTCCGCCAAAAAAGCTCAGCCCCATTCCTGCATAGACCACGACGGAAAAAGATGCCCTGTGGCTTTCTGTTTTCAGATTGCTGCCGAGATCCTCTGATCTAATTCCAGGCGAAAGAGAGATACCCATAGCCTGCCATGCAGTTTCTCATGCTTATGGGACGCAAAGCCAAGCCCGAGTCTCCGGAGGAGATGGCCATGGTGCATCACGCTCTGGAGAATCCCATCCGCCGGAGGATGCTCATCCTCATGAATGAGGGCCATCTGACAGTGGACGCGATCGCGAAAGAGGTGGGCGATCGAATGCTCGACTACCAGCTGCACCGGCTGGAGCTGGCAGGATTGCTGGAGGTGCATGATGGGCAAATAACCCTCACCGATGCCGGGCTGGCCTATGGCAGCCTGGTGAAATTGGAAAAAGAGAAGGGCGGAGCGGAAAAAATTAGACCGGAAGACCTGTAGACCCATGAGCCCATAGAGTCTCACCGGATCTGACCGTACTGCAGGGTATTTTGATCCTGGATCAAGCCCTCAATAAATCCCATCCTTTTCCCAGATGAGATCAGCCGTGGGACCTCCGAACCTTTCTCTCATTGCGATCCAAATAGTCCTTTATGGCCTCTACTACCACCTCGGAGCGCTGCACATAAAGGGCTCCTCTGCTTTTTATAACAAAATTCGATAGCCGGTCGTTCAGATCAGAATCCAGCTCTACCTCGATCTTAGGCATGATATCTGCTGGTTGCAGCTAGTATTTTAACATTAGTCAAGGCTTCAGCCTTTTGATCTCCAGATATCCGATCCCGTCATCCGGATAAGCGAACACCATCAGCTTTCTCACCGAATGGGCCAGGCGGACGGCGCGGGAGAGAACCGGAGGCATGAAGACATGATCCAGAGGGATGGCATGCACCAGATACTCAGAGTGAGGGACTTTTAGAGTCCCGTGTACCTGCTTGTAGACCCGAAAGTGGGTGCCGAACTTGAATCCCGTCTTGACCACCAGGCTTTTCTCCCTCAGGTCCCGGTAGGCGCCCAGCTTGAGTTCGAAGTCCTCATCGATCTGCTCTGCCCTGGCGGTGAGAGCAGGCAGGTCGACCGGTCTTCCCTGGCGGTCAGTCAGCTGAAGTTTGCCTTTTTCCAGCAGGTATGCCGACTCGACCAAAGAGAGCTGCAGCCGTTCGCCCACGGGCTTACCAAAAAATCCACTCTCATGCAGAAGACGAGAGGCCTCCGTGTCCCATAGAACCACCCGGTCCTCCAGCAGGGTGGCCATGCCTCCGTTCTCCAGCCCGGCCATCATCCCGGCCATCGACCGCTCGCGTGCCTCATAAAAGGTGATGTCGCTCTCTTCGTCCACAATGGCCAGCATGAGCTTCTTTCTCATCTGTCCAGCCAGGCGGACGGGCTCCATGATATCCTTTAAAGGCAAGGGATTGCGCTCCGATATGACCAGAACATAAAATTCCGCCGGCCCCTTTCCCGGGTGGCCTCCCCTGGGGTAGACCCGAAAATCCGGTCTGCCGGGCTGGACGTAGTAGCCCCGCTCCCTCAGATCCTTGTAGACCACATAGCGAAACTCAAACCCCTTCTCCATTGAGGAGGCAGCTTGAAAAAAGGATCTGAAGTCCAGCTCCTTCTCATTGCGCATTATCTTTATTCTTGATCGATCCAGGAGATAGGCCGCCTCCACCAATGAGAGCTCCAAGCCCTTCCCCTTGGGCCGGCCGAAGTAGCCCTGCTCGAATAGTTCAGGCAGGGCCTCAGGGCCCAGGCGGATCCTATCGTCCTCAAACTGGGCCCGAATCTCCTCTGGCATTCTAACCCAAGCCCAACCTATGACTGTCCTGCTTTGGGGGCGAGCATTCAGCAGCTCAGTTTATCCGGCCAGATGCCATGCATGATGCCCAGGGTCTTATCCACCAGAGAGTGCACGTCGTCTGCGGGATAGCCTGCAGAAAGCAGATAGGACTCAACGTGGTTTGGCACGGCGATGGACATCTGCTCCACCATGGAGACTGTCTGAAGGATGGTGTAGTCGCCAAGCCTAAAGGGGATTATGGCATCGGAGACTATGAGTTCGAATATCTCCGGGCTGATGGGCCTTTCTATGCCGGATAGGAAAGCCTCTAAGATCTCGCTGGTCCAATCGTGCTTCTTGCCCTCGTCCTGATAGGGCATCACCACCACCTCTCTTGTCTTGGCGTACTGCTCTACCAGCTGACTTGCAGTCACATCTCCCTTGAAGACCAGATTCAGGAAGTTGGTGTGGGGGACGGTGGTTGGCACCTTGCTCGCCCGGATGGAGAAGTTGACCTCCTCGAAGATGGTTCCAGCATCTGTTCCCTGGTGGCCAGCTCCCTTGCCGAACTGAATGGCGCTGGGCGAGGCCTTGACCACAGTATGCGGATCTCCATGCCTGCGGTCGATGTTCCCCAGGACGGCGGTAAGGCCCAGGGGCCGGGCGGCCAGAGCCAGCCGGGAGAGGCCCGTGGTGTTGCAGCTTGTGCACTGCACCAGCTTCGGTTTGGCATTTAGGAACATCTGATAGTTTTCCAGACCAAAGAAGAACTCTCGGGCGAAGTCCGCTTTCAGCTCCTCTGTGATCTTGACCTTCTTGTTCTCCTCCAATCCCTTCAGGAGCCCAGGCCGGTCTGCTCCTCCCATGAGGGAGACGAAGCAGTCGTTGGCCAGGCCCGCCTCCAGGTAGGGCAGCTCCTGGTCTCCGGGGGTTCCCACCATGATAAAATCGGATGCAGAAAAGAAGTCATCGTATCCGCCTTCGATCGTCACCCCTGCGGCCTGCCACTTATCCTTAAGGGCCATATCGCTGAGATAGGCCTTCACCCCGTAAAGGCGGTTGAACTTGGCCATGATAGACCTGGCCCGGCCATGAGGTTTTCTGAGGAGCACATTCAGATCGCCATCGATTCCAGCCGCTTTCTTGACCTCTGCGGTAGCAAGAAGAGTCCTTTTATTCTCTGTTCCATCGAAACCCACAAAGCCTGCATTACACTTCAAGAATCTTCACTCCTGATATGAAGTCTTAGTGACTATATTTTAACCTTTCCGGATTGCAGGAGTGCCATCCAGGATCGCTGGAATGGGCTAGACCGTTCTCGAATCATGCCGATCCATAGAGCTCTGCGATTCGATCTGCGATGTAGCTTGAGCTCTCAAGAGGGCTGGATACAGCCGCATCAACCTCAATTTCAGGAGAGATCGGCTCCTCATAGGCCACGTTGACCCCCGGAACGAGTGCATTCTTTCTCCCCGCCTTCTTGTAGATATCTTTGGGAGAGAATGCCGCATTTCTCCTCTCTTCTCTATCCATGCATACCTCTAAAGGAGCGCGGATGAAGACCTCGGCGAAGTTGGGGATCAATTGCCTGGCCAGATCTCTGTAGCGGCGTCTGTTGGCGGTAGCATCGATGATGACGTTTTTATTCTCTTCCGCCAGGATCTTTCCCATATAGGCCAGGCTGGCGTAGACGATGTCCCTTTCCTCCTCTGTATATTTCGGCTCTGGGGTGATGACCCTTCGGATCTCGTCCAGCTGGAGGATCTTAACCTCTATCCCCCTTTCCTGAAGCCTCTTTTTCACTTCCATCGCAATGGTGGTCTTCCCGCAGCCGGGGAGCCCAGTGAACCACATGACCCATGCCATAGTGAATATGGTCTATTGCTGGAATGATAAAGCATTCGATTCACAGAAATCAAACAAAAGATTAATATAAGATCAATTGATATATAGACATGCTGCGCGGCATAAAGCCCACTGCATATGGGGAATGGAGGCATAATATGATCGAGAAAAGAAATTTTGCATTGAGGGATAAAGAGGGCAACGAGATCGGCGTCTTTTCGGGCAAGCAGCCAAGGCAAGCAGCTTTGAAGGCGGCAAACCGGGGATTCACCGACATCCGTCTCAGGGAGAGAGGCACTAAGAAGGTTCACATATTTCAGGGCGAGAGGATACAGGTTCCTAAACCATCAAACGCCCCCAAATGGATGCCGGCCAATATATGGAAGCCTAATGTAAAAAAGCTGGGCGTGGAAAAGCTGGAGGATATTTAGGCAAAGGATATAAGGCCGAGATAAAAAAGAAAAGGCTGTGGAGAGCTTCAGCCGAAAAGGGCGCCCAGGCCCTCTACTCCGCTCTCCTCTGCAGCCTCTTTGCTCTCTTCTTTTTCCTCTTTGGCTGCGGGTGCAGTTGCAGCGGCAGCAGCAGCGACGGGCGCTGCGGCAGCGGCTACGGGGACTGCAGCGGCCTGAGAGAGGACCTTGGAGATGTCCACGCCTTCTAAAGCGGCCACCAAGGCCTTGATTCTGACATCATCCGCAGCAACACCAGAGGCTGCGACGACATTCTTTATTCCTTCCTCAGTAACATCTTTGCCTGCGCTATGAAGCAGTAATGCAGCATATACGTATTCCATTTATATCAACCTCTATTAATTAAGACCAAATTAACCGAATAGAGCACCAAGTCCTGCAGCGGTGTCTCCTTCTTCTTCCTTCTTCTCTTCTTGCTTTTCCTCTGCAGCGGGCGCTGCTGTGGCTGCAGGTGCAGCCTGAGCCTTCTGGCCGCTGGCAAGGCCGGCGATGGCACTTGCATTAGCGGCCGCCTTGGCCAAAATGAACTCCATCATGCTGGGGATGATCATTCCCGCATCCAGCACCAGGGCTCTGGCCTTGGTCTGGGCCTTCTGAAGCATGGGTCCAATTGTAGCTGGCGTGGGGTATCCGATCTCCACTGCAAAGCTGAATGCCTTAGCAGAAGCCTCGCTTATCCTGGCGACCTGGCCTTCCACATCTATGGCTAGATCCTTGGAGCTGAATATCAGGCCGCCCTCATAGGCGCCTCTCAGCTCCAGACCTACATTTCTGGGGAAGATCTCCATGGTCTTAAGGATCTCTGCGGTCTTGGCAGGGACAACTTCGCCCTCTTTGGCCAGGGTGATCTTCTGATTGATGACCACCTTTCCGCCCTTAATTGCCGCGGGGATGCCTGCAGCCTGCAGTTTGCCGACCATGGGACCTGGCGAGAAAGAAGTTTCACCTGCCTCGATCACAATATCCTTGGGGGCACGGGTGCCAGCTTTGATGGGCATGGGCTGCTTGCCCTTCTCCAGCATGCTATTGAGCTTGAAGGGGTTCAGATCGCTGAAGATCAATGCTGTCTGATCCTCAATGAAGTCGGCCAGTGGTTTTATCTGGACGGGGGAAGCCTCCAGGGCACGGCGGGCAATGGTGTTCCTCACCATTCTTATCTCCACATTGCCTCTCAGATCCCCTCTCATCTTCTGCAGATTGTCCGCCGGGATCTCACGAAGACCTACAACTCCCACCACTCTGCTTTTGCTGATCTTATCAACCAGCTCATCTACCTCTTTGACCTTCCATTCCGGTATATGGGTAGTGTGACGGATCTGTCCAGCCATTTAGATCACCCTTATGGAAGGGCCCATGGTGGTCTTGACGTAAACTGATTTCAGGTTATGCCGACCATCCTTTAGAGTCTGTTCGAGCTTGACGACCACTGCTTCAATGTTATCAGCCAGCTCTTTGGTATTCATATTTCTGTTCCCAATCGTCAGGTGAAAGGTTGGCCTGTCCCTGGACCTGATCCTTGTCATGTTCTTAAGCCTCTGCACCTGCGGGGTGACATCCTGCGTTGGCGGCAGTGGCGTGGGCATCTTGCCCCTCTTGCCCAGGATTGAACCCAGGCTCTTTCCTATGACAGGCATGAACTGAGTCTCTGCGATGAAGAACTTGTACTCGTCCGCCAGCTTGCGCGCTGCTCTCTTATCTCCGGCGAACTCCTTGATCTCATCCCCGGAGATTACCCGGTCTGCTCCCGCGCTCTTGGCGCGCAGGGCAGTCTCACCGGCAGCGAATACAGCGATCTTGGTAGGCTTGCCCAGTCCGTGGGGAAGGATAACCTCGGCATCGACTCTATTCCCGGGCAGGGATAGGTCGATATTATGGAGGTTTATCGCCAGATCCACGCTCTCGGCAAACTTCCTGGCAGGGGCCTCAGTGATAGCCTGTTTTACGGCTTCTTCGATATCCATTTCAACCCTCCGTAGTCTGCGACTCTTATGGTCTCCTACGGCTTCTCAAAAAAGAGAATCAAAACTCAGATCATAGCACTATATTTAAGCCTTCGCTTCTAATATCTCATCGTATTTGCCGCTGGCCACTGCCAGCTGGGCATCCTTGCTGGACATTCCATCCACGGTGGCGCCCACCGATCCTGCAGTACCTATTACCTCGCGAGCGGCATTTTTGAGCGATTTGGATAGAAGGCCCTTTCTCTTGATGTTCGCGATCTTCAGGACCTGCTCCATTGTAAGGTCACCGATTGTTGTCTTATCTCCAGTGCCCTTTTCCCCACCGACCTCCTTGATGATCAATGCCGATGTGGGCGGCGTTCCAACCTCGATCTCGAACTCTGTTCTGGACTTCACAATGACCTTAACTGGAACCTGCATTCCATTGAGATCGCTTGTCTCTTCATTGATCTTGGCAACCACCTGGGCGACATTCACGCCCAGAGGTCCAAGAGCCGGCCCCAAAGGTGGTCCCGCGCTAGCCTTTCCGCCTGGGACCAATGCTTCTACAACATTAGCCAAATAAATCACCTCTAAGTTTCATCTTTGCTGAGAACGCGAACGTGATCTCCCCGCACTGTTATGGGGATGGGAACCATGGCCTCGAAGAGCTCTACAGTTATCTCTTCTTTAGCAAGGTCCACGCGCTTGACCCTTGCCTTCTCTCCCTTGAACGGCCCGGATATGAGCTCAACGATTGCACCTTCATTGATGCCGATAACTGCAGGCTTGGGGGTGAGAAAGTGCTCAACCTCTCCTATATTTGAGGCCCCTTTGATCACAGAACGCGCATGCGGTATTCCCTGGATCGCCTGATCCACAATCTCTGGAGCTGGTGATTCCACAAGTACGTAGCCTTTCAGCACATCTGGAACCAGCAGTGCCCTTATATCATACTTTTCCTTGCGCGCTATCTGGGCGATCATGTTGGCCACTGATCGTTCTTGGTTAGCAGTGGTCTTTACAACATATATGCTGGTCTCGGACATTCCGCCTTTTTAGACGAGGGCCGCCTATAAAAAGCTTTGTAATCAATCGAAATCTCTTTATACCATTAGCCAAGGTGATTGTTGAGGGGTGAGTATCTAAAATGAGTGGTAGGACTGATCAGTTGCGTGACCTCGTACTCAAGATTGGCGCCACCACCAAGGTCGTGGAAAAGCAGGCTACCCGGCATGGCAGCCTCCGGGGAAGCGGCGAGATTGAACAAGCCCTTTTGGGAGTAGTAAGGGAGATGATAAAGCAATACAACATCCAGACGAAACTGACTCCTGAACAGTTATCCTCTGTGGTAAGACTTTTCTATAAAGGATTGAGCGATACTGAGATTGCCGAGCAGTTGGGCGACAGAGCCCTCAATAAAACCGTCAGTCGAGCGAGAATAAAGCTTCACCTCTTCAGGGAGACAGATCTGAAACCACCATTTGATAAAGACGAGTTTATTCGCCTTGCAGAGGCCAACCGATCGGTCAAGGATATGGCCGAAGCCCTTCGCGTAGCTCCTTCAACGATTTCCGAATACAGGAATATCTTCGACAGCCAGAAGGCATCGGAGAGAGATGGCTACACTAAAAGGTTTTTGGAGATCCTATCCGATCAGGATGTCTCTGAGCGCATGGTCACCGTCCACACCGAGGATGGCCTGCAAGATACCATCGATACTGATTATGAAGCGGCAGAGGCCTAGTACCTCTGCTTAATTCTTTAAATTACCAAGTTATAAATTTATCAATACATTTTATAACACTTTATAATTAATACTCATTAACGATTGTATCTCTTGACTCATATCAGTATTAATATCCACCGTAGTGTATATAATATAAAATTGGGGGAAAATTTGCAATTATATTATATTTCTTTTTATATATTATATTATTTATATATTAATTAATGCTTTTGCTGATATCAGATTCGGATCTATCTACCATATCATTGATCCACCAGATTTATATCCTATTTTAGACCATATAATTGTTGCTGGCCACAACAAAATAGTTAAATTGAGCTAAATTTGTCTCAATCTTTTTAAAAAAAAGGTAATGGTGTAGGAGGGAGTCGATGAAGCGGAGCAAGGATTTAATTATATCCCAGATATTGCTCGTTTGTGCCAAGGGAGCAAATAAGACCAAGATAGTATATCAGGCGAATCTCAACTTCAGAACGGTGGATCCGTATTTGAAGCTTCTAATGGAGAGAGGTCTGATAAATGCCAAGAGAGAGCCTAATCTGATCTATCAGACCACGGAGAAGGGCGAAGAGTTGCTGGGGAGCTTGAAAGCGATCCAAAGGGAGATATACTAGACATATCTCCTCGCTTGCATCTGCAAGATAGCATATCCTAAATGCTATCTTTGCCTTCTTCCCTCTGGCAGAGGAATATGTGGCGGATTAGGCTGCGGTGCACCCTATCCAAATGGCTTTGAATGACTCTGAATCCGGCATTCGATATCTGGGAGTCAATCGGGCCATCGGCTACGATAACCATGCGTCTGCCAGGTCTTATCACCCGAAATAGCTCCGATAGACTCTCTTTTAAGAGATCCTCCTTGGAAGAGGCGAGGATCCTGGCAGACCTTCCATAAGGAATGTCGAGCACTGCACCGCAGATAGAAGCATCCTTCAGAGCAAGACGCTTGGCATCGCCCAATACCAGGGCGCAATTCATATTCTCCAGGTTGCATACTGCCCCCTTCACCAGCCGGCCTTGCGCCTCTATCCCCAGGCACTCTATGCCCATCAGACAGGCCTCAACCAGAATCCCGCATGTTCCGGCAAACGGGTCGAGCAGCCGCTCCCCAGCTCGGATCTGAGTTAGATTGACCAAAGAGCGGGCCATGCGGGGCATGAGGACTCCGGGATGAAAAAACGGCTTCAGGTGGGGACGGCGGGCCTCAAAGGAGCTGCGATCTACCCTTGCCACTTCCACTCCCAGGATTATCTTGCCGCTTGTGATAACTGCTCTCAGCTCGATTTTGGGGCTTTCAAGGTCTGCCCTGATGCCTTTTCCCAAGAGCACCCTTCCTATCTCGTGCTCCACAGCATCCGCCCTGGGAGAAGCGTTCTTGATCCTCCTTGCCCGAATCCTGTAGCTCTCATCGGGAAGGGTGAGGAGGGCAACGGATCTGGCAAGATCCTCTAGATCCGCCTCGCATATCGCCATGACCTCGATGATCCGGTGGGTCATTGCCAGCCGCTCTCCTAAAGCCCGGACATCCAGGCCCTCAGCCTCGACTATCAGGCACTGGTCCAAATAGGATTGCTCACTATAGCGGTCGGAGAAGATCTCCACCAGTGCAATAGCCTCACATCTGGGCAGAGACTCATGCTCTCCGGAGAGCTCGAAGGCATAGCTCTTCATTCTTTTTTAGTCCAGATAGGAGTTCACATCCCGATAATTGAACCGCTCTGTTGCCAGAATGTTCTCCAGGAAGTTGAAGAGAGTTCTTCGAACATCGTCCGAGAGCAATGGATACCAGGTCGGACTGGCCACGACAGTCGCCCGGAAGGCAAAGAATGGGGCTATGACCTCTAAGAGTTCATCGTCGCCGGTCTTATCCAGGTAGTTCTCAAAGAACAGCTCGAACAGGTCCTTGAGGTCTCCGGTCAAACGCAGGCTCTTTTGCACTGAGTAGAAAATGTAGTTCATGGCGAGAGCAGTGATGTCATCCGCCGCTTCGCCCCACTCCCCCCGGCTCCGATCGAGTACGGAGAAATCGGTGCCTTCCCGGAACATGATATTCCAGGGATGGAAGTCGCCATGGACCATGGATAAGCGGTGGACTTTGCTGCGAAGCTTCCAGCGCCATTCCACGCAGACCTTCTCGATCTCCTGCAGCTCATCGGGATCCAGGAAGGTGCTGCTATCGGGATAGTCGTCCAGGATGCCGAATATGCATTCTCCGTCTCCCACGGTCTCTCTGATCTTGCGCTGGTATAAGGGCGGGCAATCCTCCTTTGTGGCATGGATCTGGGCCAGATAGCTGGAGAGGGCAATGACCCGATCATGATCCAGGTCTGTTGCTCCCTCCTCTTTGACTCTTTCCAGGTCGAAGAAGTACTCCTTTCCCTCGATCTTCTCCATGAGGAGGAAATACTCGCATGCATCGCCAGCAGAGACCAGCCTTCCATCCGGGGTGAAGTAGCCCACGTCCAAAGATCGGACGTGTTTGGGGAGGCTAGCGAATGTGGCATTCTGCCAGATTAGGATCCTCGCCCGGTCTGAGAAGTGGTCGTGGCCGAAGCCATGCTGCACCCGCATGGTGGAGAGAACGCAGGATGCCTTTTTGCCCGAGAGCTTATAGTCCACCATCAGGGGCGATCCATATCCAAATCCCTTTACATCCTCCGCCGTGGGAATGGTCTCCCCCAGCTTTCGAACCGATACGATGGAAAGGCCCTTACCATACAGGCTCCTCAGATAGGCCTCCAGATTTTCCCTTAACAGATCCATAGCCATTCCCCTCTTATCATCAGGTTCCCATCTGCCAGCTGTGCAGGTACTTCTCCTGTTCTGCGGTGAGCTTCTCCGTCTCCAGGCCCATTGAGGCGAGCTTCAGCTCAGCCACTCTCCGGTCGATCTGCACAGGAACAGAGTAGACCGACTTTTTCAGGCTTCGGCCTTGCTCCACAATGTAGCGCACTGAGAGCGCCTGGTTGGCAAAGGACATGTCCATGACCTCAGGGGGATGGCCATAGGCAGCGGCCAGATTGATCAGGCGGCCCTCAGCCAGCAGATAGAGCCTGCGGCCGTCGGGGAGCTTATACTCGGTGACGTTGTTTTGGATCTCATTCTTCTCCCCGGCCATCTTCTCCAGGGCAGGGATGTCGATCTCCACATTGAAGTGGCCGCTGTTGGCGACGATTGCCTGATCCTTCATGAGGGCGAAGTGCTCTTCTCTTAACACATTGATGTTGCCGGTGAGTGTGACGAACAGGTCTCCCAGGGGAGCAGCCTGGCCCAGCGGCATGACCCTGTAGCCGTCCATGGCCGCCTCTAAAGCTTTGCGCGGCTCGATCTCAATGACGATGACGTTTGCTCCCAGCCCCTTGGCCCTCATGGCAAATCCCCGGCCGCACCAGCCGTAGCCGCATACGACCACCGTCTTGCCGGCAAAGAGGAAGTTTGTGGCCTGCATGATGCCGTGCAATGTGCTCTGCCCTGTGCCGTAGCGGTTATCGAACATCATCTTGGTCTCGGCATCGTTGACCGCTATCACCGGATAGAGCAGGGCTTTATCCTCGGCCATGGCCCGGAGGCGGACGACGCCGGTGGTGGTCTCCTCGCAGCCGCCTAGCATCTGGGCGGCAAGCTCCGGCTGCTCCTTGTGGATTATGGCGATGGTGTCTGCGCCGTCGTCCAGGCTGACATTGGGCTTGAGCTCCAGGGCTTTTTTTATGCAGTCGTAGTACTCAGTCTCATTCTCTCCCCGGAAGGCATAGACGAAGAGGCCCCGGGCGGCCAAGGCTGCAGCCACTTCGTCCTGAGTGGAGAGGGGATTGGAGCCCGTCACTGCCACCTCTGCCCCTCCCGCCACCAGGGTGGTGATGAGGTTGGCCGTCTCAACAGTCACATGCAGACAGGCGACTATGCGAGCGCCCTTCAGAGGTTTCTCCCTCTCGAACTCCTCCTTTATCCTGTCCAGAACCGGCATATGCCTGCGGGCCCATTCGATACGCTTCTCTCCTGCTTCTGCTAAGGCAAGATCCTTGACCACGCTCTCCTGCAAAATATCACCTTGAATTCTCTTAGCTTGACTGATCTGCTTGATCAATTTGTTGATACTTAAACCCAACCCCGGCCTTGCCAGGGGCTTTTGCATCTGTCAAATTCAGGTTATGGGCCTTGAAGCCTCTTTGGGCTGATATTTTGATTCGGACAGGTTGCCATTCCATGGGGCGGTTCAGCAGCTTCCTGATTGCCGGGCAGTCGCGCAGGCAGGCATCCCGCCTCGGGCTATGGCGGCGTGAGATGGAATTCTCTCCCAAGCTATGATTTCTGTCCGCGTCGCCCTCTTCCATCAGGGCGGCAGGCTCGCCCCCCTTCGCGGGATGAGGACGAAGTGGGGAGAGTGATCCAGAGGATGGGGTTTCCTTGCTGTTCAGCACGGGTGAGCTTGGCAGTGGATCTATCTTTATGCCTCCATGCTATTTGCTATGGGTGAACTTGAATCGCAAAAACTCTATGTCTCTGTGCCTCAGTGGTGAACCGCTACGCACTGACCCAACCATGGAGATGCAGAGGAACAAAAGACCATAGTCCCTGCCTTAACTCACCCACATAATTCAGCGAAGAGCCAAGAGAAAGTCCCACTTATGTTGCACGAAATGGTCTAATCCTCAGATGTCAGCCTAATGAATCGCTGCTGCGCTTTTTCCAGGATCTCCTCTTCTCCAGGGATGATGCCGTTTTGCATCAGCACCCGTCCGTTGACGATGGTGGTGTCCACTCCTCCCGCCATGCTGTAGACCAGATGGGATACGATATTCGACTGCGGATAAAACCAGGGTTTTTTCAGGTCGATCAGGGCCAGGTCGGCATTGGCGCCGACTGATATTCCGTTGTTCAATCCGAATGCCTGATAGGCGTTATCTGTGGCGAACTGCCATATCTGCTCTGCAGTGAATGCGGCAGGGGTGTGGTAGGCATTCTTTTGCACTATGGCCGTGACCTTCATATCCTCAAATAGGCTTAGGTTGTTATTGCTGCATGCGCTGTCCGTTCCCAGGCAGACGTTAACCCCGGCTTTCATCAGGGTGTTTAGGGGGGCAATGCCCGAGGCTAACTTCAGGTTGCTCGCCGTGCATGAGACTACATTGGCCTTTCTCTTCTCCAATAGATAACAGTCCTCTTCAGAAAGCCAGACGCAGTGGATGGCCGTAAGGCGGCTATTCAAAAGGCCGAGCGAGTCCAGATACTCCACCGGGCTTTTGCCCCGGCTTAGCAAGAATTCATCCACCTCCTTCCGGGTCTCAGAGATGTGCATATGGACCATAGCCTGGTGCCTGTCCGCGATCTCTCCTGCCCGGAGAAGGGTCTCCTCAGAGCAGGTGTAAGCGGCGTGGGGGCCCACAGCCGGCCTTATCAGCTCGTCGTCCTTCCAACGCTGGATGAAGGGCTCCACCTGAGACAATAGCTCGGGCAACATGTCGAAGACGACGCCTGAGATAAAACCCCGCAGCCCCATCTCCTTTGTGGCCTGAGCTGTCACATCCGGGAAGTAGTACATATCATTGTAGCAGGTGATGCCGAATCTGATCAGCTCCAGGCAGCCGAGCTTCACTCCCCAATAGACATCCTCCTCTGTTAACCTGGCCTCCAGGGGCCAGATCTTCTCCTCCAGCCACGGCATCAGCTCCATGTCGTCGGCATAGCCTCGCAGGAGGCTCATGGCCAGGTGGGTGTGGCAGTTTACGAGGCCGGGGATCGCCAGCTTCCCCTTGCCCTCTATCTCCTCATCGCCACGCTCTTTTTGCAGTTCAGGGCCGATCTGCTCGATCTTGCCCTCCTTGGTTCTGATATCCTGCCCCGGCACGAGATGCCCGGACTGGAGTATGGAGACATTCTTTATGAGCATCCGAGAAAAATTGGCTCTGAAGATAAAAAAGATTGTCGATTTGACAGATAAAGTGTAGGTTTTTGGGCCGGCCTTTAAAGGTGGGGTATCGTCAGGCTTAAGATCTATCGATTCCAAGCATGAGGGCGTGCTGAGGTAGCCAAGCGGCCTACGGCGCTGGTCTTGAGCTTTCGTCCTCTTTCCAGGAGGGCGGAACGGGCAAACCAGTGGTGCATCGCACCTCGTGAGTTCAAATCTCACCCTCAGCGTTATTTTACGGGTAATTTTTAAATAGCATCAAGTACATTTATTCTTTTGGTGATCCTGTGGTCAAGCCCGACAAATCCAGATATGTATGGCTATACCTCCCTTCTCAAAATGATAAGACACGATGGTCAGAACTGGCGGATAAAGCAAAGGTGCCTCTCTCCAAGTTCATCATTGAGATCGTTGAGAATGCTCTGGCGGAAGAATCTGATCTGAAGCCGCGCGGAGAGATAGTCAAAGAGCTATCCCGGCTCAAAGAAGAGAATAAAAGAATGGCAGATGACCTGAGGCTTAAAAATATAGTTTTAGAAAATTATGAAAAAGAGCTTAAACGTTATCGCAGCGAGCCCTTCTTGATCGATGAATTCCAGGGTTCTCGAAAATACAGCAAGGAGCTTATCGCACTTTTAAAGCAGCATGAGACCATCGACAATTACAGGATATTAGAAAAACTTGGAATAGAGCCTAAAGATTCAGATCTCGTAAGAGGGATATCTTCCGAGCTGGAAGCGCTTGAAAACTATAATCTGATTACTTCTACACCTCGCGGCTGGAAGTGGATAGGATGAGCAGAAGCAGGAGCAAGACATCAAAAGGGACCAAAGACCACTCAGGAGAGCTAATAGAGAGCTTTCAGAAGGATTGCCTCATCCGAGGTCTGACGCCAGAATCTACTGTGAGATATATTTCGACCATGAGAATATTTAACGGCTTTCTTCAAGAGAGGGGAGTCGATCTCTTGGAGGTGGAGGGATCTGTACTCAGGGATTGGTTGGAATATCTGCGCATCGAGAGGAAAGTTTCGCAGAAGACTTTGGAGAACTATTTCACAGAAATAAGCAGCTTCTATGAATTCGCATTGTATGAAGGATTGATTTCTGCAAACCCTGTTGCTGCTGTCAGGAAAAGATACATTCGCCGCTATAAGAACAGTGATGAGGGGCACACCCATAAGCTAATTTCAGAAGAAGAAATGGGGCGACTGATCAATGCAACTATGGATATAAGAGATCGAGCCATCATAACCCTGTTCGCTAAAACAGGCATAAGAAGGAGAGAGCTTATCGCCCTTGATGTGGATGACGTTGATTTCGTCGAACAGAGCATCACTCTTAAACCCACCGCTAAAAGGACGAACAGGACTGTCTTCTTCGATGGAGAGACAGCCATAATCCTTCGGCGCTGGATTAGAGCACGAGAGGGAAGGAATCCTAGTGACTCTAAGGCCCTTTTCCTGAGCAGTAAAGGGGATAGATTAGAACGCACCGGGATATCTCATATGGTAGTCAAAGCTGCTGAACGCATGGGTTTTCACGATTCAAATTCAGACCGCATGGAGGACCATTTCAGTCCACATTGCTGTCGCCATTGGTTCACAACTCACCTGAGGCGCGCAGGGATGCCTCGCGAATTTATTCAGGAGCTTCGCGGCGATGTAAGAAAGGAGGCCATAGATATCTACGACCATATTGATAAGAAGGAGCTTCGCGAGAGCTATCTTGCCAATGTTCCACAGTTGGGGATATGAGTCTTCGAAAAAGTATCTATGCATCTGATTTCATTCTATTTTATCATAATCACAACCATATTCAGCGAACCTCAACTTTATATCGGAGAATATCTGTTCATATGTTATGAGACATGGGCAATCTTCGAAACATTCACAAGATATGATATTTCTATACGGATCGCAGAAATCAATTTCTCGACAAGCGGACATATGATCAACCATGGGCGGGAAAAGATATTCAACCATGGGCCGGAAAAGATATTTATCAATCGAATCTTCCTGCTTTCCTTCTGAATTTTCTTCTGAATCCTCAAGAATTATTCTGGGTTCATAAATACAGGGGAGAGGCTTGCCAGTTTCAAGGTCCGTTACTAATATTTTTCCCCCATTAAGATAAATATGATACAATCCCGAGCCTATTCCATCACTATTTGCCATTTGCAGATAATCCCAAATAGAATTAAAATTCGTTCTTGACATGTTCCATTGAAAAATAAATTGACTTATCCAGGGTTCGATTTTTTGAATCCAATCGATATTATTTCTAAAATATTCGAAGAGTATGTCCCCAAAGTGTTTGTATACAGTCAATGCACGCTGATAGAATTTTGACACATCAACCTCATCTAATAAATATACATCATCAAATATCCTTCGAAAAGGGTCTAAAAAAAGGAGATCCCTTGGACTATTGATCGGATAAGAAGTAAATGGGCTAAGATGGATGTCGTATTCCATAAATTGATTCAAGCTTCGAGTTATGAGCGATCTATTATAAAGCTCTGAAAAGAGGTTCTCGATATCCACTTGAATCGTATCCCTGTAAAACGCGACTGCTTTTTTCGGATCGAACTGCGACAGAATTTTTATACGATTTGATCCTATCGGTTTGATCTGACAGCCAATAGTGCTTCCGAACTCAGACCGCTTTTCATCCCAAAAATGAACTATTCGATTTTCAATAACAAGGTCAAACAAATTTTTTCCTTTGGTTGATTGGCCAAATGTTTCGTAATGAGCGGATAATAAATACTCATCCCTGAGTTTCAATGGATCTCTATATTCCTCTTTAACAGCAGGTAGATCTAGCAGCGAATTTGAGGCAATCTGCTTAAAATCGAAACGCTCCAAATAGGGATTTATGATCTTATAAATAGTAGCGAAACCATCTCTTTTAATCACGCTGTTTATATATAATGATTCTAGGAATTCCTCGGTTCCATTATCAAGAAATATATAAAATAGTTTTTTAAAAGCTATTGGATTTTGGATAATTTGATAGTAATTTGGTTTACGACCTCGCTTTTTATCATCCCTTAATTTTTGATCATTGCCTGTTAGATATTTAGGTGGTCTTCCCAATGATGTACCTTTATCTCGAAGTATTCCCTCACTGACCAGTATCCTCAGAGCTTCCGTAATTCTTGATTCGGCCGTTTCGGACAATAAGGTTGTTTTAATGTCGTCATAAGTAAACGACCTCTCTTCATTAATTATCCGGCTATCATTAATTATTCGATTTAAAATCCTTCGGACATTTATGTTTACTAATCTATCTTTGTTCATATTATATTACTCTTTTTAACTCAATATAGCGTTTGATAATTTAGAATACTAATTATGTTTATCGATGATATAGCTTTCTATGCAACTGGTAGTAGATGTGAATGAGGATCTTCTGAAGGAGTTCAGGACATTCGCAGCTAGAAAGCATGGTAGACTCTACAATGCCTTGAAGCCGGAAGTTGAGCTAGCTCTCACGAATCATTTGGAGAACGAGAAGCGCTGCATGATTTTGAAAAGGAGTGATCGCTTTTGATAGAGATGACACAAGTATACCATCTTGCCTATTTTGAGGAAGCTGTAGGACCTCTTTGCGAACTTATAGAGCAAGAAGGATTTCTAATAGCGCAAATTGGCCAAGTTCGATTAGCTCTGCCATCCTACCTTGAGCGAGATCTCCGGCCACTAATAGGATTTAGATTGGCGATATTGAGGACCGATATACCCGGAAAAAATTATCTTTTCAGAAATATAGATGAAGATTCGAATTGCAAAGAAAAGGCTACAAGCTCGGAGGTTTGCGCACCGATATAAAAAATTGCACTCAGGGTTGGCCCCCTGAGTTTTTGATACTTAATTTAAGGTGATATTAATATGGAATCTCCAAATATAAAAGATTTGCGTTCAGACCGACCATCAAAACGAATAGCAATACCCTGCCAGCTGAGCAAACATAATGGACTGAAATACGTCCTATTGAAAAATAGGAACAAGATACCAATTGAACGCGACTGGCAAGGTAGGAATAACTACTCTGCCAATAGCCAAAAGTTACAGGGACACCTTGCAGGAGGGAAAAACTACGGAATAGCGTGTGGCTATGCCGGTTTAATTGTCTTCGACAGTGATAACGAAGATCGCCTCCGGGAATTAAGCGTTTTAGAGAAACTTCCTAAGACCTTTACTGTGCGAACCGGTGGCGGAGGCACGCACAGGTACTATTTCTGTCCCGATTTGAAGCAAAAGATAATATTATTCGACCCCGACCAGAAAGATTCCAAGCATCATAATAAGCCATTGCATCTTGGCGAGATCCAGTGCAAGGGACAGCAGGTCGTGGGCCCAGGAAGCATTCACCCAAATGGCAACGGATATGAGGTGATTGATGACAGCGAGATTGCCACAATTTCCAAAAAGCTGCTGCTGGAAGCAATTGCGGGACTGAAAACAAGCGAGAAGGGGCAAAAAGCGAAAGTTCAGAAAGCACAGAAAACTCAGAAACCTGAGAAATCAAATGAACATAGAATGCCCTCCTTCTGCGACGAGATCAAGATTCAGGATATTGCCTGGCCTGGTGGAGACGTACAGAAGAGAGAGGGACGAAATGGGATGGAATACTTCGGTTCGCATCCTATGCACGGTTCCACGACAGGGAAAAACTTCCATATAAACGTTGACAAGAACACTTGGTATTGCCATCGTTGTGGCTCTGGCGGCGGTCCGCTGGAGTGGTTAGCCGTAAAATCGGGATTCATCTCCTGTGGAGAGGCTGGGCCGGGATGTCTTAGAGGAGAGCTTTTTAGGCGGGTGCTGGATGTAGCACGAGAATTAGGCTACAAAATCCCAGCCAGAAGCCAATCGCTCGGCCAAATCGATCTCATAGAGAACAGGATCATCGTCGATAAGCTGCCGGAGGATCTCCCGACAGAGCCGATTATTGTGATAAAAGGGCCTCCGAGGATAGGAAAGACCTATTGGGCCGCCAGGCAGTTGGTAAAAGCCAGAGAAGGCAACTACATATCCCATAGACATTCCATAGTCAAGCATGCCATCGAGGCTTTCCGCAATGAAGGGGGCCAATATGCCGTGTGGCTGGAAGGGAAACACAGGCGAGGGATGTGCCGTAAAGAGCGGCCAAATTGCTCCAATTGCGATTTTTGCCCTCACGACAAGCAGAGTTTCATGGAGCTCAAAGAGAAGGCATCAAAATTACGTTTCATGGAGCTCAAAGAGAAGGCATCAAAATTACTATTCCAGCATAAGATATTGACCAAAGAACAAGTTCCATCTGACCTCTGCCCTTACTATATTCTTAAGTTGGCAGAAGAGTCCGCCAATTATTGCTTCACTGTGGTCAACTTCATAGAGGACATACAGCAAAGATCATTGACGGTATTAGATGAAGATCCTACACTAGCGCACTTCTATCCACGATCAACTGAGCTGTTCCGATTCAAAAAGACGAAAAATGAATATAAAATCGACAATAGTTTGGGCAAAGCCTTCGATCAAGCATCTCCGATAAGAACTGCCATAAGCGAGAAGGATCGACCCAGAGAAGAGGACAAAGCCCTGCTGTGGGCAATAGATACGTTGGGAGGTATCAATGAGTCGATCAATATCACTATGAGCAGCAAAAGCGATCCGGAGCAGTGCTATGAGCTAATGGCCAATGAACTCGCTTCAAGAGAATGCAATTTTAGTCTCGATATAAAGGAAAAGGCACTGAGGAAGCTTGACGACTATCACATCCTAGAACCGAACTCGGAAAATGATATCAAAAAATTAATCTCTACAATTCTATATATATATAGGAAAAAGCCATTGCATCTGATATCATCCGGAGGAAGCGGATATAGTTCGGTGTATCTAATAGGTGATGCCAGTTCGCCAGTTATTGATATGGGATGGACAGACACCGCAAAGGTACCCGGTAATAAAATCCTGATTATTGGAAATACTTTGGCAGAATTATTTGGAAAATCACTAGGCGATGCTGTTGTACTTGAGATTCAAGAGTTCAAGTATCGCAAAAATTACGTTGTAGTGGCAATCGACAGCGGTGATGAAGATGCTTGTCGAGGAGAGGTGAAGAACCAGAGACTGAAGATTAAGAAGATTATGAAGGCAGTGGCAGATGATCCAGATAGTAAAACTCGGCGGCCAATAATGGCGCTAGTGGGGTCAAAAGAGCATCAGGAATGGCTAATGAGATCGTTAGGTGGTATCGCTCATGCATCGCAGGAGGAAGGAGAGATGGGCCAACAGTGGAATTATCGGGGCGGTTATGTCAACATCTTCTATCAGAATTCAGTTGTCTCACGCGGCCTCGATGTGGCTCAGTACAATGTGATTTGCGTGCATGATACGGACTTTATTCAACCATTCTGGGCCGCGGCCAGGGATGCGGGCGATGAGAACGCATTGGATATATTAAACTCGATCATGATGGATGAAACCACCAACTCCGTGCTACGTATCTCTCCTATAATGGGTGGCAATGAACTCCAGCCAAAGATAGCGATCATTACCCGAGCAGATCTCTGGAAGGTTCGATATCTCGACGATCAAGTTGTTGGTGGGCAACAAGGCGGACGAACACCGGATATTAGCTACATCGCTAAGGTGATTACTGAGAATAATCTTACAGGGACTGCACAGCTTGTGAATGGCGGCATTTCCATCGACAGCACGTTATCGAGGCCCGGATGGGAAGAAGCTGTGAAAGAGGGCAAGCTGGTAGAGTTTTTCAAGATAGAGCTGGATCGGATTATAGCAAAAGGTAAATTCACTGACGAAGAGATATCAGATGCTGCAAATAGGATTCGTGAGGTGCTGAAAAAAGTAGCACCTGGCAAGGGACTATCAATCCGGGACATGAAAGACAGTGGGCTGAAGTGCGAAAATGCGCTGTTACGTCCTGCATTGCGTATGTTGCATTATCAAGGAATAATTAAGAATGTAAGCGGAAAAAAGAAGATAAAATGGGGGAGGGTTTTAACAAAATGATTTTTGACGAGATGTTTTACCAGCTACCGGTTTTTCATTTTTCGACCTCGCAGCATAGCGGCGAAAAATCAGTTTGAGTCATATATGACTCAAGGTCATTAGACGATCGGAAACAGTAGCAGCATTCCGCCGACCAAATCGCTAGCTGGTAAAACATCTCGTGCCGTTCGCATTGCTCATTTTTTAATCACCTCGCGGACTTTTCTCAGCTACCTCGGCGGCCGAATTTGTGGAGTTGATATCGTTCCTAGCCAAGACAGCCGTACCTTTGAAGTATCAGCGCTGCGTGCATTGGTCATAGAGCTGAAAGAGATGAATGGCATTGCTCCTTCTGAGACAGAAATCTATGTGTATATGGCCTCAAGGAATAGCAGGCCTCCAAAGAAGGAACTTATTTCGTCTTCGTCTATGCTTCGGGTTCTGGGGTTTGAGGAAAGGGATGGAAAATGGTTTCTATCCTCTGCCAAAGATGTAGAGGCTCCAGCCGAGAGAGCTGATGCATGAATGATGGGCAATCCTTACTTTCCAAGCCCATCATCTTCTCTCACTCGTGAGTTTCAACAAAAATGCCCGAGACAACAACAAAGAAAGACGAAAAAACCAGCATTCTCAATGCAATTGCAGTGTGTTACAATGCAGATCCCGTGGCAATTTTTTAACGGAAGCAAGCCCTTTGCAACGCCAACCAATCGCGGCTGGCAATCAGCATGCGGGATATCGATTCCGCATGAGTATCCGCAATTTTGAAGAGAGGACTTTTTTGATCTCCGCAAGACGGCTTTTAAATGTATACATAAATCAGAGCTATCAAAATATGAATATCTTGGCAAAATCGATAACATCAGACAGGATTTGATTATGTATACATTTTTCCCCACGCGGCATCGGTTAAGGATTTTCTGATACTATATTAATAACTCATTTTTCATTTTGCTATTGAGCTAAAGACTCGAATTAGTTGAAAACAGCTCTCTGTGGGCTCGAGCCTTTTCTGCAAAAATTGATCTCAAAAAGCTTAGAAGCCTAATTCTATGCATGCTGGTCTTAACCGATGACGTATGCATTTTTCCCAGGATTTTCGGTTTTTTTTGTTTTCTATTATAGGGCAGGGGGGAAATGAGACGGTAGGGGAGGAACAAGAGAAAAGATGGGTGAATGACGAGAATGAAAAAGGGAGAACAAGGAAGTGATAGAGACGAATATAAGAGAAAAGTCATGTTGATAGCAGGGTTGCCGTGCGAGTTTATCGATTCCCGTGATATATCCAGTCTGATTTGTTTATGGACCTTTTTTCCGGATGATCAGGAGTCCTGATTATGATTCCTAGCCAGCGGTTTCTGCAGGGGTGAATGACTACTAGAGTATTGTTTGGTGCCCCGGTGACTCAAAGCACCGAGGCGATCGAATCGCTGTTGAAATACCTTGGTAAGCCGATTGATCCGCTTCCCGATGTGGTTAAGCTCCTGGACATGGTGCTAGTTCTGAACAACAGGAAAGACGCATATTACATCACCACTGCCAAATCATGCAGTTGCCCTTCTGCCGCATACCGGCCTGGCCAGAAATGCAAGCACCAGCGGCGGTATTTTCCTGGAACTAATGCACCAGGGCGTGTTGCTGCCGAGACATCAGATAGCATCCGCCCCGGCGGGAAGTGGCCTGGAGGGTTCAACGGCCCTGTAGACATTGACACGATCAAGGCCAAGACCGCAATTGACCAGAAGGAGGCCTGAAGACAATGGCCTCCGACGTCTATTCTCAGGTGAATGACCGCATCCTTGCAGCCCTGGAACAGGGAATCATCCCCTGGAAGCGCCCCTGGACTGGCCAGCTACCCACAAATTACGACAGCGGCAAGCAATATCGGGGGGTGAACATCCTGACCCTTGATATCGCTGAGATGGTCAGGGGCTACTCATCTCAGTATTGGCTGACCTTTCGGCAGGCCCAAAAGCACGGAGGGCACATCAAGAGAGGCGAGAAGTCCACCTACATCGTATTTTCGGATAAGAAAGTCAGGGAGGTCGAGAAAGAAGATGGGACAAAAGAGCGGAAGATCTATCATTTTATCAAGTCCTTCCCTGTGTTCAATTGGGATCAGACCGAAGGTGTACCCAGGAAGGAGGCAGGTGCAGCCCTGGACCGAGATCGAGATCTGATTGATGTATGCGATACCATCCTCTCCAAGATGCCAAACCCGCCTGCTTACAGGGAGAGCGGGAGTTCGGCCTACTATATGCCCAAGGATGACCTTGTGAACCTTCCGCCAATGGATACATTCAGGACGACGGATGGATACATTGCTACGAAGTTCCACGAATATGGCCACAGCACCGGACACAAGTCAAGGCTGAACCGCTCGGGGGTCATGGGCGCGGCATCATTCGGCTGCGAAGAATACAGCTTCGAGGAGCTGGTTGCTGAGCTGACATCAGCTTATCTATGCGCCGGCAATGGGGTCGACAACACTCTGGAGAATTCTTCGGCGTATATACAGAACTGGCTGAGCGTTCTAAAAGACAACAAAACCATGTTTCTAAAGGCCAGCGGAAAGGCGGCGGCTGCGGTTGAATACATCTGTGGTAAAGGGGCAGGAACAACGCCTGCCTCCTAAATTTTCTATTTTATGATTATATTATCAAAAATAACCACATTCCTAGAATAATACTGCAAAATAGATAATAGTTGAGCCGTTTGAGGAGCGGCTTGATGGGGCGACGGACTCACTAAACGCATATGCCATTAGCCCGAGGCTATTTTGAGCGCTTCCTGGGATGGTTTTGTTTGCCCTTCCGGGAGGTCGGTACAGGCCGGGGCTCGGGATCTACTTCCGCATATGCTTCGCATGACGCGCTCCGCGATGCAGGAGTGCTGCTATGCTTTTTTGGTCAATTCGATCTGTGGTCCTTTCAGCAAAGGACAACAAAATCCGGAAGGCCGGCGAAGAGCGATAGAGGAGGACCTGGGCACATGTTGGATAGGTGCCTTCACCGAGGATCTGGTTAAAGGATTCTAGGGATACCAGAAAATATTCGTGTGGTCACGATGCTCGCCCTGGGCTATACAGCCGTGGCCCCCGCTGCCAGGCTGAGAAAAAAGCTGGTGGAGATAGCGGCCTATGATGGATGGCGGAGCTGGCCCCCTGGGGTTCCCGTTTCTTTCTTAGGCGGCTCGGTTTGATCTCAGTGAGGGATGGTGTCCAAAAATTTTTCGGAAAAAAAGACGAAAAAACGCCTATTATAGGAAGTGGCAAAAAAAGCGATTGGATGCCGATAATAGATATCACACAATGTATCAAATTATATTTTATAATTGTTTTATATATATTTAATACATAGGGAGCGCGGAGGGTCACGAATTCCCCATCCTTTAGGTTGGGGATGAAGTGAAC
>WBZO01001284.1_pt1 | contig 40341 bp, 33 predicted proteins | sample 5204261 | NCBI WGS metagenome assembly WBZO01 (sample SAMN12412400, study PRJNA552823) | activated sludge metagenome | isolation source: activated sludge from anammox sidestream of wastewater treatment plant... | place: USA: North Carolina | collected 2017-09
TACAACGTGAACATCAGCCCGTACTCGCACCGCGGCTACGCCGATCACGAGCCGCTGCGCCAGCGCAAGCTGCTGCTGCACCGCGACGAGATCCGGAAGCTGATCGGGAGGACCGTCGAGAAGGGGATGACCCTCGTTCCCCTGCGGATGTACTTGAAGGACGGCCGCGTGAAGGTGGCGATCGGCCTCGCGAAGGGCAAGAAGGACTACGACAAGCGCGAGACGATCAAGCGCCGCGAGACCGAGCGGGAGACCCGCGCCGCCGTCAAAGCGCGGCGATAGTACAATTTTCCCGCCGTGACCGCTTCGAACACGCCGGTTCCCCTTCTCGATCTGCAGGCGCAGTACGCGCCGCTGCGCGACGAGCTCCTCGCCGCGATCACGCGCGTCTGCGACAGCCAGCGCTTCATCATGGGCCCCGAGATCGCCGCGCTCGAGCGGGAGTTGGCCGCCCTCATCGGCGTGCAGCATGCCGTCGCGGTGTCATCCGGCACCGACGCGCTCCTCGTCGCGCTGATGGCGCTCGGGATCGGCGCGGGCGACGAGGTCGTCACGACGACCTATTCGTTCTTCGCCACGGCGGGCGCCATCGTGCGTGTCGGCGCCACGCCGGTGCTCGTCGACATCGATCCGGTCACCTACGACGTCGACCCCGCGGCCATCGAGGCAGCCATCACCCCGCGTACGCGCGCGATCCTGCCGGTTCACCTGTACGGCCTCTGTGCCGACATGCCGGCAATCATGGAGGTCGCCGATCGTCACGGCATTCCGGTCATCGAGGATGCGGCGCAGGCGATCGGATCGACGTGCCGCGGCCGTCCGGCCGGAGGCATCGGCGCGCTCGGCTGCTTCTCGTTCTTCCCGAGCAAGAACCTCGGGGCGTTCGGGGACGCCGGGCTCGTCACGACCAACGACGCCGCGCTCGCCAGGCGCGCGGCGCTGCTGCGCACGCACGGGATGGAGCCGAAGTACTACCACCACCTCGTGGGCGGAAACTTCCGCATGGACGCGCTGCAGGCCGCGGTACTTCGGGTGAAGGCGCCGCACCTCGGCGCCTGGACCGAAGCGCGCCGCCTGAATGCCAGGCGCTACGTCTCGCTCTTCGCCGAGGCAGGGCTGAAGGACAGGGTCGTCCTGCCGGTGGCGCCGGCCGGCTTCCACCACATCTTCAACCAGTTCGTGATCCGGGTCCCGCACCGCGACGCGCTCAAGGCCTTTCTCGACGAGCGCGGCATCGGCAGCGAGATCTATTACCCCGTTCCGTTCCACCTGCAGCCCTGCTTCGCTTCGCTCGGCTACGCGCGCGGTGCGTTCCCGCACGCCGAGCGCGCGGCCGAGCAGACGATTGCTCTCCCGATCTACTCGGAGCTCTCCCTCGATCAGCAGCGCGTCGTCGTCTCGGCGGTCGCCGAGCTCCTGGAGACCGTGGCGCCCCCGCCGGCGGCCGGGCTCGGCAGATGATCGCCCCGCAGCCCTCGAGCGCCGCGGGCCGCCGCATGAGCGGCACGACGGCGATCTTCGCGGGCCTCGTGATCGGCATCCTCGTCGGCTGGCTGTGGCCGTCGCTCGGGGTGGCGGCGCGTCCGCTCGCCGATCTCTTCCTGCGGATGATCAAGATGATCGTCGCCCCGCTGCTGTTCTCGACGATCGTCGTCGGCATCGCGGGAAGTGGAGATCTCCGATCGCTCGGCCGGATCGGGCTGAAGGCGATCCTCTACTTCGAGGTCGCGACCACGATCGCGCTCCTCATCGGCCTGGTGCTGGTGAACGTCTTCCAGCCAGGCGCGGGGCTGCCGGTGCCGCTCGGATCGGACACCGCCGCCGTGGCCGCGATGCCGCAGAGCGAGATGCACGCCTGGGACGTGCTGCTGCACATGTTCCCGACGTCGGTCGTCGACGCGATGGCGCGCGGCGACATCCTCCAGGTCGTGGTGTTCGCCACCTTCTTCGGCGTCGCGGTTGCGGCCATCGGACCGGGCGGAAAGCCGGTGTTCGAGGTCATGGAGTCGGTGGCGCTCGCCATGTTCCGCGTCACCGGTTACGTGATGTGGTTCGCTCCCGTCGGCGTCTTCGCCGCGATTGCCGCGACGGTCGGCGGCAAGGGGATCGCGGTCCTCGTGACGCTCGGAAAGCTGGTCGCGCTGATGTACGTCGGCCTCGCGATCTTCGTGCTGCTGGTCATCGTCGGCGTCTCGACGCTGATCCGCGTGCCGTTCGTGACGTTCGTGCGCGCGATCCGCGAGCCGTTCCTGATCGCGTTCTCCACGGCCAGCTCCGAGGCGGCGCTGCCGAAAGCGCTCGAGGTGATGGAGCGCTTCGGCGTCCCGAAGAACATCGTCGCCTTCGTGCTGCCGACCGGCTACAGCTTCAACCTGGACGGGACGACGCTGTACCTGTCGTTCGCGAGCATCTTCGTCGCGCAGATGGCCGGGGTCGACCTGACGGTGGGGCAGCAGGTGCTGATGATGCTGACCCTGATGCTCGCGAGCAAAGGGGTCGCCGGTGTTCCGCGGGGCGCGCTCGTCGTGCTCACGGGGATGCTCACGCAGTTCGGTCTGCCGCTCGAGGGCGCGGCGCTGCTGCTCGGCATCGACCAGATCCTCGACATGGGGCGCACCGGCGTCAACGTGATGGGCAACTGTCTCGCGACCGCGGTCGTCGCGCGCTGGGAAGGCGTGCTCGACGATGCGAGGGTCGAGGCCTTCGGCGTGGAACGCGCGGGGAAGGCGGCCTGATGCGCGTCGTGGTCATCGGGTCGCGCGGTCAGCTCGGCGCCGCGCTCGTCCAGGCGTGCGCGGAGCGGCACGAGGCGATTGCGCTGTCGCGCGCCGAGCTCGACGTGACCGACGACGGCGCGGTGCAGCGGGCGATGGTGGAGATCCGTCCGCAGGCGATCGTCAACTGCACCGGGTACAACGCGGTCGACGCGGCCGAGTCGCATCCGGTCGACGCGCTGCGGGTGAACGCGTTCGCCGTCCGCTCCATGGCGCGTGCCGCGCGGCAGGTGGATGCCGCGTTCGTGCACTACAGCACCGATTTCGTGTTCGCCGGCGATGCGTCGGCGCCGATGCCCGAGACGCTCGCGCCGAACCCGCGCAGCGCGTATGCCGCGTCGAAGCTGCTCGGCGAGTGGTTCGCGCTCGAATCGCCGACGCCGTACGTGCTGCGCGTCGAGAGCCTGTTCGGCGTCGCGCCCGGCGGACCGGACAAGGGGAGCCTCACCTCGATCGTGAACGGGCTGCGCGCCGGTCGGACCGTGAGGGTGTTCGGCGACCGGACCGTGTCGCCCACCTACGTTCACGACGCGGCCAGCGCGACGCTCGCGCTCCTCGAGACGCACGCGGAGGCGGGGCTGTATCACTGCGTGAACGGCGGCGCGGCGACGTGGCACGAGGTTGCGCAGGAAGCGGCGCGGCTGCTCGGCGTCGCGCCCCGTTTCGAGGTGATGCGCGCCGCCGACGTCACGCTCCCCGCGGCGCGGCCGCTGTACTGCGCGCTGTCGAACGCGAAGCTGCAGGCGGCGGTCGGCTACGCGATCCCGACGTGGCAGGACGCCCTCGCCAGATATCTGGACACCACGATGCGTCGCGGCGGATCTCCAGACCCGACGACGAATGACGTGTCGGGGCGGGTCTGAAGACCCGCCCCCTACGTACGGTCCCCCTACGTACGGTTTCCCTTCGTACGTAGCGTCGGGTCTTCAGACCCGACGACCGCGGTCTGCGCAGCACGGACCTGACGATCGCGCGTTCCGGTGTACGTCCATGCATGGGCGATCGCGGCGCGTCACCGTGGTAAGATCCGGGGGTTTGTCGGAGTGCATCCGACCGGAGTCTGCATGGCCAAGCGCGCACTGATTACGGGCATCACGGGACAGGATGGCTCGTACCTCGCCGAACTGTTGCTCGAGAAGGGCTACGAGGTGTTCGGCACAATCCGCCGGTTGAGCGCCCCGAACACGTGGCGCATCGAACACCTGCTCGATCGCATCACGGTGCTGCCCGCCGATCTGCTGGATCAGCTGTCGCTGCTCAAGGTGATCGACGAGGTGCGGCCGCACGAGCTGTACAACCTGGCGGCGATGTCGTTCGTGCCGGCGTCGTGGGATCAGCCGATGCTGACCGGCGAGTTCAACGCGCAGGGCGTCACGCGGCTGCTCGACGCGGTCCGGCGCGTCGATCCGAAGATCCGGTACTACCAGGCGTCGTCGAGCGAGATGTACGGCAAGGTGCGCGAGGTGCCGCAGACCGAGCTGACGCCGTTCTACCCGCGCAGCCCGTACGGCGTGTCGAAGGTCTTCGGCCACTACATCACGGTGAACTACCGCGAGAGCTACAACCTGTTCGCGGTCTCGGGGATCCTGTTCAACCACGAGTCGCCGCGCCGGGGTCTGGAGTTCGTCACCCGCAAGGTGTCGGACGGCGTCGCGCGCATCAAGCTCGGGCTCGCCGACAAGCTCTCGATCGGCAACCTCGACGCCCACCGCGACTGGGGCTTCTCCGGCGATTACGTCCGCGCCATGTGGCTGATGCTGCAGCAGGACGAGCCTGACGACTACGTGATCTCCACCGGCATCAGCCATTCGGTGAAGGAGCTGATCGAGATCGCCTTCTCGCGAGCGGGGCTCGACTGGCAGGAGCACGTCTACCAGGATCCGGCGCTGCTGCGGCCGGCGGAAGTGGATCACCTGCTCGGCGACTGCTCGAAGGCGAAGAAGCAGCTTGGCTGGGAGCCGAGCGTCGACTTCAAGGGCCTCGTCGAGATGATGGTCGACGCCGATCTCGCACGCCTCAGCGCCGCGCCGCGCACGGCCGTCGCCGGCAGCGGCGTTCCTGCCCGATGAGCGCCGCGACGGAGCTGCTGCAGAAGATCCGCGACACCCAGGCGCGGATCGGCATCATCGGTCTCGGCTACGTTGGCCTGCCGCTCGCCGTCGAGTTCGCGCGCGCCGGCTTCGACGTGACCGGCTTCGACGTCGACGCGTCGAAGATCGCCCGGATCAACGCCGGCGAGAGCTACATTCCCGACGTGCCGGCCGAGGACCTCGCCGGCGTCGTACGCGCGGGACGGTTCCGCGCGACCAGCGACATGTCGCGGCTCGCCGAGATGGACGTCATCGACATCTGCGTCCCGACGCCGCTGCGCAAGACCAAGGACCCCGACCTCTCCTACGTCGTCAAGGCGGTGGAGTCGGCGGCGAAGACGCTGCGCCGCGGCCAGCTCGTGATCCTCGAGTCGACGACCTACCCGGGCACGACCGACGAAGTGGTGCAGCCGATGCTCGAGGAGCGCGGCTTCAAGGCGGGCGAGGACTTCCTGCTCGCCTTCTCGCCGGAACGGGTCGATCCAGGCAACGCGCAGTACACGACGCGCCAGATCCCGAAGGTCGTCGGCGGACATGGCAAGGCGAGCACCGAGGTCGCCGCCGCGCTGTACGGCCGCGTCGTCGCGAGCGTCGTGCCGGTCAGCTCGACGCGCGTCGCCGAGATGGTGAAGCTGCTCGAGAACACGTTCCGCGCGGTGAACATCGGCCTCGTGAACGAGATCGCGTTGATGAGCCGCAAGATGGACATCGACGTGTGGGAAGTGATCGACGCGGCCAAGACCAAGCCGTTCGGCTTCATGCCGTTCTACCCGGGGCCGGGGCTGGGGGGCCACTGCATCCCGATCGATCCGTTCTACCTGTCGTGGAAGGCGCGCCAGAGCGGGTTCGAGTGCCGCTTCATCGAGCTGGCCGGGCAGGTGAACGGCTCGATGCCCGAGTACGTCGTGCAGCGTGTCGCCGATGCGCTCAACTCGGTGAAGAAGCCGATCAACGGCTCGCGGGTTCACCTGTTCGGCATCGCGTACAAGCGCGACGTGAACGACATGCGCGAATCGCCGGCGCTCGACGTCCTCGAGCTCCTGAGCCGGCGCGGCGCGATCGTCAGCTACTCCGATCCGTGGGTGCCGACGCTCGAGGAAGGATCGCACCGGCTGACGTCGGTCGACTTCGACGCCGCGGTCGCGGACGGGTACGACTGCGCCGTCATCACCACCGATCACACCGTGTTCGATTACGCACGCATCGCGGCGCTGCCGCTCGTGGTGGATACGCGCAACGCGCTGAAGGCGCTGACAGGCCCGAACATCTACCGGCTCTGAGCACCTGGCGGTTCGTGACGCAGTTCCGCGCAAACGTCCTCGCGAACGTCGCCGGTCAGCTGGTCGCCAGTGCCATACAGTTCCTGATGATTCCCCAGTACGTCCGCTTCCTGGGCACGGAAGCGTACGGGCTGGTCGGTTTTTCCCTCACCCTCCAGTCGATCTTCCAGCTGTTCGATCTCGGAATCAGCCCGACGGTCAACCGCGAGCTCGCCAGATATTCGGTGCAGCCGGCGGCCGCGCGCGACGCGCGCGACTTCGTGCGCACCTTCGAGCTGCTGTACTGCGGAGGCGGCTGTGTGCTCGGCGCCCTGCTCGTCCTGTTCGCGCCGGCAATCCAGCAGGGCTGGTTGAACACGTCGGAGCTTCCCGCCGCGGCCGTGGTCGACGCCCTGCGGATGATGGGCATCTTCATCGCGGTGCAGTGGCCGCTGTCCTTCTACCAGGGCGGTCTGCTCGGCCTGGGGCGTCACGGCGTCATGAACGCGATCCGGATCGGCATGACGTCGCTGACCGCGGCCGGCGCCGTCGTCGTGCTGAGCCGTGTCTCGGCGACCGCCGGTGCGTTCTTTCGATGGCAGGCGATCGCCAGCGGCCTCTACGTGATCGCGACGGCCGCGGCGCTGTGGCGCTACCTTCCTCGCGGCCCGCGGCCGGCACGCGTGCGGATCTCGCTGATCCGCCAGGTCTGGGGATTTGCCGCGGGCATGACCGGCATTGCGATCACCGGTCTCGTGCTGACGCAGGTCGACAAGGTGGTCTTGAGCCGCGTGGCCCCCCTTGCGGACTTCGGCGTGTACACCGTCGCGGCGGCGCTCGCCAGCGGGCTGTACACGATCATCGCGCCGATGTTCGCGTCGGTGTTCCCCCGCTTCTCCTCGCTGGTTGCCGCGCACGACGTCGCGAGCACCGCGGCGCTCTACCGCCGCACCTGGGGGATGGCAGCGGTGCTGCTGGTGCCGACGGCGGCCGTCGTCGCGTTCTTCGCTCACGACCTGCTCCGGCTCTGGACGCGCAGCGAGCCGATGGCGACGGCCGGGGCGCCGATCGTCGCGCTGCTCGTCACCGGCACGGCGCTGAACGGGCTGATGAACGTGCCGTACGCGCTGCAGCTCGCGCACGGCTGGACCGCGGCGCCGCTGCGGTTCAACGTCATGCTGGCTGCGGCGGCGGTACCCGCGGCGATTCTGCTCACGCGCACGTGGGGGCCCGTGGGCGCCGCGTGCGTGTGGCCCGGCGCCAACGCGATCTACCTGGCTGTCATGGTGCCGCTCACGCATCGCGAGTTCCCGTACGAAACGCGCGGCCGCTGGATCGCGCGGGAGATCCCGCTCACGGTCGTGGCCGCGGTGATCGCGGCGGCGGCGCTGCACGGCATGCTGCGCGACGGTCACGGTGCGCTCGCGGGTCTTCTCGCGGGCGCGGCGGCGTGGGGCATTGCCGTTGCCGCGGGCCTGGCGATGAACGCGGAGCTCAGGCGCGCGCTGCGCTGGCGCTGAGCTTCACGGCGCGTGAGGCTACGCTATAATTCACCAGCCTCGACGCTCCGCCCGGGCTCATGTCACTGCACGTTCTCAAGACCCACACGCAGGTTCGCGATGCACGCCGACAGCTGGAGTCGCGTCGGCTCTCCAGCGTCGACGGCTGGATGCCGCGCACACTTGCGCGCCTCGGCCTGCGAGAGCGCCCCATCGTCGGTGACGTTCGGAAGAGCTGGGACGTATTACAGACGGTCGACTACCTCGGCCGGCACCTCGGCCGCGACGACCTGATCGTCGATATCGGCGCGCGCGGCTCGGAGATGCTGCCGGTGCTCGCGAGGATGGGATACACGAACCTCGTCGGGTTCGATCTCGATCCGCGTGTGCTCGAGATGCCGCGCCTGTCGCATATCGACTACCGCGTCGGCAACTTCATGCACACCGACCTGCCGGACGCGAGCTGCGGCGCGGTGACCGCCATCTCCGTGATCGAGCACGGCTACGATCCGCACGGCCTTTTCAGCGAGGTGTCGCGCCTGCTCCGTCCGGGCGGCCATTTCGTCGCGTCGTTCGACTACTGGCCCGAGAAGCTGCGAACGGAAGGGCGCACGCTGTTCGGCATGACGTGGCGCATCTTCTCCGCCGACGAGGTCGCGCAGATGATCGCCGATGCGGCCCGCTACCGGTTGCGTCCCGCGGGCGACGTGGACACCCAGGCGCGCGCGCCGCTCGTGCACTTCGAAGGCTACGACTACACCTTCGCCTGGCTGGCACTGACCAGGGAGTAATGCCGTCACGGACGCTGCGTGTGCTGCAGATTTGCGGCTCCCTGCCTCCGATGGCCTGCGGAATCGGCGACTACACGGCCCATCTTGCGGAGGCGCTCGCCCGGAGCGACGCGATCGCCGCCGGCGTGCTCACGAGCACGGAGGCACGGGCGCATCAGGGTCCGTTCGACCTGCTCGCCGTCGTCGACGACTGGAAGCCCGCCGCCGTTCCCGCGATCGTTCGCGCCGTTCGGCGGTGGAACCCTGACATCGTGCACATGCAGTTTCCGGCCATGGGCTATGGACCGTCCTATGGACCGTGGCTGGTGCCGGCCGCGCTCTCGCTGCTGCGCTATCCGGTCGTCCAGACGTGGCACGAGTACTACCCGGCAGGCAGCGGACGGCGCAATCTCCTGAACGCCTTGACGCCGGGCGGACTCGTGGCGGTGCGCCCGAACTATCTCGAACAGATGCCGCCCTGGTATCGACGGATCGTTTCGCGCAAGCACTTCGCGATGATTCCGAATGCCGCGGCTCTGCCGGCGGTGCATCTCTCCGACGACGAGCGGCGCGCGCTTCGCGAACGTCTCGGCGCCGGCAGCCGTTCGCTGATCGTGCACTTCGGCTTCATGTACCCGGCGAAGGGAACAGAGGCGGTGTTCGACATCGCGTCACCCGAACAGGATCACATCGTTCTGACCGGCGCCCTCGACGCGGCCGATCCGTATCACGCGCGCATTCGAGCGCGCATGGCAAGCCGCGAGTGGCGGGACCACGTGGTGGCGACCGGCTTTCTGCCCGAGCACGATGCCGCGGCGATTCTCGCCGCCGCCGACGCGGTCGTGCTGCCGTTCGTCGACGGAGGCGGGTTCTGGAACACCTCGGTGCAGGCGGCCGCACGCCAGGGCACCTTCGTCCTGACGACGTCGCGCGAGCGTCACGGGTTCGACCCGGAGACGAACATCGCTCATGCCGCGCCGGGCGACGTCGACGCGATGCGACAGGCGCTCCGCGATCACGCGGGCCGCCGCGTCGCGCCGGCGCCGGACGATCGCGCCGCGGAGTGGCGTGCGATCGCTGAGGCGCACCTGTCCATCTACCGGAAAGTGCTGGGGACGGCGGCGTGATGGTGCCGCTGCTGTCGATCTGCATCGCCACCATGAACCGAGCGGCGTACCTTCGCTCGACGCTGGCCGGTATCGCAGGACAGGCGACGCGCGACGTGCAGGTGGTCGTCCTCGACGGCGGCTCGAGCGACGCGACGCCGGAAGTCGTCCGCGAGTTCGAAGCGGTCCTCGACCTCGTCTACCGCCGCCAGCCGGAGCCGGGCGGCTTCGACAGGGACTACGACACGGCGGTCTCCCTGGCCTCCGGCGAGTACTGCTGGCTCATGTCCGACGACGACGCGCTGCGGCCGGGCGCCATCGACCGTGTGCTGCGTCACCTGCGCGATCGCAGCATCGGCCTCGTGATCGTGAACGCCAGCATCTGCAACGACGACCTGTCACAGGTCCTGAAGGCGCGCTTCGTCGACGTCGGCGATGACCGCGAGTACGAGCCCGGCGACGACGAGCGGCTGTTCGTGGAGGCGGGCAACTATCTCACGTTCATCGGATGTGTCGTCGTGCGTCGCGCGTTCTGGCTCCAACGCGAGCGGGCGCGGTATATCGGCTCGCTCTTCATTCACGTCGGCGTGCTGTTCCAGGCACCGCTGCCGGCACGGTCGCTGTTCGTCGCGGAACCGCTCATCGCCATCCGCTACGGCCACGGGTACTGGTCGGCCCGGGCGTTCGAGATCTGGATGTTCACGTGGCCCGAATTGATCTGGTCGTTCAGGTTCAGCGATCGCGCGAAGGCGGCTGTCTGCCGGCGGTTTCCCTGGATGCGCCCGCAGGCGCTGCTGCTGCAGCGGGCGAAAGGCAGTTACACGTTGAGCCACTACCGGCGGTGGCTCGCCCCCCGGCGGATGTCATGGCGTCAGCGCGCCGCCGCCATCACGATTGCGGCGATGCCGGTCACGGTCGTCAACCTGCTGGTGTCGGCCGCGCTGAAGCTCCTTGTCGAAGATCCCGGCGTCGCACTCAGCGATCTCGAGAACAGCCGGTACATGTCACTCGCCGCCCTCGGGCTGAAGGCGTTGCCGCGGGGCCGGTCGTCGCCGACGACGTGAGGCAGATTCCATGATCACCAGAACCGATTGCCGCGTGTGCGGCGGTCCGCTGCGCTTCGTGCTGACGCTCGGCGACCACTACGTCTCCGACTTTCCATCGCCCGATCAGGGAAACGGCGTACGCGCGCCGCTCGAGCTGGCGATCTGCGAGCGCTGCACGCTGCTGCAGCTGAAGCACACCGTTCCCGCGGAGACGATGTACCGCAACTACTGGTACCGTTCCGGCACCAACAAGACGATGTGCGACGCGCTGGCCGACATCACGCACAAAGGGGAGCGGCTCATTCACCTGCGCGGCGGCGACACCGTCCTCGACATCGGCTGCAACGACGGGACGCTCCTCGGCTCGTATCGCGTGCCCGGCATTCACCGCGTCGGCTTCGACCCGGCCCGAAACCTGACCGCCTACTCCACGAAGGTGGCCGACACGGTCGTCACCACGTTCTTCTCCGCGGAAACCTATCTGGCCGAGCCGGCGCTGGCGGGACGCCGGCCGCGGATCGTGACCAGCATCGCGATGTTCTACGACCTCGAGGACCCGAACAGCTTCGTAGCCGGCATCAAGACGGTGATGGATCCCGACGGCATCTGGATCGTGCAGATGAGCTATCTCCCGCTGATGCTCACGCAGAACGCGTTCGACAACGTCTGCCACGAGCACCTGGAGTACTACTCGCTGACCTCGATGGAAGCGCTGCTGGATCGCCACGGCATGCAGGTCGTCGACGTGGAGCTGAACGACGTGAACGGCGGCAGCTTCCGCCTGTACATCCGCAACCGCGGAGCGAACGAGACGGCCTTCGCCGATGAGACGCACCGGCTCCTGGCGGCGGAGCGCGTGGAGGCCATGCGCGCCGGCGAGAGGGCGCTTGCGCTCGACTCGAAGGAAACCTACGAGGACTTCGCGTTCAGGGTCGCGCGTATCCGGAAGGATGTGACCGAGTTCATCAATCATCAGGTCGAGAAGGACAAGACGGTGTTCGTCTACGGCGCCTCGACCAAGGGCAACACCCTGCTCCAGTACTTCGGGCTGGACCATCACGTCATCCCCGCTGCCGCCGATCGAAACCCGGACAAATGGGGGAAGGTGACGGTCGGCACGCGCATCCCGATCGTGTCCGAGGAGGAGGCGCGTGCGGGCGGACCCGACTTCTTCCTCGTGCTGCCGTGGCACTTCCTCACGGAGTTTCAGTCGCGTGAGAGGGCATACCTGCGCACCGGCGGCCGCTTCATCGTCCCGATGCCGTACTTCACGTTGATTTAGTCCGGCTGAGCTCTGAGTTTTCAGTTTTGAGTTTTCAGTTTTCAGTTTTGAGTTTCAACTTTCGCTGACAATTCGCTACGCCCGCCGCTTGAGACGAAGCCCTTCGGCGTACAGGCGCTCGAGATCGTCGACCAGGCGCGTGTGCGCGTAGCGCTCGCGTGCGACCGCGCGGCCGGCATGGCCCATGGTCCGCCGCATCCCGGCATCCTCCGCCAGCCGGATCAGCGCGCCTGCGAGCGCGCCGGGATCGCGCGCGGGCACGAGCAGCCCGGTCGTTCCATGCTGGACGACGTCGGGAACACCGCCGACCTCCGTCGCGACGATCGGCCGCGACGCCGCCATTGCTTCGATGACGGCGACCGGTGTGCCTTCGTTCAGCGAGGAGAGCGCGAACAGATCGAGCGTCGAATAGAACCGCCGCAGATCCTGGGTCCATCCGATGAAGTGCGTGCGGGCCGCGACCCCGAGCGACGCGGCCAGCGCTTCGGCACGTGCCCGTTCAGGACCGCTGCCGCCAAGCAGCAGACGCATGTCTGGAACCGCGGCCGCCGCACGCGCGAATGCTCGCAGCAGCGTGTCGACGTCCTTCACCGGGACCATGCGGCCGGCGTAGCCGACGACGACGTCCCTTGCGGCCGCGCCGATCTCGGCGCGCAGATCCGGCTCGCCCTCTTCGATCCCGAAGAGCGCCTCGAGGTCCAGGCCGAGCGGTACGACGACGGTTTTTGCCGCCGCCGCAATCCTGAAGCGGTCGACGATGTCGGCACGCTGACGGGGCGAGATGGTGACGATCACGTCGGTCAGGCGCGCGAGGGCGCGTTCGGTGGTGCGGATGGCGCCGTTCACCGCCGGCCGGAAGTAGCCCTCGAACACGTGGCCGTGAAACGTGTGGAGTACGAGCGCGCGCCGGTGCCGGGGCCGCGTCGCGTTGTAGGCGGACGCCGCAAGGCGTCCGAGGGTGCCGGCCTTCGCGGTGTGCGTGTGAATGACGTCGGGCTGTTCCCGATGGATCAGGCGGAGAAGATCGGCGAAGGCGCGCAGGTCGCTGGCGGGGCGCACCCGGCGTCCGAGATCGTTCAGGTGCGCGAGGCGGACGCCGCGATCGCGCGCATCGCGTTCGAGCGACGCCTCTCCGTCGTCGAGGCTGCCGTGCACCAGCAGCGTGTCGTGTCCGCGTGCGTTCAGCCCGGCGTTGAGCAGCGAGACGTGCCGTGCGGGGCCGCCGACGTTCAGCCGCGCGATGACGCGGACGATCTTCACCCCCGGCCCGCCAGGAACGTCTTCGACCAGGCCGCGAGAGCGAACGCCTGCCAGATCAGGTCGGGCCTCGGCCCCCCTCCGGCCTTGAACTCCGTCCACATGCGCCGGATCGGCTCGGGATTCAGCCCGAGCCGATCGAACGCGTCGCTCGCGCAGTACTCGTCCATCCGCGCCTTCAGCGGACCGCGGAACCAGGTACCGAGCGGAACACCGAAGCCCATCTTCGGACGGTCGATGAGCTCTCGCGGCACGCGCTTGTACAGCAGCCGCCGCAGCAGCCACTTGCTCCCGGCACCGCGACGCCGCATCTGCGCGGGAAGCGTCAACGCGAACTCGGCAACGCGATGGTCGAGCAGCGGAGCCCGTACCTCGAGGCTGACGGCCATGGACGCCCGATCGACCTTCGTGAGGATGTCGCCAGGCAGGTACGACACGAGGTCGAGCAGCCCGGGCTGCATCACGCGCGGCAGATCGCGGACACGCTCGAGCATCTCCGCATAGAGCGGCGCCGTCGGCGCCGCGCTGCCGGTGATCTCGCGAACCGCCTGCGGAGGGGACCAGGTCACGAACCGTGAGTACGGATCGACGCCGTCGGACTCGAGCACGTCGGCAACCCGCCGCACACGGCGCTGCGGCGCGTATCGTGCCGTCGTCGCGATCAGCGAGCGGAGCGGCCGCGGGAGGTGTACGGTCCAGAGCGAGTTGGTGAAGTGCCAGTACCTCGGGTACCCGAAGAACAGCTCGTCGCCGCCGTCGCCGGAGAGCGCGACCGTAACCCCCTTCCTGGCGGCAGCCGACACCAGGAACGTCGGAATCGCCGACGAGTCGGCAAACGGCTCGTCGAACACCGTCGGCAGCAGGTCGATCGTCTCGAGCATCTGGTGCTCGTCGCACGGCGTCTCGTGATGATCCGTGCCCAGGTGCCGGGCGATGGCGGCGGCGTGATCCGCTTCGTTGTACGCCGGATCGGCGAACCGGATCGTGTGCGTCTGCACCGGCGTCGCGCTCTGTTCGGCCATCATCGCCACGACGAGCGACGAGTCGATGCCCCCGGACAGGAACGCGCCCAGCGGCACGTCCGCGAGCCGGCGCTGCGCGACCGCCGTCCCGAGCAGTTCCTCGAGGCGCGCCTCGGCCTGTTCGCCGGTGAGCGATTCATCCGGCTGTGCGAACGCCCGCGGATCCCAGTAACGGGTGACGCTGATCGTGCCGCCCTCGGCGATCAGGTAGTGCGCAGGCGGGAGCTTGCGGACCGATTCGAAGATCGAATGCGGCGCCGGCACGTATCCGTACCGGAAATAGAGCTGCAGCGCCGTCCGATCGATGGTGCGCGGCAGTCGTGGATCGGTCAGCAGCGCCTTCAGCTCGGACGCGAACGCCAGCCGTTCGCCGTCGACGGTGTAGTAGAGCGGCTTCTTGCCGACGCGATCACGGGCGATCCAGAGCCGACGACGTGCGGCGTCCCACAGGGCGAACGCGAACATTCCCGCGAAGCGATCGATCGCCTGAAGACCCCACTCGTCGTACGCCGCCAGGATGACTTCGGTATCGGTGTGCGAGCGGAACGCGCACCCGCGCCGCTCCAGCTCGGCCCGCAGCTCGCGGTAGTTGTAGATCTCTCCGTTGAAGGTGATCTGCAGCCGGCCGCCGTCCCACGACATCGGGTTGCGGCCGAGCGGCGACAGATCGACGATGGCGAGACGGCGATGCGCGAGCGCGACCTCGCCGCGTTCGTCGCTCCACGAGCCCTCATCGTCCGGGCCGCGATGGAGCAGCGTCGCGCTCATCGCGCGCGCGCGGCGTTCGAGCGCGGCCGGCTCGGCGTTGCCGTCGAGCTGCAGGACGCCTGCGATTCCGCACATTAGCTCGACCAGGGCCGCGATGCGGCTCGCGTTATCATTCCCGGTCGAACGCTCCTGCTGTAAGTCCGTGACCCTGCCGACACTCGACATCATTATTGTCAACTGGAACGCGGGCCGCCAACTCGAGACCGTGCTCCGTTCGATCGCCCCGGCGCGCGACGGCTCGTTCGCGCTCGGCACGGTCGTCGTCGTCGACAACGGATCGACCGACGGTTCGCTGCAGTTGCCCGCGCTCGACCTGCCGCTGCGGATCGTCCGCAACGGGTCGAACCGCGGGTTCGCATCGGCGTGCAACCAGGGGTTTCGGGAGGCCAATGGCGACCTCGTCCTGCTGCTCAACCCCGACACCGAGCTGCAGGCCGATTCGTTGAGCGTTCCTGTCGGCTATTTCATGGCCGAGCAGCACGAGCGTGTGGGCATCGTCGGGATCCAGCTCGTCGATGGCGATGGCCGCATCGCGCGCTCGTGCGCACAGTGTCCGCGGCCGGTGCACTTCTGGGTCAAGCTGCTCGGACTCGATCGTCTGTTTCCGGGCCGCGTCCTCGCGCACGTGATGGAGGAGTGGCCGCACGATTCGACCCGGCCGGTGGATCACGTCATCGGCGCGTTCTACATGGTGCGGCGGTCGCTCTGGAACGCGCTCGGAGGTTTCGACGAGCGCTTCTTCGTGTATCTCGAGGACCTCGATTTCTCGTGCCGCGCTCGACAGGCAGGGTGGTCGGTCGCGTACCTCACCGGAACGCGCGCGAGACACGCCGGCGGCGGGACCTCCGAGCGGGTGAAGCCGCTGCGCCTGGCGTTCTCGCTCGAGAGCCGCGTCCGGTACGGATTCAAACATTTCGCGCTGCCGCAGGCCTGCGCGCTCGCGGCTGCGACCCTCGTCGTCGAACCGGTGATCCGCCTCGCCGGCGCGCTGCGGAGCGGACGCACACAGACAGCCGCCGACATCGTCGGCGGCTTCCGGCTGCTGTACTCACGGTTGCTGCGCGGATGACCGGCGTTCTGGTGCGCGGCGACAGCGCTGACGCGCCGGGCAGGACGGCGCGATGAGCATTCGCGTGACGGCGATGACACGGTACGACGCGAGCGGCGCGAGCAGCCGCGTGCGCGTCTACCAGTACATTCCCGGCCTCGCGGCCCGCGGCATCCAGGTCGACGTCTCGCCGCTGTTCGACGGCATGTATCTCCAGACGCTGTACTCGCGCGGCCGCACCGACTGGCTCGCCGTGGCGTCCGCGTACACGCGCCGCGTGCGGCACCTCCTCCGTCACGAGCGCGCCGATCTGTTGTGGATCGAGTACGAGCTGCTGCCGTGGATCCCCTGGGCGCTCGAGCGGCGCTTCGTGCAGTCGCGCATCCCGTACGTCGTCGAATACGACGACGCCGTGTTCCATCGGTACGACATGGGCTCCTGGCCGGTGCGTGCGGTCCTTGGAGCGAAGCTCGATCGCCTGATGGCGTCCGCCGCCTGCGTCATCGCGGGGAACGAGTATCTGGCGGCCCGAGCGCGCCGCGCCGGCGCACGACGGATCGAGGTGATCCCTTCGGTCGTGGATGTGCGGGAGTACGTGCCACGCGACGTCACGGGCGCTGGCGACGCGCCCGATCGCTCCACCGCGGAGCGGCCGTTCACAGTCGGATGGCTCGGATCGCCTTCGACGACCCGGTACGTGCGATCGCTCAGCCGGGTATTCGCGCGGCTGGCGGCGTCTGGACCTCTTCGCGTGGTGATTGTCGGCGGGGCGCCGGTTGCGATGCCCGGCGTGCAGGTGGAGCAGCGGGGCTGGACGAAGACGACCGAAGCGCGCGAGGTCGCCCGCTTCGACGTCGGCGTCATGCCGCTCGAGGACTCGCCGTGGGAGCGCGGCAAATGCGGATACAAGCTCATTCAGTACATGGCGGGAGGGATTCCGGTCGTCGCGTCTCCGGTGGGCGTCAACACCGAGCTGGCCATGCCGAACGTCACGGGCCTGCTTGCGACGACGGAGGATGAGTGGGTCGCGAGCCTCGAACGGTTGCGGAGCGATCCGGATCTCCGCCGGCGTCTCGGAGCGGAGGGGCGCGCGCTCGTCGAGCGCTGCTACTCGCTCGACGTGACGACACCGCGGCTGGCGGCGTTGCTGCGCGACGTTGTGCGGATGCGCGCAGGTGTTCTATAACGTGTGACTCGATGCCTGCTGCCGCATCAAGCCCCCCGGACTCGACGTCAAGCGAAGCTCATCGGAGCACTGTCATCTCGCTTCCCGAGTACTTGCGCGCCCTGTGGAGCGTGCGTGCCTGGTTCATCGGCGCGGTCGTGCTCTTCGTCGCCGTCGCTGCCGTGTGGGCGTGGGCGGCGCCTCGTGTCTACGAGGCGACGGCAACGCTGAGGCTGATCGGAGCTGTCGATCCCAGCGGCGAACAGCGTTCACCCATTGCCGCCGCAGCGGCGCTTCTCAGGACTCACGATCTCGCGGCCGACGCGATTACGTCTCTGGGGCTCGACAAGCCGCCGTATCGCCTGTCGCCCACCGACCTCTTCGAATCGACCGTCATCATCCGTGAGGTCGCTCCCGATCTGCTGATCGTGTCGGCGCGGCTGAACGATCCTCGACGAGCCGCCGAACTGGCGAATCATCTCGCCGATGCCGGCGTTCGCGCGAGCGGCGCGCTCGGCGTGGACGATGCCGCGGTCGCGATCGCGCAGTTGACGCGGCAGCTCGAGGTCGCGCGCGAGCGGCTGGCGCACGCCGAAGCGCGACTGCTCACGTTCCGGCGACAGGCACAGCTCGATCTGCTGAGGAGCGATGTCGACGCGCTGCTCGAGCAGCGGCAGCGGCGCAATGAGCGCGGGACGGTCGCCGAAGTACCGCAGCTCGCCACGCTCTACGAGCGCGAGCTGGAGCAGGCGCGGCTGCAGGTGGAATACGACGCCGCATCGCGCGTGTACGGCGAGCTGTTCGCGCGTCACGAGGAAGCCAGCATTGCCGCCGCCGCTCGCGGCAACGTCCTTCGCATCGTCAGCAAGGCGTACGAGCCGTCGACGCCGGTCCGGCCGCGTCCGACAGTGCTCATGGCCGCGGGCGGCGCCATCGGCGTGATTGCCGGCGCGCTGGCCGGCGTCGTCAAGCTGCTCGCGTCCGCCTGATGGCGCCTGCGTTCGACCCGGCGGCGCCGGCGTACCTCCTGCTGTTCCTGTCGGCCTTCGTCCCCACGACGTATCAACCGATCAAGCTGGCGCTGCTGCTGATCTGTGTCGCGCTGGTCGCGGTTCGGGTGGTGCGGTCCGGACGCCTCGCGCTGCACCCGGCGACGTTCGGCCTCGGCCTGTTCTTCACGGCCGTCGGCCTGGTGTGGACCGTCCGTGGTGTGTGGACGCTCGCGCCCGGCGCTCTGTCGATGATGCGCGTCACCGTCGTCTGGCCGTTCGTGTTCACGCTGCTGGCGGGCGGTGTGTACGACCGCATCGTTCTGCGCCGCATCGCCGCCACGCTCGTAGTCGCGCTGCTGGCCATCGAGGTGTACAGCCTGTGGTTTCTCGCCACGGATGCCGGCGTGCTGCCCGCTTCGCTGTTCGTCGAGCTCGATCAGGGGCTCGCCAGCCGCATCGAGCCTGGGCTGGTCGAGTACAACATGTACGCGATCTCCTCGCTGCTGCACCTCGTGCCTTTCGTGCTCGCGGCGTTGATGATGTGGCCGGACGGCCCTGCCGCACCCGTCTCCCGGCGCGTCCTCTGGGTGGCGCTGGCGCTCGGGCTGGCGACGACGGTGCTCACCGGGCGGCGGGCGGTTCTGCTCGTGGTCACCCTGTCGCTTCCGATCTCGCTGGCGGCGCGCCTGGCTCTTGCTCCCGCGACGCGGCGCGAGTCATGGCCGTTCGTCCGATCGCTGTTCGTCAAAGGCACGGTCCTCGGCGTGCTCGCCGGCCTGTTCCTGGCGTGGGCGTTCGCGTTGACGCCGGCGCGTGTGCTCAGCACCTTCTCCGAGGGGTTCGCGTTCCAGTCCGATCCGATCGCGATGATGCGCGCACGCCAGGCGCAGGTGCTGCTCGAGCGGTGGTGGCAGGCGCCGGTCATCGGCCACGGCTTCGGCTCGGTGGCCCTCGACATGATCCGGGACCGGCAGATGCCGTGGGCCTACGAGCTCTCGTACGCGTCGCTGCTGATGAACGTCGGCATGGCCGGCATGCTGCTGTACGCCGGCGGCGTGGCGTGGATTGCGACGATGGCGTATCGCGTCGCCAGGGCTGACCCTGAGCTGGGCCGTTGGTTGATCCCGCTCATGGTCGGCACGGTCTGTTTTCTGATCGGGAATGCGACGAACCCCTACCTGATGAAGTTCGACTATATGTGGGTGGTGTTCGTTCCCGTCGCCTTCGTGAACGCATGGCTCTCGGAGAGGTGCCGGAGCCCTGTCGCGCGGATCGAGGGGTCGCCGACATAGCGCACGGCCGTGCTTGTACCGCGGCGTGAACGCTGTACTATGAAGCGGCTCGTTGATGCCGCAGCTGGCTTCGAACTTCCTGGCCGCGTTCTGCCTCTCGCTCGCGCTCGTCGCGCTCTGCCGCAGGCTGGCGACGCGCTACGGGTTCGTCGCGACGCCGCGCACAGACCGCTGGCACGCGCGGCCGACAGCGCTTCTCGGCGGCATCGCGATCGCCGGAACGGTCCTCGTGCTGCACCCGGTGTTCAACGGCTTCACCGCCCTGCCGGTGCTGCTCGTCGGTGCCGCCGCGATCTTCATCGTCGGACTCGTCGACGATCTGATCTCGCTCAAGCCGGCCACCAAGCTGGTGTTCCAGATTGCGGTCGCCTCGTTCTTCGTCTTCTTCGGCTACCGGCTGTCGTGGAGCGCCTCGCTCACGCTCGACACGATTCTGACCGTGCTCTGGATCGTCGGGCTGACCAACGCCTTCAACCTGCTCGACAACATGGACGGGCTGTGCGCCGGCCTGTGCCTCGTGGCCGGCGGCGGCGTGCTCGCGACGCTGCTGGTGAACGGCGTCCTCGGACCCGAGTCGACGCATCTTGCCCTGCTGCTCGGAGCGGTCGCGGGTTTCCTCGTCTACAACTTCCACCCGGCGTCGATCTTCATGGGCGACAGCGGCAGCCTCTTCATCGGGCTGAACCTGTCGGTCCTCACGCTCAGCTCGCCGTCGGCCAGCGATGCGCCGACGAGCCTGCTGTCGGTCATGGCGGCGCCAGCGCTCATCCTGATGGTGCCGATCCTCGATACGACGCTCGTCGCCGTCTCGCGGCTCCTGTCCGGGCGCAGCGCGGCACAGGGCGGACGCGATCACTCCTCTCATCGTCTGGTGGCAATCGGCTTGTCGGAGCGCACCGCCGTCCTCGTGCTGTGGACCCTCTCCGCGCTCGGCGGGCTCCTTGGATTCATCCTGAACCGCTACCACGACGACGTCGGCACCCTGGCCGCGGCGCTGTTCGTCCTGGCCGCGATCATCTTCACCGTCTACCTGGCGCACGTCCGCGTGTACGACCAGGACGACCAGGCGCTGAAGATGTCGGCGCGCATGACGCCGTTCGTCGTGAACTTCATCTACCGGCGGCGCATCGCCGAAGTGCTGCTCGACGTCTGCCTCGTGGCGATCGCCTACTACAGCGCCTATCGCCTGCGCTTCGACGGCGCGCAGTTCGCGCAGTACTTCCCGCGCTTCCTGCAGTCGCTCCCGCTGGTCCTCGGCGTGCAGCTGGTGAGCCTGTTCGTCAGCGGCGGATATCGCGGCGTGTGGCAGTACTTCGGCCTGATGGACGGCGTCACCTTCGCCAAGGGGGTCGGGCTCGGGACGCTGCTCAACGTGAGCCTGCTCGTGTACGCCTACCGTTTCGAGTCGTACTCGCGCGGCGTGTTCGTCATCTTCGCCGCCCTGCTGATGCTGCTCCTGTGCGGGTCGCGGGCTTCGTTCCGATTGATCAGCGAGTTCGCGCAGCGAAGGAACCAGAAAGGGCTGCGCGTCGTGATCTTCGGGGCGGGAGACGTCGCGGCGAGCGCCGTCCGCGACATCCTCGGGCGACGGCACGGCGCCTACCGTCTGCTCGGCTTCATCGTCGAGGATCCGTCGCTCGAGCGCGCGCAGATGCAGGGCTATCCCGTGCTGGGCGGCTACGCGACGCTCCGGTCGCTCATCGAGACCGGCGGCGTCGATCTCGTCGTCATCACGCAGCTGATCGACGTCGATCGGCTGGAGGCGCTGCGCGAGCAGTGCGCCGACAGGCGCGTGTCGCTCGAGCGGCTGCACTTCGCGCTCGATCAGCTCGTCGCGGCGTCGTGATCAGGCGGACGCCACTTACGTTCCCACTACACCTTCGAGCGGGCTGCTCGCGGTCGCGTAGGCACGCTTCGGGATTCTGCCCGACCGGTACGCGAGGCGGCCGGCGCGCACGGCGAGCTTCATCGCTTCGGCCATGGCGACCGGGTCCTGCGCGCCCGCGATCGCGGTGTTCATCAGCACGCCGTCAGCGCCGAGCTCCATCGCGAGGGCGGCGTCCGATGCCGTCCCCACGCCGGCGTCGACGATGAGCGGGACCTTGATGAACTCGCGGATGATGCGGATGGTGTTCGGGTTCTGAATGCCGAGCCCCGAGCCGATCGGCGCGCCGAGCGGCATCACGGCGGCGGCCCCCGCCTCTTCCAGCTTGCGGCAGACGACGAGATCGTCGCTCGTGTAGGGCAGCACGACGAACCCCTCCTTCACGAGCACCTGCGTCGCCTCGATGAGCGCCTGGTTGTCGGGGAAGAGCGTCCGCTCGTCGCCGATCACCTCGAGCTTCACCCAGTTCGACAGGCCGGCCTCGCGTCCGAGCCGCGCGGTGCGGATCGCGTCGTCGGCGGTGTAGCAGCCGGCGGTGTTCGGCAGCAGGAATATCTTCGACGTGTCGATGTAGTCGAGCAGCGATTCCTTCGTGCGGTCCGAGATGTTCACGCGCCGCACCGCGACGGTCACCATCTCGGCGCCCGACGCCTCGTGCGCCTGCTGCATCACGCGATATGAGGAGTACTTCCCGGTGCCGACGATGAGCCGGGACGAAAACGTACGGCCGGCGATAACCAGACTGTCCATCACCAATTCACCAATGCATCGATTGCCGGCGGCGCTATCCGCCGCCGACGAAGTTCACGATCTCGACCTCGTCGCCCTCCGACAGCGGCGTGCTGTCGAACGTACCGCGCTTGAGCACGGTCAGGTTGTGTTCCACCGCCACGCGGCGCGGATCGATCTGCAGCTGCGCCAGGAGCCCCGCAATCGTGAGGGGCGAGGCGAGCTCGAACGGTTCGCCGTTCAACGTGATGCGCATGCCGGCATCTACTGCGCCGTCCGCAGCGCGAGGATGAAGTTGCCGACCGGCAGGTCGGCCTGCAGCCGCAGCGGCAGCCGGCGCGCGTCGCTCGAAATCCAGGCGGCGATGTTGCGGCCGACCGGCTGGTTCGACGGATCCAGGATCGTGATCCGCAGGTTCCACGCGTCGAGCTGCCCGAGCGGCACCGTCAGCGGCTCCGGGCCGCTCACGTCGAAGTTGACGGTATAGAGCGTGCCTTCGTCGGCGACCGGGACCGAGACGCGTTCGCCGGCGCGGAAGCTCCGCATCCGCAGCGTGTACAGCGTCGCCAGGCCGTCCTGCACGTTCTGCGGAATCGTGAATTCGTCCTTGACGCTCGTGCCGGCCTGCATCTCGAACTGCGCCCGCCGCGCGCCGCGGTTGAAGAGGGTGGACGAGAAGCGGCGGCTCGACCCTTCCTCCGCGTAGAGCGACGTCCGCTGCGACAGCGCCGTGAAGCTGTCGAGCAGCGAGTCCATTTTGTAGTACACCGAATAGAAGCGCTGGATGATCGGCAGCGGCCGCCCTTCGGCCACGATGTAGTACGCGGTCGAGTTGTAGGACGGCCGTTTCTCCACCACGCGCGATGTCGCCGAGCCGGCGACGAGGTACTGCGACCACGACACGTCGTAGGTGAGCGTCTCGCCGACCTTGAACGGCACGGCGGCCTCGCGCCGCGGGGTGGGCGGAGCCTGACGCGCCGGCGGAGCGGGCGTGCGCGGCCGCTGCGGCGCGCGCGCTCCCGGCTGCGCGGCGACGACCGCGGTCAGGCCGAGCGCCGCGGCAATCGCACAGAGGGAAATCCGACGCATCCGGCTATTCTATGGTGATACCACCCATGACGAATACGACGGAGACCCCTCTGTCCCCGATGCAGCTTGGCATCGGGGGCTTCACATACGCCGACCTGCACGAGCCCGAGCGGCTCGCCGCGCTCTACGACCGCTTCTGCGAAGAGATCCGGACCAACGACCCCGCGTTCTGGCAGGAGTGGGATGCATACCAGCAGGCGCCGACCGCGCCCCGTTCGCCCATCGCGATTTCGGCGCTGCTCACGCGCATGGCGCCTTACGTCAGCCGTTTCGTCGACCGTCTCTTCGACGTCCGTCCGACGACCGAGGCGATCCGCAGCGCGACCCACGACCAGGACGACCTCTTCCGTTTCAAGGTGGACTTCGTGCGGCGCCGCGCGCTGCCGCTCCTCAAGGGGGGCGCCCACGTCGCCGTCTCCGGCGACGACCAGCGCCTCGTCGCGCAGCTGATCGGACGAGCGGACGTCGTCGACCTCTCCGGCGCGGACGCGGGCGCGGGCGACGTCGAGCTCTCCCTGGCGCGCGCCGGCTGCGCGCTGCTGGATCGCGAGAAGACCGACAAGGAGGGCGCGACGCCGGCCATCGAGGCGCTGAAGCGCTGGTGCGCCGCGCGCATTCACGATCCCGCCTACCGGGACTGGGTCGTCTTCCGCTTCCCCGAAGCGGTCGATCCGTGGGATCTCGTCGACGTCGAGCGGCCCGACGGCGAGCTGCCCGAGCAGATGGTCGGCCCGGCGCACGAGCTGCGCCGGCGCGACGGCTTCACGCTGACCGATCCGCGCTGGAAGACGCGCGAGGTGCTCAGCGAGATCCACTACTGCGTGCTCTGCCACGAGCGCGACAAGGACTCCTGCTCGAAAGGCCTGCGCGAGCCGGTGAAGGGCTCGGCCGCCGAGACGACGCCGAAGATCGTCGTCAACGCGCTCGGGATCGAGCTGAACGGCTGCCCGCTCGACGAGAAGATCTCCGAGATGCACATGGTGCGGAAGCAGGGCGACACGATCGGCGCCCTCGCGCTCATCATGATCGACAACCCGCTCTGCGCCGGGACCGGCCACCGGATCTGCAACGACTGCATGAAGGGGTGCATCTACCAGAAGCAGGATCCGGTCAACATCCCGCAGATCGAGACCGGCGTGCTCACCGAAGTGCTGAAGCTGCCGTGGGGCGTCGAGATCTACGGGCTGCTGACGCGATGGAATCCGCTGAACGTGCGGCGTCCGTACGCGCTCCCGTACAACGGCAGGAACGTGCTCGTCGTCGGGCTCGGGCCGGCCGGCTACACGCTGGCGCACTATCTCGTCAACGAAGGCTTCGGCGTCGTCGGCATCGACGGCTTGAAGATCGAGCCGCTGTCCGACGCGCTGGTGGGAACCGAGGAGGCCGCGCCGCAGCCGATCGAGGACTGGAGCGAGATCTACAACGCGCTGGATACGCGCGTGCTCGAGGGGTTCGGCGGCGTCTCGGAGTACGGGATCACCGTGCGCTGGGACAAGAACTTCCTGACGCTGCTGCACCTGACGCTGGCGCGGCGCCGCGGGCTGCGCATGTACGGCGGCATCCGCTTCGGCGGCACGCTGCCGATCGAGGAGGCGTGGACGTACGGGTTCGATCATGTCGCGATTGCCGCGGGCGCCGGGCGCCCGACGATCATCGACATGAAGAACAACCTCATTCGGGGCATCCGGAAGGCGAGTGACTTCCTGATGGCGCTGCAGCTCACCGGTGCCTTCAAGCGCGACGCCTTGTCGAACCTGCAGGTGCGGCTGCCGGCCGTCGTCATCGGCGGCGGCCTGACGGGGATCGACACCGCGACCGAGCTGCTCGCCTACTACCCGGTGCAGGTCGAGAAGACCCTCGCGCAGTACGAAGAGCTGATCGATGCCCTCGGCGAGACGGCCGTGCGCGGACGGTACGACGCTGAGGAGATCGAGATCCTCGACGAGCTCTGCGCGCACGGGCGCGAGGTTCGGGCCGAGCGGGCGCGCGCGGCGGCGGCCGGCGAGCTGCCCGACTTCGTCCCGCTCGTCCGGAAGTGGGGCGGGGTCACGCTCGCCTATCGCAAGCGGATGATCGATTCGCCGGCGTACCGGCTGAACCACGAAGAGATCATCAAGGCGCTCGAAGAGGGCATCGTGTTCGCCGAGAACCTGAACCCGATCGAGGCGGTGCCCGACGAGTACGGCGCCGTGAAGGCGCTGGTGTTCCATCGCGAAGGGCAGGAGGCCGGCAGCACCGTCACGCTGCCGGCGCGAGCGGTGATGGTTGCGGCCGGCACGTCGCCGAACGTGACGTACGAGAAGGAGGCGCCGAACACCTTCGTGCTCGACGCGAAGAAGAAGTTCTTCCAGCCGCATCGCGCCGAGCGGACCGCCGACGGCCTGCGGCTGGTGCACGACGCGAACGGCTTCTTCACCTCGTATCAGCATGACGGCAAGGTCGTCAGCTACTACGGCGACAACCACCCGCGGTTCGCCGGGAACGTCGTGAAGGCGATGGCGTCGGCCAAGACCGGCTACCCGCGCGTCGTCGAGCTCTTCGCCGACGAGCTGAAGGCGCTGGATCCGGCCCGCCAGGCGGAGCGCGACCGCGCCTGGCGCGCCTTCGGCCGTCGCATCGACGAGGAGCTGACCGCCACCGTCGAGGACGTCATCCGCCTCACGCCGACGATCGTGGAAGTGATCGTCAAGGCGCCGGCGGCGGCGCGGCACTTCGAGCCGGGGCAGTTCTACCGGCTGCAGAACTACGAATCGCGGGCCCCGCGCGTCGTGCACAACGGCGTCGAGACGCCGCTCGTGATGGAAGGGGTGGCGCTCACCGGCGCGTGGGTCGACAAGGAGCGCGGGCTGCTCTCGATGATCGCCCTCGAGCTCGGCACATCCAGTCGCCTCGTGGCGTACCTGCGCAAGGGGGAACCGGTCGTCGTCATGGGGCCGACCGGTACGCCGACGGAGATTCCGACGGGGCAGAACGTGCTGCTGCTCGGCGGCGGCCTCGGCAACGCGGTGCTCTTCTCGATCGCGAAGGCGCTGCGCGAGCACGGCAACAGGGTGATCTACTTCGCCGGCTACAAGAAGGGCGAGGACCTGTTCAAGCGCGAGGAGATCGAGTCGGCCACCGACCAGGTGATCTGGAGCACCGACATGGGCTCGGCGATCGAGCCGCGGCGTCCGCAGGATGCGCACTTCCGCGGCAACATCGTGCAGGCGATGCTCGCCTACGGCGCCGGCGAGCTGGGCGAGCAGCTGGTACCGCTCGCCTCGGTGCACCGCATCATCGCCATCGGATCGGATCGGATGATGGCGGCGGTGAAGGAGGCGCGGCACGGAGCGCTGTCGCCGTGCCTCAGGCGGGACCATGTCGGCATCGGCAGCATCAACTCGCCGATGCAGTGCATGATGAAGGAGGTCTGCGCGCAGTGCCTCCAGAAGCACGTCGATCCGGTCACCGGCAAGGAGACCGTCATCTTCTCGTGCTTCAACCAGGATCAGGAGCTCGATCGCGTCGACTTCCCGAACCTCGCCGCGCGGCTGCGCCAGAACACGGTGCAGGAGAAGCTCTCGAACCTCTGGTTCGATCACCTGCTCCTGGACTCGGAGCTCGAACACGTGTAGCGCCCGCCTTCAGGCGGGCCTCCCGCACGTGTAGTGCCCGCCTTCAGGCGGGCCTCCACCACGTGTAGTGCCCGCCTTCAGGCGGGCCTGCCGACGTCCGGCTGAAGCCGGACACGACATCGGATCACCCGCGGACGTGTCGCACTCGATCGAGCACACGCCGCGGTGGTGATCCGGCGTCCACCACCTGCCATCCGACGAACGCCGACGGCGGCCCGAAGACGATGACGACGATGCCGTCGTGGGCGGCGGCGGGGTGCTCTCCGTTGTCGACGCACACGCCGGTTGCGCCACCCGGCTGAAGGGCGGCAGACGGCGCGAGCAGACGGCTGATGCCCCGCGCACGTTGCCGCCGCGCATACGTTTGACAGGCAGGATACGCGTCGTCTCCGATGGCGATTGCGCCGTCGAGGCGGACGCGTGTCGCCGGCGCATCGCCGATGTCGATCGCCCACATCGCGCGGCGGATCGTCGCGAGATCGGCCGGGTCGACGATCTCCTCGTGCCGCAGGAGCTCCGCCCACGCGCCGTCCGGCGTGTCCGCGAAGTAGTGCGCCGGGCCTTCACCGTCGGCATGCCAGCGGCCCGCGGGCTGGGCGGCCGACTCCCACAGGAACGGAAATCGTGGGTCGGCCTGACGGAACGCGATCATGTGCCCGAGAGCGACACGAGCGCGGCTGCCAGCGCGCGTACGCGCTGCGGACCGGCGTCGTCCGGATCCCAGTTGCGGCCGAGCGCCGCTGCTGGCGAGCGGCCGTCGAGCTGCGTGCGCTTCCGCTGAAACCACCGGCGGATGCCGATCTCGTTGTAAGCCCCCGCGAGATCGCCGATGACCAGCGCCAGGAAGTGCAGCCGCGCCGCGATGTCGTCGGGGGTCGTGCGGTCGGCGGCCTGATACCGGCGCAGGCTCGAGAGCGAGATGTCGAGGAGATCGGCCAGCTGCTCCGGTTCGAACACGCGCAGGACGCTGCGCCACTCGAACTGCGGGACGGGCGACTGCTCCAGCGCCGCAATCAGGGTTTTCAGCATCGACTCGACCTCGGCCGGCTCCGGCGTCTCGACATTGTGCAGCTGTGCCACCGACGTTCTTCCGATTCCCGCCGCCCTTGCGCGCTCCGCCACCTGAAGGGCTGCCTCCTCGTCGAAGCGTTGAAGCTCGGCGCTCTCGAAGATACCCATCGCATCAGCCCGTCGCGCCGCCTCGAACACCAGCCGGGCGGTCGCCGCGGCGTCGGGTGGACGCAAAACGGAACTGTTTTGGGTAGAAGACATGTTCCGATCGTATACCTATTATGTGTGCCGGTCAACACGAGGTCCGCGGCGGTCGATCATCCGGCGATGTCCGACGCGTAGACGGCCGCCCCGAGCAGGCCGGCCTCGGCGTTCAGGATGATCTTGACCGGCATGCGTTCCACCAGGTGGCGCATGGCGCCCTTGTCGAGGAACGCCCGCATGAAGCGGCCGTCGGTGAGCGCCGGCAGGATTTTCGGCGCGATGCCGCCGCCGATGAACAGGCCGGCGGTCGCGACCGCGCGCAGGGCGACGTTGCCCGCTTCCGCGCCGTAGGCGTCGACGAACATCTCGAGCGCCGCGATGCAGCCCCGGCAGCGCCGTTCGAGCGCGGCGCTCGTCAGCGCGGCGGGAGCGCCGGGATCGTCCGGATCGATGCCTGCCTCGCAGCGATCGGCGTGAGCGATCCGGTGCAGGTTCGCGAAGCCCTTTCCGGACACGACGTCTTCGACTTCCGCGCGGCCGTTGCGCTCGACGAGCATCCGCAGCAACGCGACGTCGCGTTCGGTGCGAGCCGCCCAGTCGGCATGCCCCCCTTCCGACGGCGACGGGACGAAGCGCCCGTCGACGTGGTGCAGCAGCGCCTGCCCGAGACCGGTGCCGGCGGCGATGAGCGCCATGTTGCCGCCGCGGAGCGCCTCGCCCTGCTGCAGGACGTGCAGCTCGTCCCCCTCGAGCGCCGTCACGGCGTACGCCATCGCCTGCAGATCGTTCAGGAGCTTCACCTGCGGGATGCCGAACGCGCGCGCCAGGACGACGGCGTCGATCGTGAAGGGGAGGTTCGTCAGCTCGGCGGTCGTTCCGAGTACGGGTCCGGCGACGCCAAAGCAGGCGGCGGCGATTGGCGCCGAGCCGACGGTGTCTTCGGCGGCGAAGACGGTCACCATCTCGGTGAGGCCGGAGAACTCGGTGGTCGAGAACTCGCGCGTGTAGATGGCGCGGGGCCGGGCCGGTTGCGGATCGAACAGGCCGAGCAGCGTTTTCGTGCCTCCGATATCGCCCGCCAGAATCATCGCGTCCGCGTCCGTCGTGGAGTGGTCGGCACTGTTGACATTGCCGGTATTCTCCTTCATCTTGAGTGCCGTTCCTGCTCCCGTGCAGCCGCACTCTTCACCATCGCTGGCCGGCCATCTCGTCGTCTTCACCGGCAAGCTCAGCACGCTGGGCCGGAAGGACGCGCGCGCGCTCGTCGCACGGCTGGGCGGCGCGACGGCCGACGAAGTCACCGCCCGCTCCACGATGCTGGTCGTCGGCGGCGAGGGTTTCGCGCGCGGCGCCTCCACGAGCAACAAGATCAAGCGCGTCGAGGAGCTGAACTCGCAGCAGTGCCTGAACATCCGGGTGCTGAACGAGGACGAGTTCTGCCGGCTGGTGGGGCAGCCGACGCCGTCCGAGCTGACGAGGCAGTACCACGCGATGCGCGATCTGCTCGCGCGCTATCGCGCGCTGCGCGAGGATCACCTTCGATACCTGGTGAAGTACGGCATCATCAAGCCGGTCCTGCGCACCAACGCCGATACGTTCTTCGCGTTCCAGGATCTGGCCGCCATCAAGCAGGCCAACGACGAGGTGAGCCAGGGGGCGTCGTTCCGCAGCGTGCTGCGCACGCTGCTCGCATCACGCCAGGGGCAGCTGGCCTTCGACTTCCGTCTCGACGCCGCGCCGGCCCGCATTGTCGCGCTCCAGCCGCGCGCGCCGAAGACGACGACGGTCGAGACGCCGCCGCCGCGCAACACCGCGAAGGCCGAAGAGTACTTCCGCGCCGCCTCCGAGCTGGACGACGGGAACGAAGCGACGCTGGAGCAGGCGGCCGCGCTGTATCGCCAGGCGCTCGAGTGCGATCCGCAGCTGGCCGCGGCGCTGATCAATCTCGCGAACATCCATTACACGCAGCACGAGATCGCGGAAGCGCAGGCGCTCTATGAACGGGCGATTGCCCTCGAGTCGGACTTCTTCGAGGCGCACTTCAACCTCGGGAACATCCATCACGATCTCGCGGAGTACGAGGCGGCGCGCGCCTGCTACGAGCAGGCGCTGGCGCTCAACCCGTACTACGCCGACACGCACTTCTACATGGCGGTGACGCTGGAGAAGATGGGGCTGTCACAGGAGGCCAGGCCGCACTGGCGCTCGTACCAGAAGCTGGCGCCGAAGGGGGAGTGGGTCGAGCTCGCGCGCGAATTCTCGGAGTGAAGACAGTTCAGAGTGCAGAGTGCAGAGTGCAGAGTGCAGAGTGCAGAGTGCAGAGTGTAGAGTTCAGAGTGTAGAGTTCAGAATTCATCCGAGCACTCTGCATTCTGCATTCTGCACTCTACATTCTGCACTCTGCATTAGTACCGAAAGTCGCTCGGGTCGCGCTTCTTGGGCGTGCGGCGCAGCTTGAAGAACTGGCAGTCGGGGCACCACGCCTCGGGATTGAAGCTGGTGCCGGCAATCGGCAGCACGTCGCGATGACCGCAGCACTCCGGACCATCTTCCGGAGGCCGCCGCCAGCGGCACGACCTGAACTTGATCACGGCCGCCGAGACCGCCGGTGTTTCGGCAGGTGCTTCAGCGGGTGTTTCGGGTGCCGGGGAAAACGCGTCGGACATTACGGGTTCATTCTACGTGAACGCCAGCGGACTTTTCCATGCTGGCCCAGACGTGCTGTTCGTCGGGCGACACCAGCGTGATCGCGTGGCCCGCCTCATCCGCGCGTCCCGTACGGCCGACGCGGTGCACGTAGCTCTCCGGTGAATCGGGCAGCTCGTAGTTGATGACGGTGTGGATGCCGTCGATGTCGAGCCCGCGCGCGGCGATGTCGGTCGCGACGAGCACCTTGTAGCGGCCGCCGCGAAACCCTTCGACCGCGACGCGACGCTGATCCTGCGTTCGATCGGCGTGGAGCGCCGTGCAGCGGATCCCGGCGGCAGCGAGACGCTGCGCCAGGCGATCGGCGCCGATCTTCGTGCGCGAGAAGACCAGCACCGGACCCTCGGGGTGCCGGAGGTGCCGAATGAGCCAATCGAGCTTCGCCGAGGCCTCGACGACCTCGACGCGGTGCGTGATCGACTTCGCCGCGCGGCTGCGCTGCCCCACCTGCACGTACTTCGGCTCGCGCGCGATCTCGAGCGCCTGCCGCACGATCTCCTCCGGCATCGTCGCCGAGAAGAGCAGCGTCTGGCGCTCGGTCGGCACCGCGGTGATGATGCGCCGGACGTCGGGCCAGAAGCCCATGTCCATCATGCGATCCGCTTCGTCGAGGATGAGCAGCTCGATGCCGGAGAGGTCCGCGTTCTGCTGCCGCATGTGGTCCATGAGGCGACCCGGCGTGGCGACGATGATGTCGACGCCCGCCTTGAGCGCGCGCTCCTGCGGTCCCATCTCCACGCCGCCGTAGACCGCGGCGCTCGTGACCGACGTGTGATACGCCAGGCCGTGGATCTCGTCTTCGATCTGGACGGCAAGCTCGCGCGTCGGCGCGAGCACGAGCACGCGGCTCCGGCGCGCCGGCGCCGGCTCCGATGTCGCGGCATCGGCGGCGGCGAGGTCGGTCTGGGCGTTGGCGGTCAACAGCTTCTGCAGCGTCGGGACGACGAAGGCGGCGGTCTTGCCGGTGCCGGTCTCGGCGCACGCAATCAGATCGTGCCCCTGCAGCGCCAGCGGGATCACCGCGCTCTGGATCGAACGCGTCTCCTTGTAGCCGAGATCGCGGATGCCCTCGAGGAGGCGCGTATCGAGGTTCAGCGCGCTGAACGCGACCGGTTCGGTGTCACAGGCAATCGGTTCGAGCGACACCGGACGGGACGCGCCGGGCGACAGGGTGGTTGTCGTGAAGCGGGGGCGCGAGCGTCGCGCTCCGCCGGGCCGCGGCCGTCCGCCGCGGCGTCGTGTGGGGTGGTTTCGGTCGGTGGTCTTTGGTTGCAAATCGTTCGTGGCTAGCGTGCGCGGAAGGTGATGATGCCGCGGACCGGGTCATACGGTGAGACGCCGACGGTCACCCGGTCACCCGGGACGACCTTGATGCGGAAACGCCGCATGCGACCGCTCAGCTGTGCGAGCACCTCGTGTCCGGCGTCACATTGCACGCGGTACAACCCGCCGCTGTGAACCGCCACCACGGTGCCCTGCATGTCGATGAGATCGTCCTTGCTCAAACGCCAGCAATCCTTTCAGTGTGAGACTTTCGTTCCGTCAAACATTGTGCCACATCGAGCCTTCAAATGGCGAGCGGCGCACCCAGCACCCTGCACCCAGCACCTTGCACCCTGCACCCAGCACCCAGCACCTTGCACCCAGCACCCGCACCCTGCACCTTGCACCCAGCACCCTGCACCCTACAGCGCCCTCACCGCCATCTCGACCTGCTTCGCGAGCGCCTCGTAGTCGTCGCCGGTCAGGTGCATCGGCGCTCCGAAGGCGATCCGCGCGCGGCCGGGCTTCGCCATCTTCCAGGTGTGATGCAGGATGCGGTCGAGCCCCTCGACGCGCACCGGCACCACCGGCACCTCCAGCTTCGAGGCGATCATGCCGATGCCCGGGCGGAACGGGGCGATCTCGCCATGCTCGGTCCGCCTGCCTTCCGGAAAGATCAGGACCGAGGAGCCGCTCTCGAGGAGCTCCCCGATGTACCGCAGCGTCTGCCGCGTTCCGGCTTCGCGCTGCGGCAGCGGGAACGCGTTGAAGAAGAGCGAGGCGAGGTAGTAGTTCAGGCTGTTGGTGAACCAGGCTCGCCGTCCGTATTGCCCGGGGAAGAAGTGCGCCTTGAAGAACTCCTTCGCCATGGCCGGGGCGACCGTGTACCGGATGCTGGCGGGAAGCGCCATCAGCACGACCGGCACGTCGAGATGGCTCTGGTGATTGACGGCGAAGATGACCGGCCGATCGATCGACGCGAGCCGTTCACGCCCCTCCACCGTCAGCCGCACGAAGAGGCGTCCGAGCGGCAGAATCCAGGTGGGCAGGCTGGCGCGCCGCACCAGATACGCCGGCCACGAGCGGTTCCAGGCGGGGAAGTCGACCGGCTCGGCGGACGCCGGCGCGCCCGATGTCGCTCCCTGCTCGACGAGCGACTTCAGGTCTCCCACGCTGCGCGCCTCGGCGAACGCCTGCTCGTCGATGTGCGCGCCGAACGTCTCCTCGAGCGCCACCATCAGCTCGACCCGCTCGAGCGAGCTGAGACCGAGCTCTTCCAGCGTCGCCCCCGGCGCGACCTCCTCGCGCCCCGCATAGCGGGCGACCAGCGCCGCGAGCGCGTCGGCGCCAGCCTTGACGTGCCGCGGAGCGCCGCCGCTCACGACCCAGTCGCGGATCAGCGCCCGCTTCAACTTGCGTGTGCCCTCGGTGCGCGGCAGCTCCGGTTCGGGCCAGACGAGCGTGCGCCGGATCTTCTGATGATCGGCCAGCTGCGCGTTCGCCGCCCGCGTGACCGCGTCTGCGTCGACACCAGGTTCGAGCACGACCACAGCGTGGACCCGCTCGTCCTGCCCGCCGCCCGGGCTCGCGCCGACGACCGCGGAATCGCGCACGCCGGGAACCTGGTTGAGCACGCGCTCGACGTCCTCGGGGAAGACGTTCAGCCCCTCGGGGGTGACGATCATCTCCTTCTTGCGGCCGCGGATGAACACCTGGCCGTCGGGACCGATCTCGCCGATGTCGCCGGTATGGAACCAGCCGTCTTCGAAGGCGCGCGCCGTTTCCTCCTCCGCGTTGAAGTAGCCGCGCGTGACGTTCTCGCCGCGCACGAGAATCTCACCGTCCTCGGCGACCTTCATCTCGACGCCGGCCATCGCCTTCCCGACCGAGCCCCGCCGCGTTCCGAACGGATGGTTCAGGGTGACGATCGGCGCCGTCTCCGTCAGCCCGTATCCCTGGATCACGGCGAAGCCGAGATCGCCCCAGAACTTCTCGAGCTCCGCGTCGAGCGGCGCGGCGCCGACGACGAACGCCCAGAACTTCGCGCCGAACAGCCGGTGCACGTCGCGGTGATGCCACCAGCGTCCCGCGATCCGCGTCGCCGCGCGCCAGGCGCCGCTGCCCTGCAGCCCCGGCGTCCGCACCGCACCCGCCTCCTTCGCGGTCGGCGCCGCGCGAAGGGCGTGCTCCCGCAGCACGTCGAGGATCTTCGGCACCGAGACCAGCACCGACACGCGGCGGCGTCGGATCTGCGACACGATGTCCACCGGGTTGTAGCCGCGCATGAAGACGACGACGCCTCCCAGCATCGGCGGGACGAAGGTCGCCATCGCCTGCCCGAACATGTGGCTGAGCGGCAGCAGGTTCAGGAAGCGCAGCGGGTTGAACGGGCGGGCGTACTTGCGGTACTTCAGGACCTCCTGCTCGACCGGCACGACGTTGGCGAGCACGTTCCGGTGGGTGATGATCACCCCTTTCGGATCGGCGGTCGCGCCCGACGTGAAGATGATCTCCGCCACATCGTCGCGCGCGATGTCGACCGCCGGCGGCGTCGCCGTCGACTCCCAGTCGATGTCGCGCAGCGGCCAGACCGGCACGTTCGAATCGTGAATTGGCGGGACCTCCTGTCCGACGAGCAGCACCTTCGCGTTGACGATGCGGGCGACGCGCGACAGGAAGTCGGGAGACGAGCGGTAGTCGATCGGGACGACGACCGCGCCGATGAGCAGGCAGCCCCAGAAGGCGGCGAGCCACTCGGGCCGGTTCTCGCCGAAGACGACAATCTTGTCGCCTTTGACGACGCCCGCGGCGGTCAGCCGCGCGGCAAAGGCGCGCGACGCGCGCCCGAGATCGGCGTAGCTGAACGTTCGCGTGCGGAACGCATCGTCGTGCACCACGAACGGTTCCGGCGAGGAGGCGAAGTCCTCGAAGAAGTCGATCAGCGTGTCGCGGCGCACGTGTGAATTATGATGGAACGGCAGTGAAACGGTTCATGAGGACGCGCACGCGGCTCGCCGCGGGGTTGGTGACGGCGATGCTGGCCGGCACCGGCGTGGCGAGCGCACAGGAGCAGATCGGTCCCGTCTGGCCTCGCCTGACCGCCTCGCAGCAGGCGGAGGTGATGCGCTTCGGCGACGAGTTCAAGCGCTTCATCGGCAGCGCGAAGAACGAGACCGCCTTCGTGCGCGAGGCGTCGCGCCTGCTCGAGGCCGCCGGCTTCAAGCCGTGGCCGGCCGCGCCGCGGAAGGCTGACGCCGCGCCTGGCGCGAAGTGGTACGCGGTCAATCGCGGCCGTACCATCGCCGCCTTCGTGATCGGATCGGAGCCTGCGTCCGGCGGCGTGCGCATCGTGAACACGCACAACGATTCCGTGCGGCTGGAGCTGAAGCCGCGGCCGTTCCGCGATTCGTTCGACATCTCGATGCTCGACACGGCGACGCACGGCGGCCTGAAGAACTACCAGTGGGTGAACCGCCCGCTGGCGCTCGTCGGCCGCGTGACGAAGACCGACGGCACCGCGATCGACATCGACATCGGCCACGCGGCGTCCGATCCGGTGCTGATGATCACCGACCTCGCGCCGCACGTGGACAACGATTTCCGCGAGCGGCGGAATCGCGACGTGATCCAGACCGAGGAGCTCGATCCGATTCTGGCGCTGACGCGCGACGCCGCGATGAAGGCGCTCCGGGACAAGTACAACCTCGCGGTGGACGACTTCCTGTCGGCCGACCTGCAGATCGTCCCGGCGCAGATGCCGGTCGACGTCGGCCTCGATCATCAGCTGGTCGCCGCCTACGGGCACGACGACCGCTCCAACGGGTTCGCCGCGTTCAAGGCGATCGTCGAGGTGGGCACGCCGCGGAAGACCGCCGTCGCGTACGGCGTGAACAACGAAGAGGTCGGCTCCTGGACGACCGGCGTCGAGTCGGAGTGGTTCCGGACGCTCCTGGCCGAGATCATCGCGGCGCAGGAAGGGTCGTACAACGACCTGATGCTGCGGCACGCGCTCCGGTCGTCGCAGGCGCTCGTGTCGGACTGCACGACGGCGCTCGATCCCGGTTTTCCGCAGCCGTACCTCCCCAACAGCTCGGCGAGGCTCGGCTGGGGGCTCGTGTTCAAGGAGTACGGCGCCGGACGCGAAGCGGACGCCGAGTTCTTCGCGCAGGTCCGGCGGGTGCTGAACGACGCCGGCGTGCACTGGCAGGTGCACGCGTACCGCGCCGGCTACGGCGGCGGTACGATTGCCCAGTGGTTTGCGAACGCGAACATCGACACGATCGACGTCGGCATCGGCATCCTGAGCATGCACTCGCCGATGGATGTCTCGGCGAAGGTCGATCTGTGGGAGCTCTATCGCGGGTTCAAGGCGTTCTGGGGCGCTGCGGCACAGCCGGGTGGCGCGCAGCCGGGTCGATAACGTAATCTGAACAACTTCATGCGCATCTTCATGACCGGTGCTACCGGTTACATCGGCAGTGCCGTCCTCGATGCCCTCGTCAGGGCAGGTCACCAGGTCACCGCGCTCGTTCGCGACAATCACAAGGGCGCTCGCGTCGCGGCCAGGGGGGCGCAGCCCGTCATCGGCAGCCTGGCCGACCCCGAGTCCTATCGTGCCGCGGCCGACGCGCACGACGGCTACATCCACACCGCGTTCGAGAGCTCGGGAAACGGCGTCGCGTTCGATCGGCAGGCGATCGACACGCTGCTGGCCGCCGCCCGACGTCCGCGCACGGCGCACTCGGCGTCGGAATCGCCCCGCTTCTTCGTCTACACGTCGGGCGTGTGGGTGATCGGCCGCGCGCCGGAGCCGGTCGACGAGTCGGCGCCGCTGAACCCGATCCCGCTCGTGCAGTGGCGCGTCGAGCACGAGCAGACGGTGCTCTCCGCGAACGGACCGCAGCTCCGCACCGCGGTGATCAGGCCCGGCGTCGTGTACGGCGGAGGCAGCGGCATCGTCGGCGACCTGTTCAAGATGGCGACCAACGGGCTGGTGCGCGTCATCGGAGACGGCAACAACCACTGGCCGCTCATCTACGATCGCGATCTCGCGGATCTGTACGCGCGCCTCGCCGCACGCGACGACGCGAGCGGCGTGTTCAACGCGAACGACGAAGGCGACGAGCGCGTGAACGACATCGTCGCGGCGATTGGACCGTACCTGCCGCACAAGCCCGACGTGCGTCACGTCCCGATCGAGGAGGCGCGGTCGAAGATGGGGCCCTACGCCGACGCGCTCGCGCTCGATCAGGTCGTGCGCAGCACGCGGGCGAAGGCGCTCGGCTGGAACCCGAGCCTGCACTCGGTCTCGGGGAACGCCGTGCGGCTGCTCGAGGAGTGGCGCGCGGCCAGGGGAGACTGAGCCCGACCGTTCTTCACCGCTCCCGCGCCGCTTCCGGTTCGATCGGCAGCGGTTCGCGCTCGGCCGGCTGCCCGTCGGCGATCTCGCGGCCGTTCGTCAGCTTCGGCGCTGGAAGCTCGCCGGCGACAATCGCGTCGATCAGCCCGTAGTCCATCGCCTTGCGCGCGTCGAGGTAGAAGTCGGTCCGCTTCGTGTCCTTGATGATCTGGCGCAGCGGCTTGCCCGAGCGCGACGACAGGATCCGGTAGATCTGATCCTGCATCTGCTTGAGCCGTTCGAGATGCTGAGCGGCGGCCGAGGTCGACTGCCAGCCGGCCCACTTCGCCGGCTCGTGGATCATGATCCACGAGTGCGGAAAGGCGAGGCGCCGTCCGTCGCTCGCCGCCTGCAGCACGATCGAGCCCATGGAGTAGGCCATCCCCTGCACGATCACGGTGACCTCGATCCCGCGCGAGACGAGGTGGCGGACGGCATCGTGAATGGCGAGCCCGTCGGTCACGTTCCCGCCGGCGCTGTTGATGTAGAGCGTGATCGGGCGGACGTTGTCGGCGGCGAGCTCGCGGAGCCGCTCGATCGTGCCGCGCGCGTTGTCCTTCTCGATGTCACCGATGAGGTAGACGTCGCGCAACCGCTCGTTCTGCTCCCGGCGCAGCTGCGCGCGGACGGCATCGATCAGCTCGGCAATCAGACGCTCGCTCAAGTCGGCCATGAAAAGAATTATCGCAGCGAACCGGAGCTCGACCGCAGATCGCGTGTGGGTGAGGCAGGGTCTGAAGACCCTGCCTCTACGTACGAGAGGACCCTGCCTCTACGTACGAGAAGACCCTGCCTCTACGTACGAGAAGACCCTGCCTCTACGTACGAGAAGACCCTGCCTCTACGTACGAGAGGACCCTGCCTCTACGTACGATTCGATCGCAACATCCGAACGTAGAGGCGGGTCCTCAAACCCGAACTGGATCCTTCAAATCCCGCCCGAACACCGGCGTCGACGGTCGATCGCGCACGGAATCAATCGGCGAACTGCTCGAGGTCTTCCTCGTCCGCCCCGGGGAGCAGGTCGAAGAACGCGTCGAGGCTGCGATCGAGCGAGCGTCGCAGCTGCGGGATCGTGCCGTCGAATGTATGCAGCGTCACGCCCGCGGTCGAGCCGTCCGCCAGCGTGATCTTCGCGTCGTCGAGGCTCTCGAGGGAGCCTTCAGGGATGAGCCGAACGCCGTAAACGAGTGTGTAGCGGGCCATGCTGGAATTCTACTAAGGTGATCGTCTGAGGGATGACGCTGATGAAGTATTTCCCAGTCCGTCGCGCGGTCGTGCTGGCCGCCCTGCTCTCGGTCTGCGTCGTGCACGGCGCGACCACGCGCGCCCAGGCGCCCGCGCCGCCGGCGGCGTCTGACGTCCCGGCGATCGCGTTCGAGAAGTACCGTCTGCCGAACGGGCTCGAGGTGATCCTGTCGGAAGATCACCGGCTGCCGATGGTGGCGGTGAACGTGTGGTACCACGTCGGCCCGGCGTACGAGGAGCCGAACCGCACCGGCTTCGCGCATCTCTTCGAGCACATGATGTTCCAGGGCTCGAAGTACGCGCCGGGCGACATGCACTTCCGCCTGGTCGAAGGCGCCGGCGGAAGCGACATCAACGGCACGACCGGCTTCGATCGCACGAACTACTTCCAGACGCTGCCTTCCGATCAGCTCGAGCTCGGTCTGTGGCTCGAGTCGAGCCGCATGGGGTACCTGCTCGACGAGGTCGATCAGAAGAACCTCTCGAACCAGCAGGACGTCGTCCGCAACGAGCGGCGGCAGAACGTCGAGAACCGGCCGTACGGCATCGTCGACGAGGCGGTGTTCCATCTCCTGTTTCCAAAGGATCATCCCTATTACGCGAGCGTGATCGGCTCGCACGCCGACATCCAGGCGGCGAAGCTCGAGGACGTGCAGAACTTCTTCAGGAAGTACTACGCGCCGGGCAACGCGAGCATCGCGATCGTCGGCGACATCGACAAGGCGGCGACCAAGGCGCTCGTGCAGAAGTACTTCGGCACGCTGAAGTCGGGGCCGCCGGTCGCGAAGCCGACGGTGCAGACGCCGCCGATTACCTCCGAGCGGCGCGCGGTCGTCACCGACCGCGTCGAGCTGCCGCGCGTGTACATGGCGTGGCTGACGCCTGCGTTCTACAAGCCGGGCGACGCCGACGCCGACCTCGCCGCGGCGGCGCTCGGAGACGGACGATCGAGCCGCTTGTACAAGTCGCTCGTGTACGAGAAGCAGATCGCGCAGAGCGCGAGCGCCTACCAGCAGTCGATGATGCTCGGGTCGGTCTTCACGATCGAGGTGACCGCGCGTCCCGGACACACAGCCGAGGAGATCGAAGCGGCCATCGACGCCGAGCTCGCGGCCTTCCGCGAGAGCGGGCCGGAGCCGGCCGAGGTCGAGCGGGCGCGCAATCAGCACGAGACGCGGACGATCCAGGGGCTCGAACGGTTCGGCGGCTTCGGCGGCGTCGCCGACATGCTGAACCAGTACAACCACTACCTCGGCGATCCGGGATACCTGCAGCAGGACATCGCGCGCTATCGCACGGCGACGCCGGCCTCGGTGCGTGCGTTCGTCCGGCAGTACCTCACGCCGACGTCGCGCGTCGTCGTCTACGGGGTCCCCGGCCCCCAGCAGCTGGATGCGAACGTGCCGTCGGCCAGCCAGGCGAGCCAGGACGCCGCGAGCGGAGCGGCGCAGTCGATCAACGCCGACGAGCCGTGGCGGCGCGAGGTGCCGAAGCCGGCGGCCGCCCGGCCGCTGACGGTGCCGGTGCCGGCGTCGTTCAAGCTCCCGAACGGCCTGACGGTGCTGCTGACCGAGCGATCCGGTCTGCCGGTGGTGTCGGCCACGCTGGTCGTGAAGACCGGGTCGGCTGCCAACCCGGTCGACAGGCCTGGCCTCGCCAGCTTCGCCGCCGCCATGCTCGACGAAGGGACGCGGTCACGCTCGGCGCTCGAGATCGCCGACGATGTGGCGCAGCTCGGCGCGACGCTGAGCACCGCATCGGCAATGGACAGCACGCAGGTGTCGATCGGATCGCTGTCGCGCACCTTTCCGCGGATGCTCGAGA
>WBZO01000830.1_pt1 | contig 40285 bp, 32 predicted proteins | sample 5204261 | NCBI WGS metagenome assembly WBZO01 (sample SAMN12412400, study PRJNA552823) | activated sludge metagenome | isolation source: activated sludge from anammox sidestream of wastewater treatment plant... | place: USA: North Carolina | collected 2017-09
CACGCAGGCAAAGCCGTCGCCGATCTCCACCCCCTTGACGGCATTGATCGACATCAGCGCCGCCGCAAGCTCGCCGTCGAGCTTGCCGTAGATCGGCTCGCCCCAACCCGGCGGCACGCCATCGGCCACCACCGTGACCCGCGCGCCGATCGAATCGCCCGACTTGCGCAAGGCGTTCATGTAGGTCTCCAGCTCCGCCACCATCGAGGCATCGGGCCAGAAAAACGGATTGTCCTCGACCGCCGCCCAGTCGAAGCTGCGCGGCACGAGCGCGCCGATCTGCGCCAGATGTCCGCGCACGCGCACGCCATGACGCTCGGCCAGCCAGCGCTTGGCAATGACGGCGGCGGCCACGCGCATCGTCGTCTCGCGCGCCGACGAACGACCACCGCCACGCGGGTCGCGGATGCCGTATTTCTGCCAATAGGTGTAATCGGCATGGCCGGGACGGAAGGTCTCGAGCAGATCGCCGTAGTCCCTGGAACGCTGGTCGGTATTGCGGATCAGCAGCGCGATCGGTGTGCCGGTGGTACGGCCCTGATACACGCCAGAAAGGATCTCCACCGCATCGGCTTCGTGCCGCTGCGAGGTCCAACGGCTGCGTCCGGTGGCACGACGCTCCAGGTCGACACGAAAATCCTCCGGTGCAATAGCCAGGCCGGGCGGGCAGCCATCGACGACGCAGCCGATGGCCGGGCCGTGGCTTTCGCCGAACGTCGTGACGGTGAACAGCTTGCCAAACGAGTTACTGGACATGGCCTCGGGAATCCGCTGGTTTCACGAAGGACTTCAGACCGCCGACCGCGATGCCGAACGGCATCCGACACCGCTCGGGATCACGCCGCCTTGCGCGCATTGGCCACGCGGCGGATCGGCTCGGCATGCTCGACCAGCTCGCGGCGATCGAGCAGGAACACGCCCATCTGGCCGACGTTGAATTCGATCCAGTTGAACGGCACCTGCGGCAGCAGCGCCACCAGCGCGCGCGCGCTTTCGCCCACTTCGACGATAAGCACGCCATCGTTGCTCAGGTGGTCGGGGGCGGCGACGAGGATGCGCAGGGCGAAATCCAGGCCATCCTCGCCGGCGGTCAGGCCCAGCTTCGGCTCGTGGCCGTATTCGGGCGGCAGCGCGGCGAATTCCTGCTCGGTGACATAGGGCGGATTGCTGACGATGAGGTCGTAGCGCTCGCGCCCCAGGTTGTCGAACAGATCCGACTTGATCACACGCACCCGCTCGCCGACATCCTGGAATTCGACATTTTCGCGCGCCAGTTCCAGCGCCTCGTCGCTGATGTCGGCCAGATCGACCGACCAATCCGGATTGTGCGCGGCCATGGCAATGCCGATGCAGCCCGAGCCCGTGCACAGATCGAGCGCGCGCTCGACCCGGCGCTCGTCGAGCCACGGCGAGAAGCCGCCTTGGATCAACTCGGCGATCGGCGAGCGCGGCACCAGCGCACGCGCGTCGGACTTGAACTTGAGTCCGGCAAACCAGGCCTCGCCGGTCAGATAGGCCACCGGCTTGTGCTCGGCGACCCGGCGCTCGATGAGGTCGAGCACGGCGCGTTTCTCATCGGCCGTCAAATGCGCCGAGCCATAGGCCGGCGACAGGTCGTGCGGCAGATGCAGGGCATGCAGCACGAGATGCGTCGCTTCGTCGAGTGCATTGTCGTAGCTGTGACCGAAGGTCAGTCCGGCCGCGCCGAAACGGCTGGCGCCGTAGCGAATGAAATCCACGATCGTGGCAAGTTCCTGGGTCACGGCGCAATCCGCTTCGAAAATGGCCGGCCAGTATAAATCCTCGCCCCGGCCTGCCGCGCGCCGCGCACGGTAACGCGCAGTCACATCCGTATAATCACGGCATGAAGAAATCCCGCATCGCCGGTCGCATCTCCGCGAACTGGCTCATCCTGCTCGCCGCACTCGCCGCCGGCCTCGGCCTGTGGCTGGGGCTGCGCGTGCTGTCTCCACCGGCCGCGCCGCCGCTGCCGGCACTTCAGTCCGGCCTGCTGTTTCCGCATCCGCGCGAGGTGCCTGCCTTCGAGCTTGCACGCAGCGACGGCCAGCGTCTCACGCGCGCCGACTGGAACGGCCGCTGGACGGTCGCCTTCTTCGGCTACACCCAGTGCCCGGACGTCTGCCCGACCACCCTGTCGACCTTCGGCCAGGTGTGGAAGAAGCTGCCGCCCGAGATCCGTGCGCGACTGCGCTTCGACTTCATCTCGGTCGATCCCGCCCGCGATACGCCGGCCCTGCTGGCGCGCTATGTCGGCTTTTTCAACCCGGACTTCGTCGCCGCCACCGGCAGCGACGAGGAGCTCACCCGGCTCACCCGCGCACTCGGCCTGGTGTACGCCCGCGAAGCCCCGAGCAACGGCACCTACGCCGTCGACCACAGCGCCTCGGCGGTGCTGATCGACCCCGACGGACGCGAAATCGGCCTGCTGCGGCCACCGTTCGACGTCACGCGGATCGCCGCCGACCTGACCGCCCTGGCCCGGAGTCGCTGATGCGCCCCAGTCTTGCCCTGCAATATGTCCTGCCGCATCGCCTGCTGTCGCGTCTGGTGCTGTGGGCGACCCGCTGGACGTGGCGCCCCTGGAAAAACCTGCTGATCCGCCGCGTCGTCAGCGCCTATGCGGTCGACCTGCGCCAGGCGCAGATCGAGGATCCGACCGCCTATCCGCATTTCAACGCTTTCTTCACCCGGCCACTCAAGGATGGCGCACGCCCTCAACCGGCCGATCCGCAGGCCATCGCCTGTCCCGCCGACGGGCGCATCAGCCAGGCCGGCGCGATCAGTGATTCGCGCATCTTCCAGGCCAAGGGCCAGGACTTCAGCACCGCCGAACTGCTCGGCGACGTTGGTGCCGCACTGCCCTATGCCAATGGCCGCTTCGTCACCGTGTACCTGTCGCCGCGCGACTACCACCGCGTGCATATGCCGTTGGCCGGCGAATTGATCGAAACCGTGCACATCCCCGGCCGCCTGTTCAGCGTGGCCCCCTTTGCGGTCGCCGGAGTGCCGCGCCTGTTCGCGCGCAATGAACGACTGGTCTGCCACTTCCAGGGCGCGGCCGGCCCGTTTGCCGTGGTTCTGGTCGGCGCGATGCTGGTTTCGGGCGTCGAGACCGTCTGGGGTGGCGTCGAAATACCGCCCTACGCCAGCCGCCCGGTTCGCCGCGACTGGCGCGGCCGCGGCATCCACCTGCGGCGCGGTGACGAAATGGGTCGCTTCAACATGGGATCGACCGCCATCGTGCTGCTACCCGACGGGGTCGCCGAACTGGCGGCCTTGCAGCCCGAGCAGGCCGTTTTGATGGGAGAATCGCTCGGACACGTGACCGGTGTCGCTAAAATTCCCGGCTCACCTTGAAATTTCCCCTTCCAAAAACTTCCGTCCTGAGTCAAAATCTGACACAAGACGGCACGTTGTGACGCAACATCGCAACGCGCATCCAACCGCATCAGTGCGGCCGCGAAGGATTCCGCGGCTGCTTCAAGGGGGAATTCAGCATGCCAATCATCACTCGCGTCATTGCCCTGAGCCGGGCCCTGCAGCTGCGTCGCCAGCTGCGCGAAGTCAACAAGGCGCTCGAACAGCTGCCGCCGCCGACCCGCCGCCAGCTGGCCGCGATCGCCGTGCGCGAGTTCAACAGCGCCGCCGCCAGCGAGTTCCCGCACCTGTACGGCACCCCGCCCGAAGACAAGTACCGCGCCTGGGGCGCCGGCACCGACATCGGCATCGAGCGCCTGCAATCGGAAAACCTGCAGGTACGTCTGCGCGGCATCGCGCTGTGGCTGACGGTGACCTATCACGAAACCAAGGATTCGCCCTACACCGAACAGCAGGATCTGCATCGCCAGGCGCTGCGCATCATGCGCTCGCTCAAGGAAAGCGTGCCGGCCGACCAGATCAAGCAGTGGATGATGGCCGACGTCGAAGCCGCCGCCTGAAAGGATTAGGCCACGGCCAAACCCATGACGCCCGCCTCGCGCGGGCGTCTGCGTTCATGGGCCCGGATCGGCCTGCACCGCCACGGAGCACCTCCGGCGATGGAACTTGGCGGCGCGCGGCTCAGCGTGCGCAGGCCGGAATGCGCAGCGTCTGCCCGGGCTTGATTGCATAGCGTGGCGCCCGCAGGCCATTTCTCTCGGCCAGATCGCGCACCCCGCAATGCCCGGTCTTGCGCGCGATCGCGGCCAGCGAATCGCCCTTCTTGACGACATAGGTGCGATCACCGCCCTTCGCCGGCGATTTTCCGCCGCGCACCAGCGCAACCGCCGGCGGTGCCGGAACCGCCGCGGCATGCAGGTCGCTGGCCAGCTGCTGCCAGCGTCCCTGCACGCAATCGCGGGCATAGACCTTCTCCAGCGACTCGGGCACCACAAGCTGCGCGCCGACCGGTTCGGGCTGCTGCGGATCGAGCTGCGGGTTGAGATTGCGCAGGACACGGAACCAGCCGTCACGCGCTCCGCCATCCTGCCCCAGGCAGATGGTCAGCTCGGCAATCGACGCCGGCTGCTTGAGGGTGATCCGGCCGGGTTTCATCGAGATCTTCGGCCACTCCAGGTTGTAGCGTTCCGGGTGCAGGAACAGCCATGCCGCCGCCAGCACCATCGGCACGTATTCGCGCGTCTCCTGAGAAACCCCGTAGTAGATGCGGGGATCCCAGAAACTCGTGGCGGCTTCGCCGCGCCCGGCCAGGCGCGCCATCGCACCCTCGCCCCCGTTGTAGGCACCAATCACCAATTCGAGGTTGTTGTTGAAGATCGCCAGTTGCTCGTTGACATAGGCCGCATTGGCCCGCGTCGACAGCCGCGGGTCGAAGCGCTGGTCGAAGCCATCGACCGTGCTCAGGCCGAAGCGCAATCCGGTCGCATACATGAACTGCAGCGGCCCGGAGGCACCGGAGCGCGACACCGCATGTACCTTGCCTCCCGATTCCTTGGCCAGCATGCCGAACAGCAGGGCTTCGGGCAGGCCGGCCTTCTGGTATTCGGGGTACATCTCCCAGCGCAGATACTGGTAGTTGACGTAGGCGGTCATCAGATTGGGGCGGTACTGGGTGAGCCATTCCTCCAGCGCCGCCTTGACCGGATCGTTGAGGGCGATGAGTTCGCTCAGCTCACGCCCCTTGAGCAGGGTGATGCTGCGGCCGAGTTCGGGCAGCTTGCCGGTCAGTGGCGAAGATTCCGCGGCCTCGCCCAGCGCCTCGGCACCGTCACCGCCGACTTCGTCGTCGGCCAAGCGATCCGAATGCGCGTCGACGCCCTGCCGCAGCAGCGCATCGAAACCGGCCACGAAACGCTGCGCATCGCAGCCCGACGTATCCAGACAGCGGGTCGCCGCATCGCGCAAATCGTCGAGCGCCGCCTTCATCTCGGTCTGCGCGCGCGCGTCGTCCCCGCTGCGCAGCAGGGTCAGGCCGGCGGCATAGCGCTGCGTGTTCGCATCCAGTCGCGCGTACAGCGGCGCCACGGCATCGGTGGCCACCGCGGCGCCGGGCTTGGTCGGCCGGGAGGCCTGCCCCGCACATCCGGCGATGCCGCCCATCGCCACGCACAGCAGGAATCGTCCGCTCGCCCGCATCACACCCTCGACAACAACGCAATCAAACAGGCGACGTTAGCGGCGCGCGTTCCGCGCGGCAAGTCTGCAAAGCGCCCGCCGAGATAGCCGTTACAATCCCCGGCCATCCGCCCACGAGCCACGCGCGAGGATTCCCTTGAACGACATCCTGATCGGCAAGAGCGACAAGGACATCTACCTGCTGCCGCAGTACGCCAACCGTCATGGCATGGTCGCGGGCGCCACCGGCACCGGCAAGACGGTGTCGCTGATGGTGATGACCGAAGGCCTGTCCAAACTCGGCGTGCCGGTGTTCCTGGCCGACGTCAAGGGCGATATCGCCGGGCTGTCGCAAGCCGGCGTGATGAACGACAAGCTCAAGGCGCGCATCGACAAGCTTGGGCTGAACTGGGCCCCCAATGCCAATCCCACCGTGTTCTGGGACATCTACGGCAAGCACGGCCATCCGATCCGCACCACGGTCTCGGAAATGGGCCCCACCCTGCTGGCGCGTCTGTTCGAGCTCAACGACACCCAGTCAGGCGTGCTCGAAATCGTGTTCAAGGCCGCTGATGACGAAGGTCTGCTGCTGCTCGACCTCAAGGATCTGCGCGCCCTGCTGAACTGGGCCAGCGACCACGCCAAGGAACTGTCGCAGGAATACGGCCTGATCTCGCCGGCCTCGATCGCGGCAATCCAGCGCGCCCTGCTGTCCCTGGAGCAGGCCGGCGGCGATGCGTTCTTCGGCGAACCCGCGCTCGATCTCGCCGACTTCATGCGCCAGGATATGTCCGGACGCGGCATCGTCAACATCCTGGCCGCCGACCAGCTGATCCTCAAGCCCAAGCTGTACACGACCTTCCTGCTGTGGATGCTGTCGGAACTGTTCGAAAAACTGCCCGAAGTGGGCGATCTGGACAAACCCAAGCTGGTGTTCTTCTTCGACGAGGCGCACCTGCTGTTCGACGATGCGCCGCCGGCGCTGCGCCAGCGCGTCGAGCAGGTGGTGCGCCTGATCCGCTCCAAGGGCGTGGGCGTGTATTTCTGTTCGCAGAATCCCGATGACGTACCCGACGCGATCCTCGGCCAGATGGGCAATCGCGTCCAGCATGCCTTGCGCGCCTTCACGCCGCGCGATCAGAAGGCGGTCAAGGCCGCGGCGGAGACGTTCGCGCCCAATCCGGCCATCGACGTGGCGCAGGCGATCTCGCAACTCGGCGTCGGCGAAGCCCTGGTGTCGACCCTGCAGAAAGGTGGCATTCCGATGCCGGTGGAGCGCGCCCTGATCGCTTCGCCCGGCTGCCGGCTGGGCACCATCAGCGATGAAGAGCGCGCGACGATCCGCTCGCGTTCGCCGATCGGCGGCAAGTACGACACGCCGGTCGATCGTGAATCGGCCTTCGAGAAGCTCACCCAGCGCGCTGCCCAGGAAGCAGCCTCCGCCCCTGCGCCGGCCTCCGGCGGCAAGGCGCAGGCCGGCACCGACGACGGCGGCTGGACGCAGGCCGCCAAGGACATGGTGTTCGGCACCAAGCGCCGCCAGGGCATGGTCGAGGCGTTCGCCAAATCGGCCGTGCGCAACGTTGCCAGCCAACTTGGCCGCTCGCTGCTGCGCGGCGTGCTCGGCTCGCTGACGAGACGCTGATCATGGCCACCTCCGAGCAGCGCACCTCGACCCCGGTCGACCCAATCGTTCCGTTCTGGAACCGGTTGCACGAAATTTCGCTGTATCCGGCACACAGCAGCGCGCTGATCACGGTCATCGTGCTCGCCCTGTGCCACCTGCTGGATTTCCTGCCCATCGGCGTCTTCGGCCTGCTGCTGCAGATGCTGATCTGGGTCACGCTGTACAAATATGCATTCGAATGCCTGCGCGCATCGGCCAATGGCCAGCTGCTGCCTCCCGAAGCCGGCATGGCGGTCAACGACAGCCTCGGCTGGTCGCAAATCTGGCTGCAGGTTGCCTTCTTCGCGCTCAATTTGCTTGGTTTCATCGCCTTCGGCCCTACCGGCGGCACGGTGGTTTCCATCGTGCTCGCCCTGGCTCTGCCCGCGGCGATCATGGCGCTGGCGATGGACGAGAACCTGTGGCATGCGCTCAATCCGCTGACCTGGCTGTCGGTGATCGCACGCTTTGGCGCACCCTACTTCGCCGTGGCGGCCCTGTACTTCGTCTTCAACCTCTCGCAGCACTACGCGCAATCGCTGGTCGTACCGTTCCTGCCCGTGGTGGTGTCGACGCTCGCGTTCTACGCCATCACCCACTACGTCGTGATTGCGACGTTCCACCTGATGGGTTACCTGATTTACCAGTATCACGACGAGGTCGGATACCAGCCCGTGCAGGCGCCTGCACCGCTGCGCCACGCCGCAGTCGATCCCGATCAGGGTACGCTCGACGAGGCCGCGCAGCTGGTGCGCGAGGGCCAGGTGGATGCCGCGCGCGAACGCATCGCGCAGCAATTGCGCTCGCGTGGCGGCACCGAGGCGCTGCATGCCCAGTACCGAAAGCTGCTCGCGCTCGGCGAATGGCGCGATGAGCAGCTGCGTCATGGCCGGGAATGGATCAGCATCCTGCTCGGGCAGGACAAGGATCGCCGCGCGGTTGATGTCGCGCGCGAATGCCTGGAGCTCGACCCGGCATTCCAACCCGCTTCCCCCGACGAAATCTCGCGCCTTGCGCAAAAGGCGACCGATTCGGGCAATACCCAGGTGGCGGTCAAGCTCGTGTCGGGCTTTCACAAACGCTACCCCAAGCATGCCGACATCCCCCGGAATTACCTGCTTGCCGCCAAGCTGCTGGCCGAGCGCATGGGCAAGGATGCCGAAGCCCGGGGCCTGCTCGATCAACTGATCGGGGCCTATCCCAACCATCCGCTGGCCGGGGAAATCACCGCGTATCGGCAATTTCTCGACAAGCTGTCGGCGCCACCGGCCCGCTGATTCAGGTCGTGCCCGCTTCGGAAAGCAGTAACCGCGCCTTGTCCGCGTCGCTGCTGCCAGGCGCTGCAGCCATCAGCGCCTGAAGCAGATCACGAGCGACCGCCGACTCGCGCCGCGCCAGAAGGTCGCGGGCGACGGCCAACCCCGTCGTCGTCAATGCCGGCGTGGCCGGCGCACCGGCAAGCCAGCTGGCAAGGTGTCGAGCCGCATCGGCGCCGCCGCCGATCGCGGGCCAGCGCCGCAACATCGCCAGCAATGAGGGCGCGTCGAACGTCGACAGCGGCAATCCGGCCTTGAGCGCATCATCGAGCACGGCTTTCTGCTCACGCACCTGCGCCGCCGCGCGCACTTCCAGCCCCAGCACTGCGCGCGCTGCATTGGCCAGGCGTGGCGTGCGCGGCTCCAGCCGGGCGCACCGGTACAACGCAACCAGCGCCTCGAAATCGTCGGGCTGCGCCTGCACCAGCGGCTCCAGCAGGGCGCGTGCCGCCGGCAATTGCAGGTGTCCGATGCATTCCCCAGCCTTGGCCAGCGCAAGCCGACGCTCCGCCGCCGCATCGGCGACGATCTCCTCGTCAAGAAAGTCGCGCCGTTCCCAATGCAGCGCGCGCACGGCCAGCGCCAGCAGTGCTCCGGCAATGATGCCGCCAGCATGTGCATCAAAGCCGACATGCGCGCCCTTGTTCCAGAACAGGTTGATCAGCTCCCAGCCGAGCCAGAACGGCAGCAGCACCAGTGCCGGTGCCTTGACGTAGTCGAAGACGACGAAGAACCACCAGAAGAACCGCACCTTGCGCATGCCCCACAGCACGCAATAAGCCCCCATCAGGGCGGCGATCGCCCCCGAGGCCCCCAATGCGGCGCCGCTTTCTCCCCAGCGATACAGCAGGCTGAGCACCGCGCTGCCGAAGCCGCCCAGCAGATACACGCCAAGGAACAAGGCATGTCCGAGCGCACCTTCGACCAGCAGGCCGAGCAAGGCGAGAAACAGCATGTTTCCCAGCAGGTGTCCGAGGCTGCCATGCATGAACATCGCTCCCAGCATGCGCCGCGGGCTGAATTCGGAGAAGCGGATCTGCCAGCGCTCGCTGAATGCCTGCGCCCAGAGCCTGTCGAATTCATCACGCCGATCGCGCCACGCGGCATGCTGCTCGGCCTGCGGAGCGATCAGGTGACCGGCGCGCAGCTCGGCCAGAAAGGCCGTATCCGATTGCAGGATCCGCGCTGCGAGCTCCGGTTCGCCCGTGCCGAACTGCTCGAACAACGCACTGCGCCGGGGATCCCCTGGATGTTCGGCCAGCCATTGTCGATAGGCCGGGAATTCCCACTGCGCCAGGCCTTCCTGCACGTAGTAATCCAGCGCCCTCTGCTGCGCGCGCTCGTCGCCCGATTGCAGGAACGCAAACACGAATACGTTGGCGAGAACCAGCGCCAGCGTGATCCATGGGAAATTGGCCCAGGTGGGCGCACGATGCAGCGGAAGGATGAGCATGCAATCAACCCCGTCGAATCGGTCGATTCTATGCGTTGGCGGCGCAATTGACGCCGCAGCATGTCGCCACTAGCGTGGCGCACCACCCACAGGAAACCTCGATGAGTCGCTGGCGCCCACCGGCTGCGCAATCCACCGCCGTCATCACCCCCGCGGGACACGCCCGCCTGAAGGCCGAGCTCGACGAACTGTGGCGCCTGCGCCGCCCCGAGGTGGTGCGCGCGCTGGCCGCTGCAGCGGCTGAAGGCGATCGCTCGGAAAACGCCGAATACACCTACCGCAAGAAGCAGCTGGGCGAAATCGACCGTCGCGTGCGCTACCTGGGCAAGCGCCTGGAAACGCTGCGCGTCATCGACAGCGTGCCTGCCGATCGCCATGTGGTTTATTTCGGCGCCTGGTTCAGCGTCGAGGATGCCGACGGCAACACCCGCACCTATCGCATCGTTGGCCCCGACGAGACCGATGCCCTGCGCGGCTGGATCAGCATCGACTCGCCACTGGCCCGAGGCGCACTGGGCAAGCGCATCGATGACGAGTTCGAAGCGCAGCTGCCCGATGGCATGGCCAGCTTCGCCATTGTCGAGGTTCGCTACACCGAATCCTGAAACGAAGAAGGCGGCCCCGAGGCCGCCTTCTTCGTTCGCACCCTGTCGGCGATCAGCGCGTGATCGGCAGGTAGACGCGGAAGGTCTGCTGATCGGCCGCCGCATCGACAGCCGAGACATTCTCGTCCCACGGACGGCCAAGACCGGCTTCGCTGTAGCGGTAGCCATGCGTCTCCGCATAGGCCTTCTGGTTGAGGCGCAGCAGCGGCAGCTGCGCGGCGCTGCCGGTGTACTCGGTGTACAGCGCCGTGCCCTGGTACCACAGGGCGGCACGCACGTCGCCCTCGACCACCTGCAGTCCCTTCTTGTCGGTATCGCCAGCCACCAGCGGCGCGGCATCGGCGCTGCTGCTGGTGTCGTCCTCGGACTTGGCCACGGGGGCAGCGATGGTGATGGTCTTGCCGTCGATCGTGAAGTCGGGCCTGTCGACCGGCACGGCGACGCTGAAGCTGTAATTTTCATCGCCCCATTCGGTGGTGATGATCATCATCGTGCCGGCCTGGGTCAGTCCGGCCTTCTTGAGGGCGGCGTCGAGCTTTTCCTTGGCGGCGCTGGTCGCGTCGGCCACTTCGTCGAGCGAACGCGGCGCCTGGGTGGCAATGAGGAACAGCGGCTTGGCCGTGATTTCAACGACCTTGATGTCCTGGTCGCGGTAGTCGGTATTGGGGAAGCCGGCCATCATCGCCGACAGGCTGGCCAGGGTGCCCTGCACCACCGCCGACGGCTCGCCGTTGATGTACAGACCGCCGAAGCGCCACAGCAGGTTCCAGCCGTAGTTGACGTCGTAGGACTCGGTGACGCGCACCGTGCGGCCATTGGCGGACGGAGTCAGCGTGATGGCGTAGGTCTTGTCGGTGCCGATCCAGTCGTTGTCCAGCGTCATCTTGAGACTGGTGTCTTCCTTGCTTTCGGTGATCGTCAGGCTGCCATCGCGCAGCTTGGGCGAGGCGCTCGTCCACGCCACCTTGGCGCCGACACCGGCTTCCGGGCCGGACAGGGAGGTCTTCATGGCCGGATCCAGGCCACGCAGCCCCGTGTACTGCTGAAAACGGCGGAACCCGTTGAGGGTGTCGTAGACCTGCCGCACCGGGCTGGGAATCTCGACGCTGCGTTCGACGTGACCGTGATCGGGCAGCGCCACGCCAACCAGCACCGCCAGCACGAATACGATCAGCAAGGCGACCAGCATTTCAAAAATACGAATCATCCGAGAGTTCTCCAGGACTTACATGAACGGCGCTGCGACTTGCGGCACCGGGCGCCCCCGGTTCCGCGCGTCTTCCCCGCGCGCAAGCGGCCCCGCGTGGGCGGAGCGGAATGCCGATGTTAGCGGAGTCGGGGGCGGGCGCGCTACGACCTAGGCGCCCTTTCCCCGTTTGGACTGCCAAACTCACACGATACCGAGCTCGAAAGCCTTGAGAACGGCCCGCGTGCGGTCACGCACCCCGAGCTTGGACAGGATGTTGGACACGTGATTCTTGACCGTCCCCTCGGCCACCCCCAGCGAGCCGGCGATCTCCTTGTTGCTGTACCCACCGGCCATCAGGCGCAGGATTTCAGTCTCGCGCTCGGTGAGCGGGTCGGGGCGGTCGAGGCTGGTGAAGTCGTTGTGCATGCGCTCCAGCCCCGACAGCAGGCGCTGGGTGACCACCGGCGACACCAGCGAACCGCCGCCGGCGACGGTCTTGACCGCATCGACGAGCTGATCGAGCGAAACGTCCTTGAGCAGATAGCCACGCGCCCCGGCCTTGAGTCCGGCGAGCACCAGCTGATCGTCGTCGAAGGTGGTGAGGATGATCGTCGGCGGCAGCTGCTGCTTGCCGGCCAGCGCGTTGAGCACGTCGAGCCCGGACATGCCGGGCATGCGCATGTCGAGCAGAACCACGTCGGGCTTGATGCGCGGAATCGCCTCCACCGCCTGCGCACCATCACCGGCCTCGGCCACCACGCGGATCGAGTCGGACAGTTCGAGCAGGGAGCGAATGCCCTGCCGCACCAGCGTCTGGTCGTCGACCAGGCAAACCTTGATCATGGGCTTCCCTCCAGCGGCAAGAGCGCATCGAGCGCAAACCCCTGCCCCTTGCCGGTTTCGATATTGATCTGACCGCCGAATTGCGCCAACCGCTCGCGCATGCCCGACAGGCCATTGCCTTGCACGAGCTCGCTGGTGCCCCGCCCGTCATCACGGGCGTGAATGATGGCCTGCTTGTCGGCATCGAGCTCGAACGTCAACCACAAATTGCGCGCCTGCGCATGCCGCACGGCATTGGTGATGATCTCCTGCGCGCAGCGCAACAGCACCTGGGCGCGCCGCGGATCGTCGACGCCAAACCGTGCCGGCAGCTGCAGATGGATGACCAGCCCCGGCACGCCTTCGACCAAATCGCGCAATGCCTGCGTGAGATCGATGCGATCTCCCTCGCGCAGCTGGCTGACCACTTCGCGCACGTCGCCCAGCAGTAGCTTGGCCACCGATTGCGCCTGCAGGATATGCGTCTGCGCCTGCCCCTGCACCAGATGGCTGGCCACTTCCAGGTTGAGGCTGAGTGCTGTCAGATGATGCCCCATCAGGTCGTGCAGCTCGCGCGAGATGCGCATGCGCTCGCCGAGCCTGCTCGACTCGGCGAGCAGGGCGCGCGTCGCGCGCAGTTCGGAATTGAGCCGGCGCTGCTCCTCGCGCGCCTGCACCTGCTGCTTGGTGACCAGGGCGGTGACGAAGGCCAGCACGATGAAGCCCGAATACAGGCTCGACTGCAGAAAAGCGTCGCTGAGGCTGAAGGCAGGTTCACGGATGCTGGCAAACACCGGCACCAGCGAGAAATTCTGCAACACCATCCAGGCGATGCCCACGCGCAGCGGCAGCAACCACGGCAGCACCACGGCAACCACGGCCAGCAGCAGCGCGGAAATACCGCTCTGGCTGAACCAGCCGATGGCCACCGCCATGCCGTTGAGCACCACCAGCAAGGCAATCTGCACGCCGCGTCGCAACGGCGTGCGTCCCTGCGCGTCCAGATCCCGCGTCAGGTACCAATAGACGACTCCGAACACCACGTAGCAACCGAGCCAGCCGTGGACATAGCTGGCCGGCAACTGCTTGGCCGCCAGATCCTCCACCACCGTCTGATAGCGCAGGAACGGCGTGCCGACGCTCGCGTACTGGAACAGTCCCGCGTAGCGCAGCAGCTGGATGTGATTGAACGAAGGCCATGTCATGGCGCCATCATAGGCAAGGACGCGCCGCATGCGACCCTGCCCGAAGTCATTGCGATGCTGCACCCGCAACACGCCGCTAACACGGAACTAACACGCAACGTGCGTCCTGCCCTGTTCTTGCCACAAGCGCATGCGATAATCGGCGTTGCGGTCGGCCGCCCAGGGCGCCACCCGATGCATTCCACCGGAGCAAATCATGGCAGTACGCATACGCGACGTCGGGTCGCACGATCTGGATTCCGTGCTCGCACTCAACAATGCGGCCGGCCCGACGATCCTGCCCCTCAACGCCAGTGCGATGCGTCAGCTGTTCGAACAGGCCTGCTACTTCCGCGTGGCCGAGGTTGACGGCCACATCGCCGGCTTCCTGCTCGCCCTCGATCAGGATGCCGATTACGACAGCCCGAACTTCCGCTGGTTCGCCGAACGCAATCCGCGCTTCGTCTACATCGACCGCATCGTCATCGCCAAGCCCTACCGCGGGCTTGGCCTGGGCCGCGTGTTCTACGCCGACGTCACCAGCTATGCCGAGACCCGCTCGCCGGTACTCACCTGCGAGGTATTCCTCGAACCGCAGGACGACGTCTCGATGCTGTTTCACGGCACCTGGGGCTTTCTCGAAGTCGGCCAGCAGGTGATGCCCGGCAACAACCGCCGCGTCGCCCTGCTTGCCAAGACCCTGTGCAGCTATCCGTTCGTGCACGACACCTATCTGCGCGGCGGTGGCCGCTTGCCCGACCAGCCCTGGCTGCGCGAGCGCGAGCGCGCACAGCCAGCGGCGCACGCCTCGCGCATCGCGGGGGGCGCGTGAGCGCGCGCGAGGCGGCCGCGGCGCCGCTCGATTTCGAACCGGTCGGCGAGATCAAGTTCGGACAGGTCGGAATCGCCAATCTCAAGCTGCGCAAGCTCGACGCAGCCGCCCTCGAAGCCGAACTGCGCGCCAAGGTCGCCGGAGCGGAAAAGCTCTTTCTGCATGCCCCGGTGGTGCTCGACCTGAGCCATCTGCCGCAGTTGCCCGAGGTCGCCGTGGTGCGCGACCTGCTCGAACGCATCCGCAGCGCCGGCATGCTGCCGGTCGGGCTGTCCTACGGCACCAGCGAGAACGAGGCCATCGCCCGTGCCCTGGGCATTCCGGTCATCGCCAAGTTCCGTGCCGCCTACGAGCGTGCACCCGCCGAATCCAACGTCGCGCCGCCGCCCCCAGCGCCAGCGGCGCGCGAAGTCGCACCTGCTCCCCGGATGGAGCCGGCGACCGCCCATGCCACCGGCCAGATCCACGACAAGCCCGTGCGCTCCGGCCAGCAGGTGTACGCGCGCGGCCGCGACCTGACCCTGACCGCGCTGGTCGGCCATGGCGCCGAGGTGATCGCCGATGGCTCCATCCACATTTATGGCGCCCTGCGCGGACGCGCGCTGGCCGGAGCGCAAGGCGATGCCGGAGCCCGCATCTTTTGCCAGGAATTCCATGCCGAGCTGGTTTCCATTGCCGGTCAATACCGTGTATTCGAGGACATTCCGGACGATCTGCGCGGCCAGCCGGTGCAAGCCTGGCTGGAAGGCGACAAGCTGTTGCTGAAAAAATTGTGACCCACCCGGCGCAGTCGACGCGCCCGGGCCGAAACATCGGATGATTCCCCCTTTTTCATTGCCGCTGCCCGTTTCACAGGAGAATTCCATTGACTGAGATCATCGTCGTAACGTCCGGCAAGGGCGGCGTGGGCAAGACCACCACCAGCGCTTCGCTTGCCGTTGGCCTGGCCAAGCGCGGCAAGAAGGTCGCGGTCATCGACTTCGACGTCGGCCTGCGCAACCTCGACCTCATCATGGGCTGCGAACGCCGCGTGGTGTACGACTTCGTCAACGTGATCCAGGGCGAATGCACGCTCAAGCAGGCGCTGATCAAGGACAAGCGCATCGACACCCTGCACGTACTCGCCGCCTCGCAGACGCGCGACAAGGAGGCGCTGACCAAGGAAGGCGTCGAACGCGTTCTCAACGAACTGTCCGAGGATGGCTTCGACTACGTCATCTGCGACTCGCCGGCCGGCATAGAAAAAGGCGCGGCGCTGGCCATGTACTTTGCCGACCGGGCAGTCGTGGTGGTCAACCCCGAAGTGTCCAGCGTGCGCGACTCCGATCGCATCCTCGGCCTGCTGTCGAGCAAGACGCGTCGCGCCGAGCAGGGCGGCAGCGGCGTCGAGCAGCATCTGCTGCTCACCCGCTACAACCCCGAACGCGTGGCCAATGGCGACATGATGAGCATTGCCGACGTCAAGGAGATCCTCGGCATCGACGTGATCGGGGTGATCCCCGAGTCGGAAGGCGTGCTCACCGCCTCCAATGCCGGCGTGCCGGTCATTCTCGACGAGGCTTCCGAAGCCGGCCAGGCCTACGCCGACGCGGTCGCGCGCCTGTGCGGCGAAACCCGGCCGATGCGCTTCATCGAGGCGCAGAAAAAGGGATTCTTCTCGCGCATTTTCGGAGGCTGAGCCATGGGTCTGTTCGATCTGTTCCGATCACGACCGAAGAACACCGCCTCGGTCGCAGCCGAGCGCCTGCGCATCATCGTCATGCAGGAGCGCGCCGGTGACGGGCGTGGCAGCAGTCACGACTACCTGCCGATGATGCGCCGCGAAATCCTCGAGGTGATCCGCAAGTACGTCAACGTCGATCCCGACGCCATCGACATCCATGTCGCCAGCGAAGGAGACGGCGAAGTGCTCGAACTGTCGGTCACCCTGCCGGAACGCAACAAGGACACACCGCCCACGCCTCCCGCCGACTGAACGCAGCCATGCCATCCGCGCTCCCACCGGCCGTGCTCACGCTGGCCGACATCGGCTTCGGCGCCGCGCGCATGCTGCTGGCACGGCATGCGCTCGATCTGGTCGAAGTCGAGCCTGGCGCGGAAATTCCCGGCAGCTACTGGGGCGACAGCGAGGCCGGCGTGATCGGCTCGACCGTCTACGCACGCCTCGACACGCCCGTGCATTCACTGCTGCACGAGGCCTGCCACCTCATCGTCATCCCGCCGGCTCGCCGCGCCCTGGTGCACACCGACGCCTCCGATTCGCAGATCGAGGAGGATGCCACCTGCTATCTGCAGATCGCCCTGGCCGACGAACTGCCCGGTGTTGGCCGCGCCCGCCTGATGGCCGACATGGATGCCTGGGGCTATTCGTTCCGCCTCGGCTCGGCACGCGCCTGGTTCGAGCAGGACGCCGAAGACGCGCGCGCATTCCTCGCCGAACGTCACTTGCTGGCCTGAGCTTTGTAGAATGCCGCAGCGGCGTGCAGCGCCGTCCCCGCCAATCACCGGAGCCGCCGCATGCAACGCTGGATCAAACTTCCCGACGGTCGTTTCGTCGATGCCAATCGCATCGCCTACATCGGCAAGACCGAAACCTATGCGCGCATCGACGAGGACGGCAACGACCTGGGCATCGGTTACGCGGTCAACATCGGCACCGGCATCGAGCGCGAAACCCAGATCACCGTGACCGGTTCGCGCGACGAAGTGCTGGCCGTGTTGCGCGCCATCCTCGGCCGTGGCGAGGCCGGTGCGGCGGGCTAGGCTCCCCGGCCATGCCCCTGAAGGCGTCGCTCACCAGCGACGCACGATCTGCAGATAGGCGCGCCAGGCGACCAGCCCCAGTACGGTGACCAGCGTTGCCGCGATCGCCAGTCGCCACGGGCTGGCCGACAGAACCGGTGCCAGCGCACCGGCAATCAGTGCGCTGATCAGCAGGCTCACAAACGCCTGCACCGATGACACTGCACCGCGATGATGCGGAAAGCGGTCGAGCAGCAGCAGGGTGAGTGTCGGAAAACTCATGCCGATGCCGATCGCGTGCAGGCCGATGGGCAGCACCGACCACGGCACTCGCGGCTGCGGAAGGATCCAGGTGACCAGAAGATTGATGGCGCAGGCCGCCATCATGATGGTGTAGCCCGCACGGATCGTCGCCGCCGCGGTGAGCCGCCCGGCAATGCGCCCGGACAGGAAGGCTCCCAGCATCATGCCACTGATGGCCGGCACGAACAGCCAGGCGAAATGCTGCGCATCGAGCTTGAGCATGTCGAGCACGAACACCGGCGCCGACGAGATGTACACCCAAAGCGCGTTGAAGTTGAACGAACCCGACAGCACCAGCGGAAAGAACGCACGGTCACTCACGATCGCGCGATAGCTCAGCCCCAGTTCGCGCATCGACAGCGGTACGCGACGTTCCACCGGATGCGTCTCGGGCAGCCAGCACAGGCAGGCCAGCCACAGCAGCAACGCAAACGCCGCCAGCAGCACGAAGATCATCGGCCAGTGCGCGAAGGCCACCACCCAACCACCGACGATCGGCGCCACCGCCGGTGCGATGCCGAAGATCATCGACACCGAGGCCATCAATCGCTGCGCTTCGGCGCCATCGAAGCAGTCGCGGATGATCGCCCGGCCGACAATCAGACCAGCCCCCGCCGACAGCCCCTGCAACGCGCGAAACACCAGCAACTGCTGCAGCGAGCCGGCCATCGCGCAACCGAGCGAAGCCAGGGCAAACACGATGACGCCGGCCAGAATCACCCGGCGCCGCCCCAGCGCATCCGACACCGGGCCATGCAGCAGCGACATGAACGCATAAGCGATCATGTACACGCTGATCGACTGCTGCACCGCGAAGGCGCTGGCCTGCAGATCGGCTTCGAGCGCCGGAAAGGCCGGAAAGATCGTATCGATCGAAAACGGCCCGAACATCGCCAGCGCACCGAGCAATGGCGCCAGCACGCGGCGACGCGGTGGAAGCGCCGGCACAAGCTGCGGGAGCGCACTCATGCGTGAGTACCCGCGACACTGCCGATGGCGTGCGCGCCCGGAATGCGTGCCGACTGCTCACCGCATGATCTGTTCATTGCGCGATCGTGTCCCGACTGCATGAAGTTGCGCGCCGCACGGCCTTGACCGTCCCGTGCAGCGCGGCAAGTGCGGCGTACTGTGACCGCGTCCCAGCCCGCCATCATCAGCCATTCGTCATCGGCTGCGGCACAGGCGGCTGCGCCGCGCATGGTACAGGGCCATGGTTTGGCATTGCAGGGGCGAGTTTGGCATGATGCCGCGCAAGGAGATGGCATCCTCCTCGAACCGCCGCAAGGCTGATGATGCCTGACTACAGCTTTCGGCAGCGGAAGCGGTCAGGCGCGGCGTGCGACAGTCCCCGCCCTGCCCGCGCCACTGCCTCGACCCGACGAGGCATGCAATGCAACTGATTTCCTTTTTTGCCGTGGGTGCCGGAGCGTTCCTTGGCGCCATCGTGCGCTGGGTGCTCGGCATGGTGCTCAATCCCTGGCTGCCCTCGCTGCCGCTGGGCACGCTGGCCGCCAACCTTGCCGGCGGCCTGATCATGGGCCTTGCGCTCGGCGTCTTCTCGCACTTTGAAACCCTGCCGATCGCCTGGCGCCTGGCCATCACGACCGGCTTCCTCGGCGGCCTGACCACGTTTTCCACCTTCTCCGCCGAAACGGTCACCTTGTTCATGCGCCAGCAATACGGCTGGGCGGCAACGGTCGTGCTGGCACATGTCGGCGGGTCACTGCTGCTGACTTTCGCCGGCATTCAGCTCACGCGCGTATTTCTGCGTACCTGACTTACAGGAACCCCGTCATGCAAGGCTGGTCATTGCGTTTCTATCTGCACGAAAACCGCAGGCATGGCCATCAGCTCGCCTACGAATGGCTGCTGGAGCAGGCGCGTGCGCAGGGCGTGCAAGGCGGCTCCGCGTTCCGCGCCATCGCCGGATTCGGTCGCCACGGCATTCTCAACGAACAGCATTTCTTCGAATTGGCCGGACAGTCGACCGTACTGGTCGAATTCATCGTCAGCGACGCCCAGGCCGAGGCTCTGCTCGCCAAGGTCAGGGTCGAACGCATGCCGATTTTCTTCGTGCGCTTCGCGGTGGAATACGACACGCTGGATTGACCTGGCACTTGCACGCGCGCCCGTCGCCACCACTTCGCAGTCATGTCCGCCTCCACCGCCCAGGCTCGCATCGAAGTCCTGCTCGCACGCGCGGGCGTGCAGATCGGCGGCACAGCTCCCACCGACATCCAGGTGCACGATCCGCAGCTGTATTCGCGCGTGCTCGCCCATGGCTCGCTGGCGCTCGGCGAGACCTACATGGAAGGTGGCTGGGATGCCGGGAATCTCGACGGCTTCCTGTTCAAGCTGCTCGATGCGCGCCTGGATGAGCAATTTCACACGCTCGATGATCTGTGGCTGCATCTGAAGGCGCGTCTGGTCAACCGACAGCACGGACAGCGGGCCTATGCCGTCGGCGAACACCATTATGATCTCGGCAACGATCTGTATCGCGCCATGCTCGGGCAGCGCCTGATCTACAGCTGCGGCTACTGGAAGGATGCCACCACCCTCGACGCGGCGCAGGAGGCCAAGCTCGATCTCGTGTTCCGCAAGCTTGGGCTCGCTCCCGGCATGCGCGTGCTCGACATTGGCTGCGGCTGGGGCGAGGCGCTCAAGCTCGCCGCCGAGCGGCATGGCGTCCGCGGCATCGGCATCACCATCTCGCACGAACAGGCGCAATTTGCCCGCCAGCTGTGCGCGGGGCTGCCGATCGAGATCCGCCTGCAGGACTACCACGCCCTGCCCGACGCCATCGACGGAGGTGCCTTCGAGCGCGTGTTCTCGATCGGCATGTTCGAGCATGTCGGCGTGAAGAACTTCCGCCGATATTTCGAAATCGCCCGCCGCTGCACCGATCCCGACGGCCTGTTCCTGTTGCACTGCATCGGTTCCGGCATCAGCACCGACCACACCGACCCGTGGGTCGAAAAGTACATTTTCCCGAACTCGATGCTGCCCTCTGCGGCACAGATCGCCGAGGCCGTGGAAGGTCTGTTCGTCATTGAGGATTGGCACAACTTCGGCGCCGACTACGACAAGACCCTGCTCGCCTGGCGCGACCGCTTCGACAGCGCGTGGCCGACCCTGATGCAACACTACGACGAGCGCTTTCGCCGCATGTGGCGATTCTATCTATCGGCCTCCGCCGCCATGTTCCGCTCACGCCGCAATCAGCTCTGGCAGCTGGCGCTCTCTCCCCGCGGCGTGCGCGGCGGCTATCGCGCGCCGCGCTGACCGCGCCGATTCGCCAGCCCCGTTGGCGGGGCAGCGGAATGGCGCCCAATGCCCCTTGCCCGCGGCGCAGCCTTGGCCCTGCCGCCAATGCGCTATGCTGCCTTCGTTGCATCCACCCGCCGCGCTTGGGGGCGCATACTCCAGTGACCGACGAGCAATCACCGCTCACGCAATGGCTGCGTGACGCCGGCAATGGCAATTCGGAAGCTGGCGATCGCGCCTATGCCGAGATCTATGCCCAGTTGCGCACCATCGCCGCTCGTCAGCTCAGCCATGCCGGCGCTGGTGCCGCGGCAACGCTGACTCCGACGGCACTGGTCAACGAAACCTTCCTCAAGCTGGCCAACGGCCATCTCCAAACCCTCAACGACCGTCGGCATTTCTTCAATCTCGCCGCGCGCGCAATGCGCCAGACCGTGATCGATCATGCCCGCGAGCGGTTCGCCGAGAAACGCGGTGGCAATCTCATTCGCACCGATCTCGACGACGGCCTGCCGGATCTGCATGCTGACGCCCAGCAGATCCTCGCTCTCGATCAGGCGCTGGGTGTGCTCGAACGCCAGGACGAAGAACTGGCCGAAGTCTTCATCCTGCGCACCTTCGGCGGCCTGACCACCGGTGAAATCGCGCAGTTGCGTGGCGTGACCGAACGCACCATCCAGCGCAACCTGGGGCTGGCGCGCAATTATCTGCAGCTCGCGCTCGACAGCACCGACTGATCCTCCGCAGACATGGACAAGCGCGCTGCCTCACCGCTGTTTCCGCCAGAGCGCTGGCGCGAACTGCGCGAGCTGCTGGATCGCCTGGAAGAGCTCGACGACCGCCAGCGCGACGATACGCTGGCGCGGCTGGCCACCCAGGATGCCGAGCTGGCCAATGCCGCCCGCGCCATGCTCGGGGATCCCCAGGCCACGCAACCGCAGGAAGCCGCCGTCAACCGGCTGCTTGGCAAGTCACAGGACATATCGGCTCCCGGCTCCGTCATCGGCCCCTTCGAGCTGGTGCGCCACCTCGGCGTCGGCGGCATGGGCGCGGTCTATCTGGCGCTGCGTCGCAAACTCGATTTCCAGCAATCCGTCGCCCTCAAGCTGCTCGAAGGCGACGCAGCGCGCATGGCACGCATCGCCTCCCGCGAGCGGCGCATCCTTGCCAGCCTGCAGCATCCCAACATCCCCGCCTTTGTCGATGCCGGAGTGCATAAGGGGCGTGCATGGCTGGCCATGGAATATGTCGATGGAGCGCCACTGCTGGCCTGGTGCAACGAACGCGCCCTCGATGTCCGCGCCCGCGTGACGCTGTTCGACCAGGTTTGCAACGCCGTCGCATACGCTCATGCGCAACTGGTGGTGCACCGCGACCTGAAGCCCGCCAACGTGCTCGTCAACGGTGACGGCGTGGTCAAGCTGCTCGATTTCGGCATCGCCCTCATGCTCGACAACAGTGACGAGCAGGCGCCGGCAACCCGTGTATTCACTCCCGAATACGCCGCTCCCGAGCAGCTGCGCGGAGAACGCATCAGCACCGCCACCGACATCTATGCACTTGGCCTGGTGCTGTACGAACTGGTCAGCGGCAAGCGCCTGTCGACGATCGATCACGGCAAGCAGGAGTGGACGACCCGGGAACTCGCCCAGCACGCGATGACCGACACCGCTCCTTCCACTGCGCGCACGAACAGGAGTGTCCCGAATCTGCTGCGCGGCGATCTTGGCCGCATCATCGCCCATGCCCTGGCCCCCGAGCCAGCGCAACGCTATGGCACCGTGGCGCAGATGCGCGCCGACCTGCAGCGTTGGCTGGAGTTGCGTCCCCTGACCATCTCGCGTCCCGGTTTCGCCTATGTGGCTCGCCGCTTCGTGCGCCGCAACCGCGCCGCCGCCAGCATTGCCACCGCCGCCGTGATTGCCCTGCTGGCCACGGTCGTTTTCGCCTTCCACCAAGCGGCGGTCGCACAGCGCATGGCCACTCGTGCCGGGCAGGCCAAGAACTTTCTGGCCAGCCTGCTCACCGATGCCGACCCCTTCAGCTCCACACGCAGCACCAAGAGCAAGATCGACCTGCTGCGCGATGCAGGGCAGCGCCTCGACAAGGAAATGCCGGAGGCAACCGATGATCGCATCGAACTGCGCAAGATCATCGTCAATGCCCTGATGCGCCTGGGTGAACCCGGCGCAGCGCGGGATCTGCAGCAGGTCAGTGTCGATGAACTGCGCCGGATGCATGGCGCGAACTCGCCCAACGTCGGTGCGGCACTGCAAACCCTGGCCATGGCCAGCGAGAATGCAGGTGACATCGCAACGGCTCGCATCCAGATCGCCGAAGGCTATGCCCTGCTGGAGCACGCCGGGGACACCTGGCGGCGCGCACGCATCTCGGCCCTGACCGCGATGGCCAAGCTGGCCAACCGCAACGACGACTACGCACAGGCGCAGCACTGGCACGAAGCCGCCATGCGCGAACGCATTCGCATGGCCGGCGCGCAGTCCGCGGACGTGGCCATGGACTTGATGAACCTGGCCAGCGATGCGCTCTATCAGGAGCGGTTTGCCGACGCCGAATCACTCGCCCTGCGCGCCCGCGAGATGCTGATCAAGACCTCTGGCGCCAATCACGCCCGCATGGTGTACATCGCCAACATCCTCGGTATTGCGCAGACATACAACGGCCGTTATCAGGAGGCCGTCCGCACCCTGACCGACGCACTGGCACTGGCAAAAAAAACCCTGCCGCCCGGCGCCGAAATTCGCAACACCATCACGACTTCGCTCGCCTTCGCGCATCTGCATGTGGACGATCTGCATTCCGCACGCGCCCTGCTCGCTCCGATGCGTGAAGCACTTCAGGCTACCGGAAAGTCTCCTTCCCCCTCCCTGGAGCTGAATCTCGGCCGCATCCAGTTGCGCGCCGGCCAGCGCGAAGCCGCAGCCACCCTGGCCCGCGCCCACGCCGACTGGGTGGCAGCGCGGACGAAGATCGCCACCGCGCCCAAGGTCGCCGCATTGGCCAAGGCCGCCTACGGTGCGGCGCTGGCGCAAAATGGCGCGGTCGCAGACGGCATTGCCCAGATCCGCGAGGCGCATGCGGAACTGCGCTCCGGCCCCTTCTCCGACAGTGTGTTCCTTGGCTACATCGACCTGTACTACGCCGATGCGCTGAAGCGTGCCGGCGATGCCGCCGCCGCGCGGACACAGCGCCGGGAGGCCTACGATCTGTTTCTGCGCAAGCTCGGACCGGCCCATCCGATGACCGTGGAAACGGCACGGCAGCTTGCCTCCGTCACACCCTGATCGCATCCGCACGCCATCGGCCAGGCATGGCGCATGCCTGCGCCATGCCTGCCATCCACATGCGTCGCGTCCTCACACCGGAGGATTGCCGAAGCGATTGGCGCCTGGCGTGCCGGCAATGAAGCCATTGAAAACCAGCGCGATCAAACCACCGACGACCGGAACCAGTCCGACCAGGATCCACCAGCCCGACTTGTCGACGTCGTGCCAGCGCTTGACGCAAACCGCCAGACCGGGCCACAGCACCAGCAGCGAAAGCAGCACCATCGCCATCGATGCCATGCCGCCTCCCTGCGCCGCCGCATTGGCGTCTCCCAGACTGGCCGCGCTGAACAGCGACACCCCAACCCAGGCAAACATCGCTCCGAACAGGAGCATCACCGCCAGTACGAAATACCAGTACGGCGCACGTCCGATCCGACCCTCGAACGAAAACAGCAATTGTGTCCAGCTCATCGCTCTCTCTCCGTCGTTGATTGAATTGACAACCCGCATTGCATGCCCGGCGCGTATTCACCCGCGCCGTCTCCCACCGCTACAGCGAAGTCGACATCGATTCCTTGTCCAGCTTCCAAACCCCTCCTTCATGCTGCATCGACACCGTGCTCTTGACCGCATGGCCTTCCGCATTCCTGCCGGTGTATTCGAGCGTGGCGCGATCTCCCTTGACGTTGCCTTTTACGTATTTCGGATCGTGCATGGCCTGACTCTGGATGAATCCGAACATCATCTTGAATTGAGGGTCGGAGCGATGCGAAAGCAATTGCTCGCCACGGGCCTTGGTCATCAGCTTGGCCAGGGCATCGACATCCCCCTTCTTCAGCGCCGCCAGATACGCCAGGTAGCTCCGGCCCTGTTCGCCGCCATTGGCCGGCAATGCCGCTCCCAGATCGGGAGCTCCCGGCAGATCGAGAGCAAAGGTCAGGTCGTAATAACGGCCGGATTTCTTGTCCTCTTCGTCATTGCTGCGGAAACTGCCTTCGATGCGTTTGTCGTCGTTGCGCTTGAGCGAAAGCGCATACCAACCGCTGCCGCTCTGCGATCCGGAGGTGTCGCCGAGCTTCAGGTTGACGTTCTGCACGCTGCCGTCGGATTCGATGTTGAGGTCGACGCGCGCCGCCCCACGCAGCTGCGCATCGATTGCATCATCCCGATCGCTGGCGTCGCGCAGTGCAGCCATGTCGATGGCCTTGTCGGCAAACACCACGCGCGTGATCTGCTTGGAGTTGTCGAATGGATCGGGCATGCGATACGCCGCCACATGCTTGAGCGCAATGGCCTTGCCATGGTCATACACCGTGCCCGCCCCCTCGGCAAAGGCAAGAGCGGACGCCAGCGCGAGCGACAGCAGCATCGTCATTCGAAGCACTTTCATGATCGTTTCCTCGATGTTCGAAGCCCGTGAACCCAGCCGAGTCGGGCCTCACGACCGGACAGACGCCCTCCAGCTGCACAATGCCTGCGGAAAGCGCCCCGTCCCGATCGACGCTCGCGCGCACCGACAGCGACGACTGCATTCCGGCCATCCCGCAGGCGCCATCTCAGGAAACGAAATCCGGCGCCAATTCGGACATCGGCATTCGCCCTCGTCGCCGGCACGAGCGACCGATGGCCACTACCTGTTCACCGGGGCTTGCGGCACAATGCTTGGCTGCCTGCCGCCCGCAGCGCTGACTCATTGTTTTTCCTGGACTTTCGATGAATTTGCAAACCAATCACGAGCAGATCCCGCTCAAGGATTACGCCGAGCGCGCCTATCTCGATTACTCGATGTACGTGGTGCTCGACCGCGCCCTGCCATTCGTCGGCGATGGCCTCAAGCCGGTGCAGCGGCGCATCGTCTACGCAATGAGCGAACTGGGACTGGATGCTGCCGCCAAGCCGAAAAAGTCGGCGCGCACGGTGGGTGACGTGATCGGAAAATTCCACCCGCATGGCGATTCGGCCTGCTACGAGGCCATGGTGCTGATGGCGCAGCCGTTCTCGTACCGCTATCCGCTGATCGACGGCCAGGGCAACTTCGGCTCGCAGGACGATCCAAAATCGTTTGCGGCCATGCGCTACACCGAATCGCGCCTGACTCCGATCGCCGAACTGCTGCTTGAAGAACTCGGCCAGGGCACGGCCGACTGGACGCCCAACTTCGACGGCACGCTCAAGGAGCCGGCATGGCTGCCCTCGCGCGTGCCGCATGTGCTGCTCAACGGATCGACCGGCATCGCGGTCGGCATGGCCACCGACATTCCGCCGCACAACCTGCGCGAAGTCGCCAGCGCCTGCATTCGCCTGCTCGACGAGCCGGAAGCCAGCATCGCCGACTTGTGTGAACACGTGAAGGGCCCGGATTTTCCGACCCAGGCCGAAATCATCACACCGGCCAGCGAACTGGCCGCGCTGTACGCCAGCGGCACCGGCTCGGTGCGCTGCCGGGCGGTGTGGAAGAAGGAGGATGGCAACGTCGTCGTCACCGCCCTGCCGTATCAGGTTTCCCCATCGAAGATCCTCGAACAGATCGCCGCGCAGATGCGCGCGAAGAAACTGCCGATGCTCGAAGACATTCGTGACGAATCCGATCACGAAAACCCGATCCGCATCGTGCTCATGCCCCGCAGCAACCGCGTCGATCTGGACGAGATGATGCAGCACCTCAACGCGACGACCGACCTGGAGCGGAGTTATCGCGTCAACCTCAACATGATCGGCCTGGACGGCAAGCCGCAGGTCAAGAACCTCAAGCAGATCCTCACCGAATGGCTGCGTTTCCGTGCCGACACGGTGACACGACGACTGCAGCACCGCCTGGCCAAGGTCGAGCGCCGCTTGCACCTGCTCGAAGGCCTGCGCATCGCCTATCTCAATCTCGACGAAGTGATCCGCATCATCCGCCACGAGGAAGAGCCCAAGCCCGCGCTCATCGCACGTTTCAAGCTGAGCGAGGAACAGGCCGACTACATCCTCGAAACGCGTCTGCGCCAGCTCGCACGGCTGGAAGAGATGAAGATCAACGCCGAGCGCGACGAACTCGAAGAGGAGCGCGCACGCATCAACGTAGTGCTCGGCTCCAAGGCGCGCCTGAAGACGCTGATCAAGGATGAACTGCGCAAGGATGCGGAAAAATACGGCGACGTGCGACGCGCCCCCCTGGTCGCGCGCGCCGCGGCGCAGGCGCTCGACGAAACCGCGCTGGTGGCCAGCGAGCCGATCACCGTCATCCTGTCCGAAAAGGGCTGGATCCGCGCGGCCAAGGGCCATGATGTCGATGCACGGGAACTGGGCTACCGCGAAGGCGATGCCTACCTGGCCAGCGCCCGGGGGCGCACCACGCAGGCGGTCGCGTTCATCGACTCGACCGGGCGCAGCTATTCCACCGCTGCGCACACCCTGCCTTCGGCACGCGGCAATGGCGAACCGCTGACCGGACGCTTCACCCTGCCGGCTGGCGCGCGATTCGAGGCGCTGGCCATCGGCGACGCCTCCAGCAAATGGGTGCTGGCCTCGGACTTCGGCTATGGCTTTGTCACTAGCTTCGAAGCCCTGCTGGCCAACAAGAAGGCCGGCAAGCAGATCCTCAGCCTCGACGAACGCGCACACACGCTGGCGCCTGCCGCAGTCGCCGACAGCGCACGCGATCGCATCGTCGTGGTGACCAATGCCGGCCATCTGCTCATGTTCTCGGTTGCCGAACTGCCCGAACTCGACAAGGGCGGCAAGGGCAACAAGCTCATCGAGATCCCCAAGGCCAAGCTCGCCGACGGGGAGCGGGTCGCGGGCGTGGCAGTCATCGCCGAAGGCAGTGGCGAAGTCACGCTGTACGCCGGCCAGCGCAAACTCACGCTGCGCTGGAATGACCTGGTCGAGTACGGCGGCAATCGCGCCACACGTGGCGCACTGCTGCCGCGCGGCCTGCAGCGCGTGGATCGAATCGAAGCCGGCACTTGAGGCGCACTTCGGCACTGCGATGATGCCGCTACGCGACACGGCAAAAACAAAGGCCTCCGCAAGCGGAGGCCTTTGCATTGAAACACCCGTCGATGCTTACGGAATCGTGATCGGGTTGCCGGTCTTGTCGTACCCGTAGTCGAGCACCTGGATCGGGAATCCACCGGCACTGGTCTGCACGTGCAGATAGCCGAAATTGAGCCGCCGCGTCGTTTCGTTGTAGAACGCGACACCGATGTACCCATCACCGCCCGCCTGGAAGGCCGTCATGTCGGCGCCTTGCGATGCGCCGGAAATCGGCGAAGCCGGCCCGATCACGTCGCCGGAATGCAGCATCCGGAAATCGGCCTGACCGGGCGTCGTCACCACGCCGCCCACCCAGTTGCCAAATGCGACCGGGACGATATCGGCATACCAGTACACGCTGATTGCCGGCGTGGCCAGCGTGTACAGATTGATGTCATCGCCGACGGCACTGCTGCTGAACGGATGCAGGCTGCCGCTGGAAAAATCGAAGCCACTGCCGTTTTCGTCGGCGACAACCGCCTGATTGATCACCCCGGTCACGATGTCGGGATTGACCGTCATCGGATCGAAGCCGTTGCAGAAGACCACGTCGGGGCCGCTGGCACATGCCGCGGGCGTCGCCGCGGTCACCGTCAGACTGATCGGCACCGCGATCAGGGTCTGCGTCGGATCGTTGGTGGTGATGCACAGTTCAGCCGAATAATTGCCCGGTGCCAGGCTGGCCGCTGACGGGTTGGCGGTGACGTTGATGTTGATGTTCTCGCCGCCCATGACGGTCGCACTCGGCGGTGTGGCGCTCAGCCACGGCACCACCGGCCCGGTGCATGGCCCACCGCCACCGCCGGCTGCATCGCCAGTGGCGCGGATCAACCAGGTTCCGGTGATGCTGCCGGCGCTGAGGCTGTCGATCGTGCCGATGGTGTCGTTGCCACCGATGGCCAGGCTGCCATCCCCTGAACCATTGGCCGCCAGCCACGATTGGCCCGCCACGGTATTGGTGTCGACGGCTGCCGGGAACAACTCCGGCGTCGTCGTGCCGTTGGCATAGGTGTTGAAGAAACCGATGTACACATCGCCCGCAGCCGGCACGCTGAAGCTCGTGGCGTAGGTCAGATAGGCATCGAGCGATGCGACGACTTGCAGGTTGTCGCTGCCCAGGCGCACCGCATCGCTCGGATCTCCGTCCGCATTCGCATCGTAGTAGGCAACGATGTTGACCTGCTTGCCCACCAGGGTGCCGGTGTTCAGCGTCGGCCAGAGGATCGATACCGAATCGATCGTCAGGGCCCCCGTTGCGTTGAAGCGATTGAGCCACAGCGCACTGTTCTCGGTATCGCTGTTCGTGTCGCCCCAGCCGACCGAATTCTCGTAACTGCCATCGTCGAGCATGAAGGCAATGGAGCCGGTCGGCATCCACGGCAGGTTGCGATCGCTGTGACCGCCACTGCGCCGGGACATTCCCAGCGTGGGACGAATTGCCGCCTGCGCAGCCATCCAATCCAGCTTGGGCTGGAGATCGGCACGATTCATCAGCCGCTCATGCAGCTTGGCCTTGCCCACATTGGCTGCCTGCGTACCGACATGCGGCTGCAGCGCAGCTTCGCGCGACAGTATCGAATACGTCAGTGGCTCACTGCCTGCCGCATTGGCGATATTGAGCGGCACCGTCGCCATGCCATTGGCCGGGGCCGACATGAACACCCCGTTGGGAGTGATCGTCGCGCTCGGATCATTGAGCACGATCACGCCGGACACCGTGATCGCATTGCCGTCGCCATCGAAGGTGGTATCGATGATCGTCGCCGGAAAGCCCTTCGGGCCCAGCGTCGACATCTGGATGAAGCCATAGCAGGTGCCGCCCACGACCGGCCAGGGTAGGCCGCGCGCATTGCAGGCAAACTGAACCCCCAGTGCCGCAGTCGTGCCACCGAGCCACTCGCTGCCCGCCTGCACCGATGTGCCGCTGCCGCTGAAGGTCAGCGCCGGGCCGATCACGTCGCCATTGTGGAAGGCGATCGCCTTGCCACTGCCATCGACCGCGATCTTCGCGCTGTGCGTGCCGACCGTCCAGAACCTGAGCGTGCCGCTGCTGGCCCAGAAATTGAAATCCCAGTCTCCGCTGATGGGCCCGGCATCATCGAATGCACTCGTCATGATGTTGAGGCTCGTGCCGCCGGTGTTTTCCATCACCGCATGGTTCAAGGCAGCGGAATGGATGATGCCGTTGCTGGCGCCATCGGGCACCATGCTGGCCGTCACCGTGCAGTCGGCATTGATCGCCCCGGTCGTGTAGACACCACTGCCGCTGTCAAACGTACCGCCGCAGCCGGTGACTTCGTACACGTGATAGCCCGTGGCCGGCGTCACGTTGAACGTCGTCGTCGCGCCATGCACGACGGTCGCTGATGCCGGCGCAATGGTGCCGCCTGCCGCCGGCGTCACTGCCGTGCTGACCGTATGCGTGAGCACCGCAGTGACGTTGACGACCACATCGACGAGTGGTGCGCTGGGGTCGTTGGTGGCCACGCACAGGTGCGCCGAATGCGCGCCGGCGGTCAATGCGCCGGCGTTCACCGTCACGTCAATGGACTGACTTGCGCCACCATTGACCGAACCGCTGGTTTCCGACTCGCTCAGCCACGACACATCGGAAGGATTCGTGCATCCGCCCGGCACTGCCGTTCCATTGTCGACGACCACGCGATCGAGACCGATAAAGTTGGAATTGCTGCCATCCGGCCCGGCGTCGGTGACGTAGTAGCGAAAGGCGATGCGTCCGCTCCCCGAGCTGGGCAGTCCGCTCAGATCGAACTTCGTCCACACGTCGGGATAACCATTGACACCCGTCGCATCCGCGCCAGTCGCCAGATTCGGATTGATCGTCAGCAATACCGTCGTGAAATCACCGGCATCGCTATCACCGCTTCCGAAGTTGGTGCAGGCACCGGTCGTGCACAAGCGGACTTCGAGCCGATCCGCAAAGGCGGCTCCGGTGGCTGTTCGCGTGTAGAAGCTTGCCGTTGATCCGGGATTGAAGGTGATCTGCGGAGAAACCAGCCAGTTGCTGATCGTCCCCGCACCCGACGTATTGTTGAAATTCGCACCGATGTAGCTGGTTGCGGAGCCGTCATAGGCGGTGAAAACCTGATCATTTCCCTGGAACCAGTCGGTGGTTCCGAGAGGATTGCTGTGATTGCCGACCAGCCATCCGGCAGCGACCAGCGTAGTGATGTCATCGAACCCTTCGTTCAGCACCATGGCCAGCGGCGCCGGATTGGCGCGCGGCATATGGTTGGCTTCCTGATTGCCACCGCGTGCACCGGCGAGCGCCGCTGGAACGACTCTTGGCAGTGCCATGCCCGCATTCGGCTGCAATGCCGTCGCCTCGGTGATCGACCATGTCAGCGGATCGACGCCAGCATTACCAATGCTCAGCGATTGGGTCGCGCTTTCACCGATATTCACGGTGAAGTTCAGCGGATTGGGAGTGATGTTGGCAATCGGATCGCCAGCACCGGTCGGCAATGCAAATGCCAGTGAGCCGGCAAGTACGCCGCTCCCCGCGACGCCCATCCAAAGCGCCCGTTTCATCAGACGTTTCATTGGTATTCCCCAGTAGTGTGACGGTTGAATGTTTTTCGTCTGCGCAAAAAAAAAACCGCGCACACCGGCCAGCCGGCGAACGCGGATTCGCATCGAAAACTCTCCGGATGCAGCATGAGCTGCTGCAGGATTCCATATTTCCACACGCATCCCCAGTGAATGCTCAGGAAAAATTCCCGGCCTGCGGCATGGCCGTGATCATCGCCACACCGCCGGAAAAGATGCCGGGATGCGGCCACTATAGGCTGCAAACCATCGTCACCACAACTCCGGATGCTGCGCAAATGAAATTCACGTCATCGGAATCGACACGCCCTGTTTGCCGCGAATGAATTATTGCGCCGCACCAGTTCGTCGCGCCTGTCATTGCTCACGCCTGGCCACGATCCGCATCGGGCCTGCGTTTATGATGCAGATCCCGCCTGATCCGGAACGACGATGCGCCTTCTGCGCCGCACCCTGCTTTTCTCGCTGCTGTCCGCTGCAGCTCTCCTTGCACTGGCCTGGGGCATGCTGCGTGCCAGCCTGCCCCGCTATACGGGCAGCGCGGAGATTGCCGGCCTTGCGCAGGACACCCGCATCGAGCGGGATGCGCTGGGCAGTGTGACGGTTCATGCCCGAAGTCGCGCCGATGCAGTTCGTGCCCTGGGTTATGTGCATGCGCAGGAGCGCTTCTTTGCCATGGACCTGCTTCGTCGCAGTGCGGCGGGCGAACTGGCCGAATTGTTCGGATCGGCAGCACTGCCGATCGACCGTCGTGCGCGCGCGCATCGCATGCGCGCGCGCATGCAGCAGACCTACGCGCATCTTCCAGCCGCACAACGTCAGCTCATCGAAGCCTATTGCGACGGCGTGAATGCAGGCCTGGGCGATCTTGCCGCCCGTCCATTCGAATACTTCCTGCTGCGCACCAGGCCTGTGGCCTGGCGCGGCGAGGACACCCTGCTCGTAGCCACCGCGATGGCGTTCACCTTGAATGATGCCGAAAATCGCCGCGAGCTCGCGTTCTCACGCATGCACGCCGCCCTGCCCGCAACGGTGTACCGCTTCCTCACGGCTGGCGGTGGCGAATGGGACGCCCCATTGCTCGGCGCCAATCTCCAGTGGCCGGAACCGCCTTCGTCCGACACGCTGGATCTGCGCACACAACCGGCCGACCCAGCCCCTGCTCCGGTGTCGGATGCCAAGCTGCCCGGCAGCAACAGCTTTGCGGTTGCCGGCGCGCTCACTGGCGCCGGCGCGCTGGTCGCCAACGACATGCATCTGGATTTGCGCGTACCGAGCCTGTGGTTCCGCGCCCGGCTCATCTATCCCGACCCGGGCGATGATCGGCGAAGCATCAATGTCAGCGGTGCCAGCCTGCCGGGCGCGCCGGCAATCATCGTCGGCAGCAACGGCGACATCGCCTGGGGTTTCACCAACAGCTACATCGATACGACCGACTGGGTGCGGGTGCAGCGCGATCCGCAGGACGCAACGCGCTACCGCACTTCAGACGGCTGGCAAACCCTCGCACGGCATGACGAGATCATCCATGTTGCCGGCGCCGACGACGAGCGGCTGCCGGTGGAGGAGACGCGCTGGGGGCCGATCCTCGCCAAGGATGTCGACGGCACCCCACTTGCACTGGCCTGGACGGCGCAGGAAAGCGGCGGCATCGATGTCGGCATCGGCCGTCTCGAAACCGCCCGCTCCATCGAGCAGGCACTGGCCATTGCACGCGGCAGCGGCATGCCGCCGCAGAATTTCATCGTCGGCGATCGTGCCGGGCACATCGCCTGGACGATTGCCGGACGCATTCCGCACCGCATCGGCGACTTCGATGCGCAGCTGCCGGCCGACTGGTCGCAGCCTGCCACAGGCTGGGCGGGCTGGTTGGCGGCGGATGCGTATCCGGGCGTGATCGATCCCGCCGAGCATCGCCTGTGGACAGCCAATCAACGCACCGTCGATGCCGCGGCACTGGCCCTGCTCGGCGACGGCGGCTACGACATCGGTGCACGCGCACGGCAGATCCGCGATGACTTGCGCGCACGCGACCGGTTTGCGCCCGCCGACCTGCTGACGATCCAGCTCGACGACCGCGCCGTGTTCCTGGAACGCTGGAAGACGCTGCTGAGCCAAACCCTCGATCACGCTCCCGCCTCTCCGCTGCGCACGGCGATGCGCGACGCGCTGCACGACTGGAACGGCCATGCTGCCATCGAATCGGTCAGCTATCGGCTGGTGCGTGCCTGGCGCAACGATGTCATCGATCACATCATGGCGGCCTTCTACGCTCCGCTGCGCAAGCGTTTTGCCGATTTCACACCGCCCAAGCTGCCGCAGGCCGAGTACGTGGCGTGGCGCCTGCTGCAGGATCGTCCGGTGCACCTGCTGCCCGATGGCGCGCATGACTGGGAGGCCTTCCTGCTCGCCAGCCTCGACCGCGTCGGACAGACGCTGGATCGGCAACCCGGCGGCCTGGCCGCGCGCACCTGGGGCGAACGCAACACGGCCCATATCGCACACCCGCTCTCTCGCGCGCTCCCGGCCTTCATCGCGCGCTGGCTCGACATGCCCTACCAGGCGCTGCCAGGAGACAGTCACATGCCTCGTGTGCAGGCGCCCGACTTCGGCGCTTCGGAGCGCTTTGCGGTGATGCCGGGCGATGAGGCGCATGGCTATTTCATGATGCCCGGCGGACAGAGCGACCACCCGCTGTCGCCCTATTATGGCGCCGGACACGAGGACTGGGTTCGCGGCCTGCCAACCCCGTTCCTGCCGGGCCCGGCGCAGCAGACTTTGACCCTGCATCCCGCAACGCATTGATGCGGGATGCCGGCGTCCCCTCACGAATCGAACGAATCCTTGAAGATCGTGTCGCCCACATCAAAGCTGACCGGCACTTCGAGCAGCGCCTGTGCCGGATCGTCGCTGCTCACGCAGATCCTGGCCGAATAGGTGCCCACCGTCAGCGCGGTCGCATCGGCAGTCACGGCCACCTGCGCCGGCCCGCCGGATGCCTGCGTCCAACCTGCTGCCGTCGTGGCGGTCAGCCATGGCACGCTCGCCGGACTGGCGCACGACAGCGGTGCCACCTGGATCGAATAGTGCAGCACCGTCTGCGCCGGGCCGGCATTGGCAATCGCAACCGCGCCGTTCACGCTCGCGCCAGGCCCAGCCACCGCCAGCACGAGGGGAGTGGGAGTCACGGCAATCTGCGGTTGTGGCGCCAGCATTGCCGCCGGCCCCAGCGTGGCGATGTCGTAGCTCTCCGGAGTGCCGCTGCGGGCGACGTGCAGACTGCCCTTGCTCGATACGGGTTCTGCATCGACGGTCAGCGAGAATCGATACAGCGATCCCCAGTCAAGCGTCGCGCCACTGGCAGGTGCGCTCCACACGACCTGATCGGCACTGACCACAGCCGGCCAGTCATTTCCCGCATCGAGATCACCGTCGCTGAACTGGGTAGCCGTCACCGTGGCGCCCTCGGGCAAGGCCAGGGCAAAGCGGTCGAAGCCCCGGTTGTCGGTCACCTTGAGATTGGGCTCGCTCGCATGCAGCGGATCGATCGCGGCGCGCGCGAAATCCAGATTCATGACGACATAGTCGTAACGCCAGTTGCCGTCGCCCAGATAGCGGGCCTTGACCGCCAGCTTGGCATGCCCCTCGCTAACCGACAGTTCCCGGTTGAGCGCATGGGATGCCGGGTTGAGCGGATCGACCCAGCGGTCGATGGCCGGCCCCAGCTTGAAACCCGTGGCATTGATGCCCCAGATCTGGCTCATCGCATTCCAGTTCTGGGTGGTGACGACCGTGCCCATCGAGTTGTAGATGTTGATGTCCCTGCGCGCGAGGTACCACGATTCAAACCAATAGCTCGCACCTGGGTTCATGCTTGGGCTGATCTGCGATTCGCCGACCTTGAGGCGATAGTCGTAGGGAAAGACATCGGGGTCGTCATTGATGCCATCGCAGTCGGCATCGTAGATGGAACCGCAACGCCCCCACTGGTTGGTGGCGGCAATGACCTCCGAGCGCGGCCCCAGGCGCGTATCGTCATCGTTGTTGCTCACGGTGTAGGTGTCGGAGCAGGCGGCTCCCAGCACATGCCCGGGCGAACGACCATCGGCACAGCCGAGATTGGTGGTCAGGTAGGCGTGCTTGAGACCGGAACGACCGATCTGGTCGAGACTGCCATCGGCATTGAGCCGGTACATGTTCCAGATCAGGAATGGATGCTGATCGTTGCCGTAAGGTGGAAAGACACCATCGAACTTGTTGAACCACGGAATGTCGGCCGCCCACTTCGCGGCGCTGATGCCGGCCACGCCCTGCCCGCTCACCGTGGCGTCGTAGCCACCCAGGTTGACGTTGTTGCGCAGGGTGGACGTGGGCGTGTAGACGATGGTGCCGCTGCCCGCAGGGCCGGTGCAGTTCTGGCAGCGCGACCACTGCGGCGCGAAGTTCTGCATGAACAGGTCGACCTGATAGGTGCCGCCATCGGGCGCCGGCGATCCGTCGAACAGGCAATTGGCTCCGTTGTCGATGTCGCAGGCATTTCCGTCGGGCCGGGCCGCCGCGCCGCGCACCAGAACCTCGCTGTCCAGATCCATGTCGGCGATCACCCATCCAGCCACCGCGGGCTGTCCGATGCGCCGCGCCAGCGCCGCCGAAATGCGCACATCCATCGTGCGAATCGACAGCAGCCCCTTCAATCCCACGTGCTCGTACATCAGGCGGTCGACGAAGAACCAGGCCTTGCCGTCGGCGGAAACCACATCGAGCAGCATGGGGTCGTCACTGCGCGGCACCAGGCGAAAATCGCGCAGGTCGATCGTGCCCTTTCCGAGTTCGATCAGATACCCACCCCTGGCGCGCAGCGATCCCCCGCTGAAGCCGCGGAAAGCATTGCCGTCGAGACGAAAATCCAGCGTCTCCTTGCGCCGAACCTCGAAGCGTTCGAAATGGCGATTGGAGGCCGCATCCAGCCGCGCCACCGGAGCGCCGATCCGCATTCCCAGCGCCTGCGCAAGATCGCGGTTCCAGTGCAGCCCCACCTTGCCACCCCACACCGTCCACGATTTCGGCGATTCCTGCCGTGCTGACTCGGCCGTCGAAGCGGCAGCCGTCCACGCACTGCCGAATCCCAGCGTGATGGCGACCATCACGAGAATCTTCAGGTTCATGACAAACTCCTTTGCGACCGGCTCTTCCGCGTGCCGGTTGTTTCGACGCAAACCAGGCAGAAGCCCTGCAGGGCATCGCATGCCATGGCGCGATGGATTCGATGTCCCATCCGCGCCGCCGAAGACAGGCTCGTTGCGTTGCGGAGGATCGCAGGCAGGCGACCGGCATTCACCGCAGGCGCTGCCACGGCGACACCCCTCCATCCTGTTGCACCAGCCTCCACACGGATGCTCCCGACACCATTGCGGCGTCTCTCACGGCCCATGATCAGCCCGTGCATGGTAGAGGATGCGCGACCCGAATGCCTGCTGCAGCGCGCAGCGCGCGACCGGCGGGTAGCGGCGCGCATCAACCGGCGCATGACCTACCGGCGACGGAACCGCGCCTCGGCGCGGCTCCGCCCGGAGCGTCAGCGATCGACGCCCACCCCGTCTGCTGGTGCCGATGGCACCAAGGTGGCCACCTCGTAGCTGGCCGGCGTCCCCGCCTGCGCGACATGCAGACTGACGCTGCCATCCGCCGGCGGTGCCGAGGTCGTGAACGAGAATGAATACAGCACGCCCCAGTCGAGCGTCGGCAACGGGCCCGACGGTGGTGACGATCCATCGCCGATGCCCGAACCAGCCTGATTGCTCCACGTCACGCGATTGCCCTGCGTGCTCACGCGCCAGCGCACATTCGGATTGGCGTCTCCGAGATCGGCGGCCGGGCCGAGCACGCGCACCCCCGCTGGCAACGGCACACTGAAGCTGTCGAAACCGCGATTGCTCAGCACACGCAAGTGCCCCGGCTCCGCTCCCGTGGTGACTTCGCGTGCAAAATCAAAGTTCATCACCGCGTAGTCGTAGCGCCAGCGGCCATGGCCGGCGTCACTGACCTTGACTGCCACCTTGGCATGGCCCTCGGCCACCGCCAGTTCGGTGATCCGCGCATTGGCGTCGCCCAGCACGCCGCCGATCCAGCGATCGATGGCACTGCCCAGCTTGTAGCCGCTGGCGCCACTCACCGTCCACGCCGAGCCGGTCTTGCGTGGATTGATGTTCACCGTCGCCATCGAGTTGTAGATGTTGATGTCGTCGCGCGCGATGTACCAGGATTCGAACAGATACGTCGCTCCGGGAAAACGCGCCCCCATCTGCGACTCACTGATCAGCAGACGGTTGTCCCATTGGCTGGCACCGTTGGTGAAATGATCTCCGTCGCCACTGCAGGATGGATCCCACAGCGACCCACAACGTCCCCACAGGCCCTTGGCCGGCACGATTTCCGAGCGCGGGCCCATATCGTAGCTGGTGTCGTTGTTGTCGGTGCTGTAGGTATCGCTGCATCCACGTCCCAGCGAATGACTGTTGTAGCAAGCATCCAGGCAACCGCCATTGGTGGTCAGCCAGGCATGCTTGACCCCGGACCGGCCGATCTGGCTCAACCGCCCCTGTGCATCGATGCGGTACACGTTCCAGATCAGAAACGGATGCTGATCGTTGTTGTAAGGCGCCGTGTTGCCGCTGAACATCGTGTTCCAGACGACATTGGCCGTGTACAAAGCCGAACTCTTGCCCAGCGGATCGGCAACGGTCTGCTGGATGCTGCCATCGTTGACGTTGTTCTTGAGCTGCGAGGACGGCGCGAACATCACCTTGCCATTGGTCGAAGTCGCATCGCAGCCAGCGCAGCGCATGTATTGCGGCGTGATGCTCAGCATGAACAGATCCGCCTGGTATTTCTGCCCGGGTACTCCCGGCACATCGACCCCCGGCCATGGATAGGGCGCACACGCCCGGTCGGGCGCCGCTCCCACTCCCTGCACGAAGACATCGCTTTCGACCGCGAAATCAGCCACCGCATAGTCGGCGATTTCCGGATGGCCGATGCGCTCGGCAAGCGCCGGCGCGATGCGCACATCGGCCGCCTTGATCGCCACCTGCGTCTGCTGGCGCACCAGTTCGAACATCAGGTGATCGATGTAGAACCATACCTTGCCATCCGCACCCACGACATCGAGGATCATCGGATCCTTCGCTCGCACACGCAGCGTGAAATTGCGCAAGTCGATGCTGCCCTGCCCATCCAGCATCAGCTGATAGCCGCCACGGCTCTGCAGCTGGCCACCGGTGAAATGACGCAGCGCGCCATTGGCCACCCGGAAAGTCAGGCCGCCGCCCTGGCGCAGCTCGAACCAGTCATGCGGTCGATGGTCCGGCGACTGGATGCGTGCATCCGGCCTGCCGACCGTCATGCCATAGTCCTTGAGCAGCGCATGGTTCCAGCGTATGCCGACAGCACCGCCCCAGGCCGACCAGTCCTGCGTGAGCGCAGCTCCCGCACGGCGGCTGTCTTGCAGCTGCAGGTCGTCCGCCCGTACCGGCAATACGCAGGCCATGGCCAAACCTGCCCCCAAGAGCATCAATCGTTTCATCGTTTTCCCCAGTCAAGATTCGCCGTGCACGCCGCCCCGGCTCCCCAGTCACACCACCGCAGATGAACACCGTGCATTCACCGTGCGGCGCTACCTTGCATTCACTCTCTCCCCATGCGCGCGCAGGCCTGAATACCGCCCCTTCCAGGCACTCAAGCCGATGACGCTAACACGCACCCCGGCCGCGTGCATGTTGCGCGGCGGCGCACCCGGAATCCCGCTTCAGGGCCCGGTGGTCACTGCGGCACTGCGCATCAGCTCGGGCGGTGACTTGCCGTAGCCCGTGGGCAGGGCCAGGCCATCGAAACCATCCCCGAAGATTCGCTCACCAGGCAGCGGCTGGCTCCACAGGTCGTACAGATACTGCCCGCGCGACTGGTTTCCCGGGCCGACCACAAACGGTCGCCCCGGGCCGCCCGCGCACAAGGCGTTTTCGCCCGGAATGCCCTTGGCGATCGCTTCGTTGCGCAGGAATTGGATGTAGTCCTTGCTCGCCGTCTGGTAGTACAGCGCCGCCGTGGCCGTGAACGGTCCACTCGTGCCCGCCGGCAGACTCACGCTGTAGTTGACCAGATCGTAATTGACCAGAATGCCCGAGCCCGGCGTGGTCTCCGGGTAGCTGGCGCCGACCGGTCGCAAGTCATAGCCGTTGGGATCCTCCGTCGTCGCCGGCTTGAATCCGGCGGGCGGGATGCGGTTGTCCTTGGCGATGCAGTCGTTGAGCGCGAAATGGAACATCGGCGCGCCGCCTGCATCCTCGACGTCGCAGTGCCCGTCGCCATGATGATTCCAGATGCCCTGCAGCACTTCGTAGACGCGTGCCTGCGCATCCTTGGTCAGCTCGCCACTGGCGGCATCGTAGGCCGCACT
>WBZO01001287.1_pt1 | contig 40278 bp, 42 predicted proteins | sample 5204261 | NCBI WGS metagenome assembly WBZO01 (sample SAMN12412400, study PRJNA552823) | activated sludge metagenome | isolation source: activated sludge from anammox sidestream of wastewater treatment plant... | place: USA: North Carolina | collected 2017-09
AAAATAAAGCATGGTGCTACACCAGTGCCACGCGATAAAAAGATATAGGCTAGAATTGCTTATCTTTTTTCAGAAATGATTCACATGTCCTGGTAATCGGGTACTACAGTAATGTAATGCGCTGATTCGTAATCAGTAGGTCAGAGGTTCGACTCCTCTCAACAGCACCATAAAATCAATTAGTTTCAGATGTGATACGTGTTGTCAAAGTCGGAGCTGAATATTTTCGAAAGAGGATACTCTGCGCCGCTGATTTTTTTGTTCATTCATGTCTCCTTATTCTTAATCATCTTCTTGAAATTTCAGCTCCGCTAGACAGATCCGTTACGACAACATCCAGGACCGGATATCTGGCTCCTGCCTCCAGTTTGAGGCGTTACCTGGATCTGGGTGCTAATCCGCTCCTTTAGGGCTGGTACGTGCGAAATAACACCGATTAGCTTACCGTCCTGCTGCAGACCCGCAAGGGTTTCCAGAGCGGTGTCGAGGGCTTCCTCGTCCAGCGTGCCGAAGCCTTCATCCAGAAATAGTGAATCCACACGGACATTCTTGCTGGCCATGTGGGACAACCCCAGTGCCAGCGATAGGCTGACGATAAAGCTCTCACCACCGGAAAGGTTCTTCGTGGACCGAATCTCACCCGCTTGGTAATTGTCAACCACGTTGAGTTCCAGCGGCTGTGCATCATCACGGACCAGCAAGTAGCGGTCGGTCATTTTCTGCAGTTGCCGGTTGGCATGGCCAATCATCATTTCGAAAGTCAGCCCTTGGGCAAAATTGCGGTATTTCTTTCCGTCTGCGGAGCCGATCAATTCGTGCAGATTTTCCCATCGATGGCACTCTTTTTTCTGGGCCTCAATAGCCGTTTGCTTTGCTTTTATCCGCTCTTTGGCTGCTGTATTTTCACTCAGCTTGTGCTTGAGACCGGCAATGATATTCCGCAGATCTTTCAGAGAATCTTCGTACTTTTTGAATTGCGGTTCCATCTCCTCAAGAGATTTGTTGGTAACCATTTTGGCAATTTCTGTGGCCAAACGTGTTTCTCTATCTTTTTGTCTGGCCTTGAGATCTGTTTGGTTGTCGTCCAGTTTCTTTGCTTTCGTAGACAGCTCATCCCTCTGCTCAGCGGTCAGTCTGGCCTCCAAAAACTGTACCTCATCTGAAAAGCCCGCAGGCGCAAGCGCTGTGGAAAATTCAATTTCCAACTTTCTCAGTTCTGGTTCTCTCTGGTCGATGCGCTTTTTCAAAGATTCAATATGGGTCTTTGCGGTGTTCCATCTTTGGTGCAGTTCATTGTGCCGATCTCTGGCTTTCTTTTCGGCATCTTCGGCATCAGAAACGGTCTTGTTCAAGCGGAGCTCCTCATTGTCGGGATTTTTATCACCGTACAATGCTTTCCGCTCGTCACTCCCGATGGTGTGATCCTTTTTCAAGGTCTCTAGGCGTTCCCGCTTTTCGGCCAGGGTGGTACTTTGGGTTTCAATGACCGCATCTAGACGCTTCATCTCACTGTCGAGATCTGCAATCTGTTTCTCGATTTCAGCTTTTTTCTTAACCTGGGCCTGCCATGCATTCAGCCGTGCTCTGAGTGACTCAAGCAGTGATGAAACTTGCATCTCGGGGATTTCCGTGATGCCAAGCAGCAGGAGTTTGGCAGAGACGGCCTGCCTGCGTGCGGTAAAATCAGCACGGAGTTTTTCCAGACCTTCCTTCACCTCGGCAAAGGATTTCTCGGCAGCCTTCTTGTCATTAGCCGCTGCTGTCTCCTGCTTTTCACCCTCCGTCAGATTCTTACGGGCCGTGACCTCAGCTTCTTCAAGTTTCTTGATAGCGGCTTCCTGATCCTCAGCCTTGCTGATCAGTTTGGTGAGTGCTTTAATCTTCTGTTCGGTTTCATCGGGAACGGGAACATTGCCTTCCGCGAATGGGTGCTCTGTCGCACCACAGAGTGGACAGGGTTTGCCATCTTCCAATTTGGCCCGGTGGTCTTCAAGCTCCGCTATTTTCGTCAGGAAGGCCATTTCACGAAGCAGAGTTTCTTTCTCGGTGCGGTATTCACGCAACAGCCGATCCCCCAGCAACTGGCTTAATGCATCTTTACCTTGCTGAAGCCTTATTGATGCGTCGTCCAGCTCCTGCTTCCGAGTGCGGCATTGCTTCTGGCAGTCATCAAGTGATTTTGTCACCCGTTCCAGAGTCGTCACGGCTTTTTCTTGATTGGCCTCTTCTTGAACGATTTCTTTTTGCTTGGAAAGCAGGCCATCCAATTGTTCTTCAACACCGGCCAGACCGCTGATCAGCCATTCATCCTGTGCATGCTCCTTGAGATAACTGTCAACAAGTTCCAGAGTTTTTTGGGCCTCGGAACGTTTTTCTTGCACTTTAAGAAGCTGTCTGGTAAAATATTAGACGCATTTTGCAAGTGTTATTTTCATCATGGCGATTCGAATCATGTTTTCGGCAGTAGCCGGCAAGATTTCGAAATCCTTGGATAAACGGCGAAAGTTACCAAGCCAGGAAAACGTGCGCTCGACCACCCACCGCTTCGGTAAAACAGCCCATTTACCTTCGATTTTCTCTGAAATGTGCAAAGCCAGGCCTAGCCCATTAACTACGAAATCAACTGCTGTACCTCGATAACCGGCATCCCCTGAGAATGCTTTGAGTGAAGGGTATTTATCGATGACACCTTCCAGCACTGTACAAGCGCTTTTGGTATCGCTCACATTGGCAGCATGAACTTTGACGTGGAGTAAATTACCGAGAATGTCTACCACGATATGCCGCTTGTGACCTTTAACTTTTTTGCCACCATCAATTCCTCGTTCTTCGCTGGCGTACTGAGTTTTCACGCTTTGTGCATCAATGATGCCATAACTGGGTACGGCACAGCGTCCAGCTTTTTGACGAGAAAAGAGCGTCAACTTATCCAGGCATTCCTCCCAGACACCACGCTTGTTCCACCGGCTAAAATGATCGTAAACAGTCTGCCAGGGAGGAAAATCGTTCGGCATCAGCCGCCACTGGATACCGCCTTTGACAACATACAGAATGGCATTCACAATGGTTCTTTTGCTATGTTTGTGACTATTGCCACGTTTGCTGACAGGATCAAACTCTTTTTTATCAAGTTCCATTCCTCATTATTTATATCCGTTTTGTATGACATCTCTTAGCTTGTTATCAAAATCCTTGATTCTAATGGAAATCGTTTTGCCAGACAGCTTCTAAAGAGTAGTGGGTGACGTAGTCAACAAATTCCAGGAACACCAATTAAGCAATTTTTCTCATTTTACTGCCTCTGCTTCATATTGATTTGAGCTTTTGTATCGCAATATCGGGGTCAGGTCGCGAATCAAGAAAAATAAGAGTAACGATTGAGGTTATTGTTTGCAAGAATCCCAATCACCGCTTTTATTTTTCTTTATTCTCGACCTGATGTTTCGTTCAGTCTCGCACTGGCGCCTTCTTTGATCATCACACCACCGAAAAACTCAACCGACCATGCTGCCTTTCTTCATAGCTCATCAACACACCTCGCGCGCCTCAGGTTTCTAATTTTCTAGGCTATCCATCTGTTTTAGAAGAGGATTTAAAAAGAGAACGATCGGTATACTTTTTGCGATAAGTGTGCTAGAATGACAATCAGTAAAATATTTTTATCAGGCAGATAAGGGGAATTCATTTCCACCACCTGCGCTCATCATGGAGACTTAGCTATGATTAATTCAACCACCGACATTATCGTGAATGGACTCGACCTGAAACGGATATGGGCAGCGCTCGATTCGATCAAAGCAGATGACAAAGGCGATATCGCTAACCCTGGCTACCGGGCGACAGTTGAGTGGGACAGCGGCTTTCATAGCACCACGCACACCACCGATGGCCAAGTGGTGCTTTCCGATGAACCCAAACGCTATGGCGGGGAAGAAATGGGCGCCACACCGGAAGATTTACTGCTGGCAGCTGTGGGTGCTTGCCTGGTCAATACTTATATCGCCGCTTTATCAGCCGCCCGCATCCATGTGGAATCCCTGCGCATGAACGTTTCGGGCCGAGTCAATTTCCGGACAGCCTTTGGTCTGGAGGCAGGCACGCCTGGTTACGAAAATATCAAAATCGTTGTCGATATCCAGACCGATGCCCCGGAAGAAAAGGTCATCGCGCTAATGGAAAAAGTATTTCCAACCGCGCCCATCCCGGACACGATCATGCGACCGGTGCCGATCGATGTCGAGATTGTTCACCACGCTGAAGCAACCGCAACGCATGCTTCCTGAGTACTTCATCCGCGCATCGGGATTTATGGCAGCCAGTCGCGTGCATTTTTGAGCATGAATAACTGCATACCAAACAAGGTGAACTATGAAAAATAATGATATTCACGATGTAGCCGTGGTCGGCGCAGGCCCGGCAGGATTGTCAGCCGCCTATGAGCTGGCCAGAGCGGGCCTGGAACCGCTGGTACTGGAACGCACCGCTGCGGTGGGGGATGTCTGGCGCAATCACTATGATGGCGTACGCCTGAATTCCGGCCGCTATTTCTCGGCCTTGTCAGGCAGCAAATTTCCCCTCTCCGCCGGCTCCTGGCCTTCGCGCGAGGAAGTGGTGCGCCTGCTGGAGACCTTCCCTGAGCGGGGAGGATTTACAGTACAAACAAACATCGATATCAAACAGGTCAATTACGATCCCGACCGCGACCTGTGGATCATCACCAGCATTGATGGCAAACGTTTTGAATCACGCGCTGTGGTCATGGCCATTGGCGGGTGCCGCATTCCAGTCATACCCAAATGGGAAGGCATGGAAACTTTCCCCGGCGAGATCATTCACTCCTCGAAATTCAAGAACGCTCAAGATTTTTCCGGCAAGCATGTGCTGGTCATCGGCACCGGCAATTCTGCCGCCGAAATTGCCAGCAGGCTGACCGAACACGCCAGTCATGTCACCGTATCGGGCAGAACGCCCCCGCATATCCTGCCTAAAAGCGTTTATGGCATTCCACTGATCGGTATTGGCGTATGGACCCGCTACTGGCCCGGTACTATCGTGGATCGCATATTGAGCTTCCTGCAGCGCAGCATGATCGGCAACCTGAGCGCGCATGGTCTTCCCTATCCGACCCTGCCACTCTCCAAACAATACGCCATCAACAATGTCGTACCCATTCTCTATCGTCCTTTCGTGGACGATGTCCGGGCCGGCCGGATCAGAATCGTTGGTCCGATCCAGAAAATCACCGGGCGAACCGTACATGTCCTGCGCACGCTGACAACCGATCCCGGCAGCACCCATTCACTCACGACGCTGGAGCCCGATGTCATCATCGCGGGCACAGGTTTTCGCACCGGAATTTCCAAACTGGTTCAAGTGCCAGGCATCACCGACGAGAATGACAGATCGGTTATTTCGGGCGACCAGGAGTTCAAGGACGCCCCCCGCCTCTACTTCATCGGGCAAGTAAACCCATTAAGTGGTCTGCTACGGGAAATCCGTCTCGAGGCTGGCAGAATCGCAAAAAAAATCAAACAACAATTGGCGGCGGGACGATAATGGAAATTTTCAATCAAGCTTCGCTGCCGCTCTGAAGGCGAAGTACCCAATCGATCATTGCTATGTTAGACACCGGAACGCAGGCACGACCCAGACATCATTCACGGAAAGAAACCAATAAAAGAAAATTGCTGCAGACGGCCTGCCGCCTGTTTTGCAAGGAAGGCATACATGCCACGGGCATCGCCAGAATTATCGAAGAATCAGGCGTATCCCGCCGCACGCTGTATCTGCATTTCGGCTCGAAAGAAAACTTGCTCAAGGCAGTATTCGAGGCTGAAGCAAGTATCTGGTTTCGCTGGTTCGATCGGGATTTGCCGCAAATGCATTGCTCTCCCGTTGAGCGTATCCTGGCCTTGTTTGATCTGATGCAGAACTGGTTCAAAAGCGAGGATTTTTACGGCTGCGTGTTCATCAATGCGGTCGCCGAGCACGATAAGGGTAACAGTTGGATACAGGAAATTGCCAACCGGCACGGCGAAAAAATCAATGCCAGGCTGCAAGCAATGGTTGCGCAAAGTGGTATACAGGATCCCGAATTGGTCACGAAGAAATTGAGCCTCCTGATCGATGGCACCATCGTAACCGCGATGGTGACCGGCAATGGCGAAGTCGCCCATATCGGACGACTGACTGCAGAGGACATCCTGCGCAGCGCCCCTTGCACCAACAATCAGGCAACAAAGATGCACTCAATTTAAAAGAGGAACACCACCTTGAACTGGTCATTAAATTTGGACAAGAGGATACCCACACCTCTACGCATTTTGCTGAGGGGTGCCGGACAGGTCGTTTTCTGTAACAACGCCGTCACAGGATTGATCGTACTGGCGGCATTCTACGCAGGCGGAACGATCACAGGGCTGGCTGCAACCGTTGGCTTGATCAGCAGCACTGTGACTGCTCATGCCTGCAGATTCTGCAAAGCCGATATCGAAGCAGGATTATATGGCTTCAACGGTGTGCTGTCAGGCGCCTGCCTCTCAATATTTCTTGAACATACGCCCCAGCTCTGGCTCTATATTGTATTGGCATCCATGCTGTCGAGCCTCATGTGGGCAGTTCTGACCAGAATGCTCCAGCTCTTTAACATGCCAGCCGCAACTTCACCATTTGTCCTGGTCAGCTGGGTATTTCTGGTAACGATCTACGCCTTCGACAGCTACGCACTTGGCCCAGCGTTACCCGCAGCAAGCATGCAGTTAGCCGTCATGGATATAGGTACCCTCCCTCTGGAAACATGGTTCACTGCACTGGCAAGAGGCATAGGCCAGGTTATCTTTACCGACAATACGCTTGCCGGCGGCATGCTTCTTACCGGAATTGCCATCGCCTCCCTGCGCGGCGCGCTGATGGTGATTGGCGGCGCTTTCATCGGGGTTGTCGTACCCGCAATACTCGGCGTCCATGCAAGTGCTATCGAGGCGGGACTCTATGGATTCAATCCGGCCCTGGTCATGATTGCAATCGGCTGGGTTTTTCTCGAGCCCAGTGCCAAAAGCGCCTTGCTGGCGATCCTGGCCGGTATTCTGGCCGTGCTGTGCCAGGCAGTATTATCTAGTCTACTGACACCCATGGGCCTGCCTGTTCTGGCATCTCCCTTTATTCTTACCTTATGGGTAGTCCTGTTTATTGCGAGTAAATCCAGATACTGGTTTTCGGCAGCAATGAGTTAAGCAAATTATCCCCTTTTCGATCCCAGCAAACATTTCCAAGGAGGAGTTTATGACTGCAATCTGGCAAAATTTATCGATACATACCCGGCGTCTTATGATTGCTATCAGTACGCTAATGGTCATTATTCTGATTGGAATGCAGTTCCACGTAAGTTCTCAAGGCGACATGTCGGAAACATACCCAAAAGGGTTTCGTGGTGGTACTTGCACAATTGAGTCTGATACATTGTTAATTGGTTATTCTGCCTATTTTATTCCTAAAGACTATGAAATACCGCAGGATGCCTTAAGTGCAATGTCTGTTCCCATTTTATGTGGAAAAGTACCCAGCCCAGGCATACTCAGTATCACCATTGACTTACTGTATCCTGTTTCCGTACGTGAGCGATCGGTGGCACTCAGCCTGTTCAGGGAGGCTGATGGCAAATTGGGGAAAGCGCTTTTTTCAATTCCCGCAAAAAATTATCATTCAGGCAGTATTTCTCTTGAGATTCACGTTGATGAACCGGGAGAATACGTGCTTCATCTTTCTGGCGTAGATGAGAATCAGCTGGATTTTAGATTAGTAATTCCGATCACCGTAGGTTCGCGATGGTACGAAGGCATCGTTCAGTTCTGGCCTTTACTTCTGCTTTGCGCAGCAGCTGTCTCTTTTTATAATTTTAGACGAATAATTGATTAATCTCCTTTTGCTGCCAACTTATGTTAGCAGGGTGTGTAGAAGAAATTATTTCTTTTTTCGATTTAGCACCCTGCAAGCTTCCGTATCAATAAAACCAGCCATATACTGGTAGATCAAGCGCTGGTATTGTGCGGCATATCGATGTCTTGAGTGGGCAACAATCCAGTTCGGTCCGCCGTGACCCTGCAGTGTGGCTTATCGTTTGCAATATCGAAATCATTATTCCAGTGAAATGGCTGCAGGTTTTCCAGGGAATCTGGACTGCCTGGCTTAACATTTACGATCTTCCAACCATATTCTGACTTCACATTATTATATTGTTGCCGGTTTATCCACGCGCCACATTGGTCCTTGCGCCACTCGGATGTATCTTGCTCCAGCATCCCTCGTCCTTTTTCCCAGACTGCCTGTACCAGATTCTCATCAATGGGTAAATTCCAACAAAGGTACGTAATGCGTCATTCACTGTTTGCCTCCTTTTTTACTTTACCTCTGCTTCAAGTGCTAGTTTTGGCATTTGAATACCTACCGTATCTTGCAGTTTTTCCTCTGAGAAATCGTATACTCCCAGCAAATTAATATGTAACCAAGTAATAATAGAACCGTTTGCCAGTGCCTCTTGCAGCGCGGTTTTATACGCAGGATCATTCGTGTCAGATAGTTTCTGAATTAAGTACAGATAATTCCAGCAAATGATGCAGTTTTTAATCAACCGCTTGCAACTTTCTGCGACTTCTTGCTCTTGCTTCTCAGTCTCAATCAGCTCTCGAGGATTGCCTACCGATACTGCACGGGTGAATTTGTGAGAATGCTCGATCTTGTTCAGCTGTTTCTCAATGGCTTGGCGTAGAGCTACATCATCAATGTATCGCAAGATGAACAGCGATTTAATGATCTGACCAAATGCTTTGAGTGCTTTGTACAAGGTGTGTTGCTTGGAATAGGAATTTAGTCGTCTGAATATGTCTGATGCAGTAGTTTCTTTGAGTTTAATTGTTGTAATCATTCGTAAAATATCATCCCAATGGCGGATAATCAGATCAGTATCAATATAGCCTGATGGTTGAATCTTCCAGTTTGAACGATCAATGTGCCGATGATTTTTAAACAGATACAGCTGCTGTTTCTTCAGGTTCTTGATTCTCGGAGCATAAGAAAATTCCAGCAAATGTGTTGCGCCAAAAATAACCTCGCTGTAACCATGAGTATCAGTAGAATGAATATCACTTTTAATGACATCATTGTGCATCAAACCGTCGATAACAAAAGCACTTTCCCGCTCAGCGGCACTGAATACGGTGGAATACCATAAGATATTACGCTCATCAATAAAGCTATAGACACTGCTGGCTAGATCTTTTCCGGCATACTTGAATGAATAGCTGGCATTCAAAGAATCATTTAAAACCTCAAATTTCTGGCCATCACTGGACGTATGCAGCTGATCGGGAGTACGTCGATAACAATTGGGTAATCCCATCTGATCAATCAATGCCACAACACGATCATTGGCAGCACGAGTACCCTCAAGTGAGAAAAACCAATTAACTGTGCGCTCCAGCTCCGATTCATTGATCGCCTGTGAGATGCGGGCCATTTTCGGTGTGCCAATCTCGCAACCCAGACCGATGATACCGGCAAAAAAAGTCTGCTTTTTTGGACGCTGATGGTGATAGCGCTGTTGCCAATGTTGGAATTCGTTCAAAAAACCACTATAACGATCGACAGTAGCCATTACTTCCAGTAATGACACATATTGTCGTTCAGGAAAAAAATTGCGTAGCGGCTCTGCATCTGCACCATGTGATTCTTTTTGTGGCGTTTTTAACTGAAAACGTCCCTTAGCATCGAAACTGACCAAAGTATTGTCACCGGTTGCGATATGCTGATTAGTCACTTGGTATTGCTGCAATAGCGCTTCATCTAATTGCTTCAGTACTTGCTCAGAATCAACAAAATCTAGTAGTCCCGCTCGTTCCAGCAGAATGTATTTCTCTTGTTGCCAGCGACCCTTGCTGATCAAATAATCGTCCAGTGGACGATATTTATAAGAATGATGTAAATTTACAGTGCCGGATTTTATGCCATTTTGCACATGTAGAAACAAAAATGCTTTGTATAACGACACGCGAAAGCGCTCACCAGTTGTGACTGCTGTATATTCCTCCTCAGTCAGAAATGAAACCGGTGCAGTTTTATCAATGCGGCCGTCATTGTTTCTAAAGTGATTCAAGGCTGCCAGCAATCCTTGCGCTGCCGGTTCGCACTGAAATGTGAGCACTTTGAGAATCGGACTGACACGGTTTTGCAAACGCAGAGAACGCGCTTCAAGAATTTGGTAATAGTCATCCTCATTTAACTGTGTTACCAACTTATCCCGTAGATTTATCAAGTCTTGTTGATCTTTGGGTAATAATGCTTCGATCCGATTCACTTTTTCCGCATCGGTCAGCGCTTCATCCTGTATGACGGTCTGAATCTCTGATACTAAGCTCAGCCAATTGCTATTGATGTAGCGCAGCAATTTATTTACCACCTGATTGCGCTCTACCCGTTGTGCATAACGCTGTTCTTTATGCTCACGCTGAGCGCCGTTTTGATAGCTCTTAATGCTGTTTAGTAACACATCAACTAGATTATCTTGCAGACGATAATACTGGTGAGCAATAAACGCCAACAAATGCAAATAACGGTCTTCATCACGCCGTCGGGTGATCTGAAAGATTTCTGATTTCAACACACTATTGGCGTAATAACGGATTCCATCACGGTTTAAGTCCAGTGCTCGCAGGGTCGATTGGAACTGGCCATACAATTCTCCAATCAACACCAAGTCAACAACGCGTTCTTTGATTTTTGCTGGACGTGCTGATTGCGACAATTTTTTTAGCAGAGTCAGTCGATAAGCCGAAGTTGCTCCTGGGTGTTGTTCACCGAATACAGGGGTTTGCTCAAACAGGGCTTCCAATGCTTGTTTAGCTTCTGAGGATAGTTGTTGTTGAATGATGTTTACTAATTGATCTTTACGTCGATTGATCACTGCTGTAATTAAATCAGTCAAAGTGAAACAACCCGGCAACTGCACCTTTTCCCGTATCAGCAAATCAATGCAGCGCCAGAAGATCAAACGAGGCTTTAACTGAGAACGTACCATAATATTAATTTCTTCGTTTAAAAATGCTTTGGCTTGGCTGCTAAAAGCTTGATAACCGTAATACTTGAGTATGGTCTGTTGATGTTTCTGACGAGTACGATCATTGTATTCATGCAAATTAACCAATACATCTGGCAATCCCAGTTTTTGGGTAACATATTCAACATCAACCGCTCTAAACTCGTTAGCTGCAAAAAATTTTTTAGTCGCTAGAAAATAACCGCAGCTAATCAGAAATCCGACCTGATGTGCCGGCGATCGCAAGCCTGATACCATGTGATAAAGAGTGTCAGAGAAATAAAAGTACTTTTTACGTTGAAGGGAGTTAAATGTCGGTGGAAAATCAAAATCGTACCGTTCAACAGTATTGAGAATACGCATTCGCGGCATGATGACCTCCTTGCTGAGGTAAAGAAAACGGTGGTTTGTTTTACTTGCTCAAAAAATCATTATTTGTTTCCTAAATAGCGGGATTTTAGGTAATATACCCGGTAAAGAAATCAAGGTAAACAATAATGTGCTATATAATGAGTTTCTTTACTTATTTGCCATGCTGATCGGTTATGCACGAGTATCGACGGATGATCAAAAGTCTGATTTACAGGAAGATGCCCTCAAAGCGGCAGGGTGTGAGAAAATAATTGTAGATAAGGTTAGTGGAGTTAAAACTGAACGCTCTGGTCTGACACAGCTCAGTGAATTACTACGTAAAGGTGATACATTGGTAGTTTGGCGATTAGATCGTTTGGGTCGTTCTCTGAAAGATTTAATTGAATGGGTTAATCGTCTGGAGCAATGGGGTGTAAGCTTTCGGAGCCTTGAAGAATCAATCGATACTCGATCAAGTAGCGGAAAGTTAATCTTTCACATCTTTGGTGCTTTAGCAGAGTTTGAGCGTAATCTGATCGAAGATCGTACGCGTGCAGGGCTTGCAGCAGCTCGTGCTAGGGGCCGCAAAGGCGGTCGACCTAAATCGCTAGATACCACTAAACGCCAGTTGACGGTTGAACTGTATCAAGAAAAGAAGCTACCGATCAAAACAATCTGCGAAATGATGAATATCTCGAAACCAACACTTTATGCGTATGTGAAGGATTCTAACGAGAAAAATAAGCAATCTTAAGAACGAATGACGCATTACGTACCTTTGTTGGAATTTACCCATCTTCCATTTTTTCTGCCTAAAGGCAACATCATTACAAACTTTTGGAAACTAAATCAGTTGAACAGCATAGTGTTCCATATTGATTTAAAAGGTTTATATCACTTAACGGATATAAGGATATTCAGCGAAATGTGAATAAATAGGAAGGAATGTTGAGGGAAGTTCTACTGGATATAATCTTATGAAATTTTTTCCTTTGATGATTGAGAATATATCCTATTTTACATAATGTGAATTATCGGCAATAGATAAATTTATTTCAACCTGTTGATTAATAATATTTATAAATAAATAACCTATTCCTGATGTAACGAAATCATGGATGTTACTCATTCACGCAGGAATCCTTACGATACCCCGGTCAAAAAAGTATATAGGTAAGGAACAAACAAAACCCTCGCTCGTTCACAGACGTAAAGATTAATTTTGAACTGCATTTTAAGAATCTGAATGGCCCTGTAAAAATTAACCTGATGAACTTGCCAAGGAACTATGGCAGCTCATCAGATATTATTAATCTCTGCTAGTCTAGAGCATTATGGCCTTTCGACTGACGGAACAATTGCTGTGTCTTGAATTAGATTAAATTTAGGACCTTGATCTGAATTTAAATCATCACTTAATACAACACGCTCCCCTGTCTTTGGATTTATTCGGAAAAGGACATGATTATCTTCTGATAACTGACCAGAAGCGATTATTTTGCCAGATTTCTCTATCGCTACCCCCACGATATTTTGCGCTAAAGGGCCTTGTTTAGGATCATCGAAATTACTCAAAATAACGCGCTGACCTGTTTTTGGATTTATTCGTAAAAGAAAATTTCCTGTACCACCATTTGGTCCTGGACTTGATAAAGCTAAAATTTTTCTTGATTTCTCAATCGCTAAGCCGCCGGGGTTATATAACAAATCGGAAGAAGGTCCTTGTGCGCCATTAGTAAAATCACTCAAAATCGTGCGTTTGCCAGTTTTTGGATTAACTCTATAAATCGCTGCACCGAGACCATTCACATTGGATGTACCGGTCAAGATTTCTCCAGATGGCTCTATAATTAAATCGGAAATAAGCCAATCTTGAACAACTGTTCCCTGGTCAAGGTTAGTGAAATCACTAAGTATAATTCGCATGTCGGATTCAGGATTTATACGAACTATTGCAGGGTTAAGATTATCATTATCTGGAATTAATCTAAATATATTAGTTAGTATCTGTCCTTTTTCATTCACTGCTAGGCCAGGATATAAAGGCCCTCGAATATTGCCCTGACCGAAGTTGCTGACTAAAGTGCGATCGCCAGTGCTAGAATCGATTTTAAATATAGCACCACCTTCCCCTCCTGCAAAAATATCCGATACAAAAATCTGCAATAACTCATCCTTTGCGCATTCAGAATGTGGTTTGTTTTGAGAATTAAAATTATTATGCTTATCAGAATTACATTTAAATACCACTACGCTTGAAGCAATTAATCCAAGCTCACCTTGTGCAGTATTACCAAAGTCACTGAGTATAGTACGCTGACCAGATTTTGGATTTACTACATATAATGCACCGCGCCCATCTGACCCGCCCGCTATATCCAGGACTAAAATATCACCTGAATTAACTTCAGCTTGGACAGAATGTGCAGTAAGCAACAACCCAGTTATTAATAAAATGCAGCAGTAAAAATAAAGGAAATTAAAAAAATTAAAAGCTGATATTGATCTATTGAAAATAAAACAGGAGTGATTGAGAGGCGTTACACGATTAAAAGTACAAAAATATTTTTTCATAACATTTTCCTTCATTATTGATGAAATATTTAATAGCAATTTCAATAAAAAATAAGAGTATTTAAACTTTCCCAAGTCCTCTAAGAATAGAATAATAAAAATTTACAATAAAACTAATAATCTCAATTATTATTGCAAGGATGATTTAAGCATATAAAACCAATAGTTGATAGTGATCATATAAATTTCGCACAAGAGCCTGTAGTTATTACAGAGCTGTTTACTGTATATGTTTCCACTTTGAAATAATAAGCAAAAATGAGCTTCCCCCGAAAAATAGTCTTCCAAGGGTGACGTACAATTAACGTTACTACTGAGAGGAAGACGATGAAGAAGATACCGAAGCAGGAATACACGACCGAGTTCAAGGAGCAAGCGGTCAAGCAAGTGAGGATGGGAAAGTCGATTGTTCTGGTAGCGAAGGAACTGGGATTGGTAGAACAAACACTGCGCAACTGGGTAAAGTTGGCAGAGGCAGGCAAACTTAACGGTAAAGGTACCAAGGCTGTCACACCGGAACAAATGGATCTATCCCGGTTACGTGCTGAGAACGTAAGGCTGAAACGGGAGTGTGAGATCCTAAAAAAAGCAACTGGAGATTCAACCGGTCATTGCAACACTACTGAAATTTTCTGTGATGGCGATAAAAAATTCAACGTTTTTCTTGGCCGATCATTTAACTCTTCTGCCATCATGTCGAGTTGCTCCTGTGAATAAACGGATAGATCGATCTTTTTAGGCATATATTGACGGAGTAGTTTATTAGTATTCTCATTGGTTCCTTTTTGCCAAGGTGACTTAGGATCACAGAAATAGACTTTGATATCGGTATCAATAGTGAACAGTTTGTGCTGCGCCAATTCCATCCCTCGATCCCAGGTCAATGATTTTTTTAGTTGCTGGGGCAGCTCAAAGACTTTCTGGGTGATAGCGCTAACCACAGTATGAGTATCGTTTCCAGTTAATTTAACCAGCGGGAGCTTCGTTCGACTAAGGTTGCGATATACGACTTTTGGGTGCCGCAGATTAAATCGCCTTCCCAGTGTCCCGGGATGATTCGATCGTTATAGGATTACCTGATCAATGCCCGTTTTTGCTTGATTTCCTGCTGCTTAGGTTCAATAGGGACTTGTAACTTCAATAAGCTGTCCTGTTTAACCTGCTGAGATATTTTTTCAACAACCGTTCCAACCTGACGTTTGACTGCTTCAATACCCAGAGTGCTCTTATTCGCCAGATCATTAAAATCACTAAGTTTCAGTGACACTTGCTCATCGGGTGCAAATGTCGGAAAAACTAACCCACCATTCACCAGCTTTGCGGCTTCGATAGCTTTTTCCCGGCCTGGATTGATGCCATTAACTGATTCTTGTATGAAATCATCATCACCTGCGATTACAATGGGTTTCTGAGGGTATTTTTCATGCAAAACTTGAGCAACTTTGGACAAATTGCCAGAATCAAATGCAGCCACAACCGGACAATTTAAGGCTTGCGATAAGGTATCTGCAGTTGCATAGCCTTCTGCGATCACAATCGCCTTAACATTGTCGAGTGCAGCCAATCCCCGATATTCACTATCAACCACATGAAAATTGCTTTCTTTTTTGCTACCTGTTACAAAAAACTTGGCACCACCCGGTTGTATCGTTTGCACTGTCCAGGTTTGCCCATTGATGTCTTCTGCCGGTAGCAACAAATCACCGGCTGTTAAAACGATGCTGCCTGGGCTTTCTTCACGTAATGCCTTGGCTTCCTTCCAGTCTTTACCAATTTTAATCATAGAATCAGCGGGCAAAGCATCTGCATTCTCAGGTACGACTCTCAAATCACCTGGCCGTGCATTCTTATCCAACAGGTAAGGATGTTCAGAATCTGCAAGTGGTGCGATTGCCAGTAATTCCTTGATAGCTTCCGCAACTTTCAATTGCTGCTGGTGTTGCTCGGCTTTTCTACTTTGCTGCTTGATGGCGGCCTTTGTCACAAGCGCCGTTTTTTGCTCGTCAGTTAAGGAATATCCTTTGGCCTTCCAGCGTGTCTCAAGCCCTGACCGATTATTCTTGAAATATCCGGCAGGATGCCCATCCAGATGTGCCACATAAAACCCGGATTTTTCACCGGGCTTGTCACCGATAACCTTGACTCTGTGTTTGCTGCCATCCATTAGCGGATGATTGTCGTCAACAACGCAACCGTGAGAGCGCAGTAAGTCGGCAAATTCAGCTTCAGGCGACATAGCGGGATCCTGCTGTCCGGAAACATTCTCAGGCAGCCAACGCTGCAAGGTGCGAATATCCGCTTCTGGCCCTACATACCAGGCTTTGGCCGTGTTATCCCAGCAAGCACCGGCGGCTTTCGCCAGATCTTTTTCTGCATAAGGAACAAATAGGTATTTACGTGAGTCTGCATCATTATTCTGCTGGCTGGTCTGATCCATCGTGATTTCCTCCTGATCAACAATTTCCTGTTGCTGTGAGAATGATAGTACATAATCCTTGATTTTTTCAGCATCAGCCGCCGCTCTAAAAATCTCTTTCGGGTCTTCTTCCAATACCTTGATCCATGAACCCACATAAGCAGCATGTTGTTCTGGATCATGACCAATGCCCAATTCACCCCCTAGCAACATACTGGCAATCTCAGCGCGCAATTCTTCTTTTGCATAGCCTTCACTTCCAAATGGATGAGAGAGATCACGATTCAAACGTGTCTCTGATCCACTCCAATGTCCCAGTTCATGTAGTGCCGTTGCGTAATAGTGTTCCGGTGCTGAAAACTGGTGCTTATGCGGCAAATGAATGCTGTCCGTTGATGCCCGGTAAAATGCGCGGTCATTTTCACCATGATGGATGATGGCATTGGATTGTTGCAATATTTGTTCGGCACGATCCAGCGGCTCCCAATCGGGGGCTTTAATTTCAAGCTTGGGCAAGTTATCAATCTGTTCAGCATTGAATACGGATGCATAAAACACTCTCGGACGTTCAAGTTTTACCTGTTCTTTTATTTGCTTACCCTCGCTATCCAGAACAGGATTACCGTTGTCATCTTTTTTGATGCGCTCATCCGCAAATTTCCAATGTTGCACCAGTGTGCTTTTTTCACCTTTACGAACCTGTGCGCCAAAGTTTACTGCCTGTTTGTACGTCAGCCAGCGCGGATCAGTGCGCCCCTGACACATCAATTGCAACACATTAATGCCCTTGTAGTTTTTACCCGTTGTTGGGTTATTCGGTAATGTTAGAAGTGGATCTCCTGGCTGCCACGGCTTTTGCCAAGGTGCGGTACCTTTCTTTAGTTGCTCAATCAAATTTTCGGCTATTTGCTCATGAAAAGTCTTTTTGATTTTTTCCATCACGCATTAACCCCTATGCTTGTTGATCTATCACGCTATCCAGTGCATCTTGTTCGCTCAAAGCATCTTCCTCAAAGGCCCCAATCCTTACAGCTTCCATTGGATCAAATTCAGCTTGAAAGCCTGGTATTTCAGCGTCCTGAAGCTTCGCATCTATGATCTCGTCCATGATCTTCAGGTCTTCCACCGACATCCCATTTAACCCATTTTTTGTCTTATTCATGTCACTTACTCCTGTAAGGAATCTTCTAAGGTTAGATTTAATTGGTTATTGTCGTACCGAATAGAAACATTCTTGCCAATGATTGGTTTGGTTTTAAATGGTTTCAGTTTGTGTGTGATAAATTCTTTATCTACCTTTTGATAAACAATTTCTTTTTCTTTATCTATATAAAGAATGATTCCTTCATAAACGGTATTGTTTGCTTCAGCTTCTTTTGACAAAAATATGTTATACACACCCGCCACAATACCCTTTTCAACCTTCTTTATTGTGCCCACAGTTTCCCATCCCTGGCCATTGTGGCTTTGCAAAATTCGAAACCCATTCATTACGATCATTCTCTGTTTCATTCCTGGTCTATTCCCACAAAGGATTCATAGGATTTTGCCTGTCATTTAGGCACGGCTAAATAACATTATCGTTGCGTGACATAGGCCGGTTATTCACAGTTCTATCCACGGAATTTGTTAGTAACTTATTTTTTCTTGTTGTCCGCTGTCATGAAACGATTTTCCAGCCAATCCGCCCATTTAGCGGCTTTAGCCATCAAGTCAGCCCGATACTTTGCATTAACTTTTGGAGTACGCGAATGATAATTGGCCGCTTTTGTCCACAAATCGCCTTTATCTTGTTTGATATGCAGACGTATTCGCCAAGCTGCCAGATCATAGGGATAGCAACCGGGTTGTGCGACATCATTGGTGGTGATCCCGTATCGGGCTAAATCGCCCAGGTAGGCCGTATTGAATTGCATGGAACCCACATCATGCGTTCCATTGCGGTTACTCACCCATTGCCCCGCTTTGCCCCCTTCTTTTTCCGCAACGGCCAAAAGTATATTGGCCGGTATTTCATACTTTATGGCCGCTGTGATTGAGCACACGATTCTTTCTTGCTGATCGGGTGGCAAATCCATTATGGATTAATATGCCGGTTGTTGAATATATTGTTGCTGATCTTGGTGCTGCGGCAGTTCTTGTTGTCGCTGTTGTTGTGGTTGCGGCTCTTTCACGAAAATCTCTACACGACGATTTTTTGCCCTATTTTCAGGAGAAGTGTTGGCTGCTACCGGTTCTGATGCACCCCGACCATCAATACTGATACGATTGGATGCAATACCTTGACTTACCAGATACGCACGTGAGCTGGCAGCACGGTTCACCGATAAGGGGTTATTAATGGAATCATTGCCGGTATCATCGGTATAACCAATAATGGTCACCTGGGAGTTTGAATTACTCTTAAGTCCTGCGGCCAGGCTATCAAGTACTGGATGCATTTCAGGTTTTATGGTGGATTGCCCGGTATCAAAAGAAATATCACTGGGAACATTGAGTTTTAATTGATTGTCGGCTGTTTGAGTAACAGAAACTTTTGTGCCTTCGGTAGCCACTTCCATTTTCTTTTTTTGTTCTTCCATCCGATTAGACCAGATATAGCCACCCACTGCGCCGACACCCGCACCAATTCCTGCACCAAGAGCCGGGTCTCCTGCTATGGCACCGATAATGGCACCAACCGCAGCACCCGCGCCAGTACCCATTGCCGTGCCTTTTGCTGTGCTTTGCTGTGATTCGCTCATACTGGCACAGCCACCCAGTATAAATACAAGCACGATGGCAGAAAGAATTGATTTGTTAACCATAACAGCCTCCTCATTAAGTTTATTCATCACTTTGGTTTCCTTGTAAGATGATCATCAGGCACCTCCCACGGATCATGGGATACAGTTTGTGCGCTTCCATCCGGATTCGGTGTGGCAAATGGTGTTCCGCCGGATGTATTGATAGACTTTGCCGCATCGGCAGCAGTTGATGAAGCAGCAGCCATTTGACGCGCGCCTTCCGCTAAATAAGTCGCGCCCATACTGGCAACAGCCATCGTGGCTGCTGCAGCACCCACTACCTGACCACCGCTATAGTTTCCGACCCCTCCCGCATTAATACTACTACCCGTAATAATTCCAGCCAGCATGGGCGGTAGCTTTGAAACCAGGAAATAAAAGGCAACAGCAAAAATTAACATGACTCCCAATTCTTCAAAGTTCATGATGGTTTTACTCATTTTTCCATAATAATTGGTCAGAAAATCGCCACCAATCCCAACAATCAACGTCATGGCCAACAGCTGAATACCAATGCCTAATACTGTCTTGTAATAGTTGATCGCGAAATCAGTTGTCCAACGCGCCCCGCCGAAACCCAAAAAGAAAATGCCCGCATACAGAAGCACCCATGACGAAATCAGCAGCAATAACATGTTGACTGCGACGACCGTCAGAATGATTACAATAATGAGTGAAAGGACGAAGGCAATAAGGCTGTCAATGGGGTTCCAGACAGATGCATTCTGGAGGAATTTTTCCCATATCTGGAAGGCTATGTTCATAATATTACCGTGACCCGTACCAGTCCCTCCCGAAGCCTTATTGCCCAACATCTGCATGGATTCGATAATTGATCCGGCAATGTTTTGTCCTGAAACAGCGTTGGTTAATAACCAGAAGAAAAAACCTGTGAATATGATGAAACGGGTGAATTCAGCAAAAAAATCACCAATGTCCGCTTTGCGTAATACCATCATGCCAAACGTCCACACCATGGAAATTAACACCAGCGTCCAAAACAAACGTATAGCTGCGCCCTCTAAAATGGCGTGCCAGCCTTTGGCTTTAATTAAAAACTTTTGCGCAACCTGATCAAATATACTTTGATTGGTTACTGGATCAATATAAGCCAACTCAGCAAATGCAGCAGTTGAGAGCAGCATCAGACCCAAGGCACTAAACAAAAGACATAGATTTGATTTATTCACAGGCTTGATCCTCTAATCAATTCGATTTTGAATTGCTACTCTACTCTTTCAAGTACGATAGGATTACCTGATGCATCAACTGGGCCATTCACAGTCCAATTCATAGCAGGAGTCATTTCACTCACGGGCTTCATTGGCTCTTTAAGCTCCAAATATCCCTTGGGTTCCTGACATCCAGCCAAAGTTAAAAGTAATACCGCAGTCATCGCAATAATGATTGTTTGATTGGTTTTCATGATCGCGTCCTTTGATTTAAGTTAAAATGCGTCTCTGACATTCCAGATCTTTGCCGCTGGAAAGTTAACCGGGCTAAGCCGTTTGGTTGCGGCCTGATGTGCAGCTTGATTTATCGCTTCTCTGTCTACAAGCGCCTGATTTCTGGCATTCTCTGCGTTAAATTGTGCAATCATCATGGTTCGCAATTGTAAAAGCTGGTTTGACTGGTAAGCAGCCAGTTGATTGGCGTACTGAATCGCCTCCAACTGCCCTCCTGCTGTTTCTGCCCGTGATTGCAGCAATTGCAAATGCGCGGCATCGAGGGGCGCCCCATCTTGATGTATTTCCAAGCCCCGTAATGACGCATCATTGGCGCTTTTTTGTGCGTTTGTGCTGGTGTTCTGCCCTTGTTTTATCAAATCCCAGGCTGTATCTGTGCAGTTACCGCCCAAATTAAAACAAGGAGAACCACTGTAATAACTGGCGTTCCTGTACCTGTTTAAATAGTTCTCTACGCCGCCCTGGTCTTGATAATATTTAAGTGTATTGGATGCTTGAACTAATCGATTCATCGTATATTCCGCTTTTGCCCAGACATAAGCTGCTGGCGCTACCGTGTTGCGGAGCATGTTTTCATATTGCTGCAATTGCGTCCGATACTGATCAATCTGTTTGAGTCGCATCTCTACATTCTCATAAGCGGTAATCGAAGTCTGTTTAATATTCGCCATATCAATAACAGCCATACCCCCTGCTCTAATGTTTGATGAATGACCGGCACTCCAGATTACGAGCAGGATTGCTATCCACAGGGCGGTTAGATTTTTACTGTTTATCATGTTAGATCACTCCTTTCGTTAATAATCAAATGATTGATACGGTTTAGAAAAGACCATGTCTTTGGTAACAATGACATTGAATCTAAAACCTGGGCGTATCTCTAGTGTTGGCGCAATATTCAGATTTTTCATCATTAGTCGCGTGGTCGCTTGCCCCAGTTGCTGGCCTAGCGACTGACTCAATATGCTACCGGCATTTTGCCGCCCGAATACGCCCCCTCCCCCAGCATCACGCTGACTGTACGTGGCTCCTGCTATCACGGCTGACATCAATAATGCCGATCCGAATATTCGCAAATAATGATTATTGACTTGATCTTTGAATCCCGCTTGACCGATACCATCAGCTCCCGGCATCGCACCAATATCCATTGTCTTGCCGTCAGGAAAAATAATCCGTTGCCATGCAACCAATACACGCGATTGACCATAGGCAACATCACTGGAATAACTCCCGACCAGACGAGCGCCTTGAGGTATCAAGCGCCAACGGCCTACGGGTGTGTCATAAATGTCCTGACTGACTTGCGCCATGATTTGGCCGGGCAGTTCTGAATTAATACCGGAGATAAGCACAGCCGGTATTACAAATCCAGTAAGTAGGCTATACGGTGTTTCGGGTGCTGCTGGCTTGCTGTCCAGTTTCCAACGACTCCCCTGCCCTGTTGCATCAAAGTTTGCATAATTGTTAGCAATCCTTTTTGAATCCGGATCAATTAATTCTGGCGCTGAATCATCCAAACCATCGCGACCACCGATAAGCCCACTGTCCTTGATTTGTTGTAATCGCGCAAGATAGGCAGCAGCAGGATCATCTTTTGCTTGTGCATCGACTTGTTGTCTGACTGCTGCTATTCGTGCCAATGCTTCTTTCCTGCTGGGTGTTACGCCAGAAGGAGCATAGTTGGCGGATGGAGGTGAAGATGAACCAGCACTTCTTGGTGCTTCCATAGCCACATTGGTTTTTGCTTTTACCGCTTGCTCAAATAGTTGCAACTTCATCATACGAATATGCTCTGAAGCGGGATCTCTTTCGAGACTATTAACTGGTGGTAATGGCGGTAAATCAAGATTACTGGGGCGTGCAATCATGATTTCTGGCGGCAAGTCTAGCGCAGGTTCTGTGGGTGCCGGTCTTTCCGGCTCAATGAAGCCATCCTTGTATTCGCCCGTGATAAACGCGGCCAGCATATTGCTTGATCCAGCTTTTTTGCTTTCTTCGGCATTGCTTGAGTCTTGTGGTTCTGAGCGATTTATTGCCACCACCATCATGATTAATAAAAAAACCAGCATGATTCCGACAACAATATAAATCGGAAGGTTGTTGACCCGGCGCACGCCAGGTGACGATATGGTTTCAGGAGATGCGTCAGCAGACATACTCATAACTTACTCCTTACGAACCCAGTAACCTGCCGGGTTTATTGTGCTCTCATTGAAAATATACGCGCGAGTTAGAACATGCTGATCAACAAAGACTGTGAGACGGTATAAGCCGTCCATTTGGTCAAAAACATATCCAAGCGTCATACCATCCGATGTAGGTGTATCCGTTGACTTGTTAAGGTTTGATTTTTTATGTTCATGGATGGCATAACCGCCTGCTCGCAAATTATCTACTAAAGCATCACCAAATGAATCTACCGTTGGATGTTGCATATTAAATTGCGTGCTGGCCGGTGGATAAAGCTGTATTAGTTGCCCTGTCACATCACTGGCTATACTTTTGTTGTGAGCCTCATCGTTATGCGCCACAAAATTGCCAAATTGTGTTGTTGCACAACCAGTCAGAATGAATATCAAAACAAGCATTGATAACCGGAACATATTAATTTCCTTGTGTTTTGGTGATCGTAACCCGGCTTTGATCGCTGCCTACACCCGCAATCAGATACGCTTTATCAAAAACCGCATCCACAATGTACCGGTCATGCTGCAAGCGGTAATTAACCATTACCTCTGTGTCTTGTGAGAACAAGCCACCTTCTTTACGCACCACCATCAAAACCGGCGCTTCTTTTTGTGAAAAGGTTGTCGGCATCTGAATAATTGTTTTCTTGCCATCGTTATAGACGCGCAGTGGCTTCCAGGCTGCGGATCCAGACACGCTATACAAAAAATCCAGATCGCCTAAATACTCTCCCGTCGAGGGTATTGTTCGAGATGATTTAATCTCCATTGCGTGGTTTTCTCTCATTTTGACGGCATCCCATTTTGCCTGTGCATCTTCGGGATAAATAAAGGCGACGCGCGGCATAAATTCCTGCCGATGGGATCTGAGCCGCATGTGATAAGTGCGCCGGTCGGTAGTCACAACCAGTGAGGTTTCCAGCCCGACATCGAGGGGTTTCACAATCAAATGTTGTACTTCGAGCGCGGCACGGCCTGTTATTGCCGGTTCGACTTGCCAACGCACTTGATCGCCCAAGTGAATAGAATTCACTTGTTCGCCGGGTTGTAATTGAATATCGCAAACCTGCAACACCGCGCAGACAATGCTGGGTTGTTGCGCACCAAACAAAAACCGGATGGTGCCATCGGGTCCAGCGACCGGCTTGATTCCCGTGGCGCTGGATTGTTGCCATTTCTTAGCTATTTCAATTGAAGCCCTTTCCTGTGGTGTTAGTTGAGGATTGTCTTTTGCAAAATAGGAATCAGGAAAATTACTGCCTACCGCTAAAACAACGGAAGGAAGCAAACTAATATAGAGAGTAATAAGTGCATATCGAGCGTATTTCATTATCATTCCTTTTTATATTTGCTTTGCCCAAGAATAATCCCGCACATAAATGCCGAGCGGGTTATTACGAATTTGTTCCTCAGTTGTATTTGCAGTTGAATCAATGCTATAGATAGTCAAAAGCGCGCGCATTATGAAGGGGGGTTCTTTGGGATGCCCTTGACGGTCATAAACTAATTCTTTCCAGATCACCTGCCAGGTTTCAGGGCTTTGCGGAATAACCGAGACAATCTCAATATTCACTGTCTCATTCGCGGCGCGTTTGAATGGGCTGCTCGTATCCGTACCGTTTAGCCAAACGTTGGTTTTGGCGGTTGCCGGATCATCCGATGAGAGCATGGCGTATGCCCGAAAAATTGCGCGGCGCTGTAGGGCAATGTCAGGTGTTACCATCCGCAAATCATTAATAAACGAAGCGACCGATGCGTGAATAACCCGAGGATCAGCCGGTGCCGCCATGTCTGCCCGTGACACGGCTATCGCCTCCCCCAGGTTATCAATTCGTACCACGTAGGGAATGAACTTCGACTGGCTGCCGATATGGATAATCCCCCCAACGGCTGCTAGTGTGATCATCAGTGAAAGTATTGCCAGTATCTGCCACATATTGCGCGATGCAGCCACAGATTCCATGTGATCATTCCACGAGCGCCGCCCCGATAAATAAGGATTCTCATTTTCCCCTTCGCGGCGGCCACCCTCTATGAATTCATCAGCTAATCGTGCATTTTTAGGATTAAGATTAAGTAGTGCTTGTATTGACTTCATGACATGGCCTCATTATTTAATTTCAGTCCTTTAATATCCAGCCATTCCTTGACCCATTTGTCGCCATGTTTTGCGACCAACTGCTTGATTGTGGCAATTGATTCTTTATCTGATGAGCCGACAAAGGCTAAAGCTAGTTTGCCTAATGCCAAGTCGTAGAGCCTTCTGCCATCTTCTGATACATAATAATATTGGCGCTTAGCAACCGCCGATGCAATGATTCCAATCTGGCGGGAATTCAGTCCCATGCGTCGATATAACGCCGCAGTATCCTGATCACGCGCGTGTACGTTCGGTAGGAATATCTTCGTTGCGGTGGATTCGACAATCACATCTAGAATGCCGCTGTTGGCTGCATCGGATAAGCTTTGCGTTGCCATCAGCACGAAACAATTCGCTTTACGCATGACTTTTAGCCATTCACGGATTTTTTCACGAAACGCAGCATGACCCAACATAAGCCAAGCTTCATCCAGTATGATTGCCGCCGGTTGGCCGTGTAAGTCACGTTCAATGCGTCTAAACAGATACAAAAGGGTTGGCAATGCATATTTCTGACCCAAGTTCATTAGTTCCTCAATCTCGAACGTTGTGAATGACGACAGGGTCAAACCGTCATTTTCCGCATCCAGCAAATGACCCATCATGCCATCAATCGTGTACTGCGCCAGTACATCGCGGATGGAATCATCTTGTATCGTTACCACAAACTCAGATAAGGTTTTTGCACCACTTCTGTGCATGTTGGTGATGGCGTTACTGATTTCATTACGTTGCGCTGGTGTGATCGTACTGTTGTTCAGTTCGATGATGGTGCTAATCCATTCCAGCGCCCAAGCACGATCACCTTTTGTTTCCAGAAATTGAAGGGGGCAAAACGCCAGAGAGTCATCATCTGCGGCAACGGAAAAATGCTTTCCGCCAACTGCCTTGGTCAGCGGATACATTGACATGCCCTTATCAAAACAATAGATGGACATGCCCTCGTAGCGCCGCAGTTGCGCAGCTATGAGGGCCAAATGCGTTGATTTACCCGCGCCGGTTGGGCCAAACATGAAGGTATGACCCAAATCCCGTACATGCAGGTTTAACCGAAACGGCGTAGCCCCTTGGGTAGTACAATGCATGAGTGGCGGAGCCATGGGCGGATACATCGGACAAGGCGCTTCATTCTTTCCCGGCCATACTGTATTGCTCGGCATCAAATCAGCCAGATTCATTGTGTTTAATAGCGGGCGGCGTACATTCTCAACACCATGTCCAGGCAAACTGCCCAAGTACGCATCTATCGTGTTGATTGTTTCAATTCGAGCGGCAAATCCCAAATGATTAATTGCTTTGGCCACTTGTCGTGCGGAAGCCTCTAAATCCCCTCGGCTCTCACTCATCAACACAACCACACTGGTATAGTAACCTTGTGCCACTTCGCCGCTATTTGTCTCAGCAATTGCAGCTTGTGCGTCACTCACCATATTTATGGCGTTTTGATCAACATTACTGCTATGCGAATTAAATACTTGGTCAAAGAAGCTGCGAATCTTTTGTTTCCATTTTTTACTGAACTTCTCCAAATGGCCGACCGCCTCATGTGTATCCATGAAAATGAAGCGCGTTGACCAACGGTATAGACAAGGCAAATCAGCTAGCGAGTTAATTAGCCCTGGCGAAGATGCAAGCGGAAAACCCTCAATGGATACGACTTGTATGAAATTCTGTCCGATTTTAGGTACTACCCCACCCCAAAACTCCTGACCACTTAATAGCGCATCCAGATAAATTGGATTTTTGGGTAGAATCACTGGATGATCAAGGCCACTGATGCAAAATTGTATCCAGCGTAGAAAAGCATCATAGTTAACAGACGAATTATCTTCCTTGGTTATCGTTTTACCCTTCAACCGCTTCATTCTGAAAACACTGGATAGGTGAGATTCAATATTCGCGCATTCGCGCTTAAAATGGTTAAGCAAAGCTATTGTTCTGGTTTTGGAATCAACCGGCACACCCTCGTCATCAAACATCAGTTCAACAAACTTTTGTTGCGCCAGTAGCGGCGGTAAATAGGTGGCTGTTATCACATAATTACTTTCGTATAACGTGCCAACACGCTCAAAAAATTCACGCCGCTCTTCATCAATGGCTGCTGAGACAGGATCCGGGAAATGCGAATCATCTTTGGCGGAATAACCGGGGGCGGGTTTACGAACAGCATCAATATGGATCATCCAACCGGAACCCATACGTGATAAAGCATGGTTAATTTGTAAGGATACTTGGTCGCGTTCAGCTTCCGTGCTGCTATTCGAGTCTACGCCCTGATAGGCCCACGCCGCCATGAGCGACCCATCTTTGCCGACAATCACACCATCATCAACTACAGACGCATAAATAAGCAGGTCAACAAAACCGGGTTCTTTAGAGCGGTGCTTAACTAATTTTGATTTGCTCCCGACTACGTTAATCCGCATAAACAAAATGAATAACATCACCATCCCGCTGCCGGAGAAAAAGAAAATTACGCTCTCTATCATCGGTATTGTTTCCCTTGTGTATTGGTGTTTTCGTAGAAAGGCGTACTACGTGCCGGATAATAGGTTCTGTATTTACGGTGCCGCAAATACACCTTGCGTAACAGCGGGTCATTCTTTGCCATCAGGCGCAATGCAAATAAGGCAAAAACCCATAAGGTGGTTCCAAATACAAATGCCTTGAATTCAAATGCACTGAATATCAACGCAAAAGCCAACAATCCGGAGAACATGACAAGCTCCCTATCACCACCCATAAAAAGATTGGGGCGATTCGCGGATTGCCTGATCTGCGTTAAGCGCAAGGACATAGCTATCCCCTGCCCTCACTTGTGTTACTTTCTGGCGTAATCAATTCGTCAGTCGATTCCGGCGTGAGTTGTAATACCTCGCCGTTTGATGAAATGACAGCACCGCCAAACAGATTGGTCATGATGTTTTGTGCGCCGATCAATAGCGCCATGACCAGAACAATAAAAATCAAAGTTCTGAAAAATGCGTTTAGTTCGCCACCAAAGATCAAAATACCACCGGCAACAACAATGCCGACAATAGAGAGCGTAAAAGCTACGGGGCCGGTAACTGAGTTTCTCAAACTCACAAGCCAAGTTTCATACGGTAATGCACCGCCGCCACCCACTGATGCAAGCGCTAGCTCCGGAACGAGCAGCAGAAAAGGAATTAATACGATTAATGAGTTTTTGAGAACAGAAGCTTTCGAGTCTTCCAGTGCCATGGCATATTTCATTGAATACCTCTTTTTTTGATTTAGAATTTTTTGATGCGGAAACTACCCCGCCTGTGACCATCTACTTCTATAATTTCCTGAATACGACGACCCGTTGGGGTGCGCAATATATGCACGACCAAATGCACAACTTCTCCGATTAGTGCATCAATATCCGCAGGTGCTGATTTGTTACGTGTAATTAATGAATTTAATCTGGTTAGTCCTGAAAGTGCATCATTGGCGTGTAGTGTGGCCGCACCACCTTCATGGCCAGTATTCCAGGCATCGAGTAAATCCAGTGCTTCCTCACCCCTCACCTCCCCTACCAATATTCGATCTGGCCGCATGCGCAGCGTAGTTTTGAGTAGTTGGGTCATCGAAACATCTAATGACGTGTGGTATTGCACAAAATTCTCTGCAGCACATTGAATCTCCCCGGTATCTTCAATGATGAAAATCCGCTCAGACGGATCATGGTTGACCATTTCATTGATGATGGCATTAACCAGTGTGGTTTTACCGGAGCCGGTGCCACCCACAACAAGAATGTTGCGATGTTCTGCAACGGCAGATTTGATTTTCTGGCATTGCTTAACCGTCATCATTCTTTGCTCAACGTATTGTTCTAGCGTGAATATCGCAACTGCTTTTTTGCGGATAGCGAATGTTGGGGATGACACTACGGGAGGAAGTTGTCCGGCGAAACGAGAACCATCGAGTGGAAACTCGCCTTCAATAATGGGTTTTAGCTTGGTGACTTCTTTGCTGTGGTATCCGGCGACTGTTTTGATAATGGCTTCGGCCTGGGCTGGCCGCAGATCACCGATACACGCCATTGTCTTACCCAGTTTTTCAAGCCAGACGCGACCATCCGCGTTGACCATTAATTCAACCGTTTGGGGATCATTCAGCGCATTGATTAGTAATGGACCCATGTCTCGATCCAGCTTCCGCTTGGCTCTGTCTTTCAGCGTCGCGCAACTATCTTCAGAATCTGACATGGATATATCCCGTTTATTTGTTAAGCTTAATTAACAATATAACGAGATACTATTTAATGCAACTACTATTTTACTTTTCTTTTTTTACGGGTTAATACCTGCTTCTTATTCTCTTCATTCCAAAGGGATACCTGATATGCCTGAAAATCAGTAAGCAGCGCACTCACGTGAACATACCCTTCTGGCAATCTTGATTGGGGCTTGCCTTTCATGAGTTCATCCACGACTTCTTTATCAATATTTGTCAGCTCCAGAAGTGCTGGAAGTGGTGTTTCCAAAGCATCGGCAATGGATTCCATGATTCTAAGTGATGGATTGGCTTTATCATGCGTAAGATCAGACATAAAAGATGTTGATACACCTGATCTTTCAGACAGTTCTTTTTTATTGATGCCCAGTTCTTCGATTAGACGTAATATGTTTGTTAGAAGAATTTTATTGTACAAGTTATCGATCCATTTAATAAATGTAGTCTGTTTCTTTATCTGGTAAAGTCAACCCATTGTTTGAGAACAACTTTAAACTTAAAAATATGACCAGGTGCGACAATATGTCGCACATAAACATTAACTTACACCATGAGCCCGCCACTGTATACCAAAAAAAACTGATAATAAAGAATGTTAAATTACCGAACTGGTTATGTATAAATAAAATTACGTAATATAAATTACTTACAAAAGTCATGAAGAAAACAGCTGGAACATTAAAAACAACTCAAAAAGATAAAATCAGCACAGTAGCCTCACTAGAACTGGCCTTGGATTTAATTGAAGAAGACCCTAATCAGCCTCGTAATGAATTTGACCCCGTTACCTTACAGGAGCTTGCAGATACTATTCGTCTGCGTGGAGTAAAAACACCCATTTCTGTGCATCCCAATTTACAAAAGGATGGGTATTTCATCATTAATCATGGGGCACGTCGTTTTCGTGCCTCTATTCTTGCCGGGAAAGAATCAATCCCTGCATTCATTGATTCAGATTATACGCAATCAGATCAATTGATTGAGAACCTGCAACGAGACAATTTAACGCCAAGAGAAATAGCCGATTTTATCGGTCGGCAGGTATCCAAAGGGTTAAAGAGCGTGGAAGTTGCCAACGAAATTGGAAAATCGGAAGCGTTTGTGTCACAACATCTCAATTTACTGAATTTACCTGATCCAATCGCGAAATTATTCAATTCGGGTGAAATTCGTGATGTGATCGTTATTAACGATCTCTTAAGAGCTTACAAGCAGGATCAAGCAAGATTAACTAAATGGTTAAATAATCCAGATCAAGAGATAACTCGCAGTTCAATTAGACTTTTCCGCGAATTTATAAAAAATAAAGATACACATTATCAAGAATCAAATGATATTACTCATGAAGATGTAACTGCTGTATCCGTGAATTCTAATCCGGTGACTAAATCCATTCCTCCAATGGCTACAATGGTAAAATTGATCGATGAGTTTTATGTAATTATAAATAATAAAAACAGTGTTCTGGATAAAACACTGACGCTGTTAAGTAAAGAAGAAAAAAATCAATTAGCCTATTTACTCAACAAGCTCGTTACGTTTGGAAAAACAATTAAAGGTGATTAATTTAAGAAACAGGCACAAAAACAACCGAAATAATGGTTGTATTATTTAGCTAATATTCTTTATACTGGAATTTGGCAAAGAAGGGTTTAAGTAAAAAAACCTTCTAATCCATTTTTAGGGTTTATAAAGGGAGTTTGCTTTTAATGAAAAATGTGCCAGTTTTAATAAACACAATCAAACAAATGAAAAAGCCACCCAAAGATCCTATAAAAAGCTTACAGCTTGATTTATTTTCTCAATTTGTAACCAATGATCAAAGTCAGGTTTCTAACACGATTGAGCTTTGGGAGCGAATACCAAAGTATTTCTTTACAGCTAAACAAGTCGAAAAGCTGCGTACTATTGATGGGCTAGCAGAACCGTACGAATGGGCCTATACGGAAAATGGAAACGAATACACAGTTTCGATTCAACCGGCATTGATTAAACAAAAAGATAGAAAATACAAAGCTTTTTTTCCAGGCGTCACAGAAGAACTTGTAGAAGAGGCGCTAAAAAAGATATTTAGTGATCAGCAATATGCTATTCATGACCCTGAAAAAACAGAAAGTTGGATTAAATTCACATTAGGAATGATACAAAAAGCACTTAAAACAAAGGGACGATCAAGAAGCATTGATGAAATCAAGCAAGCTATAGAGGTCATGAACAAATGTAATATCGCCCTATATAAGAATAAAAAAGAAATATGGAGCGGCGCCATTCTACAAGATCTTGTAACCGTTGGTCGCGAGGAATACCTCGCTTCTACCGATACACATCACATCGCAAGATTACCTCTCTTCATCAGCCACAGTATAAACAACCTTGATTATAGACAATTTAACTATGATCGCTTGATGAGTTGTGATGAGCAACTAACCCGATGGCTATACAAACGACTAATCAACCGCTTTACCCAAGCCAGCCACATCACAGAATATTCATGTATGTATTCAGATATAAAACAGGCAAGTGGACTATTACAACAGAATAAAGAAGGAAACAATCGAAGCAAAATTCTATCAGCCTTTAATGAATTAAAAGAAAAAGGCGTGATTCTTAGCTGTAAAATTAACGAACGTAAAATTGGACGAGCTATAACAGATATAAAATATACAATTAAAGCAACACCACAATTCATTAAAGAACAAATAGCTTCTAACAAACGAACAACTGATATAAGAACAATAGCGCAAAAATCAGGCATACGAGTTATCAAAAAAACATAGTGGTAGGTTTAACCAGCAAATGTTATAGGTTTAACCAGCAGATAAGCTGAGAAGTTATAGGTTTAACCAGCAAATGTTATAGGTTTGACCAGCTAATAGTTATAGGTTTATCCAGCAGATAATAAATATGTTATAGGTATGACCAGCAGTTAAACTAAGAAGTTATAGGTTTAACCAGCGGAAAAGCTAAGAAGTTATAGGTTTAACCGGAAGATGATATAGGTTTAACCAGCAGATAAACTAAGAAGATATAGGTTTAACCAGCAGTTTAAAGCTGGGATATAGGTTTGACCAGCAGTTAAACCAGTTTTTTTCACACAAGTAATTGATAATATATACTATTCTACCTGTGGATAACTTTCTATTCTTTTCTTCTTTTAATCATATAAAAACATTCTGAACTTTATTGTAATATGTCTTTATAACCACCTAGATTATATTTAAAATACTTCCAAATTATACACATCAAGAACAATAGTAAAATAAAAGGTACATCAAAGAAATAAAAGCTTCATTCAACTACTTTAAGGCACATCTAAGACGATATAACAATAATACATAAGGTATTGCATCAACTTATATTTTAATAACCTGAAATCAAACTTAAATCAATTTCATTTCATTTGAACCTAAATACTATTTATTGTAAAAAACAAACTAAAAAAATTAACTCCAAGAAAAAAACAGAAAACAAAACTTTGAGTAATTGACTTAATCGCGTTTGATAATTAAAGATATTAGCAACTATGAAGAAACGTTTACTTGTAATGAACGGACAAAAATTAGTTCAAAACGATTTTACTGGCGAGTGGAAAACAGAGAAAGTAAGCAAAGCTGAGGGCATCAAACCTGGCCTATATAACTTATACAACGCTGTTAATGCAGACCAATCAAAAGACAATATTGGAGAAGTAATCCATATCGACAAAAAAGAAAATGTGCTTTATCAAAAGAATGGATCTCAATATATTAAGCATGATTTAAGCTGTTTCGACCAAATCCCCGAAACAGGCCACATGATGAATATTAAGTACGAAAACAACAAAACAAGTACAACTGAAGTTTCTAATAAACTTATTCAAAAAATCAAATTATAACCGATGATTTAAGGATAAAAATGTTACAAAGAAAAAGTATACAAGTACCTTTTATCATCCATTACGACAGTAATTTTATTGCACTCTTCTCTAATGATTAATTATTACGTTTTAACGTACAAATACTTGTACGTTAAAAGTTATAGATAATCATTTATATCCTTTCCTCGCTTTTCTAAAACCAATTTAATACCTTCGTCAATTAATGCAGTAAGACTAGAATTTTCATGGATAGCTAATAATTTCAGTTCCTTTTTTAGAATCTCGCTCTTTGGGTACCAAGGAACATTACTAACCACCCTACTCTTTGTTTTTACTTTTGGTCCTGTTTCATTGGGAATGCTACTTATTTTTTTTTCGTTTGTACGTACATGTGTTTGTACGTTCATATCTTCAGCGAGAGAAGCAAGAGCATTTATTCTTTTTTTATTAACCATTTTCAGAAACTCCTTTTTCTAAATCTATTAAAAGAGGATTTATAGCAATCTTTTTCTCTAGCCATTTAAACAAAACCTTTATTTCTTCTGCAGCCTTACTTTTAGGATCATACTCAAGAACCGAAAGACTACATATTGCAGCGTCCTTATACACCTTTAGATTCGTAGTTTGTTGCTCAGGACTACCAAAACCAAGTCCCGATAATATAATTCGAGTTTCTTTTGCTTCTTGTCCTCTTGCTTGAGCTTTCGTGATAATAAAAGCACCATTTTTCCCTAATCGTCTAATTACAGATGCAGTGGTACGTTGAGCAGGTACATCAAAACCACCAGAACCACAAGGTATAAGACAAAAATCAGAACGTGAAATCGCATCATTCACAAGAGGAGTATCAGCGCCTTGAGTATCAATAAAAACTCTATCTACCCCCTTTTCTTCTGCTAATTCTAGTAATTTAAAAAGCATATTTTGATCTGATGCTTCCATAACAAGTGGATTATTCTGATCCTCTCGTTTTTGAAACCATTCAAGGGCTGTTTTTTGTCCGGCATCCGCATCAATTAACAATGTGATTTTATTAGCCATTGCACTTGCAACTGCTAAATTTGTAGCAAGAGTTGTTTTTCCTGCCCCCCCTTTCTGCGTGGCTATAGTAATGATTTTCATGAAGCCCTTAAACGTTGTTGTATATTAACGCACAAATGTACCAATATTAAAATACATTTATATTATAACGTTAATATATCACAACGTATGTACGTTAATTGAATTTTCACAAAATATTTAACGTGAATACGTATTAATGTATTAACATGTGTACGCATGTATATTTGTACGTTCATACTAGAATCTTTGTAAGATATCCTGATCTAGTACGCAAATGAGCCATATTTTATGAGGCCCAGATAACGTCAATACATAATAACGTACAATCGTACAATCGTACAATCGTACATATACGGTGATACCTTTATATAGTTACGTTAATATATCATAACATTTGTACGTTAAATGAATTTTCACGTAATGTCTAACGTTAATACGTATTGATGTATTAACATATATACGTATGTATAGTTGTACGTTAATACTAGAATCTTTATAAGATGTCCTGATTGAGAACGCAAAAGAATCATGTTTTTATGAGGTCAATATAACGTCAGGACGTAATAACGTACATTCGTACATACAAGATGAAACTTTTGTATAGTTGCTTTAATATATCACGTACGTTTGTACGTACAATGGATTTTTCTCTAATAGTTTACGTTAAAATATATGTACGTATGTATAGTAGTACGTTAAATATTAATATAATTTAGGGTTTTAGTCTCTTACAAGTTAAATGATGTCAAGAAAATATGTCTCCAGAAAATCCTGGGGGATTAAGTAAATGATTTAAAAAATGGTAAATGCTGTTATTTTTTAACAGGTTGCGACAGCTGCTCGACCATTACGCGTTAGATAGTATCGGTAGGTTTTAGCGACACGTTTGAGGTATCGAGAGAGCTATCCGACGGAAACATAAAGAAGATAATTTTTCAGATCGGAACGACGAAGACCGCAAATATTGTATTCCGGTCGTTGGATAGCGAGTAATAAAGCATGTTCCCGAACAACAGAAAGGGCTAGGATCCTGGCTAATTCCGTCAAAAATCGACCGATATTTTTATTTTGTAGTGTAGATAACAAATAAACTGTCCCGATTATCTTTAGCGTAAGGAGGGTTGTATAAGCCCTATAGAAAAATAAACGTAGAGAAATCGGCACAACGCAGTCGCAGAAAGGAATTTGTTGATTAATATAGGGGTAGTTATTACATATTAAAACGCCTCTCGCACAGTAAGGTGGTTAAATGGCACCATGCGTTTGTGCAATACGCCGAATACAACCAATTGTTGCTCATACACAACGTAGTAAATGACATGACTTGAGCAGGGAAAACTTAATACGTTCGGTCCAACATCTGGCCTTGATTTACCGAGAGAAGGTGTTTCAGCCAGCAATCGAATCGTTTGCTGAAGTTCTGATAAATATTTTTGCGACTGCGCTTTGCTCCATTGTCTGATCGTAAAACGGCGTATTTCAATAAGGTCGGTCTGAGCATCTGGGGTTAAACGAAAACCAGGCATTAGTCGTACTGATCAGTTTCTAATGTACCAAAAAAAGAATCGCCATCAACGATGTTGCCCGCCTTGATATCCATTTGGGCTTGGACGGCTCTCGATTGCAAAAATCGAAGCTTGAGCGCCTCAATGCTTTCGTATTCATCCATCGAGATGACTACAGCAACTGGTTTCCCGTTTTTGTTAATTTGAATTGGGGCACGCTGCGCTTTTAACAGCATGTCGCCAAATTGAGTTTTTGCTTCATTGGCAGAAAGTGCATCCATTATTGTGACCTTATTAATATCGTTCGAATCGTTCATTATAATCGAATCGTGCCAATTAGGTCAAAATCTAGTCTCTTCCAATATGAAATTAGTCTGAAGGGGTTTGCGCATTTCCAAGGAAAAAATAGTCAAAACAAATTGGTCATTATGTGAGGCATGGTGATCGACATGGATGAGTAATCGTTTTATATGAGTACCAGCTTCTTTTTGCCTTGTAATCGATCTAGCCAGAACAATGCAGCTTGTCCCCGATTTCTGGTGCTCAAGGTCAGCATGCCGTCCTTTCTTACGGTGATGTCTGTCTTCATACAACGTCCGCGTAAGTAATCGGATGAAAATCGTAATTCTCCGCTGACAAAGCGTAGGCACTCGAACAAATCGCTTACTGTAAATTCGTCGCCATCGACCAAATCTTGATCTGATAAGCCCCGTGGTCGAGCATCTGCAAAAGACAAAACAGCCAGAGCGAAAATGAGTCCAAAAGACGCCCATTCAGCGATATCGGCGGATTCTTCCTCGTCAGCGACTCCCAACATCAGATCAATCTGGAGGAAGATATTTTCCCCGTCAGTACAGGTTTGAATAAGTGGTTTGCCGATTCTGAATTCGACCAGCGAGGCTGATTCCAGGAGTTGGTAACCGGCGCTGCGGTCATGATGCTTCATGATATTTCTTCAGCTTGCGATAGGGTAGAGTAGCTTCTTCTGGTGTTACCTTTTATTTTGTTAGAAAAATAGTCAAAATAATTCCAGCAGAAATTAAAGTAATAAATGAAGCAATAATATTCAATATTGCAGTTTGTCTTGAAGTTGTCATTGTTTTGCAGGCTTCATTGAATTCAGTTTGCAAATCAGCTTTCCAGCGCTCAATAATAATATGGGATTGTTCTTCCATCACTCGCGCAATTTCATTTTTGCTTGTCGTTATTGTTGTATTGAGAATTCGGTCAGAATGGTTTTTAGCTTGAAGTGATAATTCAGAAACAGTCACTTCAAGTTCACTTCGGAAATTATCCAACAATTCCTGCTGTGCAGCCTTGCTATCCGAAATGAGGCGATCATTCATGGTATGCAATATCATGATGGGATCATCTTTTGATACGGCTATGCCATGTACGGAAGCAATCTCCTGAATGGCTTCATCAATCTTTTCATCGATCGTACTCATGCTAATACGGCTTGTGCCCCTTCTAATTGCTCAAAGAGTTGGCTTTTAACTATTTTAAGCCGTTGGCGCATCATAATTGTTAATTCTGGTTTATCTATCGCATCATCAAAAGTCAGTTTAGCTTGTAACATTTCACTTAAATCACGACCGAAAGTTTCAGCCTTATAGTCTGGTATTTTGATAATAGCTGATACGCGACTTTTGTTATCCAAGTAAACTTTCATTGATTCGAAACTCTTTCCATTGGATTCTATCTTTCCCCAGAAAGGGTTAATCCACACGACAAAAGTAATATCACTCGAGAACTGTTTAATCATTAAGTCAAACCCATTTAATGTATCTGATAGTGCCTGACCGCCAGTAATTACGGTATGCACGATCAACTCATGTCCCATTTCTTTAAGCAGGGCAGGTATGTGGTTACTAATTAAATAATGGGATAAGGCCACGAAGGTGCTGGCGCCGTTATCAATCACTACATCTGATTTACTTTTGGAGATTAATTCAACCAAATTATCAAATTTACGAGGATCAATTTCATCACCTTCCATTAAATCCAGTTTTTTAACATTTAATTTCTTAAACCCAAGGAAAGTGGCATTCACCGGATCGGTATCAATACAAAGCGTATCTTTTTTCTTGGCGTAACAATGTTGTGCAATGATTGATGCGATGAAAGATTTACCAACGCCTCCCTTGCCTTGCAATACCATATGTATTTTAGCCATTATGAATAATCCTTTGAGTTAAATTATGGAGAAATAATACTTCTGACATCATTGGATGAATCTAAAACAATTTTATAGTCATCCAACAAGATCATCTAAATTGGATTCATTATTCCATTCAAAACCTTCCGCTTTACCTGCATCCTTCGCTAATTTCTGTGTTTCTTTTGCTTCAGTTTTTGGTTCTAGTTCATTTTCTTTACTTATTTTTTTACCACTTCCTTTTCTTTTAAAAGCCGTGTATTCGGTGTGTTTTTTAACCAGCCTCAAGAACACTTGATAGCTAATTAAAATCTTTTTTTCTTCATGCAATAACTGCCAGATATCCTTAACCGACCACCCAGTATTGATTGCTGAATTTATTTCATCGCGCAAAACAAAGAAAATCGCAAGATTTCGTTTTGCATGTTGAGAATCACTATGCGCTAACTTTTCAGCAAGACGCGCAGAAATATCCTTTTTCATAGCACTTATAGAGCCCAGTACAGTATTAGTAATAATTATTGACTATAAGTTGTATTGAATGAACACACAAGCATTACCATTCAATCAAGAGCATTAAGAAGTAACTCTGAAGTAATTAAGAGTAATTACTAACATACATACTATACGCGTAATTCGTTAAAATAGACTACACTTAAATAAGTTACAACAATAATGTTATACTCAATCAAGGACAATTACTACAAAATAGGGCAGGATATGTGATGTTAGCTAACAAGTAAACTTGTCATCCAACATCACAAGCTCTTATTCGCACGGTGTGCTCAACGATAATCCTGCTCTGCGAGGCAAGGGTAAAAGCAGAAGCAAAAGCAGACGCAAAGCAAATTCAAAGTCCGAAGTAGAGGCAACACCCAATAAATGAAATAAGAAACACAAAAGCAATCGAGAAAACGAAGAACCAACCAAAGCAATGAGTGAGACAAACCCAAAGAATAAAAGAAAATACAAACTCCATCTCAGGGTTCCAGTTGAACCGGAAGAAGGAAAAATCATCAGGGAGCAAGCCGAAAAATGCGGCCTGAGTATTTCAGAATATTTAAAAAAACTAGGCTTAGGTTATGAGCCAACCAGCATCATGGATAACCAAAAAGTAAATGAACTGGCAAAAATAAACGGTGATCTAGGCAGGCTAGGGGGGCTTTTAAAATTATGGTTAAGCGATGATCGGCGTGCAGCCCATTTTGACAAGAAAACAATTAATGGTCTGTTAAAAGACATTGAAGAAACCCGCACACAAATGACGGGCATCATGATGAAAATCATCAATTCAAAAAAATAAAAACCTAAGAGAACTCGATTAAATAATCATGATAGCCAAACACATCCCAATCAATTCAGTTAAGAAAAGCAACTTTGCCGGACTGGTGAATTATATTGTTGACCCACAAAACAAGACTGAGCGCATCGGCTTAATCCGAGCAGTTAATTGTTACTCGGATCGTCCGGATTGTGTGGTTGCAGAAGTGCTTAATACGCAGCAGATGAATCAACGCGCGACTTCTGACAAAACCTATCACCTGGTGGTTAGTTTTCGTGATGATGAACTATCCGAAGCTACTTTGCAGCAAATAGAGGACCAACTCTGTGATGGCCTAGGCTTTGGTGAACACCAACGACTCAGTGTGGTGCATCATGACACTGATCATCTGCATATGCATATTGCGATCAACAAAATTCATCCAGAAAGGCTTACGATCCATAACCCCCATTATGACTATAAAGTCATTGGTGAGCTCTGTGAAAAGTTGGAGCAAGAGTACGGATTAACACCGGATAATCACGAAACAATCAAACGCGGTGCGCAGGGTAGGGCGTCCAATATTGAGTTCAAGGCTGGATCGGAGAGTCTTATAGGTTGGATGCAGCAAGAATGCCTGGCGCAGATTCAAGCTGCGACAAGCTGGACTGAATTACACCAAGTATTAAAGGATCATGGCCTCGAATTGCGTGAGCGCGGTAATGGTTTTGTATTTGTTTCCGGTAATGGGATTGGTGTTAAAGCCAGTTCTATTGACAGAGCCTTATCAAAGGCCAATTTGGTTAAGAGGCTCGGTGATTATGTCGGGGTTGATGACGATACAACAACAAAAAAACAATATTCAAAGCAATATGAACCCAGGCCACTTCGTAACAAAATTGATACATCAAAACTATATGCGCAATACACAAAAGAGCAGAATGAGGCGGCAATACAGGGAAAAAACCAATGGAATAAACTGCGTGATAAAAAGAATCAGGCCATAGAAGCAGTCAAAACCAAAGCCAAGTTAAAACGACTACTGATCAAAAATGTTACTGCGGGTAGGCTGTCCAAAAAAATAATGGCTGCGTCTGTTTATAGTGAATTGAAAACAAGGATCGACGCGATTAATAAAGATTTTAAGGAAGGATATCAAGCCTCAAAAGCAAGGCATAAAAGA
>WBZO01001289.1_pt1 | contig 40243 bp, 38 predicted proteins | sample 5204261 | NCBI WGS metagenome assembly WBZO01 (sample SAMN12412400, study PRJNA552823) | activated sludge metagenome | isolation source: activated sludge from anammox sidestream of wastewater treatment plant... | place: USA: North Carolina | collected 2017-09
ATCGACACCCACCCCCCAGGATGATCTGACTGTTGTTCGAACACGTGTACGAATAGTACCCGAAACCGGACCACCGGGCACTCACTTATCCACCGATTCCCGTTACAACACAAAGAGCTTCAGTGCGTGCACACGAACAGCGCACTGACCGGCGTGAGGCTGCCCTGTTTCGAGTCCTCCCCGCACTCTTCAGACCGTGAGGTGCCCTGCGGTCAGTTCATGATCAGGACCGGAACGAACCGATGGTGGGAACCCTCTCCGAGCCCCTACTGATCTTCGGCTCCATCGACCCCGGTGTAGGAGACCACCCCACGACGCAGGCCGTCCATGGCGGTGCGTGCAGTCGACCGCAGTTCGCGCTCAGGTGCCGCATCCGCGATTTGCGCCATCAGGTCGATCAACTGGCGGCACCAGCGAACGAAGTCTCCGGGCGCGAGTTCGCTGTCCCGTAGGACTGTGTGGAGCGGGTTTCCCATTGCCCACGACCACGCAGCCATGCTGAATCCGGGATTTGGCAGCCGAACGAAGTTGACATGATGCCGCGACTCCCTTTCAGCGAGATCTTCGGCAAGATCCAGCTGATCAACCAGCGCGGCGCGTAGTGCTGGCGACCTGGGCAGCGGCGGCGTCGCACCTCCTTCGTCGGCGCTGCGACTTTCGAACACCAACGCTGCCGCCGCACCCGCTAGTTCCGCCGCGGTCAGGCCAGACCAGATACCTTCCCTGATGCATTCGCTGGTGAGGAGATCTTGGTCGGCGTACAAGCCGCCGAGCATCTTGCCGTCGTCAGTCACAGCGACTGAACCATCCGCTGTGCGCTCGAGGTAGCCAAGGTCGTTCAATACGGCACAGACTCGGTCGAATTGCCGGGCGATGGTGTTGGTTCGGGACTCGACCCGTTTGCGAAGCTGTTGGGTCTCCTTCTGCAGACGGTGGTAGCGCTCGGCCCACCGGGCATGTGCCTCGCGATCGCTGCAGCCGTGGCAGGGGTGCGAGCGAAGTTGCCTTCGAAGGAGCTCAATTCGCTCATCCTGCTGTGCTGCTTCACCGCTGCGTCGGGGGCGGCGGATGTCCAAGCCAGACGTCCGATCGGCGAGGGTCCGTGCAAGGTCACGACGCCAATTCGCACTGCGAGCATCAAAGCCACGCGGAACCTTCATCTGCGCGATCGCTTCGATGCCGTGGGGAACGTCGTTGGAAGCAATGCGCCGCACGCGTCGATCAAGAGAAAGAACGCTCGGTCGCGGCTCATCATCAGCGGGGTTGGCCGGAGTGACAACCAGCGCGGGTCCAGCTCGGCGTCCTGAGGCAAGGACCACGATGTCACCAACTCGCAAGGCAGCGAGCTGGTCGCTCGCGAGCTGTCGCCGACGCGCCGCGGAATCACGGGACATCGATTTCTCGCGCTCTTGGAGATCATGGCGCAACTGCGCGTATTCGCTGAAGTCCCCAAGGTGACAGGTCATGGATTCGGCGTATCCCGCAAGAGCCTGTTCATGTTTGCGAATCTGATTCGCCAGTCCGACGACTCCGGCATCCGCCTGGTACTGCGCGAACGAGGTCTCCAGGAGTTCCCGCGATTCCCGGACACCCATCCTTTCGATCAAATTGACAGCCATGTTGTACGACGGGCGGAATGACGACTTCAATGGATAGGTGCGGGCCGAAGCCAGTCCGGCGAGGTTGGCGGGATCGAGTCCGTTGTGCCAAACCGTCACCGCATGGCCTTCAACATCGATCCCACGGCGTCCTGCCCGCCCAGTGAGCTGGGTGTACTCCCCCGCTGTCACATCGGCGTGCGTCGAGCCGTTCCACTTGACAAGTCGCTCAAGAACCACACTGCGAGCCGGCATATTGATCCCGAGTGCGAGCGTTTCGGTTGCGAACACAGCCTTGATGTATCCGGCGCTGAACAGTTCCTCGACCGTTTCCTTGAACAGCGGCAGCATGCCCGCATGGTGGGCGGCAACCCCTCGTTCAAGAGCCTCCCGCCATTCGTAGTAGCCCAGGACAGCTAGGTCGAGATCAGGCAGATTGCCGCACCGCTGGTCAACGTACGCACGGATTGCCCGGCGTGCGGCGTCGTCGGTCAGGGAGAGCCCAGAGGACAGGCATTGAGTTACAGCCTCTTCGCACCCGCGGCGGCTGAACACAAAGACAATGGCGGGTAGCAGACCTGACCGGTCAAGCCGTTCCAGAACCGCCGGGCGCGAAACGTAGCCACCACGTTGTGGTCGACCACGTGTGCGGCCGCGCCCCTTGCCCCGCCCCGAGTCGTGAAACCGGGTAGAGCGCGCATCCTCTTGGGCCCGAGTGATGAGCACGGGGTTGAGCTGTTCGTTTCTGCCGGGTTCGGAGTCGCTTCTCTCGTCAACATCGCTGGTAAACAGATCGACCAAGCTGCGGCCGACGAGCACGTGTTGGTGCAACGGAACGGGGCGCCGCTCTTCCACGATTACTTCGGTGTCGCCTCGCACCTGGCTCAACCACGCTCCGAATTCCTCCGCATTGCTGACCGTCGCGGAAAGCGCAATCAGGGTGATCCGTTCCGGGAGGTGCAGAATCACCTCCTCCCACACTGCCCCCCGTTGCCGATCGGCGAGGTAGTGGACCTCATCCATGACGACGTGGGACAGGGTGTCGATTGCCGCTGATCGTTCGTAGAGCATGTTGCGCAGCACCTCCGTCGTCATGACGACGATGGGCGCGTCTCCGTTGATGACACTGTCGCCGGTCAGCAGGCCGACGTTTGTGCTCCCGTGACGCTGACAGAGATCGCGATACTTCTGGTTGCTCAACGCCTTGATCGGCGTGGTGTAGAAGGCGCGGGTGTTACCGATGAGGGCGAGGAACACTGCGAACTCGCCAACAACGGTCTTGCCGCTGCCAGTCGGAGCAGCTACGAGGACGCTGCGACCCTGTTCAAGGAATTCGCAGGCAGATATCTGGAACGGATCTAGCCCAAATTCGTAACTCGACGAGAAACTTGCCAGACGGGTCTTGGACGCAGCACTGCGGCGCTTCGCCTCGGCAAACCGGTCAGCGGGTGACTTCTTGCCCTCGACCGGATCATCCACACGCTGAAGGTTACGCCCTAGACGTTCGTTGCACTAAAGACGTGTACAGCGCCGGGCTTCACCGAGACCTTCGCGGGTACGGGTCCAATCCGCTCGCCATCGGCGTAGGCAATTTGTCCTGCTGCGTCGATCTCGGCCTCTTTGAATCGGTATTGAAGCACGGATGAATCTTCGACGTGTGTTCCCTTGAAAACGCCCGGGAACGAGCGCAAGAACTTCAATTTGCTGACGGCACCGAGCACTGTCATGTCTAGCAGTCCGTCGTCGAGGACCGAGTCCGGACAAATCTTCATTCCGCCCCCGTAGGAGATTCCGTTGCCGATGGCGACCAACATCGCGGTCTGATCCTCGGACTTACCGTCGAGCGTCATAGAGAAGGGGACTGGCTTGAACGTGCGCAATTCGGCGACGGTGGCCACGAGGTACCTCGCCTGCCCGTGCGGCCACGTCATGTCATTAGCGCGCTCATTCACCTCGGAATCGAAGCCAATCGACATGATGCCCAGGAAGTAGCGCGATGTTCCATCGGCGACTTCAAGGTGACCGCAGTCGATCTGCCGGGTGCGTCCATCGGCAATCACATCTGCTGCGGCCGCAGGGTCATTCCGTGGGATTTGGAGGGTTCGAGCATTGTCGTCACCGGTGCCCACCGGGATGAGTCCCAACGGAGTGTCCGTGCCTGCGACTGCTTGTAGCGCCAGATGTAAGGTCCCATCGCCCCCGCATGCCACCAGTGCGTCGGCACCTTCCCGAATCGCCGTGTGCGCGAGCTTAAGGGACTCCTCGGCGCTGCCACCGGCAACCTCAGTGACGGTAATCCCTCGTTCCCGCAATCGCCGAGCAGCGATAGGAATGCTCTTGGCTCCCTTGCCTCCCCCAGATGCGGGATTCAAGAGCAGGGCAATTCTGCGTTCGGTCATAGCTCCAGAACGTATCTCATCGGCTCACTTTGATCACGGCAGCGCTCCGAATAGTGGTCTGGAGGTGGGTATCTACAGCGGGCTGGTCTCGTCGTCGGCCCATTGATTGAACTCGGATTCGCCACTCTTCTTTGCGCGCCTACGGTCGTTCAAGAAGCAAAACACCAAAGAGGCGGTTACCAGCACCAAGATTGGCAGTGCCAACAACATGAGGTTAATTGGGTCAGCAGTCGGGGTGGCAACGGCGGCAAACACGAACACAGCAAAGATGATGCCGCGCCACCAACCAAGCAGAGTCTTACCGGTGAGTACCCCGAATAGGTTCAGTGCCACGATCAACAGCGGGGTGAGAAAGCCGACTCCGAAGACCAGCACCAATCTGGTGAAGAAGGACAGGTAGGCGTCAACGGGCAAGTAGTTGGCAACGCTGTTTGGGGTGAAGTCGAACAGGATGGCTAAGGCGCCCGGTAGAACGACATACGCCATGACAACCCCTGCAAGAAACAGCGGCGTAGCGATGCCCGCGAAGAGCAGAGCCCAGCGTCGTTCATGCTTGTGGAGTCCGGGGGTGATGAATCTCCAAAGCTGGTAGATCCATACCGGCGAAGCGAGTATCACCCCAGTTACTAGTGCGACCTTCAACTGCAGGGTAAAGGCGCCTGCCACATCGGTGATAGTGAGCGTGACTTCGCGACCTTGGGCTCGCGCTTGCGCCACCACTTCGTTGATTGGCTGTGCCAGAAAGTCGAAGATCTGTTGGTAGAAGATCCAACCGATCACGGTGCCGATGACGATTGCCAGAGTGCTCTTGAGAACACGAGATCGCAGTTCGCGCAGATGGTCCGGCAAGGACATCGAGCCAGCGGCGGTGCCGCGGCGTCCCCTGGGTTCATCGGTACTGTTCGTACCGTTCATCGTGACAGTCACAGGCAGGCGTTGTCAGCAGCGGCTAAGCGCTCGCTGAAGGGTTCTTGGCCTCGTTCGTCTCGCTTGCCTCGCTGGCGGTACTGGACTTGTCGGTCGGCTTGGTATCGACGGGCTTAGGGGCGGCTTCAGCACCCTTCGCGGGCGCGTCGTCATCCGCCAGACCCTTTGTTTCGGCTTTGAAGATTCGCAGAGAACGTCCAATGCCACGAGCAGCGTCTGGGAGCTTCTTGAAGCCGCCGAACAGTAGGAGCGCCAAGAGCAGGATGATGATCCATTCCCAGCCACGAAAGTTACCCATGAACGGCAGCATACGCGGGAACGAGGCCGGTTCACACAGCCACGACGTAGAAATGTGGCGTCAACGGGACAAATGAGCGCCTGCTAGGCACCCGGGGCGGGGCTGAAATCCCCAGCCACTAGGTCGTTCTTTTCCAACCAGAGGGCGAAGTCGAGCACATCGTCATAGGTGAAAGCCGCTCCAGCATGGCCCTCGAGCGCCTCGGCCGGGACGCGATCAACCTCAACACCAGCGCTTGAGAGGAGCGCGACGACCTCTTCGTCTGCCGGCTTCTCAACGTTGTCATGACATTCACTGCAGCGGAACGTATATGTGGCCCAGCCAGCGGCTTCTGCGACGGTCAAGCGAACATCACTGGGCGTTAGGTCGACATCCCCGCACACCGGGCAGGTGGCCTTGATGGTGGTCATACCTATCGCCTCCGTAGGAAGTCCGCACTGGCGATCTCCGCGTGCGGTTGGTGCCTTCAGCAGGAGACTGTCCGAGTTTGAGGTGGGATTTCACGGCGAGTTGTCAAAAACGTGCCAAACCGGTGATATGTGACTCTCCGTACACGAAATTTAGGGCCGTTCGGGGTAAGTCGCTATGGCCGCTTCCGCCTCGTCGCGCACGGCCTGAGCGAGGCGCTCCGGCTCGAGAACTTTCAGCCGACCGCCGAACCCGAGGACGGTGCGGACTGCCCACTGATCAGAGCTGATGCGTAGCTGGACAAGCAGGGTTCCGTCGTTCGTTTGCACAGTCGCTTCATTCGGTACCTGATCGGCCCACCAACTGATGGATGGCGCCAACTCAAGGACTGCGAGCTCCCCATCTGGGTCGATTGAGTCCAGCAACGGGCCTGCACTTTCGGGCACAGAAGCGGGTTCATCAAGGACGAGCAAGGTTTGGATGCGATCGAGCCGGAACAGCCGTACTGCCTCTGCTTCCCGGCACCAGGCCTGCAGGTAGGTGGCGCCCTCAGTGGTCAGGAGCCCCATCGGATCAACCACGCGGGTGGACAATTGATCCCGCGACGTCGATAGGTAGGTGAGCTCGACGGCGCGACCTGCCGTCAAGGCGGTTTCGAGCGACTCTCGCTGGTTGGCGGCAGAGATCTGGCCGACGCTTGCTGTGCTGTCGAAGGAGAGTTTGCCTGTCAGGTTGGCGGTCTCGCCGACCGCGGCACGTAGCTTCTCGCCGACAGATGCAACGGCTGTCACGTCGTGCGGTCCCGGTAGCTGAACCAGCAGGTTGAGTCCAATAAGCAGGGAGAACGCCTCAGCCTCGGTGAAGCGCAGCGGCGTGGATATCCCCTGCGGATCTCGGACCTGGATGGTCTTGCCCCAAGCATCGATGTCCAGGGTGAGCAGGTTGCTGCCGAACTCGGTGCACACTGCGAGCTCTAGATCCTTCTGCAATCTGTCGACACCGACACCGAAGTGGGTTGCCGCGGCTTCGTAGGTAACACCGGGGTGTGCGCGTAGCCACGGAACCAAAGCGAGGAGTCGACCAAGTTGATCCGATGAGGACTCGATCGGATTCCTGCTGAGTCGTTTGGCGGCGGCAGCGAGCGCTTCGCGTTCGACATCGTTCACGGTCCTCGACTCGATGGCGACAAGATTCTCCAGGCCTTGCCTGACCAGGTCGACGATCTCTGCGGGCGATTCCACGGTGGCATCTGAACCCGCTTTGAGGACTTCTGTGCAGATGACATCGGGATCTATCTCAGTGAAGGCAGCCGAGTCGCCAACAACCTCGGTCGCCAATTGACGGAGCCTGGGCGCTTTGTCAGGAGCCAGCCGAACAACCGCATCGAAGGTCTTCGGCGAGGAGTACTGGGAAAGTACTAGATTCCGCAGGTCTATGTCGGGAGCTGGCTCGAATGGCGCGGCCTTCTTGTTGACCGAAATGTCCCCGACGATCCGAGACATCCGGAAGGCCCTAGTTGCGGCCCGATCAAGATCGTGTCCCACGGCGTACCACTGGCCGCGCGCTGCGACGACTCCCCACGGTTGCAGACGCCGCTTCTGGGCGGCTGAATCATCGGCTGGTCGGTACTTGAAGCTAACCTCTCGGCGATCTTCGGCGGCATTCAGGAGCACCGTCAAAGCGCCGGAATCGACGCGAACTGAAACGTTGAAGGAGAAGTCGGTGTCGGTAGCGAATCCGCCGACCAACTCGAGCTTTCGCAATGCCGTCGTCGCCGCATGACTCCATGAGGCCTCGCGCCACATGCGCGAGGCAAGCGCGAGCGCGAAGATCTCGGACTCGCTGGCATTAACGGCCGGAAGAAACGCGTCACCAAGGGCGAGCGAATAGCCAGTCCCTTCGGGCCCGTCAATTTCCAGAGATTGGATCGGCAACCCCATCGATCTCAACTCGTCCTTGTCGCGCTCAAACATCCTTTCGAACGCCTCTTGATTTCCGCCCGATGGGTAGTCACGGACTGCGTCGCGGATCTCTGAACGGGAAAGAGGGCGATTCGAATTCAGCATCAGCAATGCGAACGCCAACAGCCGTTCGGTTCGCGACGACTTTGCCTGATTCACGGTCCGACCTTGACGAGTTGGACGACGAAGACCAGCGTCTCGTTGGGCGAGATCGTGGGCGGATCGCCCTCAGGACCGTAGGCCAATTGCGCGGGCACCACGATGACTCGCTGCCCGCCGGGTTTCATTCCGGCGATGCCCTGGACCCAGCCAGTGATCACGCCGTACCCGCTGGCGGCGGAGTCGACAAGCGGAAAGCTCGCTGGTTCACCCGTGCCAAAGGAGGACTCGATCTTCTTACCTGTGAGTGCGCCGGCAAGGTAGTAGTCGACGGTTATCGCGTCGCCTTCCTTTGCTGCCGTGCCGGAACCGACGGTGAGGTCGCGAGTAGTCAGTTTTTCGGCGCTGGAGGGAACCGGGAACTGCGCCGACAGGCTTGTGCCACTGCCGGTTACGGCGACGTCATTCGCCACCAGATTCGTCGTCTTCAACGCACCGGTGCCCGTCGAACTCGCGGACGCAGACGACGTCGCTGAACTCGCGCCTGAGGATGTGCCGGAATTCCCTGAACAGGCAGACACGGCGGATGTGACGAGGAACGCTAGGGCGACAGCAATGGCGGCGCGACTAATCGGTGTGGTCATCGCGCCGACTCTAGCGGCGTTGGGCACCTGGACCCTGCTCACATGCCGGCGATGAGCTTCTCGACGCGCTCATCGACATTTCGAAAAGGGTCCTTGCACAGGACTGTCCGCGCGGACTGGTCGTTCAGCTTCAGATGGACCCAGTCGACGGTGAAGTCCCGACGGCGCTCTTGTGCGCGCTTGATGAACTCCCCGCGCAGTCTGGCGCGCGTCGTCTGAGGTGGAAGGGATTTCGCCGCAAAGACATCGATATCGCCTGCCACCCGGGCTGCGAGCCCACTGCGTTGCAGCAGATAGAACAGTCCTCGCGTTCGGGTGATGTCGTGATACGCGAGATCCATTTGCGCAATGCGTGGATTCGACAGGTCCATGTCGTGCTTGGCCATGTAGCGCTCAAGCAGCCGGAGTTTGATGACCCAGTCGATCTCAGTGTCGATCGCGCTCAAATCCCCCGCAGACACTGCTTTGAGCGTTCGCTGCCAGAGGTCGATGGTCCGAGCAGGAACCGAGTCGGGGTCGTCCAATAGTCCGGTTGAGTCAGCGAAGTTGAACACCTTTTCGAAGTACTCGGTCTGGAGATCCAGGGATGACATCTGCTTTCCATTGGCAAGCCTGACCGTTCGTCTGCCAGATTGGTCGTGGCTCATCTCGCGGATGGCCCTGATCGGGTTCTCCAGGCTGAGGTCCCGCATCGTGCGGCCTGCCTCGAGCATCCGTAGGACAAGGTCGGCAGATCCGAGTTTGAGCATTGTCGTCGTTTCGCTCATGTTGGAGTCGCCGACGATCACGTGAAGGCGTCGATACCTCTCCGCATCGGCGTGAGGCTCATCCCTGGTGTTGATGATCGGGCGGGAACGTGTTGTGGCGCTCGAAACACCCTCCCAGATGTGATCTGCGCGCTGGCTGACGCTGTAGACAGCGCCCCGCGGCGTCTGTACCACCTTGCCGGCGCCGCAGATGATTTGGCGTGATACCAGAAATGGAATGAGCGCATCTGCCAGCCGACCGAATTCGCCCTGCCGCCCGATCAGGAAATTCTCGTGGCAGCCGTACGAGTTACCGGCTGAATCCGTGTTGTTCTTGAACAGGTAGATGTCGCCAGCGATACCCTCTTCACCTAGCCGCTTCTGCGCGTCCACAAGAAGGCCTTCAAGGATACGTTCCCCGGCCTTGTCATGAATAACCGTTGAGATGACGTCGTCACATTCGGGCGTCGCGTACTCAGGATGGCTACCGACGTCGAGATAGAGCCGCGCGCCGTTGCGCAGGAAGACGTTTGAGCTTCGGCCCCATGAGACGACCCGCCGGAACAGGTAGCGAGCAACCTCATCTGGCGAAAGACGGCGTTGGCCCCGAAAGCTGCACGTCACCCCGTATTCGGTCTCGATGCCGAAAATTCGCCTGTCCACAGCGCTACTCTACGGCGAAATCAGACCGGTTAGCTGATCCCCAACGATCCGCTTGAACCGTCTGCGTGGACGATTCCGATCGAGAACGGCGACCTCAAGTTCGTTTGCCGCCAGCGAACGCTCAACTCCGCTCTGTGCCTGGCCCGCTTTTGACAACTCCTTGACCGCAAGTCTCACTGCCTCAGCGAGAGACAAGTCGGCACGCCAATCTGAAGAGAGAGCACCACTGATCGCCTCGGCAGACCCGCCCATCGCGACATAGCCGTGTTCGTCGGCCACTGACCCATCAAAGGTCAAGCGATACAGCTGGTCCTCAGCCGCGACCTCGCCGACTTCCGCAACAACGATCTCGACCTCGTACGGCTTTGGGGCTTCGGTGAACACGGTGCCAAGAGTTTGCGCGTAAGCATTCGCCAGGCTGCGCGCGGTCACATCCGAGCGGTCGTATGAATAGCCGCGCATGTCGGCGAACCTGACACCTGCCTGCCGGAGGTTCTCAAACTCGTTGTACTTGCCTACTGCGGCGAAGGCAATTCGATCGTAGATCTCGCTGACCTTGTGCAGGGCCCGACTCGGGTTTTCGGCCACGAAGAGGATCCCGTCGCCGTATTGCAGGACCACGACAGATCGCCCGCGGGCGATCCCCTTACGGGCGTAGTCAGCTTTGTCCTTGATGAGTTGTTCTGGCGAAACGTAGAAGGGCATCGTCATGTCGGTCTACTCCCCCGATCCTGCTGGTAGCTGCGCGACTGGACCGTCAGGAGCCAGTGATCGGCCGTGGACCACCCGTTCGACGACGCTGGCCATCGTGGCTTCATCGAGCTTGCGGACTCCGTCCACGTCGACCAGAGCGACAATCGGGTAGATCGCGCGATAGAGGTCTGGACCTCCAGTTGCTGAGTCGTCGTCGGCGGCATCGTAGAGAGCCTCGACGACGGCAGTTACGGCCGCTTGTTCATCCATGTCGGCGCGGTACAGCTTCTTGAGAGAACCGCGCGCGAACATGCTTCCGGAACCAACCGCGTGGAAGAAGTGCTCCTCGTACCTTCCACCCGTCACGTCGTAAGAGAAGATTCGGCCGTAGCCGCGATCGAGGTCGAATCCGGCAAACAACGGAACGACTGCGAGGCCCTGCATTGCCATTCCGAGGTTGCTACGCAGCAGAGCGGCCAAACGATTGGCCTTTCCCTCCAGGGACAGCGAGGCACCTTCCATCTTCTCGTAGTGTTCGAGTTCAACCTGGAACAATCGGACGATCTCCAGCGCCATCCCCGCGGTTCCTGCGATACCAATCACAGTGTGATCGTCGGCCGCAAAAACCTTCTCAATATCTCGTTGGGCGATGATGTTGCCAGCCGTTGCGCGCCTATCCCCTGCCATCACCACGCCGCCGGGATACGTCGCCGTCACGATTGTGGTGCCGTGCGGGATATCTCCGAAGTCGAACGCCTGATCATTAGCCATCGACGCCTTGACCCCCGGCAGCAAAGTTGGGTCGATCTGGGAGAGGAAGTCGGCGAACGACGACGTCCCTGCGGCCATGAATGCCTGCGGAAGTTGAGCGGACCCTGAGCTCACGAGCTTCATTCACCGCCCTTCTGCACGAACGATGAGACAAACTCCGCTGCATTCTCTTCGAGCACGTCATCGATCTCATCGAGGATCGAATCCACGTCGTCGTCGAGCTTCTCCTTGCGAGCAGCCAGTTCCTCGTTGTCAGTGCTCACGGCCTCGTCTTGTTGGTCCTGCTGTCTTGCAGAACCCTTGTGCTGTTGTTCTCCGGCCATGAGGACTCCCAGTGACTTGTCGGTTTGCAGTGGGGTTGAGCCTATCCCCCTCTGCTGTGGGAACGCTTCAGTTCCGGCCGCGTCAGCAAGCCTCCCTTCCCATAGCGGAGGAATCGGGTGGCAGGGCACAAGGGGGCTGACGACAAGTCGACACCGATCTTCAATGGCCCATAGAGTCGTCGATCATGATCGCCACGAAGTACTGGGATCAAGCGACCGTCCTGCGGATGCACTGGTGGACCCTGGCAGTCCTCTGCCTTTCGTTCGTGATCATCGCCATCAACGTCATGACCTTGACCGTGGCGGTGCCGGAACTCATCGTGGTGTTCGGCGCGACGACATCTCAGATTCAGTGGGTTGTCGCGATCTATTCGATCACCTTCGCGGCGTTCGTTATCACTGCCGGCGCCATCAGCGACCGATACGGCCGTAAACGCGTCTTCATGACAGGCCTTGTGCTGTTCGGAGTGATTTCCGGCATCGGGGCATTCGCCCAGACCGCTCAGCAACTGACGATTGTCCGCGCCGGACTCGGACTCGCTGCGGCAATGATCATGCCTGGCACGCTGTCGATCCTTGTTGCTGTCTTCCCGATGGAGGAACGGGGCAAGGCGATTGGAATCTGGAACAGCGTGGCAAGTATCGGATTCGTAGCGGGGCCGCTCGTGGGCGGGGCGTTGCTCGGGGCGTTCTGGTGGGGATCGATCATGGTTGCGAACATCCCACGCTCGATGTTCGGGTCTTCAAGATTCGCACGCTGACGATTCCCACCGTCGTGTTGCTGTTGGCATCCGCGTGCCTGTTCGGCCTTACCTACATCCTTCCGCAGTATTCCATCTTGGTTGAAGGCGACTCGGAATTCGTGGCCGGAGCACTGCTGATTCCGTCGTCGATCGCGTGGAGCATCTCCTCGCTTTTCGTGTTTCGCTACGTCGAACGATTCGGATACCGATTGATCATCTCCGTAGGCCTGCTGATCGGTGCAGGTGGATTCGCCATCTTGTTGGGGGTCTCTGCAGGACCGTCCGAGTAACTCGCGCGCACTACCTAGGTCCCCGCGAGTTCCCGCAACAGGTCTTCTGCCGTGGCGCATCTGTCAAGTAGTTCGCCGACGTGCGCTTCTGTGCCTCGCAACGGATCGAGTGTGGGAACGCGTTGCAGTGAACTGCGACCCGCCACATCGAAGACCACAGAGTCCCAGGACGCTGCAGCAATAGATTGCGGGAATCGGCGCAGGCACTCACCGCGGAACCACGCACGCGTGTCAGTGGGAGGGTTGAGCACGGCCGCTTCCACGTCGGCCTCAGTCGTGAGTCGAACCAGACTCCCCCGGTTCTCAAGCTTGCGCGCTAATCCCTTGCTTTCTGTCATGTCGCTGTATTGCAGATCTACGAGTTGCAGGCGCGGGTCAGACCATTGCGCGCCGTCACGTCGACGGTAGCCATCGAGAATCTGGAGCTTTGCAACCCAGTCCAACTCGCTCGCGCATGACATCGGGTCTCGATCGAGCCGGTCGAGCAGATCCATCCACCGTGTCAGCACGTCAGTCGTTTCCTCGTCGACGTCGTGCCCGTAACGCCTCTGCGAGAATTCCGCACAACGTTCGACGTAGCTGCGCTGAACGTCAATCGCTGTCATCTTGCGGCCGTCTTGCAGATCAAGCTTGTGTTGCAGAGTCGGATCATGCGATACCTGGTGGAGTTGGATGACGGGCTTGGACAGCGCAAGATCCGAAAGGTTCACCCCCGCTTCGATCAATCCAAGCACCAGCGACGTCATCCCCATCTTCAGGTACGTCGGGATCTCTGCGAGGTTCGCGTCCCCGACGATGACATGCAATCGACGGTGGTACTGCGGGTCGGCGTGTGGTTCATCGCGGGTATTGACCATTGGGCGCTTCAAAGTCGTCTCAAGGCCCACTTCGACCTCAAAGAAGTCCGCCCGCTGCGACAGTTGGAAGCCATGGCCTCGCCCGTCTTGCCCGATGCCGACGCGGCCTGCTCCGGTGATGACCTGCCGGGTGGCGAAGAATGGCAGGAGTCCGTTGACGATGTCGCCGAAGTCGGTGGCCCGCGACATCAGGTAGTTTTCGTGGGTTCCGTACGAAGCACCCTTGTTGTCGGTGTTGTTCTTGTAGACGCGGATCTCAGGGACACCGGGGGTCTGCCGAGCCAGTTCCGCGGCCCGCGACATGACCAACTCGCCTGCGCGGTCGTAGATGAGCGCGGCCATGGGCGAAAGGACTTCAGGGCTTGAGTATTCAGGGTGGGCGTGATCCACATATAGCCGGGCGCCATTTGTCAGGACAGCGTTCGCGAGGCCAAGGTCGGCATCGGTCAGCTGTGATGGGTCTGCCTCAGCTTGCGACATGTCGAAACCCCGGGCATCGCGAAGCGGCGTCTCCTCGTCGTAGTCCCAGCGAGCCTTACCCGCAGCGCCTGGCAGCAGGTTCGCATAAGCGTTGACCACCTGCGACGACATCAGCATCGCGTTGACATTCGGATGTCCTGGGACTGAGATTCCGTACTCGGTCTCGATCCCCATGACCCGCATGACACTCATGGCGCCACTCTACGGGGCATGGCGGTGTGAGCGTTCGCTCGCGAATGCGAAGTCGCTAAAGGTATTGACCCGTATTGGCGACTGTGTCGATCGAACGACCGGCTTCGGTGCCCTTCTTGCCTTGCACCAGGGTCCGGATGAAGATAATCCGTTCGCCCTTCTTGCCGGAAATCCGTGCCCAGTCGTCCGGGTTGGTGGTGTTGGGGAGATCTTCGTTCTCACGGAACTCATCCACACACGCGGACAGCAAGTGGCTAACCCGAATGCCCTTCTGGCCGGTATCAAGGAAATCCTTGATCGCGGACTTCTTGGCGCGTGCGACAACGTTCTCGATCATGGCACCGGAGTTGAAGTCCTTGAAGTACAGGATTTCCTTGTCACCATCTGCGTATGTGACCTCCAAGAACCGATTGTCGTCGCTCTCCGTGTACATGCGCTCCACGGCGCGTTGAATCATCTCACGGACGGTCTGCTCCGGATTGCCGCCGTTCGCCGCCAGATCTTCCGGATGCAGTGGTAGGTCTGACGTCAGATAGATCGACATGATGTCCGCAGCGGCTTGGGCATCTGGACGCTCGATCTTGATCTTGACGTCAAGTCGTCCGGGGCGCAGAATCGCGGGGTCAATCATGTCTTCGCGGTTTGAGGCACCGATGACGATGACGTTCTCAAGGCCCTCCACGCCGTCGATCTCGCTGAGTAGCTGCGGGACGATGGTGTTCTCGACGTCACTGCTCACACCGGACCCACGGGTCCGGAACAACGAATCCATTTCATCGAAGAAGACGATGACGGGCATACCCTCGCTTGCCTTCTCACGAGCTCGCTGGAACACCAGCCTGATATGGCGCTCGGTTTCACCGACGTATTTGTTGAGCAACTCGGGACCCTTGATGTTCAAGAAGAACGATCGATGAGCGTCGGTGCCCTCGCGAGCTGCGACCTTCTTGGCCAACGAGTTGGCAACAGCCTTGGCAATCAGGGTCTTCCCGCAGCCAGGCGGGCCGTACAGCAGGATGCCTTTGGGTGCACGCAACTTGTGTTCGGCGAACAAGTCAGCGTGCAGGTAGGGCAGTTCAACGGCGTCGCGGATCTGGTCAATCTGTGGACCCAGGCCACCGATGTCGTGGTAGTCGATATCCGGAACTTCTTCCAGTACGAGTTCCTCAACTTCGGCTTTGGGAATCCGTTCGTAGACGTACCCTGATCGGGCCTCCATCAGCAAGGCGTCGCCTGCCCGCAGTGGTCCATCCAACAGCGGTGCGGCGAGCAGTACGACACGTTCTTCATCCGTGCGGCCGATCACCAACGCACGCTCGCGATCTTCAAGAATCTCCTTGAGCGTGACGATTTCTCCCTGGCGCTCGAAGCCGCATGCAGCGACAACGTTCATCGCCTCGTTGAGCATGACCTCTTGGCCGGCTTGGAGCTCGTCCAGGTTGACGGCCGGACTGACGGTCACGCGGATCTTTCGGCTCGCGGCGAATACGTCGATTGTTCCGTCGTCGTGGCGATTGAGGAATACGCCGTAACCGCTCGGGGGCTCGGCGAGCCGATCAACTTCCTCTTTGAGCGCGATGATCTGGTCGCGTGCCTCACGCAGGGTGTCAGCGATCCGGTCTGACCGTTCCTGGGCAATCCTCAGTTGGTGACGGAGCTCATCCATGTCACCCTCAGTTGGCCGCGGATATCCGCCGCGGTACCTGTCGTTGCCTTCGTCTATCGCCACGAGAGACCTCCGGTGCTCGCTAGGCACATTACCCGTAAGCATTTCACGGTTCCGCACTAAGTGCAGCGACCTTACTCTGGCTTGGCCTCAGATTGTGCGTTGACGAGCGCCTGCCAGTCCTGTCCGTACGCCCCCTTGGAGGGTCGTGATCGCTTCGGAGGCAACTCCACGCCATCGGCGAGCCGCCTGGCCGTGATGAGGAAGCCGGTGTGGCCCACCATCCGATGGTTTGGACGGACCGCGAGTCCCTCAACGTGCCAGGAGCGGACCATGGTCTCGGTTGATTCCGGTTCGGTCCAGCCTCCGGATTCCCGCATCGCCTCAACTGTGCGAGACATTTGTGTCGTGGTCGCGACGTACACGCAGAGCACTCCTCCGGGGCGCAGGGCCTCGTGTACACCCGTCAGGCACTCCCACGGGGCAAGCATGTCCAGGACCACGCGGTCGGCATCCTCGTCGTTGATCGCGTCGGCAAGGTCACCGACTGTCAGCTCCCAGGCGGGGTGAACCCGGCCGAAATAGCGCTCTACGTTCTGTCGAGCAACGTCGGCGAAGTCCTCACGTCGCTCGTACGAATGAACCCTGCCATGATCACCGACTGCGCGCAGCAATGAGCACGTCATTGCCCCGGAACCGGCACCGGCTTCGATGACCTTCGCCCCCGGGTAGATATCCGCCATACCGACGATCATCGCCGCGTCCTTGGGATAGATCACGGTTGCCCCGCGCGGCATCGAAAGCACGAAATCGCGCAGGAGTGGGCGCTGGACGAGGTACTTGGTGCCATTGCTTGAACTGACGACGACGCCCTCTGGTCCGTCCAGGATGTCGTCGTGGGCGATCGCGCCCTTTGCGGTGTGAAACGCCTTGCCCGGCTCGAGCGAAATCGTGTGCATCCGGCCTTTGGGGTCCGTCAGTTGAGCTTGGTCACCAGGTCGGAATGGGCCGGCGCGAAATGGCGCGGCGGGTGACGTCATGAGTCAAGACCCTAGTCGCTGCGAGTGGCGAACCTGGAATGTCGGGTGCGGCTCGTAGCCTGGGGACATGACCGTTCAAGAAGTCGAGCTTAAAGAAGCCGCGCTCAGTTTCCCAGTCGGATTGCCTGCCGGAACTGCGCTTTCTCCCTCACGGGCGTCTGACTTCCTGACCTGTCCCCTGCTGTTTCGATTCCGCGCCATCGACCGGCTCCCCGAACGGCCAAGCGCGGCCGCTGTGCGCGGGACTCTCATTCACGCAGTACTCGAAGACCTCTATGACCTCCCTGCCGGGGACCGGACTGCGGACGCTGCGCGCGCCCTGCTGCTGCCAACGTGGCAGAAGCTCACCGCTGCAAACCCTGAACTTGTCATCGCCCTTGATCCGAGCGCTCCGTTCCCCGTCAGCGAGGGCGAGTCCGTTCGTGAGCCTTCCGAGTCCGAACTGGCCGAATGGATTAGGGCGGCTGAACCCCTGATTGAGACGTACTTCAGACTCGAGGATCCCAGCAGGCTTGAACCGAGCGCGCGGGAGTTGAGAGTCGAAGTCCAACTTGCTGATGGTCCACCGCTACGAGGGATCATCGACCGGGTTGATGTGGCGCCGGACAAGCGAATCCGAGTCGTCGACTACAAGACGGGTAGGTCACCCGGCGAGGGCTTCGAACAACGATCGCTATTCCAAATGCGTTTCTACGCGCTGATGCTCTGGCGGCTCGAAGGCACCATTCCCTCCCGGCTTCAGTTGATCTACCTAGGCGATTCTCAAGTACTTCACTACGACCCGACCGAGGCGGAACTCGTCGCCTTCGAACGTACGTTGAGGGCTCTGTGGGCGACCATTACCCGGGTGGCGGCGCAGGGCAGCTGGCAGCCAAAGCCGTCAAAGCTGTGCAATTGGTGCGACCACCATGAGAAGTGCCCTGCCAAGGGTGGCACGGTCCCGGCTTTGCCTGACGGGATCTCGAAGGCGATCGACATCACCAGTAAGCCAACACAGTAACCTGACGTGGTGACTGCAGCCGCTTATGCCCGAAGCCTCTCGAAGGTGTACGGCGAGGGTGAGACCAGGGTCGTCGCGCTGGACGACGTGGATGTGGACCTGGAGACCGGTGAGTACACCGCGATCATGGGACCTTCCGGATCTGGCAAGAGCACTCTGATGCATTGTCTGGCCGGTCTTGACTCGGCGAGTTCGGGAAGCGTGTTCATCGGCGACATAGATCTCACGACGCTCTCGGACAAGGCTCTGACGATACTTCGTCGAGAGAAGGTCGGGTTCGTATTCCAAAGCTTCAATCTGGTTCCCACACTCACGGCCAAGGAGAACATCACCCTTCCCCTTGACATCGCTGGTGCAAAGGTCGACATGCAGTGGTTCGACACAGTGGTCGACACTGTCGGTTTGCGCGATCGCCTGGGCCACAAACCAACTGAGCTCTCGGGTGGACAACAGCAGCGAGTGGCGTGCGCGAGGGCGTTGGCGAGCCGTCCCGCGATCGTATTTGCTGATGAGCCGACCGGAAACCTTGATTCCACGAGCAGTTCGGAAGTCCTCGGGTTCCTCCGCAAGAGCGTCAACGACTTCAATCAGACCATCGTGATGGTTACCCACGACCCAAACGCGGCCTCGTACGCCGACCGCGTGATCTTCCTGGCTGACGGCCGCATCGTTGACGAGCTTCGCAACCCAACGGCGGATTCGGTGTTGGACATGATGAAGAAACTCGATGCGGCGAGACTGGCACTGGCTGCCAAGTAGTGCGCGGGTTTAGGACCAAAGACCCTGCGAAATTGACCTTGGATCGCAGATTCTGCTCGTATGGCTGCAACCGCTCCTCCAACATTTGAGCAACTCGACCGATCCCAGTGCCTTGAACTGCTAGCGACAACCCGGGTCGGGCGATTTGGTACAACGTTGGACGCGATGCCGGCCGTGCTGCCGGTCAACTTCGCCCTGCTCGACGGCGATGTGCTGGTTCGCACCATCCCCGGGTCACGCCTGGATGCCGCCGTCACGAACTCAGTTGTTGCCTTCGAAGTCGACTGGTACAGCGAGGACGGCAAGCGGGGTTGGAGTGTGCAACTTCGCGGTGTTGCACGCGAGATCACCGAGTACGCGGAGCTTTCCGAGGCCGACGAGGTGGGCATCTACCACATGGCACTCCCGGGCGTGCCGAAGCGCTATTTGCGAATCTCGACGATTGACATGACCGGCCGCAGATTCGACCACTCCTGATTCCCGACCGCGGAATCCGCCTTCGAAACGCCCACGTTCAGAGCACTCATAACGACGACTGCGGTAGGTTGCAGCGGTGATCAGAATGCTCATCAGCGCGGGCATCAGGCTTCTGGCAAACGCCATCGGGCTGTTTGTTGCCGCATTGGTACTCGCCGACATGACAATCGACGGCGTGGCGTTCGTGATCGCAGTGGCGATCTTCACCCTGGTGGAGGTCATTACCGACCCGTTGATGACGAAGATCGCCGTTGAAAAGGCCCCGGCACTGCGCGGTGGCGTCGCATTGATCACAACGTTCGTCGGCCTGATCATTACCACCTTGATCTCGAGTGGGCTGCAGATCAGCGGGTTCACCACGTGGCTGGCAGCGACTGTCATTGTCTGGCTCGCCGCGCTCATCGCCGGACTGATCCTGCCGTTGATCTTCGTGAAGAACCGAGCCGAGGAACGCCGAGACACCTAGCGGCGCTTTTTGTCCCCTGCTATCTGCCGACGAGTTCACGCAGGATCGAAAGGTCAACGTCAGCGGCGCTCGGAACAATCAGTTGCCTTGCAGACGCGTCAATTAGTGCCATGTGTGGAATGGCTACTACGAAGCAGCCGGCCGTCGCCGCGGATTCGATTCCCGTCAGTGAATCCTCCAGGACGACAGTCTGAGTTGGATCAACGCGAAGGCGCTCGCAGGCCACCCGGTAAGGCATGGGATGGGGTTTATTCTCGGTCAATTCGTCCCCTGCGACGGTGACGTCAAAGTGCAGGCCCGTTGACTCCAGCACAAGACCAATCAATTGGCGAAACGAGTTTGTGACAAGTCCTGTGGGAATCCCGGCGGCTCTGACTTCGTCGTGCAACTCGCGAACGCCGGGTTGTACGGGCAGCGGTCGTGACCGCATGAGGTGGTCAATGGATTCGACGAGCGTGGTTCCCACCTCGGCCGCAGGGACTCCGGTTTTGTCAGCCATGTAGTCGACAACCCGATCGAAGGGTCCTCCGAGCGCGTCCCGTTGTTCTTCGTCGGACCATGACGACCCAAATGACGTCATCGTCAGCACTTCTGCTTCGTGCCAGAGTGATTCGGTCTCAACCAAGGTGCCATCCATATCGAACAACACGGCCTGTAGATCGCCCACAGCGCTGATTGTGACCTAACCAGGTCAATTACGTGGCGTTGAAGTAGCCCGCCTGCGGATGGTGAAAGACCAGTGCCGACGTTGACTGTTCAGGATGCAGTTGATACTCCTCACTCAACTCCACCCCGATTCGTTCGGGATCGAGCAAATCGAACATGACCGTTTGCTGTTCCAAATCCGGGCAGGCGGGATAGCCGAACGAGAAGCGTTCGCCGGTGTAGTCCTGCTTGAGGATCGCGGTGATATCCGGCGCATCGCCGTCGGCGATGCCAAGTTCATCGCGAACACGGGCATGCCAATACTCGGCAAGCGCTTCCGCGAGTTGGACGGAAAGGCCGTGCAGTTCCAAGTACTCCCGATACGAGTTTCCGGCGAAGAGCTCTTCAGTGGCGCGCGACACTCGCGAACCCACCGTGGCGACCTGAAGTTCGAGGACATCAACGTCTCCGGGCGCCAATTTTTCCACCGGACGAATGAAATCTGCCAGGCAAAGGAAACGACCGTGTTGCTGGCGCGGAAAGCTCAGCTTCGCAACCTCGTCCGGCCGCTTCCCATCAGCAAGAGAACTCATCTGAGAGGGATCACCCACGATCACGTCGTTGCCATCGGCCCACGCCGGGTAGTAGCCGTAGACGACGGCAGCCTCCAGCAGGTTCTCCGTTTGGAGCCGGTCGAGCAGGGCACGAAGGCGCGGCCTGCCCTCAGATTCGACCAGGTCCTCGTACGAGGGCCCGTCCTCCTTGCGTGACGGAGTGAGGCCCCATTGGCCACGGAAGAGCGCACGCTCATCTAGGTACTTGGTGTAGTCAGCGAGCGGAATCCCCTTGACGATCCGGTCGCCCCAGAACGGTGGAGTCGGGAGTGGATTGTCGTCAGCTATCGCTGAGCGTCGGGGCACGTCAACCGGATCCACTTGCCTGGTGGACCGGCTTCGAACACGCCGTTCGCGGCGGGCTGGGAGCTCCGCGCCCTCGTCGCCTCGCTTGACCGCCATGATCGCGTCCATCAGGCTCAGGCCCTCAAACGCGTCGCGTGCGTAGCGGACCTCGCCGTCGAACATGTCAGCAAGATCCTGTTCGACAAATGCGCGGGTCAGGGCAGCGCCACCGAGCATGACGGGCCATTTCTCGGCCACTCCGCGCTGATTCATCTCGGCCAGGTTGTCCTTCATGATGACCGTCGACTTGACGAGCAACCCTGACATGCCGATCGCGTCGGCACGGTGTTCTTCCGCCGCGTCAAGGATGGTGTTAATGGGCTGCTTGATGCCGATGTTGACAACTTCGTAGCCATTGTTGGTAAGGATGATGTCGACAAGGTTCTTTCCGATGTCGTGGACATCGCCCTTCACCGTTGCCAGGACTAGTCGGCCCTTTCCTCCGTCGCCGGTGCGCTCCATGTGTGGCTCCAGGAAGGCAACGGCTTGCTTCATGACTTCTGCGCTCTGCAGCACGAAGGGGAGCTGCATCTGACCGGAACCAAACAACTCGCCAACCGTCTTCATACCGGCGAGCAGCGTTTCGTTCACGATTTGCAGCGCAGACTTCTCGTCGAGAGCTGCCTGCAGATCGGTGTCAAGCCCGTTGCGTTCTCCGTCAACGATTCTCTTCTCAAGGCGTTCGAAGAGCGGCAGTTTGGCTAGCTCCTCGGCCCGACTTGCCGACGTCGTTTGGGCGTCGACCCCTTCAAAGAGTTCGAGGAAAGTCGACAGCGGATCGTATTCAATGTTTCCGTTGGCGTCGTAGCGACGGCGGTCGTACACGAGATCGAGCGCGACCTCACGCTGCTCATCCGCGATCTTCGACATCGGCAGGATCTTTGAGGCGTGCACGATCGCTGAATCCAATCCAGCGTCTCGGCACTCATTGAGGAATACCGAGTTCAGTACCTGCCGTGCCGCCGGATTCAAACCGAATGAGACGTTCGACAGTCCAAGGGTCGTCTGGACTTCTGGGTACAGTGCCTTGATCTGCCTGATTGCCTCAATGGTTTCGATCCCGTCGCGACGGGTCTCTTCCTGGCCAGTGGCAATCGGGAACGTCAGCGCGTCAACCATGATGTCCGCGACGTTCATCCCCCAGTTGCCGGTCAAGTCCTCGATGAGCCGGGTGGCGACTCGAACCTTCCACGCCGCGTCGCGTGCTTGGCCTTCCTCATCGATGGTCAACGCAACGACAGCAGCACCGTGTTCCACGATCACCGGCATGATGCGTTGGATTCTGGAGCCCGGTTCATTGCCGTCTTCGTAGTTGACTGAATTCACCACGCAACGCCCACCGAGCAGCTCAAGGCCAGCTTCAACCACATCGGGTTCGGTGGAGTCCAGCATGATCGGCAGCGTCGATGTGGTTGCCAAGACACCGGCAAGAGTCTTCATATCTTCAACGCCGTCGCGGCCCACGTAATCGACACACAGATCAAGCAGGTGCGCGCCATCACGCGCCTGCTCCTTGGCAATCTCGACGCAGTCGTTGATGCGCCCTTCAACCATCGCCTCGCGGAAGGCCTTTGAGCCGTTGGCGTTCGTCCGTTCGCCGATGGAGAGGTACGTGGCGTCCTGTTGGAACGGCACGGCCTGGTAGACCGACGAAACGCTGGCGGGAAGTTCAGGTTGACGGGTCACCGGCGCACGGTTGTTGATCCGGTCGACGACAGCTTGAAGATGGGCGGGCGTCGTGCCGCAGCAACCACCGACAATACTGACGCCGTAGTCACGCGCGAAACGGTCGTGCGCGTCGGCCAGTTCGACGGGTGACAGCGGGTAGCGAGCGCCGTCTGAGGTGAGTTCGGGAAGACCTGCGTTAGGCATGACCGATAGCCCAACTCTCGCCTGCTGGGCAAGCACCCGCAGATGTTCACTCATCTCGGCCGGCCCAGTGGCGCAGTTCATGCCGATGAGATCGATCCCCAGCGGTTCAAGGGCCACGAGTGCGGCAGACGTCTCGGTCCCGACCAGCATCGTGCCAGTTGTTTCCACGGTGATCTGCGCGATGAGCACGGCACTAGACCCGGCCTCAGTCATGGCCCGGCGAGCACCAACAAGGGCGGCCTTCGCTTGCAGAATGTCCTGGACCGTTTCCACTAGGACTGCGTCAACACCGCCCGCCAACATCCCACTGACCTGACGTTGGTAGGCATCGCGAAGAAGTGCGTAGGGAGCGTGGCCCAGCGTAGGGAGCTTGGTTCCCGGTCCAATCGAACCAATGACGAAGCGGGGCTTGTCCGGTGTTGACCAACTGTCTGCCGATTCACGAGCGATCCTCGCTCCGGCTTCGGCCAGTTCCTCAATCCGTTCCGTGATGTCGTACTCGGCGAGGTTGGCCCAGTTCGCGCCAAAGGTGTTGGTCTCAACCAGGTCAACACCCACCTCGAAGTAGGCATCGTGGACCGACCGAACCACATCTGGGCGGGTCACATTGAGGATCTCATTGCACCCTTCGTGACCTTCGAAGTCTTCGAGCGACAGATCGTGAGCCTGGAGCATGGTGCCCATCGCCCCGTCTGCGACCAGAACACGGGAATTGAGGGCTTCGCGCAATCGTGCGCCTTGGTCAGTCATAGTGAACGAAAGGCTACCTGTACGTCGATTCAGGCATACGCTTACTTACGGTGTGGCGGTGGGTCGCACTTGAGCCGAGGTGGGAGAAGCGCGTGATCGAGTGGGAGCGAACCCCCAAGCTGCGGTCTCCTGTGCTTGTCACGGCGTTCGAAGGGTGGAATGACGCTGGCGAAGCGGCCACTGATTCCATCGATCATCTCCGTCAGATCTGGGATGCGGAACTTCTGGGCGAACTCGAGCCGGACGACTACTACGACTTCCAGGTGACCCGTCCGCACATCCGGATTGATGACGTGCGCAGGTCGATCACTTGGCCGACGACACGGTTCTACCTTGCGCGCGGTCCGGAAAGAGATTTCGTTCTTGTCCACGGGATTGAACCGAACTTGCGGTGGCGAGCGTTTTGCGCCGACATCTTGGAAGTGGCTGAAGACCTGGAAGTGGAGCTCGTCGTCAACCTTGGGGCGCTGCTGGCCGATGTGCCACACACGCGACCAATCCCGCTCACGGGATTCGCCACGGCTCCGGAGTTGATTGTGGATCTTGGTCTGGATCAGTCCGGCTACGAAGGCCCGACCGGAATCGTAGGGGTCCTTCAGCATTCGTGCGATGCGTCAGATATTCCCGCGGTGTCGCTTTGGGCGGCCGTCCCCCACTATGTCTCGCAGAGCCCCTGTCCGAAGGCAGCCTTGGCTCTGCTGGGCAGGCTTGAAGACGTCACGGGTGCCACCATTCCGCCAGGGGAACTGCCGGACGAGGCGGCCGCATGGCAACGTGGGGTCGAGGAGATGGCCGAAGAAGATGAGGAAATCCGCGAATACGTTGAGCGGTTGGAACGTGCTCGTGACAGCGAGGACCTCACCGCGACCAGCGGAGATGCGATCGCAGCCGAGTTCGAGCGTTACCTGCGCCGTCGCAATAGTTAGCTAAATAGAGCACGCCGTGGCGCGAAAGCACTACTTCTTGTCGCGATACCGGGCCGCCAGTGCCAGCGTCGATGCGTCCAACGAATCATCCTTCGCACCGTCCACCAGCACGGGAATGATCTTCTTCGCCATGATCTTGCCGAGCTCAACGCCCCACTGGTCGAATGAATCGATACCCCAGACAACGCCTTCGGTGAAGACGGCGTGCTCGTAGAGCGCCACCAGAGCACCCAGGGTCTTGGGATCCAGCTTCAGTGCCATGACCGTCGTGGAGGGTCGGTTTCCCTCCATCACCTTGTGAGGTACAACCGACGCTGGAACCCCTTCTGCCGCGACTTCTTCCGCGGTCTTCCCGAACGCAAGCGCCGCGGCTTGCGCCAGGACGTTGGCAACGAGCAAATCGTGATGGTCGGGCGCATCCACAGCAGGAACCTTGTTCAGCGGCTGAGCGAAGAACAGGAAGTCACACGGAATGATCGAGGTCCCCTGGTGAATCAGCTGATAGAAGGAGTGCTGCCCATTCGTGCCGGGTTCGCCCCAGTAGATGGGGCCCGTGTCGTAGCTGACGTGAGTTCCTTCAAGAGTCACATGCTTGCCGTTGGACTCCATGGTCAACTGCTGCAGGTATGCCGGAAATCGCTTCAGGTATTGCTCGTACGGCAGAACCGCGACGGTGGCGCACCCAAGGAAGTTCCTGTTCCAGATCCCGAGGAGTCCCATCAAGGCCGGAAGGTTTGATTCCAGCGGAGCCGTCCGGAAGTGCTCGTCCATCTCGTTGAACCCGGCCAGCAGGTCGGCGAATCCATCGGGTCCGATCGCGATCATCGTGGAAAGCCCGATCGCCGAGTCCATTGAGTAGCGTCCGCCCACCCAGTCCCAGAATCCGAACATGTTTGCGGTGTCGATCCCGAACTTCGAAACTCCATCAGCATTCGTGGAGACGGCTACAAAGTGCTTCGCGACCGCGGATTCGTCGCTAAGTTGACTCAGTGCCCACGTGCGGGCCGATTGCGCATTGTTCATGGTCTCCTGAGTAGTGAAGGTCTTTGAGGAGATGATGAACAGGGTCTCGGCAGCTGACAGATCGGACACCGCTTCAGCAATGTCTGTGCCGTCCACGTTCGACACGTATCGGAAGTCGAGATCGCGCGGAATGTAGTACCGCAATGCCTCGTGCGCCATCACTGGTCCCAGGTCGGATCCACCGATCCCGATGTTCACGATCGTTTTGATCGGCTTGCCAGTGTGTCCCTTCCACTCTCCGGAGCGGACCTTGTCGGCGAATGCAGCCATCTTGTCGAGGACGTCGTGGACATCGGTGACCACATCCTGACCGTCTACATGCAGAGTCGCGGTCTTTGGAAGGCGCAGCGCGGTGTGTAGGACCGCGCGATCCTCTGTCACGTTGATGTGTTCGCCGCTGAACATTGCCTCTGTTCGCGCGCGTAGATCGCGCTGTTCGGCAAGTTCCAGGAGCAGTGCAACGGTGTCCTTGTTGATGCGCTGCTTCGAGTAGTCCATGAAGAGTCCGGCGCCCTCCGCGGTGAAGGTGGTGGCGCGATCCGGCTCCTGCTCAAACAGGTCTCGGAGGTGAGTCTGACCAATGAGTTTGTGGTGTTCCAAGAGCTTGTTCCAGGCAGGGGCTGAGGTCAGTCCATCTGGATCGTATGCGGACACATTTGCTCCTTATTTCAGACGGTGAGATGTCGATCTAGGTCTAGACAGTGGGCTCGCGCCAACCACCGTGGGCAGCCGTCATATCGATCGCCTGTTTCGGTCCCCAGGTACCTGGCTGATAGATCTCCGGCGGGGTATCTATCTCAAGGATTGGCTGAACGATCCGCCACGTCTCTTCGACAGTCTTCTCGTCCGGGAAGAGATCCCGAATGCCAAACATAGCGCTGGTCAGCAACAGTTCGTATGGTTCCGGGACATCCCCCAAGGCCTTGGCAAAGTCGACAGACAGCTGAACCGGTTCGACGTTGTCCACCCCCGGCTTCTTTACGCGGACGCTAAGGGAGACGCCGGGGTCCCCGCCGAGGCGCAACACAACGTCGTCATGCCAACGCGACTCGCGGAAACGGCCGTTGATGTACAGCGGCTTGAGCTTCTTCATCCGCACAACAACTTCAGTCGCCTTCACGGGAAGGTTCTTGCCGGCACGAATGAACACCGGTAGGCCGCCCCAGCGCCAACTGTTGATGAACAACCTGAGCGCCACAAAGGTTTCAGTCGTTGAATTCGGACGAACACCCTTGACATCCTGGTATCCGGCGTACTGCCCGCGCACCACATGAGCCGGGTCCGCGTCCGGCATCGCCTTGAAGATGTCGAGTCGCGGAGCGGCGATGTCCGCCACTGGAACTTCCATGGTGACGAGCGCCAAGACCTGCAGGAGGTGGTTCTGCACCACGTCGCGAATCGTTCCGACCGGGTCGTAGAAGGAGCCGCGATCATCAACGCCGAAGTCCTCGGACATCGTGATCATGATGGAGTCCACGTAGTGGTTGTCCCACGTTGGCTCGAACATCGTGTTGCTGAATCGCAGGTAAAGAACGTCCTGGACTGGCTCCTTGCCGAGGTAGTGGTCGAGGCGGTAGATCTGGTCCTCGCGCATGATCGAATGCAGCGTGCGGTTGAGATCGACTGCAGTGTCATAGCTGGTGCCAAAGGGTTTCTCGAACACCACGCGGGCATCCCCGTGCAAGAGGTCCGCGTTGTAGAGGTGCTGGGCCACGATCACGAACAACTGTGGTGGAATCTCCAAATAGAACGTGGCAGCATGACTGCCTTTGAGTGCCTTTTTCAGCTTGTTGTAGAGCTTCGGATCATTGAAGTCGCCGTGCACGTAAGACATCCGTTCGGCCAATCGAGTGAACACCTTCTCGTCGAAGCTGCCCTCTTCGGCCTGGATTGATTCACGCGCGTGGTTGATGAGTTGTTCTAGCGTCCAGTTATCGAATGCCACGGTGATAACTGGCACCTTCAGCATCCCGCGACGCTCAAGGCGGTACAGCGATGGCAGAGTCATCTTCTTTGCAAGGTCACCGGTGATGCCGAAAATGACCAATCGATCGGCTTCTTGCAGAGCCATCAAGTCCGCCTTTCCTCTAGTCTCGCGATGACCTTAGCGAGCAGATGACGGCGTTGCCGAAGTTGGTACTCGCATCGACACAAGCTGGAGGAAGTTACGTGGCCACGGACTCACCAAAACAATTGGGAATGATCGGGCTAGGCCGCATGGGGGCCAACATCGTGCGCCGCATCATGCGCGACGGACACAGTGCGGTTGTCTTCGACACCGACCCCGCCGCGATCGCAGACCTTGTAAAGGACGGAGCGGTTGGTGCCAGCACTCTCGCCGAGTTCGTCGAGAAACTGGAACGGCCACGCAACGCCTGGATCATGGTTCCTGCTGGCAAGATCACCGACTCGGTCATCACGGAACTTGCGGGACTTCTGGAAGAAGGAGACACCATCATCGATGGTGGAAACTCGTACTACCGCGACGACATTCGCCACGCTAAATCGCTGGCCGAGAAGGGTCTTCACTTCGTCGACTGCGGCACCTCAGGAGGCGTGTGGGGGCTTGAGCGCGGCTACTGCCTGATGATCGGTGGCGAAGACGCGCAGGTCGACAATCTGAATCCGATTTGGGAGTCCATTGCGCCGGGCCCGGGCGACATCGAGCGCACTCCCGGTCGCAGTGGCGACTACTCCCCCGAGGAGCAGGGCTGGCTCCACTGCGGCCCCAATGGTGCCGGCCACTTCGTCAAGATGGTTCACAACGGCATCGAGTACGCGATGATGAGCGCTTTTGCTGAAGGTTTGAACATCCTGAAGAACGCGGACGCTGGTAAGGAACGACGCGATCAGGACGCTGAAACTGCACCACTCGAGCACCCTGAGTTCTACCAGTACGACATGGACCTCACGAAGATCTCTGAGGTTTGGCGTCGTGGATCCGTGATCGGTTCTTGGCTGCTCGATCTAACCGCAATCGCGCTGCTGGAATCACCGACGCTCGACGAATTCGGGGGACGCGTCTCCGATTCCGGTGAAGGCCGCTGGACGAGCATCGCTGCGATCGAAGAGGGCGTGCCGGCCGACGTGCTCACCGCATCGCTTTACGCCCGGTTCCAGTCGCAGGGCAACGGCGAATTCTCCAACAAGATCCAGTCTGCCCAGCGCAAGCAGTTCGGTGGGCACGACGAGAAGAAGGACTAACTCTTAGGTTTGCACCAAAGAGCCGGGTAGCTACTGCGTTCACTGCTTACGCTTTGACGTTCCACTTCGTAGCTACCCGGCTCTTTGTTGTGGCTGGGTCAGTCCGTCTTCGCGTTTAGGGGGCTTGGCGTCTTTAGAGGGCGATGCCGAGGAGAGCATCAGCGGCGCGGGAGATGATGCCGGGGGCCGAGGGGTCATCTCCTCCGCGGACCGCCTGCTCGTGAACCCACTCATCGACAGCGCGCAATGCGGCTGGGCTATTGAGGTCGTCTGCTAGGGCGCCCCGCAGAGCCTCGAGGGTGCGATGTGCACTTGGACCCGTGGGCGGTGAGACCGCTGATCGCCAGGACTCAAGGCGTTTCTCGGCAGCGACCAGCTTCTCCGGTGTCCACTCCCAGTCTGCTCGGTAGTGGTTGTCGAGCAGGGCGAGCCGGATCGCCATCTCATCAATACCGTCAGTTAGCAACCTCGAGACAAAGATCAGGTTTCCGCGTGACTTGCTCATCTTCGCGCCGTTGAGCGCAACCATCCCGGCATGCACGTAGTGGCGCGCGTACGGCCACTCACTGGTCAGCACCTGGGCCTGTGAAGCGCTCATCTCGTGATGTGGAAACACCAGATCGTTCCCGCCGCCCTGCACATCGAAGGACATCCCCAAGTGATCGAGTGCGATTGCGACACATTCGATGTGCCAACCTGGACGACCCGGTCCAACCACGGATTCCCAGCTGGGTTCGCCCTCTCGTGGGCCGCGCCACAATAGGCAGTCCAACGGATGCCGCTTGCCGGGCCGATCGGGGTCTCCCCCACGTTCGGCGAAGAGAGCGAGTTCCGTCGCTTCATCGAAGTGCCCTACCTGACCGAAACGCGGATCAGTCGAAACATCAAAGTACCAGTCCTCTTCCACCTGATACGCCGCGCCAAGATCAATCAAGGCCTTGACTCTGATGGCCACTTCGTCGATCGAATCGACGACTCCGATGAATTCGCTCGGCGGCAGAATCCGAAGAGCAGTCATGTCGTCACGGAAGAGTTGAATCTGATCAGTCGCGAGGTCTTCCCAGTCGGCCCCTGTTGCAGCCGCTCGCTCCAGTAGGGGGTCGTCGATGTCAGTTACGTTTTGAACGTAGGTAACGGTGAAGCCGTTGTCCAGCCACTGTCTGTTGATGAGGTCAAACGCCAAGTAGGTCGCGGCATGCCCGAGGTGGGTTGCGTCGTACGGGGTAATCCCGCAGACGAACATCCGCGGATTCGGTCCCGTCGCCACCGGACGGATTTCTCTCGTTGCGGTGTCGAAGAGGCGAAGTGGTCTTGGGTCGCCCGGCAAGACCGGAAGGGTGACGTGGGGCCAGGCATGCACACTTCAGACCCTACCCCGCCCGTCAGAATATTGGCCAAGGCACAGCGGGTCCCCGACCGTCCGGCAACGGGAACTCGGCACTGTTGAGCAGCGCGGTAGCACGAGCGGTAACTGCGGCAATCTCACCCTTGGAAATGTGTCCGCGCACCGAAGCGCTGAATGTCGCAGAGTCGTCCACGAACCGCTGTACAGCCTCACGAAGCTCAGCGGGAAGCGGTCGTTCCGCGAAACCCCACAGGACCGTTCGCAGTTTGGGCTCCACGTGAAAGGTGATGCCGTGATCGATCGCCCACAACCGCCCAGGATGCGGCTCGGCCGCCGCGATCAAGTGACCCGCCTTGCGGTCAGCGTTGTTTGCCAGGAGATCAAAGATGACTAGTCGTTCAAGCACCGGACTGTCGGCGTGGGCGAGCACAACAGGGTCGCCGGATGCATCCCTGCCCTCGAGGATTGGTAGCCATTCCTTGGGTACCGCGCCTGGCCGGAACAGATCGATGTACTCGGCTGGTGGTCCGCCATCCACCCAGAGCTGACACATTCCGGGGCCACCGGGACCATCATCTCGCCAGACGGTGAGTGGCACCAGGCTCCACCCGAGCTGTTCGCTGAGCAGATAGGCCGCCACCTCTCGCCGCGCGAGAGTCGCGTCCGGAAAATCCCACAGCGGTCTCTCCCCCGCTGCAGGTTTGTAGACGGCGGTGCGTTCTTCATTCGCGCATTGGAACTTGACGACCAGTGCGTTGTTGCTCGATTCGACAAGTCGGCCAACAACCTCAAGTCGGCTTGCCTGCAAAGCATCCCGCAGCTCAGCGTCGGTAGCCATTTGCCCGTGGACATATGTGACCGGACGGATCGAGTGGGAGGTGACAGAACGGACATGGTGGACGTCCGGCCGCCACGACTCGCTCCGCCCGACGGGCAAATGCCCTTGCCTGCGGGGCCGTGAGCCGTACCCGCAGGCAGTCCGGAGCATCCTCGTCGGAGTCATCCTCGATGTCCGGGACTTCATCTGTCGTGCCACCGTGAGCCTCAATAATCACGCGGTCAGTCACGGCGTTCCAGCCCAGGCCCAGCGCACCGACACGAAAGTCCTCGGTGATGGGAGTCTCCAACGGATCGTTGTCCTCGACGGCTACCAACTCGGTGAGCCCGCTGACCTCAGGGTGGCGGCGAGCTACCTCTTCGAGGAGCTCAAGTGTCTTCTCCGCGAGAAGTTCAGCTTGTTCCTTCTCAAGCACGACGGAGGTGATCCGACTGCCGGATCGCGCTTGCAGATAGAAGACGCGCTCGCCCGGCTGACCGACCGTTCCCACCACAAAGCGCTCCGGTGGGTCGAAGAGATGTACGTTGCGTGCCACGTAGAGAGCCTACTTTCACCCAGCGATGGCTCGTGCTCTGCCACCGCGCTAACGGCCAGCGCCTCCGCCGACAGGAGCATCTGTCGACCGAGCGATCCCGACCGACAAATCAGCGTTGACGTTGTTCGTGCCGTTCACCAGTCGAACGAATGGTCTCATCACTGTGTAGTCAATCGCCGTGACCGATCCCGGGTCCACGACGAGGCGTTGGAACATGTCAAGGTGCATCCCGAGTGCGTCGGCAACGATTGACTTGATGACGTCGCCGTGACTCACGATCAGCACCACTGCGTCACCGGCACCTGCACGTTGCGAACTGCGCACCAGTCGGCGCACTCCTTCCACCGCGCGGTTCTGTGCCGCGAGCATCGATTCACCGTCGGGGAACGTGACGCTGGCTGGGTGCGCCTGCACTGCCGTCCACAAGGGGTCCTTCGCGAGTTTCTTCAGCTTCTTCCCAGTCCAACTGCCATAGTCGCATTCAATGAAGGCCTTGTCCTTGACGAGGTTGGGCGTCGGCTTCTGCTTTAGTCCAGAACGTATGAGCTTCGCCGTTTCGACTGTTCTCACCAGTGGGCTCGTGACGACGCTCGTGATCGGAACCCCAGACAGCAACTGGGCAACCGCCTCGGCCTGCTGAATACCGGTGTCGTCCAAGTGCACATCGGACATCCGCCCCGCCAAGACGCCCGCGGCGTTCGCGGTTGTTCGGCCGTGACGAACTAAGAGCACGCGAGTCATGACGTGCAGCCTACGTGTCAGAGGCCTGCGATCACGTCTTCGCTCGGATCCTCATGTTGAGTCGGCGCCTCCTCCGCCGTTGAGCGGATCGGCGGTCCGCCGACGGGCGAAGGGCGCACTTCGTTCGCCCCGCAGGAAAACAGCCCACGATCAGGCAAGAATGCAGAACGTGATCCAAGTGATGGGCGTATTCAGCAGCGGCCGACTCGCACCACAAGCAATACCGGAGTCGCGGGTCTCTGGCAACATGCCGGGTGACCCAGACCTCGCCGAGCGAATCACAGGCATCGTCGAACACGTGAACGGCGACCCGGACTCCTTCACCTGGATCGCGCTCTTCGAGCCGACGAAGGTCGAGATGAATCTGGTCGCGAAGTTGTTTGACCTGCCACGGCTGCAAGTTGACGATGCTCTCAACCACCGGCAACGGGCCAAAGTCGAGTTCACTGACACCCGCGCGTTCATTGTGTTCAAACTCTTGGAATACGTCGAGTCGTCCAGCGACATTGAAACCGGGCAGATGTCGGTCTTCGTTGGTCCCGGCTACGCGGTCACAGTTCGTCATCGCTCAAGCGGCAATATGGGGTGGGTGCTAGACCGTGTGGGAGAGACAAAGGCGCTCACCGATCACGGGCCGCTGGCAATCCTGCACTCCGTCCTTGACCACGCTGTCGACGAATACTTGGTCGTCATCGACGAGGTCTCCGCAGATATCGCTGCGATCGAGGAGTCTGTTTTTTCGCCCAAGCGCAGTGATGACACCGCGGCGATCTACGAACTCAAGCGGGAGAACCTTGAGATCCGGCGGGCGATCTCGCCGATGGTCCAGGTGGCGGGTGTCTTGGGTGCCAACCAGAACTCCCGTCTTCCCAAAGAACTGCGTCCATACTTCAGCGACATCGCTGACCACCTCCTGCGTGCTGGTGACGGTGTCGACAACAACGACAGCCTCTTGCTCACCATGTTGATGGCATCAACTGCTCGACTGGATCTCCAGCAAAATGCAGATATGCGCCGGATCTCGGCGTGGGTCGGCTTGGCCGCCGTGCCAACGATGATCGCTGCGATCTATGGAATGAACTTCGACGACATGCCGGAGCTGCACCAAGCCTGGGGCTATCCGGCGGTGCTGGTGGTGATGGTCGGTGCCTGTGCATTCCTGTACCGAAGCTTCAAGAAGTCCGGTTGGCTCTAGCCAGAGGTAAGAACGCCGGCTCCGAGCAGCGCGAAGATTCCCAAACCAACAACCACGCGATAGATGGTGAAGATTAGGACCGAATGGCTTGTCAGCCAACGCAGTAACCACGCAATCGAGGCATAGCCGACGGCGAATGCCACCAGCGTCGCCACGATTGTTGGTCCCCAAGGCACGGAGCCGTCCGTGCCGATGTCCTTCATCTCGAAGAGTCCGGAAAGCACGATCGCCGGAATCGACAGCAGGAATGAGAACCTGGCGGCGGATTCGCGGGTGTAGCCGAGCATCCGGCCAGCAGTGATGGTCGCGCCTGACCGCGAAACCCCAGGAACCAGTGCCAGTGCCTGGGCGAACCCGTAGATGAGGCCGTCGCGCATCGTCAGATCCGATTCACCCTTCTTCTGGGGGCGGAAGCGGTCCGCAAGCCACAACAGAATGCCGAAGATGATCAGCATTGACGCAGTCAGACGCAAATCGCGGGCCACTGTCTTGATCTGGTCGGAGAACACGAGACCGAACACCGCGATGGGAACGGTACCCAGGATGATGTACCAGCCCATCCTGGCATCCAGAGTTCCGCGCAACGACGGCGTCCAAATACTGCGTAACCAGGCGCTCGCTATCCGAATGATGTCTCGCCAGAAGAAGAGCAGCACCGCGGCCATCGTGCCGAGCTGGATCACGGCGGTGAAGGAAGCTCCCGGGTCCTGCCATCCGAACAGTTGCGGAATGAAGAACAGGTGCCCCGACGACGAGATTGGCAGAAACTCCGTCAGTCCTTGGACGATGCCCAGGATGATTGCCTCAATCCAACTCATGTGCAGTTACGCCAACCCGGCTTGGTCGACCAGCTCGGCCATTTGCCTGACCGTATTGAGACGGGTCTGCATATCTCCCGCATAGGACGCGATCGTCAACGTGGTGACCCCCGCGTCGTTGTATGCGTGTAGCCGATCCTTGATGCGTTCGGGACTTCCGATGAGCGAGGTCTTGTCAATGAAGTCCAGTGGAACGGCCGCCATCGCCTCGACCTGCTTGCGCCCGAGGTACAGGTCTTGGATCTCGGCCGCGGCGTCCTCGTAGCCCATTCGCGTGACGAGTCGGTTGTAGAAGTTCTTCTCGCGGCTACCCATGCCGCCGATGTAGAGCGCGGAGTAGGCGCGCAGCGGCGCGGCACACTCCTCGAGATCCTGCCCAAACACCACCGGGACGGTGGGCACAATGTCGAAGCCGTCAAGGGTCTTGCCAACCTTCTCCCTTCCTGCATTGATGCTTGCCTTCAATTCGCCGCTGAATTCCGGGCTGAAGAAGATGGCCAACCAGCCGTCGAACAACTCACCTGCCAATTCAAGGTTCTTCGGGCCAATGGCAGCCAAGTAGAACGGAATCTCGTCGCGGACTGGGTGGACTGTCAGTGTCAAAGCCTTTCCGGGACCGTCGGGAAGGGGCAGCGTGAAGAATTCACCGTCGTACTGGACCTTCTGTCGGGACAGGGCGAGCTTGACGATGTCCACATATTCGCGGGTCCGGGCTAGTGGTTTGGCGAATCGGACCCCGTGCCAGCCTTCGGAGACCTGGGGACCCGAGACACCTAGGCCGAGGCGGAAACGGCCGCCAGACAGTGTGTCCAGAGTCGCAGCCGTCATCGCTGTCATGGCGGGTGTGCGCGCAGGTATTTGGAACACCGCGCTGCCAATGTCGATCTGTTCCGTTTGAGCGGCGATCCAGCTCAATACCGTCGCAGTGTCGGACCCGTAGGCTTCTGCGGCCCACACAACGCTGTAGCCAAGCTTGTCGGCCTCGCGGGCCAGGGCAAGATTGTCGGCGTCGTTTCCGGCGCCCCAGTAGCCGAGATTCAGTCCAAGTCGCATGGTCGGTCACCTTACGCCGCGGTTCATTGCCACCGGTGCACCACCGCGCTGGGTTAGCGTGGCGTCGTGGAACAACGACGATTGGGTAACTCAGGACTTCGGGTGGGGCGTCTCGCTTTGGGAACCATGACCTGGGGCAGAGACACCGACGAACATGAGGCCCGTGAACAGTTGACGATGTTCCTTGAAGCAGGCGGAAACCTCGTAGACACCGCAGATGTGTACGCAGATGGGACGGCGGAAAAGATCCTCGGGCGACTGCTTGCGGAGGATCACCGGCGCGACACTGTTGTTCTGGCGACTAAATCGGTATCCCGTCCTGGAACAGAGCGCCGCTTTGACGCCTCACGCAGGCACCTGCTGTCCGCGCTGGACGGATCTTTGCGACGACTTGCCGTTGACAGCATCGATCTCTGGCAGTTGCATGCGTGGGATCCCTGGACCCCGATCGAGGAGACGCTGGCGGCCGTGGACGCAGCCATTGCAGCGGGGAAGGTCCGCTACGCGGGCATCTCGAACTATGCCGGCTGGCAAGTGGCGCAGGCTGCAACGCTGCAAGAGACATCGCTGCATGGCAACAGGCTGGCATCGGTGCAGGTCGAATACTCACTCGTGCAACGCGGAGTGGAGCGGGAGGTCGTGCCTGCCGCGCAGGCGTTAGGGCTCGGGCTACTCCCCTGGTCTCCGCTAGGGCGAGGAACCCTCACAGGCAAGTATCGCAACGGAACTCCCGCCGAGTCCCGCGCCGCGAACCCGACGTTTTCGAGCTTTGTTCAGCCGTACCTGGCTGATGAACCCCGCCGAGTGGTGGATGCCGTCTGCACTGCCGCGCAAGGCCTCGATGCTCAACCTTTGGAGGTTGCGCTTGCCTGGGTGCGGGACCAACCGGGGGTTACTGCCCCGATTCTCGGTGCGAGAACCGCCGCGCAGCTTCAGGTCGGATTGGCCAGCGACAAACTGGAATTGCCAGACGCCTTGAGGGCAGCGTTAGATGATGTATCGAAGCCCGAACGTAGCTATCCCGAATTCGGGTGGAACCAACGGTGAGGTGAGGCATGGCGCGATTCTCAAACCTGGACGCACCGCGTAAGTCGCGCGTCCAGTGGGAGACCCGAGAAATCACCATGCCTCAAGCCACCACGCGCCAGGAGGCGAAAGCGCTGCTCACTGAGTACGCCGAATATGGCCACTGGGAACTCGCTCGCCTGCGAATCTACCGCGACGGGCGTCGGTGGGCCCTGCTGCGACGCCGAAAGATGCGCATCTCCCCCGATTGGGAGTAGTCCAGTCGCAATTGACTGGAATAGCCCTGCCACATGCAGCAGGTGATGTTCTAGGTAACGACCGGTCAGGGCCGATGTGCGGTTAGTAGAGCGTCGATTGCCGATCGCTCCTCCCCCGCCACGTCGACAGGGCGAATGACGGCTTCGGCTCGATCGATCTCAAGCCCGGCGGCCGCGATGTCCTCAGCGATCTCGCTGGCGGAGTACAGCACGTCGGGGTCCGGAGGGCCGCCGTAACCGTTCGTCAGGTTCGTGGTGTCGTGGGCGACCACGATCAATGCTCCCCCGGGCGCCACAGCGTTTGCCGAATTCAGCAGTGCCGCCCGGCGCTGCTTGGCGGGCACCTGCAGATAGGCGACGACTACCAGGTCAAACGACTGGGGTTCAGGCGTGTGCTGTGCGACGTCAGCGCATACGGTGTGCAGCTTGGCGACGCCCGATGCATCGAATCGTTCTTCGGCAAGTTGGCGAGCGCGCTCCAAGCCAACCTTGGAGAAGTCGACGATGGTCGCGTCCCAACCGTGTTCGATCAGCCACAACGAATTGCGACCCTCGCCACCAGCGACGTCCAGTGCCCGCCCGGGCGTCAATCCCGCAGCAAGATCGGCAACCCAGCGATTCGGCGTTACCGACCACACGAGGTCTGCACTCGAGTATCGCTCGTCCCAGTTTCTATCGTCCATCTTCCCGCCCTCCAAATCGGCCGATGTCAAGCCGCACGCAAGAACCGGTCTAGCACGCGAACGCCAAACTGCACCGCCGACGATGGCACGCGCTCGTTCACAGCGTGGAACATTCCGAAGAAGTTGACCTCAGGTGGCAGGAGCAGCGGGGAGAACCCGAAGCAACGAATGTGCAATCGGTCAAAGGCCTTCGCGTCGGTGCCTCCTGACATCAGATAGGGAACCGGGACTGCGCGGTCATCCTCCGACTTGAGTGCGCTGGCCATTTGATCGACGAGCGGACCATCGAAGGTCGTTTCCACCGCGCGGGCATTCTCGATCACTTCGACTCGAACGTCATCGCCGATCAGTTGTTCGATCGTCTCAAGGAACTGCTCACGTGCCCCAGGAAGGAAACGACCATCGACAACTGCTGAGGCAGCATTGGGGATGACGTTTTCCTTGTATCCGGCGTCGAGCATCGTGACGTTGGCGGTGTTCCGGACGGTTGCCCCCACAATCCGACCGATGGCTCCGAGTCGAGCGGTCACTTCGTCTGGATCTTCGAGGTCCAACTCGATGCCTGTCAGCTCCTCCAATCGTCGAAGGAACGCCGAGGCGGCCGGGGTCAACTGCACCGGGAATCTGTGCTGACCAACGCGAGCCGCGGCTTCACATAGCCTCAGGACAGCGTTGTCTTGGGCCAAGAACGACCCGTGACCAGCGGTCCCTTCGGCAATGAGGCGAAGCCACGCGATGCCCTTCTCCGCGGTCTGGATCGGATACATGCGCAGGTCATCGCGCAAGGTGACACTGAAGCCCCCGACCTCGCCCACGGCTTCGCTCACTCCGGCAAACAACTCGGGCCGATTGTCGACGAGCCAGCCCGAACCATGGCCTCCGCCGGCCTCCTCGTCGGGCAGCCAAAGCGCGACGATGTCGCGATCCGGCTGAACGCCAGTCCGCGCCCAGTTACGGATGACGGCAAGCATCATCCCGTCCATGTCCTTCATGTCGACCGCGCCGCGTCCCCAGATCATGCCGTCCTCGTCGATCGCACCGGAAAACGGTGGATGCACCCACTCCGATTCGGGCGCCGGAACAACATCGAGGTGTCCGTGCAGCAGCAGCGCGTCCCGGCTTGGATCTTGCCCTGGGATTCGTAGCACGACACCTTGCCGACGGTCACTGGTGGTGCTGTACCTCTCGCTTGTCAGTCCGACCTCCAGCAGACGCTGCTGGACGTAGTCGGCCGCTGCGACTTCTCCGGGACCCTCGTCGTTGCCGAAGTTCGACGAGTCGATCTGGATAAGCTCACTGACGAGTTGAGCGACCTCGGCCTCGGCCTGCGCTGTGGGTCTGTCGTCCATGCCACGATGCTCCCCTACCGCAGCCAAGCGATGCCTGCCAACCCTGGTTGTTGCTTTTAGGTCAGCACCTCCGCCATCATCTTCGAGCACGTCGTTGCTCGAAATTGGGAGGTATCTGTTGGCCCATCCACGGATGTATACCGAAGACGACCCATTTCTGGCCGACCTCCGTCGCGTCTGCCTCAGCTTTCCGGAGAGCGCCGAAGTCGAGAGTTGGGGACGACCGACTTTCCGCGCGGGTAAGAAGCTATTCGCCGTCTTTGGAGCGAATCGGAACATTCCGTATTCAGTCGTCTTCAAGCCCGCGGCGGATGACCGAATCGCACTGGAGCAGGATTCACGGTTCTTCGTTCCACCGCATTTCGGTCCCAGTGGCTGGCTCTGCCTGGACTTTGAAGCTGACACCGTTGACTGGCAGGAGGTTCGCGAGTTGATGGAGGAGTCGTACCGATTGGTCGCGCTCAAGCGAATGCTCACGGCGCTCGACAGCTAGCGTCCGACCTCACGCTATCCTTTCCCGGCAACCTAGTCCGGGTGGCGGAATGGCAGACGCGCTAGCTTGAGGTGCTAGTGCCCTTTAACGGGCGTGGGGGTTCAAGTCCCCCTCCGGACACTTCTGTCCTCTCCCAGACTGAGGAGAGGTTGGCATCCGTGGGGTCGAGGGTTAGTTCGCGCAGGATGTCACCCGTGGTGTCGTTGATGATGCGGACATCCACGAGTCCCAGCCGGCATCGCAAGAGGGGTTCACCGCTAGCGCACCTTGTACAGCTTGGTGGTTGAGAATGCATTCCAACCGGTGACTTTCGGAGCCTTCCACGTCACGCTGATGTTCACGGATCGGCCGTACGTCTTGATGTAGGTGCCTTTGGCGTTGCGAATGACTCGGAAGTACGTAACGTCTCCGCGCTTCGCGAGGGGTCGCTTGGCGGTCAGTTGCACCTTCTGGCCAGCGTTGGTGACGCACGGGTTCTTCATGACCTTCGTGAGGCCCGCACGCTTGAGCTTCTTGGGCTTGATGACGCAGTTGTTGGTCGGCACCTGAGTTCCGTTAGGAGCGGTGTAGGAGATGACGATCTGCCCGCCGCCGCCGCCGCTACCCGTTTGGTCACCGTTGGCGGCCGACGTGAATACCGCGCTGGCCGGTCCAAGACTTCCGCCTGCGCCGCCGCCGCTCTGGCTTCCACCGCCGCCGCCGCCACCCCAGCCCGCTCCGCCGCCGCCTCTTGCGTTGGCACCCCCGGCGATGCCACCCGCGCCGCCGCCGTTGCCACCGAAGCCATAGATGCCCCCAGCACCACCATCTCCGCCAGTGCCAGTACCACTACCGCCGCCGCCGCCGCCGTTACCACCGGGGGTGACGCCATTGCCAGCGACTCCGGTCCCGCCGTTGCCACCGAAGCCGCCGCCGCCGGCGCCACCAGTGCCACCAGTGCCACCGCCGCCAAATTCGGCGCCGCTGCCAGCCGCTCCGCTGCCGTCGGGGTTGCCCGCATTACCGCCAGGAAACCCGGTATCGCCGCCACC